>FLOH01000379.1_pt1 | contig 103996 bp, 87 predicted proteins | sample 756751 | NCBI WGS metagenome assembly FLOH01 (sample SAMEA4026879, study PRJEB14308) | marine metagenome | biome: coastal water; material: water | depth 74 m
AAACATGATCTGTCATCTGGAAAGCGCTGTGAAAATTCAATAATATTCTCGCCTATAAATTTCATGATGTGATTTTAATCAAATTATTAGCCTCAAATATAAGTATTTATTTTGACACCTCAAAATTTTTATAAATTTATTTTCAAAATAAAGCTTAAGAAAAGCGATTATTTAAACTTAAAATGAAAAGCTAGACCAAAAACTATGAATTAGTTCAGCCAGGAAATTTAAATCTACTTATTATCTTTTAATAATTGATCAATATGTTCAATATAATCAAGCGAATCGTCTAATTCAAAGATTAGATCTGGCACTACTCTAAGCTGGTGACGCACCTTAGCTCCAAGCATGGTTCTAAAAACAGTCTTCTTATTTTTGATTTGATTGATAAGTTCTTGCTTATTGTCGGTTGCAAACAGGCTCAAATGAACATGCGCAGTGGATAAATCCCTACTCACTTTCACTCTTGTTACGCTAATCATTGCTCCAGTTCCTAAAATATTCCGACTTTCGAGTTGAAAAATAGTTCCCAAATCTCTTAGCAATAATCTATTTATTTTTTCTTGACGTACTGATTCCATGATATATAATTTTTATGGATTTTGTATCTAATTGATAGTTTTGGTGTTGAATGCCTTACTGAGTTTTTTATAAAAAATCATCAAAATACTTAGACATCTTAAGCTCTAAGTGCAAACGATCAATACCTCTTACATTATGTTCGTGTCCAGGATAAATAAAATAGTCGAGTTGTTTTTGATTCTTCACACATTCTTTTACAAATACTTGGCTATTTTGCCAAACTACTGTTGGATCCATAGTACCATGAATAATCAATAATTGACCTTCTAAGTTTTTAACCTTATTCAATGTTGATGCATTTTTATATCCTATAGGATTTTCTTCTGGAGTGTCCATATATCGTTCGCCGTACATTACCTCGTAATATTTCCAGTCAATAACAGGGCCGCCAGCAACTCCAACTTTAAATACATCAGCATGATTAAGCAATAATGAAGTGGTCATAAAACCACCATAACTCCATCCGTTTACACCTATACGATTGGTGTCCACATAATTTAAGCTTCTTAGAAACTCAACTCCTTTCATTTGATCTTGCATTTCTAAAGTCCCTAATTGACGATGAATACCACTTTCAAAAGCAAAACCTCTATTACCAGAACCCCTATTGTCTAATGTGAAAACCACATATCCTTTTGCAGCCAAATACTGCAAGAAGAATCCTCCGCCTCCGAGCCAAGTATTATTAACCATTTGCGCATGAGGACCTCCGTAAACATAGATAATTACTGGATATTTTTTCCCTTCTTCGAAATTGGCTGGTTTAATTAATCGGTAATAAAGATCTGTTCCATCATCAGCTTTTAAAGTATTTATGCTCATTTCTCCAATTGCATAATCTTTTAGTGGATCTGTGTTTTCTTGTAAAACCTTTACTGTTTTTCTTTTGTCAGTGGATACCAAAAGATACTCGGCTGCTATCCCGTTTGCGTTGGAATAACGGTCAATTAACATGGTTTTATCATCACTAAGATTAATGCCATGAGTACCAGCCGTGCCAGTTATTTTGCTAATGCTGAGTGTATTCATATCTAATTCATATAAATGTCTTTCTATTGGGCTGTCTTTAGTCCCCATAAAGTACATTTTAGAATTATCAGCATTAAATCCTTCAAATGAAGTAATTATCCAAGGGCCTTTGGTCAATTGTTTTAGTAATTTACCTTCTATATTATATAAGTATGCGTGATAAAATCCATCTCTCTCACTCATAAAAACAAATTGATCTGTACTGTTATTTAAAAAGTAGATTCCTTCTTCTGGCTCAACCCACTTGTCGTTGGTATCTTCAAATAGTGTTTTTACAAAGGATCCATTTGTTACGTCATATTGGTTCATCCAAACATGATTTTGCTCTCGGTTAACCACTTGAATAAATATATGTTTTTCATCAGGACTCCATGAGATATTAGTAAGGTAAAATCCGTCAATAGCTTTGGTGTCCAACTTCAAACTTTTATTCGTCTTAGGGTTATAAACCATTACGTAAACAATTTCCGAACTCATCCCAGCCATTGGGTATCGAATCATCTTCACTTCCGCTTCTCGAGCATCAGTATTTACAAGCGGATATTCACCAACTTTGGATTCGTCTTTTTTATAGTAAGCTAAAAGATTGCCTTTTGGTGACCAAAAAATTCCATCAACAATACCAAACTCACTTCTAGAAACTGTTTGCCCATTTACAATGGCCTTATCTTGGTCCTTGGTCACTTCAATAACTTTATTTCCATCTGCCATCAATAAATTATTATCAACAGTATATGCCACTTGGTTTGAATTAGCTGGATTGGATTTAATATATTCTGAAGAGGTAGGGTAATAGCACAACATCTGAATACTTCCAGTTTTTGGAATATAACTATATAAAGTGTCATTACTAATAAATTGCATTTGAGTTTCCGAACTCCAGGTTAAGTGTGGAAAACGTTTTTGCTCTTTGAAGCCTGCCTTTTGCCAATCTTCATTAACTTTACTTAGATTTAAAAAGGATTTTGATTTTCCCTTGGCCGACACTTTCATCATATCTTCACCTTCTATATAGGTATATTCGGTTGAATTAGGAACCCATTGCAGGGAATTAATCCTTGCAGGGTATAAGGCTGCACTGGTATAAACGTCTTGTAATTCTAATTGTTTCTGCTGTGCAAACGATTGAATACTAAATATTAATAGGAAAGAAAGAAAGAAAATGTTTTTCATAGTTATATTAAATGGTTGTTTATATACGATTAATTTCACGAGCAATTTCAATAATTAGTGCTGGATTATTCTCAGCAGCATTTCCAATTACAATAATATCGGCTCCTGCATCGATAATTTTGCGGGCTGTAGCAGCATCTCTAATTCCACCACCAATAATAAGTGGAATATCAATATTAGATTTAACTTTAGATATCATCTCTTCTGTAATATGTTTGTCGGCACCGCTGCCTCCGTCCATATATATTAGTTGAAGCCCTAGAAGTTCGCCCGCAATGGCTGTTGCGACTGCAACATCTGCTTTGTTATGTGGAATTGGAAGGGTATTGCTCATATATTGAGCAGTGGTCAACGATCCGCTTTCAATTAACATATATCCTGTTGGTATGGCTTCTATTTTTTTCTTCTTAATTAATGGAGCCACGTGAACGTGATTGCCAATCAATAAATCGGCATTTCGTCCACTTATTAGACTTAAAAACAATATTGCATCAGCAAGTTCATGCAAATGAGTGCTATTGCCAGGGAAAATAACTACTGGAATTTCTGTAACCTCCTTAATTGCACGAATTGCAGTATCGATATAATCATTTGAAATTAAACTGCCTCCAAAAAAAATATAGTCAACTTTAGCTTTTTCAGCCATTTCTATTTGCAAACGCAACTGATTTGGCTCATATTTGTCTGGGTCAATTAAAAGCGCTAATTGCTTTTTAGAATTGTTTTTGAGTTTTGAAAGAATCGACATACATTAAGTTTTACTGGATCTGATTTGCATTGATTCATCCACGCAATACACCAAAATATAGTCATCCATATCCGAAAACTCGTAGCCTAGATTATATTTACGTATTAAACTATTAAGCACAATTTTACCGGAAAAAGTTCCATGAGTATGCAATTCAAAAGGATCAAGAATAATATTTTGATCAAATATAACATTAGATTTCCCAAAAAGCTTAAATAATGCTTCCTTGGCGCTCCACAAAACTGTAAGATAGTTATGTTGATTTTCAGTAGGTAAACTTTGCTTTTCTTCAGGACTTAAAAACTTATCAGCAAGTAAATTGATACGGTCGCCTAATTTCTCAATATCAATGCCAACATAGTGATTTTTGCTGATAATTACTCCAGAATAAAGCCCACTATGAGTCACAGAAATAGAATAATCCAAGTCTCTAAATTGCAATTTGCCATGTTCGTCATAAAAGAAATCACATTTGCATTCCTCGCCCATCAATTGACGAATCATGAGTCGATAACTCAGCCAGTGCGCTTGGCGCGATTTAATTTTGAATTTTTCAAAAGTGGCATAATCTTCCTCCGTGAATTGAATGAGATTCAATAATTCATCAACACTTTCGGTGATTTTCCATACACCGAGTACCCCGTGGTCGCTAATATGTTTCTTATAAATGATTGGCATACGAAAGGCAAAGATACATTATTTTGGCATGGTTGGAACTTCATTTTTTCCAAATGCAATTCAAAAAAAAGCAGCCTATTTGTCTAAAGACAAATAGGCTGCTCATTATTCTAGTAAAAAATTATTATCAAAAATAATAATCTACTTTTCAGTAGTTTGTACAATTTCAACAGTTCTGTTTTGATCCAAAAACACTTTGGCTGCCTTTTGAACTTGTTTAGGAGTTAATGTATTCCAAAAGTTTACATAATCAAAATTAGCAAAATCTTCTTGGTCAAAATCATCACTCTTCAATACACCTAACCACCAACGATTTTCCTTGATGTTTTCGTTATATTCCTTGATTTTATTTTCAGCTGTATTTTTAATCACTTTTTCCTCTGGGCCGTTGGCTATCAAAAGATCGGCTTCGTTATAAATAATTTTCAGCATGGTATCCAATTTTTCAGGATTAGAGTCAAAGAATACTCCAATTTGGAATTCAACAGCAGGATAATGTTTCATGTCTGACCATAAACTTGCTCCATAAGTTCCACCTTGATCTTCTCTTAGGGTTTCAAAATACCTGTGATTCAAGTATTCTTTAACCACTTCAAGCATTAAACGATCTTTGATAGTATATTTTTTTGCTTCTCCAACAAAACCGATAAACACAGTTGCTTTATCTGTTTCCATTTTACGAGTAAAATGTTTTTCAACTCTTTTACTAGGTAAACGAACGCCTAGATCGCTCCAAGTTTCGTCACGTTGTACTGTTGGAAGCCCACCAAGATATTTAAGGATAGTATCTTTTTGAAGTTCGCTGTCAATATTTCCAACGAAATAATAAGTGAATCCAGAAGGATCACCAAAACGCTCTGAGAAAATATATTTAATACGGTTCAAATTAGCTTCTTCTAACATTTCAACAGTCATATTTCTTTTGCGTGGACTGTTTTGAGACAATACATTACGAAGTGAATCAATAAAAACAGATTGTGGATTGGCATTTTTATTCACCAAACTTGCCGCAGTGCGTTGCTTATAGTTCTCAAAAGCATCTTTATCAGCACGGAATCCTGTGAAATAAAGATAATTCAATTGTAACATTGTGTTAAAATCAGCAACATTTGATCTTCCTGAAAATCCTTCAGTAAGTTCGCCAATAAATGGAGAACATGAAGCCACTTTTCCAACCAAAGCTTTCTGTAAACTTATATTATCAAATGATCCTAATCCGCTCATATCAACAACATCAGCTGCTATTTTACTTGATACATCATCTTTTTGACCAACTTTACTATATCCACCATTACTTACGGCTGACATTAATATTTCGTCATCTTTAAATTCGGTTTTTTTGATAACTACCTTTACACCATTACTAAGTGTCCAACGAGTTACACCTTTCTTTGTATCTATTTCTTCTTTCACAATCGTTCCAGGAGTGGGCATTTTATCAATAAGAGGTTTGTTCGCTTCTCCATCAACATATTGTTCAATAGTTTTAGTATGAACGCCTGCTGCAATTGCCAACACTTCAGCTTCGGTAGGCATAATCACCTCTTCTTTGTCTGGAGCCATTACAATGATAACCATATTATCATCTTTTACCCATGCTTTTGCTAATGCACTCACCTCTTCAAGAGATGCAGTTTTAACCACCTCTTTTACAAATGCATAATCCCAATCATCACTAGGTATTGGGTCATTAGTAAGGTAATTACCTTTAATAATATTAGCTAAAGAACCACTTTTCTTTTTGTGTCTTTCGTTATAAGCTTTTTCGTTCATCGAAAGCATTTCTTTCTTAGCACGATCTAATTCAGTTTCTAAAAATCCGAATTTTTTTACTCTTTCGTTCTCAGTTAGTAATTCATCCAATGCTTCTTTTAGTTGAGTATTTGAAGCTACTGCAAATGACATATATGCATCCTTAGTTCGTACTAAATCTGTTTTGTATGAAGCAGCTTGCATAAATGGAGGGTTCACCTTTTGAGTTACTTCATCCAAACGGGCATTAATCATGATAGAATATAATTGACCTAAATATTGGTTGCGATAATACTCTTGATTTTTAACTTTTGTAATATCGTGTTTGTAAACAACTTGTATAATTGAATAAGGAGATTCTTTATCCTGCACAAGGGCCACTTTGATTCCTTTATGATCAGGAATTTGATGATATTCACGTGTTTTTGGATTTTTAGCAACAGGAAGTTTTGCAAACACAGCTTTCACTTTTGCTTCCATTACATCAGCATCAAAATCTCCAACAACTATAATAGATTGCAAATCTGGACGGTACCAATCATTATAAAAAGCACGTAAAGTGTCAGCAGGAGAATTATCAATTACGTCAACGGTGCCAATAATATTGTGCACGGCATATTTTGATCCTTCGAATAACACGAGATTTGTTTGGTCACGCATGCGGCTCATGGCGCTGCTACGAGTTCTTAGTTCTTCGCGAACAACACCTCTTTCAGCATCTATTTCGCTAGTTTCCATACTTACATTGGTTGCCCAATCAAAAAGCACCATTAACGAAGTGTCGATATTTTCAGGAGTTTCGAGAGGTACTTTATTTAGTGTATATACAGTTTGGTCATAAACAGTATAGGCGTTAATTTCAGGACCAAATTTCATCCCGATAGATTCCAAATAATGAATAATGTCTTTTTTCTCGAAATTTTTTGTTCCATTAAAACACATGTGCTCAACTAAATGAGCAAATCCATTTTGATTTGGAGTTTCTTGCATTGCACCAACATTGTTTACTAGAAAAAACTCAGCACGATTCTCAGGAGTTTTGTTGGTTAGGATATAGTAGGTTAATCCATTTTCAAGCACGCCATGACGAATTTGTTCGTCCATTGGTACTTCAGCTTTTGGGTTATACTGAACTTGCGCTTGAGCATAAGTTGTAAAACTCAATACAGTTACAAATAATAGTAAAAATAATTGTTTAATCATTTCTGTAAGTTAGGGTTAATATTTCGTTCTAATTTTGCGCAAAGATATAAAAAGCACCGAACTCTATAACCGTTTAACAATTTTTTAGATTGTAAAATTTACGAAATCAAAATGATTTAATTTTCTGATGATGAAAATCCCAATCAAAACAGACTTTTTTGCAGCTTGATCCTTTCCATTATGGTTTGCACTTGTACAAGAATGTTTGCTATATTTGCCAGATGGGTTGTAGGTGTAAGCTTCAAAAGTTTAAAATACTTTTTCAACTTAGCGTAAAAAATAGATAGTACTGAATACATTTTTAAATTAAATATGAGCATAGCCTTACTAAGCGGAACCAGCATTGAAGAATTAGTGCCCTTTAAGGAAGTGCTTGATGCCAATGGAATGCCTTGTGAAATTAGACTTGAAAACATACAAGCTCATCAGTATTATTCTAGTCCTGGAGCTATTTTGTTGATTGATGATTATAATTTATATGATGCCCAAAAAATCTACCGAATATCCGAGCAAAATCCTACTAGTGCGTGGAGTAATTATTATTAGTTTGTATTTCTTATTATTTGCTTTTATTTCGAAAAAAAGTTTTCAATGACAAATTTCACTAATAAAGCTACCATGACGGGCATCAAACAAAAAATCCTTAGCAACAAAACGTGCTAATGATTTTTTGTTTATTTTCGCTTCGCAAAATGAGGTGTGGTAATGATTCGCTATCAAGGAGGGCAACTTAAATGACTTCCGAAATGAAAGTTAATGTTTCATTTGCATGACTGAAATATACTAGGTTAATACATTCTATTAGAAAGAAAATCAATCAAAAGAAATATGAAAAACGGGATTACCAATTATACAAAAATCACCTTATTTATTTTATTTGTGTTCCTTATTAATGGAAATGCTTTTGGACAATTAATTTCCGTGAAAAAAGGACAATATGAAGAAATTAAGGCCACAACTCTTCATTTTGTCTTGACAAAAGATTATCTATATGATTCTCTTCTAACGTCATATGTAAAACAATACTGGACTTTTTCAAAATATGATTTCATAACTAGAGATTCTTTTCTTAAAATGTGTTCTGTTGATAGTTTGTATTTTGTTATTCTTGATGATTATAGGAATAATAGTAATGGCACGAGTTCTTCGATGACTAGCTATAATAGTAATACATCAAGTTGGGAAACAAATACCAGCAATAGTGGATTGGTTTATCAGGACGCTTATACGGTACTTACAATTATAAAAGGAAAGACAGACAGACAGAAAATAACGGAAGAAAATTTTTCAAGATATGTAGATTACGGAGATTGGATAGTAACCGTAATAAACGAACAAAGGGGCAATTATCCGCTTATCCAAGATAGATTGTTAGCTGTTTGCAAAACACACGATCTAACAAAGTGGTATCGTGAACCTGTTTCATACAAAATTGAATTGGATATTAGGTCATTACAATTTTTGCTGGAATATTCTAAAATTGAACGTAAGTTAGGATTTGGCATTAGAGATTTGCTTTATAAATTTCCTAAAGTAAAACAAATAAAAGAAGGGACGTTATACATACTCGAGGATGAAATACCTAATATACAAGATAGAATACTTGTAAAAGAAGCACATCCATATCCCTTGGAATTTATAACACGTGACGAATTACAGGAAAAGATTAAGAATAAGGAAAAAAATGCCATATTGGCTACTTCTTGTGGTATAACTTCTCTGAGTTCTCTATTTACCTTTATTGATATTAGTAGTGGAGAGCTGTATTTTTATTCTTTAGTTAAGCATGGTTATTGGGAATGGCTGTTAAAGTATATTAATAGAAAGATATTATAAACCCCTGATGTCGCTCTAAGGACAAATTACCTTGATGCCCGCGAAGACGTCGTTGGTGTATGTCTCCTGCCTCAAATTCGTAAGTCTCTGTGGGTAAATAATGCAAATCTTTACCCAAATTAGCTATAAATCGTTGACGATATTTATATTTTCATGCACCATTTTTATATTTATTTTCAGCAGTTGGCGATTCAATTAATAACAAGCAGATGATTCCTTGTTAACATTCAACCATTTAATCGGGAAATTATCTCTTATTAAGATGGTCTCTATTTTATTAATTGTATTACTTCCAGCACGAATACAATATCCTGGATTATTATGTCCGCGCTGTCCATTGCTCCTAACTAATATAAGAGAGCCTGAAATATTAGTTGTTGAAATCCTATTATTGTTACTGAACTGCCTTGGTTTTCAAAAACACACAACTTCTTCTTCTGTTAGTAATAGAGGATTAGTCTTTCATTCTGAGGGATAATTTAGGTTAGCTGCCTTTTTAATTTCAATATAAATATACAAAACGAGTGCTTCAATAATTCCTCCCCTTTATATCAGACTACTCTCCTCCAAAACCGAATTATTCCCATCAATAAACCGAGTTCTCCCAATCCAAAAATCCACCAATTGAAATATTGTGGTTGATAGGAATGCATGAGCATGAGCAGTTTTTCAGAATTAAAATTGAAGACTTCGTTAAAAGAATTATTTTCAATGAGATAGCTGGATGAATCCCATATAAAAGAGATTAAAATCACAAATGAAGACGAAATAATAATAAGCCATTCGCTTTTAGATATTTTAGGATTGGGGAATAAATGGTCAGCTTTTGTAAAAATAAAAGCATAATAAATCATTGTAATTGAGACTAAAATGGGCGCTAATACAGGACCAACCCAAGTTACAGGAATTAGAAAAAGCACATCCCAAGTAAATAAGGACTCTGGCCAGCCAAGAATCAATTTCAGAAATGCATAATAAAAAATATCCCACATGGCGAAACTGTATAAAAAGGCAGCAAACCGTGTGATGAAATTGTGACCATATAGATAGCCAACACCCACAAGCATAATGATAGTGGCAGCCTCGCGGAGAATTTCGGTTAGCGTAATAATATAGTCATTGACCGGCTCCAGTGGGAAATCAAATCCGCCAGGATAAAGTAATTTGCGAAGATAAATTACAACCGCAGCTTCGAGTAAACCCATTGCGATGCTGAAAATACTTAAGACTAGGATTCGATATTTATGGTTTGTATTCATGACTAAGTAATTTAGTTTTTAGTTTATAGAGCGAATATATATAAAGTTTGGTCATAGAATATTACATCATTTTTAAAATGGAGTCTATCACGTCAGTAAAGAAATTTCGATGAACTTCTGTAAAAAAGATAAATTCTTTGGAGGGGTCGCCAAAAAATGGGCTCAAAGTATAAGATAGTTGACTACCAATAAAACCGAACATGGCAAGCCATAGCTTTAAGAAAGTTCTGATTCTTTTTTGAAAAATATCTTCCACTGTTTCAGAAATTACTAGGTTGATGTTTTTATAGAAAATATAAATACCTACAAAGCCTGCAACACCAAAAATTGCCACATTGAGCAGTTTAAAAAAATAATAGTTGGTGGTGGTGACTAAAAAGAAAAATGAAATGGGCGCAAAAACGAACATAACACCACTGATAATAGTAAGGCATACAAGAGTAAATGAAGCCAATTGGTAAAAATTTTGTTTTAATCCAAGTATGGCCAAAAAGAAATAAAGTGTTGGAAAACAAATTATGGTTGTAATTAAAAATAATAATGGAACTTTGACTGTGGAGGATATAGCTTGCGGAAAACTATGGCTTAAGCCAATGATAAGTCCAAATGAAGCAAAGAAGATAATACTAGTGAGAAACAGAGTTTTAAATTCTTGGTTTGACAATCTATTGTTGAGTGTTTTATCAATAAAAATACCCTTGTTGTGTAAGAGCTCAATTAATATATTTTGTTTTTTCATGGCATTATTTATTTTGTGATTTGTTGAACGGTTATTTAATTATTTCAGGTTTAAATTGGTTTGACCTTCGATGATTTATCACAACGGACAGTAAAGAAAAAAGGCCAATTCCCAAATAATCTGCTACCAAATCCCAATATTGAAAACTGCGAGATGGAATATATTTTTGGCTAAATTCTTCCAAAGTAACGGCCAAAACCACAAGGATTATACCCGAAATAATTCCGGGCGTAATCACTGTTTTTTGTGTAGGTTTTGAGATAACGGATAATACTAAAAAAGATAGAATTCCCATTCCGAAGAAATGTCCAACCTTGTCTAAGTTTGGAATCTTAAAATGCAGCCAATTTCTAAAATTTGCTGTGATGCCTGAGTCAACAACTAATATCACCACTGTGATGATGATGAGGTAAATGGTTAATATTTTGAATTTACTCATAATAAATCTCCTTTATCATTTGAAATTGCTTTTCCATTGTTTTCCCCTTCAACTTTACTTGCAGCACTAAAATTGAGCTTTTTGGAAGTAAACATAATAACAGCAAGAATGATAAACAAACCAATATTTCCTACCAATAGGGCATAATCTTCAAGTTGGAGAATGGAGAATAAAAATCCGTAAAGAATTGACCATAAAGAAAATAAAATCATCGTAGTTTTAAATCGCTTGTAAATACTGTGAGAATAGACACTGATTAGACCAATGATAGCTCCTGCGGAAATTAGATAAGCCATATTAAAACTCATTTGTTCGGTGAGCGATAGCAGCAAGGAATAAAATAGAATTAATGCCAAGCCAATGAGAATATATTGCACAATGTTGCTGTCTTTTTTTAGGAATACTTCCACAAAGAATAGGGTTAAAAAACTCAACAAAATAAACAGGATAGAATATTTGGTAGAGCGAATTGTTTTTTGGTATTTGTCAACGGGCTCGATAAAAGTCACACCAAATTGATATTGTTCCAAATTAGGTTTATAGGTAGCAAGCCATTGATGTTTTATGGGCCTATTGAGGTGCGAAATATTCCATTCAGCTGAGAATCCCTGCTCATCAACATGGTTGGTATCTGATAAGGTTGAGCCTTCAAATTTAGGATGTGGCCAATTGGATTTGATGTTTACTTTTGAGTTTTTGCCTAAAGGAATAAAATTCAAACTTTTGCTGCCTTTGAGATCAATAGTGAAATTGAAAGTGTTATTAAGAAGGGTTTGGTAATTGGCATCGCAATAAAATCCTTCATAATTAAAGTTTAAGTTTTCTATCGTTGTTAACTCCTCAGTACTTGAATAAGCCTCCACTTTTTTATCATTCCACGTTATTTCCAGAGCATTGGAAACCCCTTTTAGTTCACTCAGGTAGTAGATAAATTTGGCTTTACTCCAATGCATTTCTTCGAATGTAAGCTGATGATTGTCAACAACAAACTGACTAACATCTAGATTTTGAAAATTACCAGAGATATTAATCTTACCTTTATATACAATGAAGTTGTAAATTCCACGATGTTTGGGCTCCGTTTGAATATTCCCTGAAATGTTTAGGTCGTTCGGTAAAAAAATAACGGAACCTTTGTAGCTAAGTACTTTGCCTTTGGAAGTGGTATAATAATAAGTGTAGGGCACGCTCAAGAAAGGTCCTTTTAGACTTTGATTACTTCCCCATTCCTGGCTGAGAGATTCCGAAACTTCATCGTGATAACATTGTCTTTCCCGGATTAAACTATTTACCATATTCATTGGCATGAGCAGAATAAGGATAAGCACAAAACCCATGATGGCTTTAAATGCATTTGAACTAAAAAAACGATTTTGCTTTGTTGATTTTTCCATTATTATTGAGTTTTAGAGTTATTAAAAGTACTTTGAAATACAAAGTGAAAATTGCAAAAAAAAATATAGGACAGGGTAGTATGGTTATTTTGCTTCCCCTTTTTATGTTTATTATTCTATTCATAGTTTTATAATTAAGTCATCAGTCTTGTTGATATCAGTTAATCTCTTGATGAAGACTGCCGACTGCCAACTGCCCACTGAATACTCACGCAAATCTAGCTGGATTATTAATCATATAATTTAGCAGCCGTCCAACCTCCTCTGATTTTTCGATAAGTTCTTTATACATTTCTTCATTAATATATTTATACTCATATGAAAAGTCCAACCATATTTGTGTTTCGGTATTTTCTGCATCAGAATCAGAAAGTTTACTAATAAAATGCTTTTCATATCTTCTTTTTCGGTATGATTCTCCAATATTTGCACAAACTGATCTTGATGATCTTCTAATTTGGTCGATTAATGAATACTTTTCTTCACTAGGGAATTCTTTGGTAATTGATTGTATTTTTATAGCCAATTGAAATGACTTTTGATACGCTTTTAGCTCTCTAAATCCCATTGTTTTAGTTTTTAGTTAGTGTGTATTATTATATCTTAATTTCTTTCTTCCCATTAGCATCACATTTGCCTACACCCGCCGACTGCAGACTGCAGACTGCCGACTGAAGACTGCCGACTGAAGACTGCCGACTGAAGACTGCCGACTGAAGACTGAAGACTGTTAACCTACTCCTCCAATCAACGTCTCCAAAGCCTTAAGATGATCACCAAATGCTTTTTTACCAAAGTCTGTTGCCAGATAACTTGTATTGGGCTTTCGGCCTATGAATTGTTTTTTAACTTCGATATAAAATTCCTTTTCCAGAGCTTTTAAATGGCTAGCCAAATTACCATCAGTGACCTCTAAAATGCTTTTCAAATCATTAAAATTAATAGAATCGTTCACCATTAAAATTGACATAATGCCAAGTCTAACACGACTTTCGAATGATTTATCCAGATTTGAAATTATATTATTCATAATAATTGCCTTAAAATTTGGCTTTATAGATTCCGCTTATTTACGATCATATTTAAAATACATCCAAGTGCCATAAATGATATGTAAAACTCCGAACCCAACTGCCCAGAAAATTGCAGTATAACCAATGAAAATTGCAGCCACCAAACCTAATAGAATTTCCAGTAAACCAAGATAACGAATATCATTTAGTGTGTATCTTCCTGCATTGTAAAGAGCAAGTCCATAAAAAATCAAAGTGGCTGGGCCTACCATTCCAAACATTCCATGATAAATTAAAATTATACTGAAAAGTCCACCAGTTGCCAAGGGAATCATCATGGAAACAATAAATCTTTTTGCTGTATTGTCCCAAACAGAAAGACCTTTTTTCTTGGCCTTGCGCATGGTGAAAATAGCCGCTCCACCAATTGCAAAAACCAACATCAGAATAGCATCAATAAGTACAAAGCGAATTAGGGATTGTAAATCGTCACATTTTAGTAGATTGGCCGAGCTAAATACGCCACCATCATTATATCTGGTGACAAAATAGCTGTCGAAGCTAAAAAACACCGCAGCAATTCCCATAATTGCAACAAATCCTACCCAAACACCAGAAATACCACTTAAGGAAATAAATTTAGTTGACTTCTCCATTATCTGGCGAATCTCCTTCAATTGATCTAAATGATTTGCATTTTCTTCCATAAAAACTCGATTTAAAGTAAAAGTACTTTGAAACGCAAAGTTAATATTATTATTGTAGCAATTGCAAATTATTTTAAAAAATAATTTATTTTACAAAAAAAGCAGCCAAACTAATCCACTTAGGAATAAGTTTGGCTGCTTATTATAGAAATATTACAAAGCTAAATTTAGCTTTTAGATATTTTATTTATTGATAAACAATTTACTTTTAGTACTAATCCCAGAAGCATTTACAACATCAAGAATATAAATTCCAGCTGCCAATTCGGATAAATCAATTGATTTTGTTCCTACAATATTTTGGTTAAGTTGCTCACTGTAAACTAATTTACCAGTAATTGAATATACTCCAATTTTTGCAACATTCATTTCTTCTTTAAAATTTACCATAAAAACACCAGTTGATGGGTTTGGATAAACGTTCAAAACCACAGCTGTAGATTCGTTCTCTTCGATTGAAACTGCTGATGGAGTCCAAGTAATAGTAATTGCACTAAGATTTGGATTAGTAGGAGTGATTGTAGATGCAGTTGCACCTTTGGTAAAAGTGAAGGAGCTAATGAATGAATGCGTGTTGTTGGCAGGCTCAGGATTAGCGTAAGCACTTTCAATTTGAATAACATAGTCACCATCTGGTACAAGAGCAGCACTTACATTAGTACCATCCCAAGAATAGGTTTTAACACCAAAAGCGGTTGGAGTTGTGGTAGACTTTAAAGTCGCACCAGTGATAGCATCCACAGTGTTTTGTCCACACTTAGGAACCCAGCTTGGTAAATGATCATTTGTGCCGTTACCCCAATAACGAGCTCTAGTTTTTACAAATGCTCCACTTGCATTTTCGATCCAAACTGCCATTACTTGTTTGTTTGCGCTACCTACTGCTGTTTGGGTATACGTAATGCTCATTGTTCCAGCAGTTTGTGCGCTTAAAAAGCTAGGCGTAAGCATAATAAACAATCCTACAAAGGATGTAAAAAGTAAAAAAGTAAAAGTTTTTTTCATAACGAAATTTAAGTAAAATGTTAATTGATTAATTATATACAATATTAGATATAAAAATATATATAGTTTTTACAATAAAATATAATATATATTTCATAATAAATACTTCAAAGTAAAGATTAAGAATTATGTAAATATAAAAAAGAAGAAAATGTGAATCTTAGAGATTAAGCTACTGCTCTTTATAGATTACTTCCAAAAGTGTTTGGCCTACTATTTTCAAAGAAAATGGATCGATTTTATCCAAATTGTCTTCCACGGTATGCCAATGAGGGAAAAATATACTTCCCAATTCAGTATCATAATGTATAATGTCGATGGTTGGAATAGCCGCAAATTTATTAATGAACACATGGTCGTCAAGTACGGTACCTCCTTCTTCATTTCTAAAATAATCGCTATAACCAATATTGGCAGCCGCTTTCCATACTTTATTGATGATACTGGGCGCATATTGATTAGAAAAATATTCCCGATAAAAAACTGCTCCTTTTGCTCCAATCATATCTAATAAAATTCCGTATCGAGCATCATAGCCAGGTAAGTGTGGGTTTTTTGCCCAATATTGTGATCCTAAACCCCAGGTTTCTTCTGAAGCAGCATTACTTTTTATCTCGGCATGTTGGCCGTAATCTTCTAAATCAAATAAAACGATATCGATACCAATTGTTGGGTTTTGAATTTGTAACTGACGCGCAACTTCCATTAAAACTCCAACTCCACTAGCTCCGTCATTGGCTCCATCAATTGGAGTATAATGATTTTTAGGGTCTTTATCTTGGTCGGCAAATGGTCTTGAATCCCAATGCGAACAAAGTAAAATTCTGTTTTGGTTTTCTGGATTGATAGCTGCAACGATGTTCCGACCGTTCAAAATTTTTCCATCAAAGGCCCTCGCTTTAAATTCTTGATTATAAACTTTAAATCCCAATTGATTAAAATACGCTACAAAATAATTAGCACAAGCTTCATGTGCAGGAGAACCGGGAATTCTAGGACCAAAATCAGTTTGGTTTTTAACATATTGATAAGCAGAATCAGCGTTAAAATCAGGAACATGAATTGTCGCTTTTTTTTCTACGACTGGCTTAATTGGTTGCTCTTGTTTACAAGAATTAAAGAGTATAGCTCCGAATAGGAAAACGGCTATTGTATAATATATTTTTGTCATCTGATTTTGCTTAAAATAATTGATATTCTGTTGCTTATATTACTTGCTAAGAATCCATTCTGAACCTTCTTTGGTGTCTTTTATTTGAACTCCTAAGCCTAGTAATTGCTTACGAATTTGGTCTGCTAAGGCCCAGTCTTTATTTTCTTTTGCTTCTATTCTAAGTTTAAGCATCAGCTCAAGTAATTGCTCGCTCAACTCACCTCCTGATTGTGCAGCTTGGTCATGGCGAAGTCCTAAAACATCAAATACAAAAGTTTTGAAGGTAGCTTGAAAAAGTTCCAAATCAACAGCATTAATCTGCATTTTACCATCTTGAATCGAGTTGATTATTTTAACAGCATCAAATAAATGAGCAATCAGAATCGGACTATTAAAGTCATCATCCATTGCTGCATAGCATTTAGTTTGCCATGCTTTAATATCATTGTCGGACTGATCTGTTGCTTTTAACTTCATCAAGGTTTCAGATGCGCTCATCAGCTTTTCATAACCTTTTTGCGAGGCTTGCAATGCTTCATTAGAGAAATCTACTGTAGAACGATAATGCGCCTGAAGTATAAAGAAACGGATTGTCATAGGCTCAAAAGCTTGGGCTAATGAGGCATGAGTTCCAGTAAAAAACTCATCTAATGTGATAAAGTTTCCCAACGATTTGCCCATTTTCTGTCCATCGATGGTAACCATATTATTGTGCATCCAATATTTCACAGGCTCACTGCCATTAGCAGCTACACTTTGGGCAATTTCTGATTCGTGATGCGGAAATCTTAAATCTAAACCTCCACCGTGAATATCAAATTGTTCTCCCAAATACTTAGTGCTCATTGCACTACATTCCATATGCCAGCCAGGAAAGCCAATACCCCAAGGCGAATTCCAGCGCATAATATGTTCTGGTGATGCATTTTTCCAAATGGCAAAATCAACACTTTCGCGTTTATCTTCTTGACCATCTAACTCGCGAGTATTTTCTAATGCGTCTTCGATATTCCTTCCTGATAGCTTACCGTAATGGTGCAGCTGATTATATTTTATTACATCGAAATAAATGGAACCTTTTGCTTCATATGCAAAGCCAGCTTTAAGAATTTTATCTACCATTTCCATTTGCTCAATGATATGGCCAGATGCACGAGGCTGAATACTAGGTCTCAATATATTTAATGCATCCATATTATCCATATAACGATCTGAAAAATATTGAGCAATTTCCATCGGCTCTAATTCCTCTAATCGTGCTTTTTTGGCGATTTTATCTTCACCGTGGTCGGCATCATTTTCCAAATGTCCAACATCGGTTATATTGCGGACATAGCGCACTTTATATCCTAGATGTTTCAAATAGCGAAACACCAAATCAAAAGCTATTCCTGGACGAGCATGTCCTAAATGTGCATCACCATAAACAGTTGGTCCACAGACATACATGCCTACATTTGGGCTTTTTATTGGTACAAAAAGTTCTTTGTTTCTCGAAAGAGAATTATATAGTTTTAATGAATTGTCCTTGATATTCATAATAGTTTAATTTTAAGAAGCTTAGTATGCTCCGCTAAACTGATCTAAAAAGCGTTTATCATTTTCGAAAAACAAACGTAAATCTTTAACTTGATATTTGAGCATAGCAATACGTTCAACGCCCATTCCGAAAGCAAATCCGGTATATTCTTCTGCATCTATTCCGCAATTGGTCAACACATTAGGATCTACCATTCCGCAGCCTAAAATCTCTAACCAACCTGTATATTTACAAACGTTGCAGCCTTTTCCACCACAGATATTACAGCTAACATCCATTTCTGCAGATGGCTCAGTAAAAGGGAAATAGGAGGGGCGCAATCGGATTTGAGTTTCCTCACCAAACATTTCTTTTGCAAAATATAATAGTGTTTGTTTTAAATCAGCAAATGAAACATTTTTGTCAACATAAAGTCCTTCTACTTGATGAAAGATACAATGTGCTCTTGCCGAAATAGCTTCATTACGAAAAACTCGACCTGGACTAATCGTACGAATGGGAGGCTTTTGAGTTTCCATTACACGCACTTGTACCGATGAAGTATGAGTTCGCAAGGCAATATCTGGATTTTTCTCAATAAAAAAGGTGTCCTGCATATCGCGAGCTGGATGTTCCTCAGGGAAATTTAAGGCTGTAAATACGTGGAAATCATCCTCAACCTCTGGGCCTTCGGAAATTACAAAACCTATGCGATTGAAAATCTCAATGATTTCTTTACGCACTAATGAAAGCGGATGTCTTGCGCCTAGTAGCGAAAAATCAACAGGTCGAGTGAGGTCCAATTTCTTTTCAGCTCCAACGCTTTGAGATGATAAGTCGTTCTTTAATCTTTCAAAAACCTCTTGGGCTTGCTCCTTTAATACATTAATCATTTGACCAACAGCAGGTTTATCTTCTTTTGCTACATTTTTGAAATCAGCAAAAAGGGTTTGAAGTTTTCCTTTTTTGCTTAGATATTGCAAGCGAAAATCTTCTAACTGCTCTTTGGTTTCTATTTGTAAGTTCTCTAACTGGTGTTTGAGCTCTTCAATCTTTTCTTTCATTGATTCTGATGTTTGTTATTTGTGCCCGCTATGGAAATTTGCCCTATTTCTATGGCTACGATTTTGGTTATTCTTCCAATAAGCTAACCGTCATTTTTATATCTTTTTCAGGGCGGTCAGCAGTTAATGTTTTTACAGCGGCAATTTTATCTATTACGTCCATTCCCATTACCACTTCACCAAAAACGGTATAGCCCATATCCAAAAATGGCACTCCGCCAACCGACATATAGACTGCTTTTTGGTCAGCAGGAATTACTCTTCTCATTTGAGTGCTTAGGTTTGTCAACTCTTCATTGGTATATGTTTTTCCTTGAACGATGTAGAATTGACTTCCAGAAGATGCTTTCAAAGGATTTTGAGCATCGCCCATTCGGGCTGCCGCTAAAGCTCCTTTTTTGTGAAATAACTTAGGGTTGAATTCTGCAGGAATAGTATAAGCTGGTCCACCATTACCATACATAGCTCCAGGAATTGCATTTTTGGTATCTGGGTCACCACCTTGTATCATAAAGTTTTTGATTACGCGATGAAAAATTGTTCCATTTAGGTAACCCTCTTTGGCTAACTTTATAAAATTGTCGCGGTGCAATGGAGTTTCGTTATATAGTTTCACAGTCATATCACCATATTCGGTAGATATTTTAAGCAATTGCTCTTTTTCTTGAGGTATCTTTTCGGCTTCTATTTTAGGAGTTTCATCAATAATTGTGGTATTTTCTCCATCAGAAATCAAATTTTGCTTCTGAGCTGTGCTATTGTTACATGAAATATTGATTAATGACAAGCCAATAAATAGACTTAAAATAATTAGTAAATTTTTCATAATGAGATGTTTAAATTAAAAATGATACTATTAAAATTAGGACGCAAAGGTATTAAAAAAATGCAGCTGCTACGCAATAATTGGATTTTTGGAATGATAATAAAACATAGCTCTAGATGACTTCAATGTAAGTATTATAAAAATGGGAAAGTAGAAAAGCAAATAAACACTTGGATCTGTTTCACAGTTACTCCACAGCTTTTGGAAAGCTCACTGTAAATATTGTTCCCTTACTTAATTCACTTTTAACGGAAATGCTTCCCTTATTGAGAAGTACAAATTCATTGACAAGTTTTAATCCGAGGCCACTTCCTCTTTCGTTATTTGTGCCCACTTGTGTTGCGAACACTTCTTTTTTAAATATGTTTGCCAAAGTTTCTTGACTCATCCCAACCCCTGAATCTTTAACAGAAAGTTGAATTGTTTTTTCTTTTTCTTTTAGTTTAACCTGAATTTTACTTTGATAGGAGGAAAATTTGATGGCATTATTAATTAAATTTCTAATAATGGTTGAAACCATATTATAGTCGGCATTAATCATATATTTACCTTGGGATGGGAGATTGATTTCAATATTTTTGGAAATAGCAGTTTCTTCAATCAGATTAGTAGATTGAATTAATGCTTTATATAAATCAAATTGCTTGGCTTCAAATTGATGATTTCCTTCTTGAATACGAGCCCAAGACAATAAATTATTCAGTAAGTTAGAGCTATTACTCAAAGAATTTTGTACTAAACTCAAATAGTTTAGTATTTCTTCTTTACTCATGTCTTCTTCAATAATTAAATTCACCATGGACAGAACAGACCCTATTGGCCCTTTTAAATCATGTGCAATAATTGAAAAAGTTCTGTCGCGATGAGTATTTGCAAGTTGCAATTCGTTTAAAGTTCGCTCAATTTTAACGTTTTGTTTTTTAATTTTAATCCTGTTTATAAAAATTAATAGCAACAAAGGGAGTATAAATCCGATAATTGTTATCAAACCATATTTTATTTGGTTTTGCTTAATTTTATTGGATTCAAATAATTGTTTTTCTAGCTCACGAGCCTCTATTTCGTTTTTAAGCTGAATCTTAGTTTCACTATTTCGTATAGTATAATCCTTAACTTTAATTAGTTTTTCATAATAAGGAATTTGTAAAGATGCTAGATCCAAGCTCTTATATACTTTTACTATTTGACTAGCTGCATCTTCTATCAGTCCATTATTATTGAGCAATAAGGCATTTTGATACGATATTTCTAAGTATTTTATTGCCGAATCTGATTGGTTATTCTTTCTATAATATTCCCCAAGTTTGCCAGCACCAAGTGAAATTTCATAAATATTGTTCATCAAAAGTGCTTGATGGTAACTCGCCATAAAATAGACAAGACTTTCTTTTTCCTTGCCTTGATTATAGAGAAATGAGGCATAATCACGATATGAGTTTATTATTATATGTTCGTTTTTATACTGCTCATTAATTTTTATACTGCTCAAAAAATAATATTCTGCGCTATCATACATCTGCATATTATTGAACACCTCAGCAATATAATCATAGGTATATCCTAAATTAAATTGCTGATTATTTAATATTCGATATTCTTTAGATTTATTTAATTGCTCAAGAGCCAATTGGTAATTACCCTCTTGGCTATTAATAATACCCATGTTTTGATAACAAACGGCTTCGCCATTCACTAATTCGCATTTCTCTATAAAGGTTTCAAGAGCTCGGTCATAATAGGTAAGAGCCCTTTGATTATATCCATTTTTATTATAAGTGTTTCCAATATCTATAAGCGACCAAGCATATGCTGACCAATCTTCTAATTCCTCAAAAAGCTTGATGGTTTGCATATAAATTTCAATTGCCTTTTTATTTTCATTATTTAGAGCATAGATGGTTCCTAAAGCATGCAAATTGAAAGCTAATCCATGCTTTAAATTTTGTTTTTTGGATTCAGTAATGACTTCTTTTAGGATAATAAGTGCATTTTCAAAATCTATTTCAGCAATTTCTCTGGCATACTCTCCTTTAGAAATAAGATAATATTCAGAAGGTTTATGGGATGGAACAAAGGTTTCAAATATTGCAGTAAGGCTATCAAGTTTCTGATAAAATACGTAATCATGGCCTTTGGTATCACGGTAATCAATAAGTTGGGAAAGTTTAATTTCCACCTCGTGATTACTTAATTGAGCATAATTAATTATTGGTGAAAACACAAATATAAGCAGAAAAAAAAGATATTTTTGAGCCAATGATATCATAAAGTGAGTATGCTTTAAAAATGAGGCCCAAATGTATATAAAATTTTTGTTTTTTTGCAGTCTAAATATTATAATTTATTTAGTCAAAAATAAGTGCCAAATAATTTCAATTAGAACATTAGAAATCGATGAAAAGAACAATCATTAAAGCGCTATTGCAGCAAACAGACTTCGATAAGGAAGTAATGGTAAAGGGCTGGGTTAGAAACCGCCGAGGAAGTAAGAATGTAGCTTTTGTAGCTCTAAATGATGGTTCTTGTTTAAATAATATTCAAGTAGTTATTGACTTTGCTATGCTCGACGAAAGCGTTATGGATAAAGTTAGTGTTGGCGCCTCTCTATCAGTAGTAGGGACACTTGTTGCCTCACAAGGCGGCGGACAAAATATGGAAGTTATTGCCAAGCAGCTAGAAGTTTTGGGAATTGCAGATCCTGAAAAATACCCTTTACAACCAAAAAAACATTCATTAGAGTTCTTAAGAGAAAATGCACATTTAAGATTTCGCACCAATACTTTTAGTGCAATTACTCGCGTGCGTCATGCCATGATTTTTGCCATTCATAAATTCTTTAACGACAAAGGCTTTTATAATATTCACACACCAATTATTACAGCTTCTGATGCTGAAGGTGCTGGTGAAATGTTTCAGGTGAGCACTTTCGATATGGAAAATCCCCCAAGGAATGAGGCTGGTGAGATTGATTTCAAGCAAGATTTTTTTGGTCGTAAAACCAACCTAACTGTAAGTGGCCAGCTTGAAGCTGAATTAGCTGCTTTAGCCATGGGTCAGGTATATACTTTTGGCCCTACTTTTAGAGCTGAAAATTCCAACACAACTCGCCATCTTGCTGAATTTTGGATGATTGAGCCCGAAGTTGCCTTCAATGATTTGACTGATAATATGGACTTAGCAGAAGAAATGCTCAAATATGTGACTCAGTATGCCTTAGATAATTGTATTGATGATTTGGAATTCTTAAGTAAACGCTTGAAGGAAGAAGAAAAATCGAAGAAGGCTGATGAACAATCTATGGAATTGATTGAAAAGTTAAGGTCAATTGTAGATAACGATTTTGTAAGACTAACTTATACGGAAGCTATTGATATTTTACGAAATAGCAAGCCTAATAAAAAGAAGAAATTCGAATATATTATTGATGGATGGGGTGCGGATTTACAGTCAGAGCATGAACGCTTTTTAGTAGAAAAACATTTCAAAAAACCAGTAATATTAGTTGACTATCCTGTAGAAATAAAAGCTTTTTATATGCGCGTAAATGATGATAAGAAAACCGTTCGTGCCATGGATATTCTATTTCCCGGAATTGGTGAAATTGTTGGTGGATCTCAACGTGAAGAAAGACTAGATGTTTTGCTTGAAAAGATGAAAGCTATGGATATTCCGGAAGAAGAAATGTGGTGGTTCTTAGATACACGCCGTTTTGGCACTGTACCACATAGTGGTTTCGGCTTGGGCTTTGAACGATTGATGCTATTCATTACAGGAATGGGCAATATCCGTGATGTAATACCTTTTCCTCGCGCACCTAAACAGGCAGATTTTTAGAAAATGACGCCCTGCGGGGCGTCTTTTTTTTCATATCTTTACCGCAAATATATAATCCTATGTCTTATAAAAAGCCTGAAATCAAAAAGCTATATTACAGCATCGGCGAAGTAGCCAATATTTTTGACGTAAATACTTCATTAATACGCTTTTGGGAGAAAGAATTTGATATTATCAAGCCCAAGAAAAACGCCAAAGGAAATCGGATGTTTACCGAAGAAGACGTCAATAATTTTTTTATTATTTATCATTTAGTCAAAGAGAGAGGATTTACTTTACAGGGTGCAAAAGAGAAACTTAAAAATAATAAAGAAGATACGATCAATCAAATTGAAATGGTAAAATCACTGAATCATGTGAAATCCTTTTTGCTAGAACTTAAAGCTCAGATTAACACGAATGATCAATAATTTACTAAAAGAAAATATTAAGGAGGCCTTCAAAAGCATTCGATCTCATATTTTGAGAGCTGCACTGACCATTGTAATTGTGGCCATCGGTATTATGTCTCTAGTGGGCATATTGACTGCTTTAGATTCTATCAAAGGCTCTATCAGCGAAAACTTTATGCGGATGGGTTCCAATACTTTTAGTATCAATAATCAAAAATCAGTTACCATATCATCGAGTGGTCATCGTAGTACTAATTATGATGAAATTTCTTATTTTCAGGCTCAAGAATTTAAAAAAAGATTTGATTTCCCAGGAATAGTTTCTTTAAATGCTCATGCAAGTTGGGGAGCAACCCTAAAGTATGAAAGCAATAAAACAAACCCTAATATTTCCGTTTTAGGAATTGATGAAAACTACATGCTTACCGCTGGTTATGAGCTACAAGAGGGGCGAAATTTTAGTCCACACGAAATGCAAAGTGGAAGCAGTGCTGTTATTATTGGTAGCGAAATTGCCACTACGCTTTTTAAAAATAGCTCTGCAATTGGGCGTATTATTTCAATTGGTGCAGCCAAGTATAAAGTTATAGGAGTACTCAAAGCTAAAGGCAGTTCTATGGGTTTTGGTGGCGATCGCAATGCATATATTTCTTTAACACATATGCGACAAAAATACTATCGGCCATCCACAAGTTTCACTATTAATTTTATGGCCCAAAACCAACAATTACTTAACCAAGCAGTTGATGAAGCTACCGGTATGTTTAGAGTAGTAAGAAAGCTTAGAATCGATGAAGAAACAGATTTTAGTATTTCAAGAAGTGATAATATTGCTGAACAATTAATTGAGAATCTCGGTTTTTTGAGCGTCATCGCTGGTATAATAGCCTTTATTACATTGCTTGGCGCATCTATTGGATTGATGAATATTATGCTTGTTTCAGTAAGCGAGAGAACACGTGAAATTGGACTGCGTAAGGCTTTGGGAGCAAATAATATTGCCATAAGAAACCAATTCTTAGTAGAATCAGTTATAATTACACAATTGGGTGGCCTAGTCGGTATTATCCTTGGTATTTCAATTGGGAATATCGTTTCCATGTTCACTAATGGGCCTTTTGTAATCCCTTGGCTCTGGATTTTGTTAGCATTTTTCGTTAGTCTTTTTGTTGGTCTTGTCTCAGGTCTTTTTCCTGCAATCAAAGCTTCTAAATTAGATCCAATTGAGTCGCTTCGTTTTGAGTAAATGAGCAGGTTTTTCTTGCTTTTATTTTTTTAAAATAATATTACACATCTTTTACAAAATTCTATAAACAATATTCATATTTCTAGCGTTAGTTTTGTATTATGAATTATTTAAATTGAATTTTTGTAATTATTAAAATTGACCACTATGCAAATCAACAAAAACATCGCTATTAGCGACAATGGATTTTTATTCAATCCAGCTACTGGTGAATCCTATTCCGTGAATCCATCCGGGACTGAACTATTGCAGCACATTAAGGAAGGCAAAACCCAAGACGAAATACGAGCCATTTTTTTGGAGAAATATGATACCGATATGAATACATTTGATAAAGATTACCAAGACTTTACAGAGGTGATGAAACAACATCAATTGGCTACAAAACTTCCAAATCAATAATGATGAAGCCCACTTACACAATTGCCTTAAGTGGTTTAAATGCTACTGATAATCCCGGCCCTGGCGTTGCTGTTGCACGTGGATTAAGAGAGGCTAAGTCATTTGAGTCTAGATTAATAGGATTTGCCTATGAATCTCTAGAACCAGGTATTTATATGCATGATTTGTTTGATAAAATTTATCAAATTCCTTATCCATCTGCAGGTATTGAGGTGCTCAAAGCTCGTTTAAAATACATCAATGAACAAGAGAACTTGGATGTTATTATTCCCAATTTTGACGCTGAACTCTATTCATTTATGAAGTTGGAAAAGGATTTGTTGGAAATGGATATCCATACTTATTTGCCAACTATGGAGCAATTTGAAGAGCGCCATAAAGTGAATTTACCCGAATTTGGTGAAAAATATGATATTTTGGTACCTCAGTCAAAAGCAATATTTGATTCATCAGAATTATATCAATTAGCCGCTGATTATTCCTATCCTCTGTTGGTAAAGGGTAAATTTTATGACGCTTACATTGCATATAATATAGATCAAGCCAAGAATTTTTTCAATAAAGTGAGTGCCAAATGGGGCTTGCCTATTGTAGTTCAAGAGTTTGTGAGAGGTGATGAATATAATGTAACAGGATTAGGCGATGGCAAAGGAAATACCATTGCGGCAGTGCCCATGCGAAAGCAATATATCACTGATAAAGGAAAAGCATGGGGAGGAATCTCCATCGGCAATAAAGAAATGCTGAAAATTACCGAGCATTTTCTTAAAGAAACCAAATGGCGAGGTGGCTTTGAATTGGAATTAATGAAATCACAAGATGGAAATTTTCATCTTCTAGAAATAAATCCAAGAATGCCTGCATGGATATACTTAGCAGTAGGAGTTGGACAAAATATTCCTGAAGCGCTTGTTAATCTCGCTATGGGGAATGAAGTAAGCCCATATACTCACTATGATGTGGGAAAAATGTTCGTTAGGTATGCCTACGATATGATTGTAAATTTAGATGAATTTGAAAAAATATCCTCAATGGGGGAATTATAAACCATTAATAAAAAGAAAATTATGACAAAACTAAAATATGAGCGCCCTAGTATTAAAAGATTAGAAAGTTCAATGCCCAATAAATTTGGTATGCATACAGAGTTCAAGCCATTTACGCATATTGATAATGTTTCTGTGAAAGAAATGATTAAAGAACATGGATCACCAGTATTTGTAGTTTCTGAGTCCACTATTCGCAAAACTTACCGCAATGCATATCTTGCTTTTAGCACTCGTTATCCCAAAGTACAATTCGCATGGAGTTATAAAACCAATTATATCAGTGCTGTTTGCAATACTTTTCACCAAGAAGGATCTTGGGCTGAGGTTGTTTCTGGCTTTGAATATGATAAAGCCTTGGGAAACGGTGTTGATGGGCGACACATTATTTTTAATGGTCCAGACAAAACAGAGAAAGATTTGACCAAGGCATTGAAAAACAAATCGTTGATTCATATCGATCATTTGGATGAATATTATATGATTTTAAAATTGTCAGAGCTTTTAAATATTCGTCCACAAGTGGCTATTCGTGTAAATATGGATACCGGTATTTATCCGATGTGGGATCGCTTTGGATTTAATTATGAAAATGGTCAGGCATGGGATGTCCTCAACAAAATCATGATGAATAAGAAGATGGATTTGATTGGACTTCATGCACATATCGGCACTTATATGATGTCGGCAGAACCATATCGTATTGCCGCTACTAAATTAGCTGATTTAGCTGTTGGACTTAATCAAAAGTACAGTCATCACGTTAAGTATATTGATCTTGGTGGAGGATTTGCTTCTAAAAATACGCTCAAAGGTGCTTTTCTTCCAGCGGAAGATACCAACCCAACTTTTGATGATTATGCTGAGGCCATCACTTCTGCTTTGTTGAACAGTAATATCCATCCCGACTTTCTTCCAACACTTATCTTAGAAACAGGAAGAGCCTTGATTGATGACTCCGGTTATCTACTGGGTTCTGTGATTGCAAATAAAAGAAGTAGCACGGGTAAACGAACAACAGTTCTCAATATTGGAGTAAATCTTTTGTTTACAAGCTTTTGGTACGATCATAAAATATCTCCAGCGCAAGAATTTTCTCACCATGTAGAAGAAACTGTATTGTATGGTCCGCTTTGTATGAATATTGATGTAATTCGCGAAAACGCAAGTTTACCCCCTTTGAATATGGGTGACAATATTGTAATTCATCGTGTTGGTGCTTATAATATGACCCAATGGATGCAGTTTATAACATTAAGACCTAGAGTTTTAATGATATCTGAAAAAGGAGAAGTTAACATCATAAGAAAAGGTGAAGAAATGGATAGCATTACCAATTTTGAAGTTATTCCACCACATTTGGCTAAATTTGAGTTATAAATAATTGCTTGCTGTTAGAAAACACCTAACTTTGTAAACGAAAACTTGATAATTTTAATGTGTTAAAATGATAAAAAGTCAAATCAAATCAGTCTCAAAAAGCTTAATCCTCAGCTATTCACAGATATTTTTCTCTGATGGAAAGCTTTTGGGTTTTGCTTTGCTTTTGGTTTCGTTTTTTAATTTTTCAGCAGGATTGTCAGGTGTTTTAGCTATTGCAAGCAGTAACGGGATTGCTTTTTTATTGGGGCTCAACCGTAGTAAAATCACCAACGGACTATATGGATTCAACAGTTTACTCGTTGGCCTTGGGCTGGGAATATATTACCAACTTAATGGGCCACTTTTACTACTAATCATTTTTGCTTCGGTACTTACTTTGTTTATCACCATAGTGATTGAAGCAGGGTTTGCCAAGTATGGGCTTCCTTTTTTAAGTCTTCCTTTTTTGTTTGGAATATGGATAGCTAGCTTAGCTTCCCGACATTACGCGGCATTAGAAATTAGTGAAGCTGGTATTTATATTTATAACGACATGGTTTTGTTAGGAGGGAATGATTTACTTCAAACACATATTCTGCTTCAGAAATTTTATCTACCACCTTCTTTAGGGCTCTATTTTGTTTCGTTGGGTGCCATATTTTTTCAATATAATGTGTATGCAGGTATTTTAATAGCCATTGCTTTATTATTTAATTCTCGAATATCATTTACGCTTAGTCTATTAGGTTTTTATTCGGCTTACTATTATTACCAATTTATTGGAGCCAACTTGGGCGAACTCAATTATGGTTTTATAGGATTCAATTTTATTCTTACTTCAATTGCCATAGGTGGATTTTTTATTATTCCTTCCATTTATTCTTACATAATTGTCATTTTACTCGTCCCCATTTTGTCTTTGCTGGTTACTGGCACATCAGATATTTTAAGCATTTATCAACTTTCAACCTATTCTTTAGCTTTTAACGTGGTAGTTATTAGTTTTTTATTGGTGCTTAAATATCGGGAACGAAACTTAAGGAAGCCAGAGTTGGTTAGTTTGCAGCAATTTTCGCCGGAGAAAAATCTATATGCTAATTTAAATTTTTACAAACGTTTTGGCGATAAGCTCCAAACACCAATTTATTTACCATTTTATGGAAAATGGTCAGTTAATCAAGGGCATAAAGGAAAATATACTCATAAAGAAGATTGGCAACACGCATGGGATTTCGTTATTGAAGAAGATGGAATTGAATATCAGGGTGATGGATCTATGGTGACCGATTTCTTGTGTTATGGCAAGCCTATTATTGCTCCAGCTGATGGAGAAATTGTAGAAATCATTGACTTATATGATGATAATGAAATAGGGGAAACCGACACGGTTCATAATTGGGGAAATACAATTATAATCAAACATGCAGCTTACCTTTATAGCAAAATGAGCCATATCAAAAAGGAAAGCTTTAAAGTGAGCAAAGGGCAGTATATCCGCAAAGGAGAAGCCATTGCTCAGGTCGGTAATTCTGGAAGATCACCATTTCCACACCTTCATTTTCAAATACAAGCTACGCCATTTGTTGGTTCAAAAACGCTGAGTTATCCCATTTCTTCATATATAAAAATTCAAAATGATGAGTTCAAGTTCATGTCTGGAGAAATTCCAATATTACATGATGTTGTAAGTAATATTGAGATAGATTCTGGCCTTAAACAGATTTTTAAATTTGTACCTGGTCAAGAAATAGAATGGACTTTGTCCGAATCCTCAGGCAAAAAAAGCTTTTCAAACGATCAGCTAAAATGGGTTGTGGGTTTAGATTTATATAATAATACATATCTATATAGCGAATCAACCGATAGTTATGCATATTTTAATGCCAATGAAACAGAGCTAATATTTACCTCCTATAAAGGAAACCAGAAGGATCCATTATATTGGTTTTATCTTTCTTCCTTCCGAATTCTGTTTGGATATTATAAAGGATTAGTGGTAGAAGACGACTTGCCTGTTCCTATTTCAGAGGTTAAAATATTGAAGATAATACAAGATTTTGTTGCTCCTTTTTATATTTTTGTACGCCCAAAATTTAAGATGAGCTACCAAAGTAGAAAGCAATTTTTTGAAGATAGTGAGTTGATATTAAATTCTGTATTTGAAGACCAAGTAATGGGCAAAACCTTTCGCAAAATTGAAGCTGTTTTTAATTGCTTTACTAATACTAGCTCAACTTGGAAAGTAAAACTAGGAAAAGAGCAATATACATTTAAAAGACTAAAAGGGTGAAACAACTAAATTATATCTTATTTGTATTGTTGTTACTAACCAGCGGAAAGCTAATTGGGCAACAGAAATTGAGTTTTCAAGAGATTGATCGTCAGTCATTAGCATATTATTATGATGCTCAATGGGATTCAATTATTGAATTGTCGAAAGCGGCAAAAATCTGCAATATAGATTATTACTACCTTAACTATAGAGTTGCAGTTGCTTATTTTTATAAGACGAACTATTTTACCTCTGCACACTATTTTGATAAAGCCTTGGAGCAAAATAAAGGCGCTTTAAAAGATCCATACTTTAAAGAGATGTATTATTTAACACTCATTTATTCGATGCAGAATAATGCTGCATATCAACTTTTAGGGGTACTTGATACCTTGGCCGATTTGACAAAAATAAATTATCTCGGGAAAGTTTATGCCCTGGGAATGTATGGTTGGGCTGCTGATTTAATGGATCAAGACCTTTTACGGTTGAATCCCGATATGGAGTACGGGCAAACTGATTATCAGCAATCTATTCAGTTGCTTAATTTCGGTGCTACTATAATGTTGAGCCACACCACCGAGCTTGATATACGTTATACGAATGCCCAAATTGGTATGATTTCAGCTGTTGAAAATGACAATATTTTTCATATGCGTAACTATCAGGTTACTCAAAATGCCATCAATATAAAACCTCGATTTTATTTTAATCGCAATGCTAGCCTTGATGTAGCATTAGGGCTTTCGTCTATTAATGGGAGGCCGTATGGTTGGATTGATTCCAATGCAATGCATTTAGGATACAACTCTTTAAGTGAGAAAAGCTTCCTTGTAGGCTTAGAATATTCCTATTTGAAAAACAAAACTCGATGGGGAATTAATGGTGCATTTTCAACATATAGTTTTGCACGGCAGATACAATTAGGTGCATCACTGGAGTGGTTCCCCTTAGGAAATTATAATTTATACACCTTTTCACAAGCGACTGCTTTTAGTCCCGAACCTGCTGTAATTAGACCTGTTTTTTATCAAAAAATTGGTTTTAAAATCATGTCAAAACTCTGGTTAGAAGTGAATGGAACTTATGGTGATGTTCAGAATTTGACTTTTGTACGTAATAATTTTTCTTACGAAATTCCAGATCACTCTTATGGAATTATTGGAGCTCAATTTATCGGAATTATTAGCCCACGAGTAAGTATTTTTGTAGGAGCGCAGCATTGGTGGCGATATGCTATCAAAAAAGAGTTTGATAAGGATAATAATGAAACAATACAACATATAGATTATCAACAACATAACATAACTGGAGGATTACAATGGAAATTTTAAAAAGAGGTTTAGTCAGTATTTTATTTTTCGCTTTGATAGGTATAAACCTTGAAAGCAAGGCACAAACACAAGTGCAATTAGAAGCAGCTTTTTCTGAAAGTTATACTGCAGAAAGTAGTGGTGAGTATTCGCAAGGGATTATTGCAATTAAGAAATATTATAATGCGAACTCCTACGAAATCAATATTAGACTTGCGTGGCTCAATTATCTTGCAGGGCAATATACAGAGAGCGTTGGGTATTATAGTAAATGTATTTCTCTAATGCCACTTAGTATAGAGCCTCTTTTAGGCTTAACTTATCCAGCAGCGGCTATGGGAAATTGGGAGCAAGTGATCAATAGCTATGAACGCGTTTTGAAACTCGACAAAAACAATTATACTGCTAATTTAAAACTGGGTCAAATTTATCTTAGTCGTATGGAATATGCTAAAGCAGAACCATTTTTTAAGCTCTTGGTAAATCAATATCCATTTACTTACGACGTGCTTTTGAGTACGGCTTGGAATAATTATTATTTGGGAAAATTTAGAGAAGCCAAAGTGTTATTTAACAAAGTATTATTACTAAATCCTGGTGATAGTTCGGCAAGCGATGGACTCAAAAATATCCAATAAAATGTAAATTTATTAGTGGGGAATAACAATTGAAATTATTAAACAAAATGGTATTATGATAAAACGTTTATTATTTTTTGCAAGCAGTTTGTTGTTATTATTTATCTCATGCACCAAGCAGGAAGATGTAACTATTGATAAACTTAATGGAGGAGGTGAAACGGAAAGTTTTACTCCAATGAAAGTGGGTAATTATTGGGTCTATGATGTTTCATGGGTAGACAGTATGGGAATGGTAGAGTTTATTGAAATGGATAGTACATACATCGCTGGAGACACTATGCTCAATGGAAATATGTATAGTATTTTTAAGACTAGCTCATCGTTTATTTATACTCAATATTTGCGCGATTCGGCCCAATACTTAGTGGATGAAACGGGGCAGAAATTCTTTAGTCCAACCAATTTTAGCGATAAACTTTATGAGACAGCATTTGTTAATGGAAGTGGTGATACAACGAGTTATACTTATAGGAAAATGATAATTCCACCTGGACCAACTCATTGCTTAGTTGGATCGTTTGATGCTTTGGATGCAGAAATGACTCGATATCTACCTTTTGTTAACCGAACATCGAAAGCGCATGCTTTATATGCTCCGGGAGTTGGCTTGGTTTTTAGGCAAGATTTTCCGCTATTTAGCGGGAAAAGTAAAACCTATAATTTGCATCATTATCATTTGGAATAAATAAAAAAGGCTACTCTTTACCAAAGAGTAGCCAGCCCAAGAGAGCCAAAAATGATGATTAGCTGTGCCCTTTCACAACCATCATCATTATCTTTAAATTAAGTTTGAAAAACATAAACACTTGCTTGATTAAGCAACGTCTCCAAAACATCGTCATATTGCTGGGTCGAGTTGCATATGCATAATCTTCGTATGCTTTATTTTGTAATCTTTCTTGTATATTTGCCATGATATTTCTTGTTAAAGTTTTTAAAATGAGATATTTAATTCGTTTTTTTTTGATTAAATATTACTCAGGAATAATTGACCATCCAAATTTTGCTTTAGCCTTATATAAAAACATATAATGCATAAATAGCTTCATCCAATGACCGGCTAAACCAATTACTCCAACTGTTGCTTTGATATCGCGACCATACTCTGGGTATTTATCCCAATCAGGTACAATAGGAGATACGGTCATGGTTGCAGCTTGACCACTAGTAAAACCATAACCAGCACTAACAATACAAGCAGCAGCTTGTTTGGCCATGGAAGCTTGATGTGGATGATCTTTTTTGCCTGTTTGAATTCTGTAAGCTACATTTTGGGCAACTATTTTTCCAATCACACCAGAAGGCATTCCTGTACGTGGTGGGGTTGGGAATATCTTAGTTCCATTAGGGCTTTCCATTGGTTTTGACATAGAATGAGGAGGTGCAAATGCAATTCCTGAAGCATACATAAAGTCATAAACTGGACTTTGATAAATTGAAGGCCAATCTGATGCTTTCCATTCGGCATAAGGTTTTGGAGTATAATCTGCATCCACTTTCATCATACCATTGGCAACAAATACATTCGATGTAATGTCTTCACCAGCTTTGTCAAATGCTTTGATTTTTGCTCCAGCAAAACCAGGAATTAACATAGCAAAATCAAATTCCTGCTCGTGGTATGTACCGTCTAATAATTCATAGAAAGCTTTTCCTTCTTCAACTTTAGAAACTCCGGCTCGTTTTATCCAACGAATGCCATACTCTGCCAAAATTGACTCTGTAAATATTTTTGTAGGAGTTACATAACCACCGCGGTTGATATATGCTCCACCCATACCAAAATCGCCTAATTCATATTCATTCGAAATCCATACAATATCAGCAAGATGCGAAAGTTTACGCTTGTTCACCTCAAATGCAATATTTAAAGCATATTCAAAAGCAGCACCTTGGCAAGTAGCCATCGGATGCCCAGTTCCTATTAAAAAAGTTTGATGCTCTCCATTTTCCATTTTAGCGAGTGACGCTTCTAGGTTTTTCCATGAATGCGCTGCGTGGTCGTAAGTACACACAGAGTTGGTATATAAATCAGGACCTAAGCCAGGAGTGCCAGCAAAATTTAAAGTTGGCCCAGTTCCATTGATCAAATAATCAAAATCAACTATTTCTACTTCTCCTTGTCGGCCTTCTTCTACGTATTGAATTTTCACATAAGGACTTGTGTTTTGTGCATCACCTTCTGGATGTACAGATGTTGCAAGGGCTTGTTTAAAAGTTATTCCTTTGCGTTTATAAACAGGTTCTAATTTAAATTTAACTTCATTGGGTTCCATTAAGCCTACTCCAACCCAAATGTTGGAAGGAACCCATTGGTAATTACTGTTAGGGCTTATCACAATTACTTCGTGTTTTTTGCCTAAGTATTTTTGTAGGTATAGCGCAGCTGTATGACCTGAGATACCTGCTCCAAGAACGACTACTTTTGACATAGAAATTGATTTATAGGGTTTATTGAAATTTAATCACTATAAATACTTATTAAATAGTGATTTATATTATTAGTGTAATAATTAGGCAAATATAGATAATTTAGGTAAACAAATACTTCTTTATTTAATAAAATATGATAATTATTCTAAATAAGGATTTGAATATAAATTGTAAAAGATATGTATAGTGCTTAATTACTTTAAAATTAGCTATTTAAAAATATTCTATGAAATCCTACTTGCTTTCCCACTCAATAGAAGTTTTACTTAAAGTTAGGTTTTCGAGAGAACTGTTTTATCAGGGATATTTTGGGTAAATGCGAGCTCTCTTTTATTTCATTCCAAAATTTTAATAAAAAGGGTTGTCTGAAAACTCAAACAACCCTTTTTGAAAATTGGTTATTAATTTATTAACTCATTTTTTTGCTAAAAAATGTTTTCTTAGTTAAGTCAATAAAAATAAAAAGTCCCCCTCCAATCATTAAAGTATCAGGTAAAATTCTAAACCACATCCAGCCGTCCATTGCGTGAAGAGCTTCGCGAGTTCGAGTATAATAATATCCCATTTCGGCAGCGGCTCTTGTTTGTTCCAAACCAATCATTAAGGTAGGAAGTGCAAAAAGCAATGTTCCAATCGTTAGCATCCAAAAAGCAATTCTACTTGGTTTTTCATTCCACACATAATTGTTGGCAATAGCGTTGGCTCTTGAAGTCATGTACAAGAATGCGATAGAAATATATCCAAAAGCGCCGAGTAATGCAACATGGCCGTGAGGCATGATTAAATAGGTGCCGTGTGAATAGTAAGAAATAGTTGGAGTATTTATAACCATACCTAAAAATCCAGCGCCAATCCAGTTTAAAACTGCCGAACCAGTAATCCACATGAATGGTATTCTGAAATCGAAAGTGTTGGGACCATTAATTTTTTCGCGATGATTTTTCCATGCTTCAACAATCATGAGAGCTATTGGAAGAGGTTCGAGAGCCGAGAATATTCCACCAATTGCAATCCAATATTCATCTAATCCTTGCCAAAAATAGTGATGACCAACACCTAATGTGCCGGACATCATGATGAGGAATAATTCGAAGAACATGATTCTTTCAGCAGTTTTTTGAGAAATTAGCCCAAGCGACACGGTGAAAAATGCGATAGTTCCAGCGGCAAATAACTCAAAAGTTAATTCAACCCAAAGATGAATAACCCACCAGCGGTAATAGTCATCAACCGTAAAATTAGGCATGATTTTATGCACAGGCATCATTCCAGCTATGTATAATGTGGCGATACCAAATGCAGACCAAATTATTGTGCCCACCAATGGATTATTAGTAGATGCTTTTTTAATAAGCGAAATAATGAGTAAAAACCAGAATACGAGTCCTATAACAAGTCCAATATCCCAAACTCTACCCAGGTTGAGTAGTTCACGTCCTTCGTTGCCAAGCCAGAACCAAGAATCGCGCATTTGACCTGTTGCTCCCATATATAAACCAATGATAGCTCCAACAGCCACAGTTAGAAGTGCAATCCATAAAATGTCAACCAACCAAGGATATTTGTGGTCTTTATTAGCAATCCATGGGGCAATTAAAAGTCCGCCAACTAACCATCCCACAGCAACCCAAAGAATGGCCAATTGAGTGTGGATAGAGCGAATTACATTAAAGGGAAGTAAATCTTGAGAGAAGATAAAATCTTTAGTTGGATTGGCATATAAATGAGCTAAGTAGGCTCCAAGTATTAATTGAACCAAGAATAGTAAAGAAACAATTGGGATATATTTCAAAAGTTTCTTTTGCGAGCGAAACATTTTTGTGATTTTAATCGCAGGCGAAAGCTCCTCTTTATTGTCTTTTTTTAATAAATACTCATAGGATAAAAAGATCACAACAATGGTCAGTGTCCATAATAATAGGAATTCCCAAAGAGAAACTATGTGATTATTATAGGAAGTGTCTTGATCTACTAAAGGCTCTGGAGGCCAGTTGTTTGACCAAGTACGTTGTTCTCCCACTTTTCCTTCGGTGCCAGGTCTTAACGAAGAGGCCACCATTTGTGACCAATCGACAAATGCAGCAATTTTGATAGCTTCCTCGGTACGAATAATACCGCCTTTAAATGCGCGGTCGGGATCTCCTTCTACCAGCATTTTGGTAAGATAGATTACGTTTTTCTTAAAAGCTTGAGCCGAAGCGTCAGTGTAAGTTACTCCCGATTCCAAAAGCTTAGTTTGCTCATGAAAATCCTGCTTTACACGTTCTTTTACTCCACCTCTTTCAATGGCAGTTAAATCTGCTTCAGATTTCGCAAATAATTCTTGAGCATAAAACTCATATAAATAGGTAGCTCTGTGATGAAAAAATTCGGTTGAAAAGTCAGGACCCATATAAGCACCCATGCCAAGCATAGAACCCCAGTCCATCAAATCAAACTCTTGAAAATAACCTTTACCTTCGACTACGTCATCGTAGGTATAAAGCACCTCACCCGACACAGATTTTACTTCTTGTGCAATGGGTGGAACTTCTTTTTGGAGGTTGGCCGTGAAATAAATTAACGCAGCAACCATAAAGATAGCTATGAACCAAAAACCGGTATAAAGTCCTTTCTTGGTCATGAATTTGTCAAGTAATGTTGGCTTCATTGTATTGAAATTTAGTTAATAATATGATAAAGTATAATTTAAAAATAGTAATAAATTCTCTAAAATTATTACATGTTGAACCTGTAATTATTTTGCAAAGATATATAATACTATCTAAAGGTAGTATATAAATATAAATTTTTTTAGAATTTTTTTACACTTTGATCCTTGAGTTCTGATATAGTGGTGCTAATGAGAAAGTTGACAAACCTTTCTCGAACTGGATCATAGGCTTTATGCAAACTACATGGGTTTTCATCGCTGCATTTATTGAAACCCATAACACATCCTCTGTACTTTTCCATTCCTTCAACAGCATCAACAACATCAGAAATAAATATTTTATTGGCGTTTTTAGCAAATACATAGCCTCCTTCTCTGCCTTGCAGACTTTTAATAAATCCTTTTTTTGACATATCAGTCATCAAGCGCCGTAAATATTTATCCGGGACATCAAGACTTTCTATTAAATACTTGGCTGTAAATACCTGCATATCTGAATTAATCATAAAGCTCAACACTCTTAAAGCGTATTCTGATGTTTTTGATAATCGCATGTTTTTCTTATTTTAGTAATAAAATAGAAGTGCAAAAATAGTTTTTTTTATCTTGTTGAGTATTTAATTCCCTTAATATTATATATAAATATTATTATACCTAATAATGGTTACTGTAACTCAGGAATTAATTCTACTTTTGTGTATTATTTAAAATTAATTTTAGCATGAAGTTTTTAAAGAAATATCATAAGTGGCTGGCAGTAGTTTTTACCTTGTTTATTATCTTGTTTTCAATATCGGGTATATTGCTTAATCATCGTGAACTGTTTTCGCATTTGGATATCAATAGAAATTATCTGCCTAGCGATTACCAAGCTAAAAATTGGAATAATGCTGCTGTAAAATCTACTCTAAAAATTAATCGTGATACTGTCTTTATATACGGTAATCTAGGCATTTGGAAAACAAATTCCAAATTCGACCATTTTCAAAATTTTAGTACTGGACTGCCATCAGGTATTGATAATCAGAAAATTTTCTCCATGATATATACCTCTAAAAGAGAATTGTACGCAGGCACCTTGTTTGGTTTATATCAATTTAATACTCAAGAGCAGAAGTGGACTTTGATTCCTATGCCAACGCATGAAAAGCTGGTGGTTGACTTGATCGAAAAGGATGGCCAACTATTGGTTTTACTAAGATCAAATTTATTAATCAAAACCACTAATCGAGATTTCAAGATAATAGAATTGCCCCAGCCTGAGAATTATGATCATAAAATCGGATTATTTAAAACCCTTTGGGTGATTCATAGTGGAGAAATTTATGGAACCATTGGAAAATTATTGGTTGATTTGGTAGGTTTAATTTTTATTTTCCTGAGCGTCACCGGCTTAATTATTTTCATCAATAAATATCGCATTAAGAATAAACGGAGAAAAGAAAAACCTGCTGCTAAGCTGAGGTCCATTAATCTATGGAATTTGATTTGGCATAATAAAATTGGCTGGACGACTGTAATATTATTAATTATAACCACTGCAACGGGAATGTTTTTGCGACCACCTTTACTTGTTGCCATTGCTTATGCGAAAGTCGGCAAAATACCAGGGACAGAATTAGCATCGCCAAATCCTTGGTTTGATAAACTACGCCGCATTGCTTATGATGATGAAAATCACCGATATTTAGTAGCCACTTTGGATGGAATTTATTATTCTGATGATGAGTTTCAATCCAATTTGAAAATGTTTTATTATCAGCCTCCCGTATCTGTAATGGGAGTGAATGTATTTGAGAAAGTAGCCACAAATACTTATTTAATTGGCTCATTTGAAGGATTATTTGTTTGGAATCCTGCGTCGGGCTTGATATGGGATTATATTAAAAAAGAAGAGTATTTGCGCCCGACAAAAATTGGTCCTCCCATTGGAGATTTTCTGGTCACAGCTTATAGTGATGATTTTGATGGACAAGAAATCGTTTTCGATTTTGATTTAGGGGCCATAAATATCAATAGAGGTAAAACATTTCCGATGCAAAGCAATGAGATTACTGAAGCTTATCGCATGTCATTGTGGAACCTTGCTTTAGAAATACATACTGCTAGATTTTATAAAATATTCTTTGGTCCATTTTATATCCTGATTATTCCCATTTCGGGTTTTGTGATTTTGTTTATTCTAGTTTCTGGTTTTTTGGTATGGTGGAAATGGCATAGAAAGAAGAATTATAAGGTGCATTAAAAAAGGAGCTTATTAGCAATAATGATATATTTATTTTAGCACCAAGATAAAACTATTTTAGCTGATTTTTTAATTGTGTAATTTGGCAAAAAGTTTTATACTTTTACTTGCAACTATTTGAGGATTATTTCATCTTAGAAATATAGCAATCAAAAATAAAGATTATGAAAAAATTATTACTAATCACAGTGCTCTTCTTATTTACATTTAACCTAAAAGCAACGCATTATATGGGTGGCGAAATTACTTGGGAATGTATAGCCACTGGTCAGCCCGATGCTGGAAAATTTATTTTTACTCTAAAAGTTTATCGCGAGTGTTATACTACAAATGGAAATTCAGCAGCTCAGTTTGGCACTACCGAGACAATAGTAAGTAATTCTCCAGCAGGTAATTTCACTGTAACTGAGGTAGCAGGATATCCTATTGATATTTCCCCAGTTTGTAATAGTAACGCCGCTTTTAGTCATCTCAGTTGTAGTGGTATGTCTAGCGGTGCTGGCAATATGGGTGCTGTGCAATTACATATTTATAAAAGTACTCCCATTCAGTTAAATGCCATTCCTTTTGCGACAGGTTGGACATTCTCATGGAGTGGCTGCTGTAGAAACTCTTCTGCAAATTTAGTTGGTCAGGCCTCATGGTATTTAAGGGCAAAAATGTATCCTTTTAATGGGCAAAACACCTATCCTTGTTTTGATAATTCGCCAGAATTTGCTGAAAATCCTAAACCCATTATTTCCGCAGGTTATCCTTACGCTATGAATTATCTTGTTACTGATAATGAAGAAGATTCCATTTCTTTCGAATGGGGTCAGCCTATGGAGTCTGCAACTGCTCCTGTGGCTTATTCAATGGGATATAGCTACCAAAACCCACTTCCTGATACTATGCAAAATCCAAATAATGTGGCGGCCGTTTTAGATTCTATAACAGGAATGATCAGTTTAACTTCCTATACAACGGGTGCTTATAATACTTCAGTTAAAGTTAGTTCTTATCGTTGTGGTGTGCTTGTTTCTGAAATATGGAGAGAAATACAATTAGTAATAGCTCCACCAAGTTCCAATACTCCACCAATAATGGTACCGCCATTTGTCTCTGGAACTTCATGGGATATCACTGTTTATGCAGGTGATTTAGTACAATTTAGTTTTAATGCTCAAGATTTTCAATATTTACCAAATAGCACACCACAAAGTGTAGAATTAAATTATTATGGTGCACAATTCGGCTCATACATTCCTCCTAGTGGAGGTGTTGCAGGAACATTAAGTAACTCGCTTGGTTGCGCCCATCCTCCTTGTGCTCAACTTACTCCTGCCCCTGGGCCAAATAATCCACTTGTTGCAATGTTTGGCGTGCAAACGCAGTTTTCATGGCAAACAACTTGCGATCATCTTTATCCAACCATAAATTGTAATCAAGGCAGCAATGTGTATCACTTTTTATTTACTACTAAAGATGACTTTTGTCCAGTGCCAGCTGTAAACGGGAAAATAATTTCTATTACTGTAATTTCACCAACACTCACAGCACCAATTGTTGATTCAGTTAGCTTTGATTATAATAGCATGAGTGCTAATCTTTCATGGTTGCCAGTAATAGATCCAATGTCTATCTTTTATGCATACGATATTTATTATTCAGATCAATATAACGGGACCTATATATTGATAGATAGTGTCTTAGATATTAATCAGACTACTTTAATTTATCCATTATCTAATTCGCAGACAGCCTATTTCTATATCAAAACAAGAAGTGTTCATTGTAATCATACATCAATTTCGGATCGATCTAATATTTTGGGTATGAGTTTAGTTTCCATTGAACAAAGCCAACAAAACTCTGGTTTAATTCTTTATCAAAATACGCCAAATCCAAGTAATGAAAGCACAACAATTCGATATGCTGTGGATAGCAGGTCACAAGTAAAATTTCAAGTGCGTGATTTAAGTGGCCGAGTTCTGATGAAAAGAAATTTAACTGCTAATGCTGGGATGAATTCCTTTGAAATATCTACCGCTCCGCTTCCCAATGGTGTTTATTTTTATAGTATTGAGATTGGTCTTGAGAAGGCCATGCAGAAGATGGTGATATTGAGATAGTTTATTGCTTTTAATGATTTGCTTAAGAAATTTCGCTTGCAAACTCTTCTAAACTAACAGCGGTATAATCCACAAAAGTAGATTCAAAGTTCGGAGTGGAGGTAATAAAAACAGTTATCATTCCGGCTGTTTTACCAAATTTCATATCGCTAATGCTGTCGCCAATCATGATGGATTTTGAGAATTCCACCGAAGGGAATTCTTGTTGTGCTTGCAGCGCCATTCCAATTTCAGGCTTTCGGTTGAGGCTGCCACTATTGGCCAAATCTGGACAAAAATATACAGCATCAATTCTGCCATTTTTCTGAACAATTTGACTTACCATTGAGCTGTGAATTTGATGTACCTTTTCCTCAGTCATCAGTCCTTTGCCAACTCCTTGCTGATTAGTAACTACAAAAATATGTTTGAAATTTTTTGCAAAAATGGACATTGCATGGAGCACTCCAGGGAGGAATTCAAATTCATCAAGGTTTTTCACATAATCGTCCACCAAGCGGCGATTAATCACGCCATCTCGATCAATAAATAAAGTCCAGTCGCCCTTTTTAATATCCAAGCTTTGTAAAATCATCTTGTGCTTTTTGATAATCTTCGGGAATTCCGATATCTAAAAAATAATTGGAGAAAGGGAATCCGTAGAAATTGAATTTTTCATAATAATATTCAAAAACATCTTTTTCCATGGAGAATTTGCTAGGAAGGTAAATTTCCTCAAAGAAGTAACCATGAATAATATACACACCTCCATTGATTAATCCTGCTCCTTTATGACTACCTTTTTCAGCAAACTCTTGTATAATTTGTTGATTATCAATCACCACACTTCCATATCTCGATATATCATCTAATTTGCGCAATGCCAATGAAAACAAGGCTTTATTCGCTTGATGTTTTTGGTAAAAATCTTTGATATCTATCTCAAAAAGGGTGTCACCATTTACCACTAAAGCTTCCAAAGTTTTTACTTTTTTAAAAGCATGCATAATGCCACCGCCAGTTCCTAAAGGTGTTTTTTCTATAGCATAATCAATCTCAACACCATTAAATTGATTGCCAAAATGATTTTGAATTTGCTCAGAAAGGTAACCCACCGACAAGATAACTCTTTTAATACCTTGTTGTTTGAGGTAATTTATTTGATATTCGAGAAATGGTCGGCCATTAATGGGAGCCATTGGTTTTGGGACGTCTTGTAATACGGTTTTCAATCGTGTACCGAATCCGCCAGCAAGTACAATGGCTTCAGTTATCATCGTGGAAAAAGTTCAGATTCAACATATTGGCAAATAATGTGGCCAATCATGATATGAGATTCCTGAATTCGTGGTGTGTCAGAAGAAGGAACATTAATCAGATAATCAACGATATCGCGCATTTTTCCACCAGTTTCGCCAGTAAGTGCGATGGTTGTAATGCCTTTTTCTTTTGCCATTTCAAAAGCTCTAATAATATTCTGTGAATTACCCGAGGTGGAAATTCCAATGAGTATATCACCCTTCTTACCAGCACCTTTAATGTAGCGGGCATAAATTTCATCGTAGCTATAGTCATTAGCTACTGCCGTCAAATAGGAAGTGTTTACATGCAAAGCCTCAGCCGCCAAAGGTGGTCGGTCATAATAAAAACGACCAGAAAGCTCGGCAGCAATATGCTGGGCATCAGCGGCGCTTCCACCATTTCCGCAGAAATATACTGCGCCATCAGCACGGTAAGTTTCAATGATTTTTCGGGTCACATCTTCAATGGAAGTTGTTAATGATTTTGATTCGATAATCTGTTGTTTTACAGCTATCGACTCAGAAATGATATGCTTAATGTCCATAGTTTTCATAAAAATTTGCGGCAAAGATAATGTTTTAGTCATTGACGGCTGATGTTAAGAAATCAAAAGAGATAAATTTAACCCAGCATATTACAAATTCCATTACTTTTGCAGCGATGGTTTCTCAAAATATTTTTTTAAGATATGAGAGAACTAAGAGGGAATCGGGTGAAAATCTCGAACAGTTCCCGCTGCTGTATTTTGCCAGTTGTATATAAAACTACATCTGTATCGACATTAAACCACTGTGAACTCTCAGTTTGCGGGAAGGAGTCGGCCTAGCAATAAGTCAGAAGACCTACCATCTTAACAAGGCTTTCGGTGAAAAAGCGATGATTTTACCAAGATGATTCGTTTGCCGCTTGCCGCTATACTTGATCGTATGCGGATTTTTGGCTTCATAATTCTATTTTTTCTGTCGATGACAAATTTGTCGGCCCAAGATTCTGCGCAGGTATCTGTCCTTATTGATGGAGTGGAGGTATATGGAGACAAAATGCAATTCATTAATGCACAAGAAATTCAGCATTTTGATGCTATTCAGCTTTCAACTCGCTTTTCGGAAAATATGGATCAAATCCTGAAAGATTATGCGGGTGTAAATATCAAGACTTATGGCTACGGTGGCATGAGTAATATTTCTATGCGAGGCAGCAATTCCAGCCAAATTGCAGTTTTATGGAATGGATTTAATCTTCAAGATTTATTGAACGGAGGTGTGAATTTGAGTTTGTTTCCCGTTTATTTGATGGATGATATTCAAGTAAAAAAAGGAGGTAGTAGTGCCCTGTTTGGTAGCGGAGCAATGGGCGGGAGCATACATTTAGGCAACAAACTTAGTTTTAATGAAGGTTTGCAAATGGATTTTTACGGTTCAACAGCTAGTTTTGGACAGTATCAGGGTGGCAGTTCAGTTCGGTTTTCAAATAAAAAACTAGCTACTTTATTGAAAGTTTATTACAAGCAAGCTGAAAATAATTTCCATTATGTAAACACTTATTCGATTGGTCAGCCAACTGCAATTCAAGATAATGCACAGCAGCAGCAATTGGGTATTTTGCAAGAGAATGCTATTCTTTTAACAAATCATCAACGCCTAAATACGGCCATTTGGCTTCAGAAAAACGATCAGAATTTGCCTCCTCCGATGTATAAAGAAACCTCTGCTCAACATCGCAACGATGAATCGGCAAGAGGCCAAATAGCTTGGAGCTATTTTTCTTCGCACTATAAAGTCAATGTGCGGAATGCAAGTCTATTTTCTCAAATGCAATATGAAGATCCTGAAATTAACTTGATTAGTGAACATCAGAGTTTCAGTAATATAAGTGAGGCTGAAGCGATCATCAAATTAAGGGCAAAAGATGAGCTTCAGTTTGGACTGAGTTATCATTATGAAAAGGGAATATCAAATCAGTTGCAGCAAAATGCTCGTCGTGATAGAAGTGCTCTATTTGCTGCTTATAAAATTTTTATGGGAAAGCATATTAGTGGCAATATTAGTTTTCGTAAAGAATTGGTAGATGATAATTTCACGCCATTCACCTTTTCTGCAGGAGCCAATTTATATGATTTGGGCGCTTTTTCTTTCAATTTGCAAGTGTCCAAAAATTATCGAGTTCCAACCTTTAATGATCTTTTTTGGGTGGATGGTTTTGCTAAAGGAAATCCGGATTTAAAAGATGAATCTTCTTGGAGTGAAGAGCTGGGATTGGCTTTTCAAAACCAATATAGAAAGCAAAATATTTCAATAGGAGTGACTGCTTTTAATACCTATTATCAAAACTTAATTCAATGGACTCCGGAGCAAAATATTTGGACTCCAATGAATCAGGAAGAGGTGTGGGCACGGGGAATTGAGTCACATTTGGAATACAATACTAAAATTAAAAAATGGAAATTTGATTTCAAAAGCCGATATGTTTTCACAAAATCTACTATTGAAAAATTGAGTGATGCTAATTCAGATAATATTATTGGAAAACAGCTTATTCTCACTCCTTTGCATCAAGGAAATGCGAGCTTAAATATTCAATTCCAGAAAATTTATATAGAATATATTCAAGAATTCACGGGCTTAAGATATACCACGAGTAGCAATACAGAATTTTTGGATGCTTATACTTTAGGATCAGCAATTATTGGTTGGGAAACTTCAGTTTTTGGCCAAAATGCAATACTAAAATTTAGAATTAATAATGTTTGGAATACGGTTTATCAATCCATGCCTTCCTATGCAATGCCTTTAGCTCATTACGAAATGAGTTTTAAAATTACAATTCAAACGTCAAAAAAACATGAAAATGAATAAATATACAATTCTACTCATTCTAATTGGACTCAGTTTTGGGTCTTGTAAAAAAGATGAAGTTATTACGGAGCTTCCACAAAGTCAGAATGTTATATATATAAGTAATGAAGGAGCATTTGGTTTTGGCAATGCTTCGCTGAGTTTGTATTATCCTGATGAAAACAAATTGATTAATCATGCATTTAGAAATATTAATAATCGTCCATTAGGTGATGTACTTCAATCTACTCACCGCCATAATAACCGACTTTATTTGCTACTGAATGCTTCATCAAAAATTGAAGTCGCAGATGCCATAACATTGGAAGAATTAGATGTAATACAGAACATTTCCATGCCTAGATATATGGTTTCTAACGATTTAAATGGATATGTTTCCCAATGGGGAAATAATGGTTCGGTGGCTATAATTGATCTGGAATTGAATAGAATTATGGATTCAATTGCGGTTGGAACAGGACCCGAAAAAATGATTCTCACTGATAATTATTTAATGGTTTGCAATAGTGGAGGTTTTGGAGTTGATAGTTCAATTAGCGTTATTGATATTCATAATAATCAATTAATAAAAACACTTGTTGTTGGAGATATTCCAATTGATATTTTACAACTTCAGGACAAAACAATTTGGGTACTTTGTAAGGGAAAAATTATATATGATGCTAGTTGGCAAGTTATTGGACACAGTCCTAGCAAACTTGTAAAAATATCGGAGAGCACTTTATCCATCGAAAAAGAAGTGAACCTTTTTGCTGATCAACATCCTGCTCAAATGACATTCAATAGTCTAAGTAGCAATATTCATGTTGGAGGAGGGTTTGGATTTCAAGGGATATATGAATTTGATTTAAGTACAGAATTATTGAATAGTGTTCCATTATCCAGCCGGAGTTTTTATGGAATAGGATCCGATATGAATGGTCAGCTTTATGGTTTTGAATCCCCAAGTTTTTCTGCTGAAGGCAAAATGATTAGAATGAATTCGCAAGGAAATGTGCTGGAAGAATACCAAGTAGGAATTGGCCCTAATGGGATGAGTTGGTAATTTTTGTAAAGCAAACATTATTAGTTAATTGTGAAAGAAAATAAATTTCAAAAACGGCTCAGAGATAAAGTATGGTAAGAAGTTGAAAACTCCTAAAAATTAAATAATTTTAGTTTTTAGGTTGAAAAGTTTTTATGTAAATTTGCAGCTAGCAAACCTATATCAACATCTAGGTTATTAAGTATTAATAACCAATTACTTACATAATTTTCAATGCGAAAAATCAAAAATGCACTAGTGTCAGTGTTTCATAAAGAAGGCCTTGACGAAATTTTATTAAACCTGAGCAAAAACGGCGTAGAATTGTATTCTACTGGCGGCACATATCAATATATCAATGACTTAGGTATTTCTGCTCATCAAGTGGAAGACCTGACTGGTTATCCAAGTATTTTAGGAGGAAGAGTTAAGACATTGCATCCCAAAGTGTTTGGAGGTATTTTAGCCCGCAGAGAATTACAAGATGATTTGAAACAACTTGATGAATATGAAATCCCAGAGTTTGACTTAGTTATTGTAGATTTATATCCATTTGAGAAAACCGTTTCTTCTACATCCGACGAAGCTACCATTATTGAAAAGATTGATATTGGAGGAATTTCACTTATTCGCGCTGCTGCCAAAAATTACAAAGACGTTGTCATTATTCCTTCTGCTGATCAATATCCTGAGTTTTTAGAGCTTCTGAAAGCAAAGCATGGAGAAACAAATTTAGAAGACCGAAAATACTTTGCAACTCATGCATTTGCAGTAAGTTCTCATTATGATACAGCTATTTTTAATTATTTCAATGCGGAGCAAAAAGTGCCCGGATTGAGATTAAGCGAAAAGGCTGCAAAAACATTGCGTTATGGCGAAAACCCTCATCAAAAAGGATATTTCTACGGCAATATGGAAGAGGTATTAGAGCAACTTGCTGGCAAAGAAATTTCCTATAATAACATCCTGGATATCGATGCTGCAATTAGACTTATCTTGGATTTTGAAGACACTACTTTTGCTGTCCTAAAACATAATAATGCTTGTGGAATTGCAAGTCGAGATACTGTTTTAGAGTCTTGGAATAAAGCATTAGAAGGGGATCCTATTTCTGCATTTGGAGGTGTATTAATTTGCAATAGAACTATTGATTTGATTACCGCTAAAGAGATTGATAAGTTGTTTTACGAAGTATTAATTGCACCTGCATTTGAAGCCGTGGCATTGACTTTATTGAGTAAAAAATCTACACGAATTCTTTTGAAATTGAATTCAACAAATTTTGCAAATCATAATGTTCGCACAGCTTTAAATGGTTTTTTGGTTCAAGAGGCAGATCTTAAAAACGAAGAAAAACAAGACTTGCGTGTTGTTACTAAAGTTTCTCCCTTAGCAAAAGAATTTGAAGATTTGGTATTTGCGAATAAAATTGTGAAACATACCAAGAGCAACGCCATGGTTATCATTAAAGATAAGCAACTTATTGCTAGTGGTGTGGGTGAAACATCAAGAATAGATGCCTTTAAACAAGCCATAGGAAAGGCTGAAAATTTTGGCAAAAGTATTACTGGTGCCGTTTTGGCAAGTGATGCATTTTTCCCCTTTTCTGACAATGTTGAGATAGCTCATTCTGTTGGAATTAATGCAGTTGTACAACCTGGAGGGTCTAAAAAAGATCAAGATTCGATAGATTATTGCAACGAAAATGGTATGGCCATGTGCTTTACCGGTATTAGACATTTCAAACATTAAACTACCTTTTTAACTATTTATATATGGGATTATTTTCATTTATGACCAAAGAAGTTGCCATTGACTTGGGAACTGCTAACACGATTATTATTTATAATGATAAAGTGGTGGTTGACGAGCCTTCAATTGTAGCTATTGACCGCAAAACAGAAAAAATTATCGCAGTGGGTAAGAAGGCATTGATGATGCATGGAAAAACCCACCAAGATATTATCACAATTCGCCCACTTAGAGACGGAGTAATTGCAGATTTTAGAGCTGCTGAATTTATGATTCGGGAGATGATTAAGATGATTAGCCCTAAGAAATCTCTTTTTCCACCAAGTTTAAAAATGGTAGTTTGTATTCCTTCTGGAATTACTGAAGTGGAGGAGCGTGCGGTGCGAGATTCTGCAGAACAGGCTGGAGCAAAAGAGGTTAGATTAATTCATGAGCCGATGGCTGCTGCTATTGGAATTGGAATAGATGTTTTGGAACCTACCGGTAATATGATTGTAGATATTGGAGGAGGAACATCTGAAATTGCAGTTATTGCACTTGGAGGAATTGTAAATAATACCTCAATTCGTATTGCTGGTGATGACTTTACCGCTGATATAGTGGAGTATATGCGCAAGCATCATAATATAAATATTGGAGAAAGAACAGGCGAGCGCATCAAAATTGAAGTAGGTGCTGCCATCACTGATTTAGAAAATCCTCCTGAGGATTTTGCGGTTCATGGGCGCGATATGTTAACGGGTATTCCTAAGGAAATATTGGTAAATTATATCGAAATTGCAGGTTGTTTGGATAAGTCTATTTCTAAAATTGAAGCAGCTGTTCTCAATGCCTTAGAGAATACACCTCCCGAACTTTCTGCTGATATTTTCCGTACAGGAATTTACCTTGCAGGTGGTGGTTCACTTTTGAGAGGCTTAGATAAACGAATTCATTTGCGAACCAAATTGCCTATTCATGTGGCGGAAGATCCATTGAGGGCAGTAGCTAGAGGAACTGGAATTGCTCTGAAGAATTTTGACAAATTCACTTTCCTAATTAAGTAATTTCATCAGATCACAATGTAAATAAGCTATAAGTTGGATGAGAAACCTATTTAATTTTTTATATAAGAATTCATTTTTCTTCCTCTTCCTCATATTGGAAATCATAGCTTTTTTACTGATTTTTGCCAATAATTCCTATCAAAGATCTGCTTTTATCAGCGCTTCAAATGGGGTTACGTCTAGTTTTTTATCAGCTGTAACTGATGCCACAGATTACTTTTCTTTAAAAGTTGAGAATGAAATTCTAGCAAAAGAAAATGCTAGTTTGCGATCTGAGCTTATAGAATCAAATCTATGGCATGGAGATTCAGTGATTATGCATTCCGACAGTCTTAAAAATCAATTTTATACTTTTACCGAAGCTCGCATAATTAATAATAATTTTCAAAATAGGAATAATTATCTTGTATTAAATAAAGGAAGTGTTGATGGAATTGAGGCCGAAATGGGAGTTATTTCTCCAGGCGGCGTAGTTGGAATTGTAAACCAGGTTTCTAAACATTTTTCAAGTGTTATTTCTATTTTACATAATAAGTCTGCTATTGATGCTAAAATTGTTTCAAATGGCTATACGGGGACAACACATTGGCAAGGAGGAGATTATACTATGGGGCTATTAAATAATATTCCTTCACATGCAGTGCTTAAATTAGGAGATACTGTAGTTACAAGTGGAAATTCAACTATTTTCCCTCCTGAAATTTCAATTGGAGTAATAAAAGATTTTAGTTTGAAACCTGGAGAGAATTTTTATTCAGTAGACATCAGATATAGCGTTGATTATAACAAAATAAGCCATGTTTATATTGTTCATAATTTGTACAAAGAGGAACTTTTAAAGATAAGGGAAGGAGAAGAAGATGAAAAGTAAATTGGTATTTATAATTGTCCTTAGGTTTATTCTTCTCATTCTTGCGCAAGTCTTTATATTTAATAAAATTAACTTGGGAGGATACCTCAATCCGATGGTATATTTAATGTTTATTTTGCTCTTACCTTTTGAAATTCCCAAAAATTTAGTTTTAGTAATTTCGTTTGTTTTAGGACTCAGTATCGACTTATTTACAGGAAGTATAGGATTACATGCTGGGGCTGCCACTTTTATGGCTTTTATGCGCCCTCTTAGCTTCCGCTTAATAAGTTCAGGTAGAGATTTTGAATCTGGAATTTTGCCTGGAATTGGGGATTTGGGATATGTTTGGTTTATTTCTTATACCTTATTTCTTACATTTTTTCATCAATTATTCTATTTCACTTTTGAATCATTTAGTTTTAGTGATATTGGTATAATGATATTTAGAATTATTATTAACACCTTGTTAACTACAATATTAATTGTACTCATCGACTTATTATTTAAACCCCAAGTTAAAAGGAAGTAGTCATTTTCTTTTTATTAATTTTAAATTATGAACTTTAAATATTTTCAAATAAGCGTTTTATTGACCCTGCTTCTTATATTTGGATGCCAGCCAAAAAAGAGTATTACGCAGAATAAACAATTTGAAAATGAAACTTGGAACGCTTTTGATTATGTAGATTTTAGTACAAATATTGCCGATCCTGACAATGCATATCAAATTAAAATTCAACTCATCTTATCAGAGAAATTTATTCAAAATGAGTTTAGTTTTGGATTATCTCAAAAAAATGAAGATGGAGAAAGTATATATTCACATCATACTATTCCAGTTAGAAATGCCCAGGGCGAATTAGATGGAGAAATGAAGGATGGATATTATTATTATTCGCTGTTAACCAATAATAAAACTTACTTTAATAGCATGGCTAATTATACTTTTAGTATAGAAAGCACGATTGGAAAATATGAAGTAAATGGCGTAAAAGAAATCAGTTTAGAAATAGAACAGCTGTAAAATAATGGCTGAAGTGAATCCAAAATATGCTATTACGCTAGCCGAAACAATTGCTCGACTTCCCCACAAACCCGGTGTATATCAATATTTTAATGACAAAGGGAAAATAATTTATGTTGGCAAGGCTAAAAGTCTAAAAAGTAGAGTAAGCTCTTATTTCAATAAAGATCAGCAACATGGTGCAAAGATTAGCTATTTAGTTAGGCAGATTGCAAAAGTTGAAGTAGTAGTGGTGGAAACAGAAATAGACGCCTTATTGCTCGAAAATAACCTGATTAAAAAATATCAGCCACGCTATAATGTGCTCATGAAGGATGACAAAACCTATCCTTGGATTTGTATCAAAAAGGAGGCTTTTCCTCGAATATTTTCTACTCGAAATGTGATTAAAGATGGTTCACAATATTTTGGCCCATACGCATCTGGAAGAATGATGCATACCATGTTGGATTTAATACGCCAACTTTATACGCTGCGAACTTGCAAGCTAAATCTGAGCCCAGAAAACATTAAAAGTAAAAACTATAAAGTTTGTCTTGAATTTCATATCGGAAAATGCAAAGCCCCATGCATAGCTCAGGAAACAGAAGCTGAATATGAAGTTTATATTGACGAAATTAAAGAGCTATTAAAAGGAAATATCCATACGGTAAAAATCAACTTAAAAGCTCAAATGATGAAGTTGGCGGAGCATCAGGAGTTTGAAAAAGCCCAAATTGTAAAAGAGAAAATTAATCTATTGGAGAGGTATCAAAGCAAATCTATTGTCGTGAGTACTTATTTGAAAGATGCCGATGTTTTCAGCATAATTAGCGACAACGATGACGCATTTGTCAATTACCTTAAAGTGATTAATGGCGCTGTAGTTCAGGCTCATTCTATTCAAATTAAGAAGAAACTGGACGAAACTGATACGGAGATTTTGGCACATGCCATTGTCGAAATTCGTAATCGTTTTTATAGCCATTCTAAAGAAGTTATTGTTCCCATAATGCCAGAAATAAACCTGCCTGATGTTTTGTTTATTGTTCCACAAAGAGGCGACAAGAAAAAACTTTTGGAGCTTTCGGAGCGCAATGTTAAGTTTTTTAAATTAGATATTCGCAAAAAACTAGACTTAATAGATCCTAATCGGCATAGTAGTCGAATATTGATTCAGATGCAAAAGGACCTCAGAATGACGGTACAACCAACACATATTGAGTGCTTTGATAATTCTAATTTTCAGGGTGACCATGCTGTGGCGGCTTGTGTGGTTTTTAAAAATACCAAACCAAGCAAGAAGGATTATCGTCATTTTAATATTAAAACTGTAGACGGAGCCAATGATTTTGCTTCTATGGAAGAAATAATAGAAAGACGTTATTCTCGACTTTTGGAAGAGCAAGGCGAACTGCCGCAGCTCATCATCATTGATGGAGGAAAAGGCCAACTTTCGGCTTCCATGAATAGTATTAAAAAGCTTGGACTTAAAGGAAAAATTACGGTTATTGGGATTGCTAAAAAGTTGGAGGAAATTTATTATCCAGGCGATAGTATTCCACTTTATCTAGATAAAAACTCTGAAACGCTAAAGGTTATTCAGCAAGCAAGAGATGAGGCTCATCGCTTTGGAATTACTCACTATCGTAAAAAACATCAGAAATCGCTAATAAAGAGTCAACTTATTGATATTAAAGGAATAGGACCAGCAACAGTGGATCAATTATTACGAAAATTCAAATCAGTAAAAAAATGTAAAGAAGCTGGCTTTGATGCGTGGAAGGAAGAAGTTGGACTAGCAAAAGCTCAAATATTGAAAGCTTATTTTGAAGAAGAATGATTTAATCTAGCCCAAAACCCAATTTCATTCCAGCCATTATACTAATCATAATTCCATCAATATCATCATACCAAGGACCATTGCCCCAATAGTCTGAGTAGGGTGGACTATCATCCTTAACTGATTTAAATCTTAGTCCAACGCCCACATACCAATCCGTGATAATACTATTAGATTGACTTAAATAGCGATTATTGCCATACAAAAAGTGAATTGCACCTACATTTTTTGAAGTGGTGATATCCATATATTGAAAATAAGCTCCACCTAATTGGCTCACGCTTACGTCGTATTCTGTAGTTTGTAAATATTTGTACATCACATCAATACCTAAATATCGGTATTGATTACGGGCTTTTAAATTGTCAATTGTTAGTGAAAATTTTATCGTTGAGCGCAGTTTAAATCCGTTAGAATTTCTGCCGTCTGGAAATTCGCCAATCATAACATAATAAGCAGGATTAAACAAAGCCACATAGCCAACCTCATGTTGTAATCTGATTTTGGAATTTAATTTATACTCATAACCAATCATTAAACTTGGCTCAATCTCAACCATTGCCATTGGCGAAAACTTAATAAAACTATGATCGAAAGGACTATTTTTTGCGATTGAATCGCGCAGACTTTGCTCAGATTGGCCAAAACTAAAACCAAATGAAATTATTATAAGAATTCCTGAAAGCAAACATCTAGAAAACCTCATACTGGCTATTGATTTTTCAGAATAGAGGAAATCAATGTGATATTGTGAATGTCGGAATAATCGAATTGGTAGAAACCATTTTGACCAATCACAAAAAGTTTGTTTTGCCAAAAGATGGCATCATAAGCAATTAAATTAAAGCCTGTAATACTTGCAACTTGGGCATTCATCTGGTGCTGTACCATTTTGTTGATATCATAAATAACCACACCAGCTGAGCCATGACAAACAAATAATAATGTATCGAGCATGTCCAATCCATAAGGATAGGTCTGAGTTGGATAAATGATGTCAAGAGTTGGGTTAAATACATCTTGGATATTGATGATTTCAATTTGCTTGGTTTCTGCCCAACGGTTACAAACCTCATTATTTCTAAGGGTTACGAAGGCAAGACTATCATTAGCGATTACCGGATCACAGGCAGTAATATGCTCAAATGCACTTAGTTGATTGGGATTGGAAGGGTCGTTAAGTCCGTAAATAAACATGCCCATATTGGAGCCAACAAATAAATAATCGCCAAAAGGATATATCGTTTCTATTCCAAAGCCTATATCTATAGTTCTTACATAAGATGGATCGGCCGGATTGGTAATGTTCACAACCTTCAAAGAGGTATTGTCAACAGCGTATAAATAGTTGCCCTTTACAACGATACGAGCAGTGGATCCACTTTTCCCTTGTGGAGAAGTTCTGGTTTCCCCGATAGAGTCCATGCTTGCTTTGTCACAACCCGAAATGAGTGACCAAGAAAAGAAAACGAAGAGGGATAATATGGATAAAATTGATTTGTTCATAATTTATATATTTTGAAAAGTCTTTTTAATCATTAAATATCAAATATTTATCTATAACATTTAGGATTTTTGAGGGTTGCTCTTTCCCAAGTTAGCACGTATCCATATGAGGTATCTGCACATTCAAAACTGCCGGTAGCAAAATCAGGATAAAGTTGATTTTCCATAGGGTAAATATCTTGCAATCTCTTTTTAAACTGGATATTAGCAACATCAGAAACGTCAAGAGAAATTAAATCAGTAAAATTATCGGCCAATAAAATATTATTTTTTACTACCACATCGCGTACACCAGGAATTGAAATAAAGGCGAGTTTCACTGGATTAACAGGGTCGGAATTGTCAATAATATGAACGCCTGTGCCATTATCAGTGATATAGATAAAATTTTGATATAGAAACATTTTCCCAGGAGATGTAAAAGCTTTTGGGCCATTAGAGCTAATCACAAAAGCCAATTCTTTAGAAATATATACTGGTTTATATCCGTCAGCATAGGTATCTTCCTGACTTTTTTTGGTGCAAGATGCAAGCACTACTACGATTATTAAAGGTAAAAGAAATTTCTTCATAAAAATATCAATATAGGTTTATGCTTATATAATTCGCAAAGCCCCATAAAGGTTGCGTGCGATCAAAAATAAATATTTTTTATGTACAACGCAACCTTTTCTATCTGTTGTGCATTCTATTTATATGTGGTCAATATTTTGGCCATTTTTTGAATCAAATTTATTATTCGATTATTAAGTTTAACTTATTCAATATATGATGATTAAATCAAATAATTTTCTTTTAACCAGTTTTCCAACGGCTACTTCTACTATAGTAAAAAGCCGGACGAAATATAAAAGTTTAACCTTACCTCCTGAGTTTCTTTTCGAAATAATTGACAAAATTTCTGGCGAAAATCTTTTTACTAAAGGCATTCTAAACCAATCAGAAATTATCGTGAAAGACGAGAATGGTAAAGTCGTTGATGCAGCTTTTATTAGTAATAACAATCAGAATATCATTAATTTATCTGCAATAGGATGGAATACAAATATTCATAATTACACCTTACATTTAAGCGCTGATTTGAAGATTGATATTCATGTGAAAATGGAAACAAGAAGCAAGGATGGAAATTCAATTTATGAGAAATTGGAATTCTCAATCAAGAATTATCATTACGAGCAATCGAACACTGCAGGAATTATTAAAGTGATTGTTGGGTAAAAAAAGTATTCAAAAAATTTAACAATTAGTTCTTTGAGGGTATTATAATTTATATACTTTTAGGGAAACATTTTTTTTGAAGTCTTTGGATAAAATATTGATTGGGTGCAAGAAGAATAAAGCTTGGGCACAGGCCGAACTTTTTGCTATATTTTCCGATAAAATGTACGGCATTTGTAGATTTTATTCGGGCAGTACCCAAGATGCTGAAGACTTACTACATGATGGTTTCCTAAAGGTTTTCGAGAATATAAATAAGTACAAAACTGACAATTTTGAAGCATGGATGCGACGCGTATTTGTGAATCTTGCATTGATGAGATATCGTAAAAATAAACGTCAGTTATCCGTTGATGATATAGAGGCTGTCAGTGAACAGGTGGAAGAATTTGACGAAAATATTCAAATTCATGCCGATGATTTAATGGCCATGATTGCAAAATTACCAACACAATATCGATTGGTTTTTAATTTATACGCCATTGAGGGATACAAGCATCAAGAGATTGGAGAGATGCTCGAAATTACAGAAAGCACCTCCAAATCAAATTTGTCGAGAGCAAGAAAAATATTACAGAAACAATTAAACGAAGTTGAAGATAGATAATGAGTGATCAACAATCCATAGATAAAATTTTTAGAGCAGCCGCCGAAGGCTATTCTACTCCTGCGCCTGCTGGTGCTTGGGGCAGAATGGATACTGCTTTGAAGGCTAAGCTAAGGACTAGGCGCTTGATTATATGGTCGATGAGCGCTGCAATTGCTGTCTTTACCCTTGGAGGAATTAGTTTATTTTGGCTTGATTCTGCTGACAATTTTGATTCAAATATAGCCCTTCCTCAATCAGAAAATTATAATCAAACTGAAAAAATTGCCGAGCAAACTCCATCACTAACTGAGGAAACTCAAATAGCTGAAAATACTCAATTGAATCATCAACCAGAAGAAATTAAAGCTGCTGATAATTCTACAATCAATGCCACTTCAACAAGTAAAGCAATGAATACTGCGCAAGCAGAAAAATCTGCTTCCTCTTTTGCTGCGGTTAATAGCACTAGTTCTAAAAAAGCAAACCCTACAAAAGAGGAAAATGTTTCTCAAAAGGAGCATGAAATAGTAGTCGTTAAAACAGAAGAGCCCAATAAGCCTAAGGAAATTATAGCAGTTAAAGGCCCAGAAGCTACTATCGTTGGAAGTACTTCAATTACAAAGCAGAATAATACCACAATAGAACCTGTTCAATCTGAAACTTTTAACCAAGATTTGACTAAGACAGCTACACTTGTTAGCACTGCTAATAATCAAGAAAAAATCAGCTTAACTCAAGAGCCATCAACAAGTCAAGCTGCTGTGCTTAATAATAAAGATAGCATTTCTTCACTCGCTCCAAATCTTACAAATAAAGCTTCGGTGACTTCTGAAGAAATTATTGCAGATATTGTTAAGCCAGAAGTTATCCCTTTTAAAATGAGTGTATTTGCGAGAATAGCAGCTGGTACTTCTTTGAGTGGCGGTATTTATAATAGTCCGGCAATTACCTCAGCAACTTTGGCGGTTTCAGATAAGGAATCATCCAGTTGGGATCCAAACATTGCAGCGGAAGTGGGCGTACAAATTACCAAAAATATCAGCGTTTCAATGGGATTTAGAATGTATGATATGGTGACAAAAGGCGACTTTGTGATGCCAGAAAAAAGAGTCAATTATATGAATACTGGGCAGTTTGGATACAGTGCCATGGGATTTTTCGATGCCAAGAATCTGAGCGCAGTTATGAGGAGTAAAAACTTCAATACGGTTGATTATTTAAGAGCATTTACCCAGACTCAAGTCACGGTGGAATACTCGGAAATTCCGATCAAAGTGGCTTATACCATGAATCTGAGAAAATGGACTATCCAGCCAAACTTGGGATTTAATACTGCATTTGTTTTAAATAATAATGTGCTTATTGGCGATGATGAAGGGTTTATTTTGACAGGAACAGTTCAAGGATTAAAGCAAAATTTATTTGGCATGTCCACCGGTGCTGATATTAATTATAATGCGGGTAAACATTTTACATTTGGCCTAAAAACCGACTTCGTTTTCTATTTTACTACCATCAACGAATCGGCTGCTTTTAGTTATAGACCTTATTCATTGCTCATTAGCCCTCAGATTGGGTTTAGGTTTTAGGGAAGGTAAAAGAAATAAGGCAGAAGGAAAAAATTCAACAAGTCAAAGTTTTATCAATCTTCAAAAGTCCTCCTTGGAGAAGGAGGTGCTGTTGCGATGGGTTTTTGGTGTGGGAGGTGGAGGATTGAGTTCTTTAAGGCAGAAGGATTAAGGCAAAAGGCAAAAAATCAAACACGTTAAAGTTTTATCAAGCTTCAAAAATCCTCCTTGGAGAAGGAGGTGCCTTTGCAGTGGGTTTTGGCAAGGGAGGCGGAGGATTGAGTTCTTTAAGGCAGAAGGATTAAGTATTAAAGCAGAAGGATTAAGGCAGAAGGAAAAAAACACATACGTTAAAGTTTTATCAAGCTTCAAAGTCCTCCTTTGGAGAAGGAGGTGACGTTGCGGTGCGTTTTTGGTGTGGGAGGCGGAGGATTGAGTTCTTTAAGGCAGAAGGATTAAGTATTAAAGCAGAAGTATTAAGGCAAAAGGCATCTCAAATAATCCAAAAAGTTCCCAAGAGAAAACTTTCAAAGCCACTCATTTTTCTATTATTTTAGCAACTTATTTATAATTAAGCTAAAATATGCTAATCATAGGAATTGCTGGAGGATCAGGCTCTGGTAAAACAACGGTTGTTCGCGAAATTACTAAACGTTTACCAAAAAATTCGGTAGCCGTAATTTCACAGGATTCGTATTATTACGATAATGGAAATTTATCGGCAGAGGAAAAAAAGTTAATCAATTTTGATCACCCTAATTCCATTGAATGGGAACTTTTAATTGAGCATATCAACGAAATTAAGGAAAAAAATCCAATTGAAATGCCCATTTATTCCTATCTCACCTGCGGCAGAGCAGAGGAGAGTGTGAAAATAATGCCCCGAAGAGTTGTTATCGTAGAAGGAATTTTGGTGCTAACGAATCCAGAATTACGCAAAATGCTCGACATCATTGTGTATGTGGATGCTGATGCAGACGATCGCCTGATGCGCATCATCAATCGCGATATGTTGGAGCGTGGCAGAGCTTTGGATCAGGCATTGGGTCATTATAAAAACTTTGTGAAACCCATGCACCTACAGTTTATTGAGCCTACAAAACGATACGCCAATATCATCATTCCACAAGGTGGTAAAAATCATATTGGAATCGATATTTTAACCCACAAAATTAAAGCAAGTATATAATGACTGACAAAAAAGCCAGCGGATTCGGGACAGCACCCGTATTTTTTACTGCAATTGCCACAATATTGGGAGCAATTCTCTTTCTACGATTTGGCTGGGCTGTAGGAACTTTGGGCTTTTGGGGTATTATTATGATTATCGTGATTGGTCATATGGTGACCATTCCAACAGCACTTTCATTAAGTGAAATAGCAACAAACCAAAAGGTTGAAGGCGGTGGCGAGTACTTTATCATTTCGCGTTCCTTTGGGCTAAATATTGGCGGAACTATCGGAATAGCGCTCTATTTATCACAAGCCATCAGTGTTGCGTTTTACGTTATTGCCTTCACCGAAGCCTTTGAACCACTATTTAATTGGTTTCAAAATCAATATGGCTGGGAACTTCCTCGTCAAGCCATCAGCATTCCAACTATGGCTTTACTGAGCCTTTTAATTCTTAAAAAAGGTGCCGACCTGGGCGTTAAAGCCTTATATTTTGTGGTGGCCATTTTATTTGTTTCTTTGTCACTGTTCTTTCTCGGGAGCACTGATTATCAAAGCACTCATAGCTTTAGCTTTTTAAAATTTGATCTTAGAAATACCGATTCCTTTTTTGTTGTTTTCGCGATTATTTTCCCTGCATTTACAGGTATGACGGCAGGAGTTGGATTATCAGGAGATTTAAAAAACCCACAAAAATCAATTCCATGGGGTACAATATCTGCAACGGTTGTCGGCTTAATTATCTATTTTTTCATCAGTTGGAAATTTATTATTTCTGCCAGTCCAGCCGACCTCATGGGTGATCAATTGGTCATGCGGCAAATTGCCATTGGAGGAGCTTTTGTAATTCCAATCGGCTTAGCAGCCTCCACTATTTCTTCAGCATTAGGCTCGGTAATGGTTGCACCACGGACGCTCCAAGCATTGGCTTCTGACGATTCCTTACCGGTGAGATTTGGTGCGAAATTTTTGGCCAAAGGAAAAGGGAGAAATAATGAGCCCTTTAACGCAAGTATTTTTACTATAATAATTGCCTTTATTTTTGTTGCAGCAGGCGATGTGAATGCAGTAGGAAAAATCATTTCTATGTTTTTTATGATTACTTATGGCTCTCTTAATTTAATTTCTTTTTTATATCACTTTGGCGCAGACCCTTCCTATCGTCCAACTTTTAAATCGGTTAAACTTCTAAGCTTATTAGGGTTTGTTTTAAGCGTATGGTTGATGACAAAAATGGACTTTTTATATACTATTATTTCCTTGATAAGTATGAGTTTGGTTTATTTGCTGATATCGCGTACACATAAAGACAGAAGCGGTTTAGAAGCGATTTTTCTAGGAGCTATATTTCAAATGAGCATGAGGTTAAAATTATTTATTCAGCGATCTACTCAAGCAAAGGGAGCGAACAAATGGCGCCCTGCTGCAATATGTGTTTCTGCAGAATCATTCCGCCGCGAAAAAGCATTCGATGTATTAAACTGGATATCATATAAATATGGCTATGGAACTTATATTCACCTCATCAAGGGCTTTTTTAATGATGAGACTTATAAAAAGGCTCAAGACATGAAGGATAAGTTACTGGAGAAAACGGATCATAAAAAGCATAATGTATTTATTGACACCATGATTTCCCCCTCCTATACTTCCGCCATTGCGCAAATAGTGCAGCTGCCAGGTATTTCAGGGATGCAAAATAATATGGTCATCTTCGAGTTTTTTCAAGAAAACCAAACCGGTTTACAGCAAATTCTCGAAAATTATCCTCTAGCCCGTGATGCTCAGCATGATGTATGCATTCTTAGGAGTTCACCTAATGCCATACTATACCAAAATGGAATTCACATTTGGGTGGATCATAATGATGTCAATAATGTAAATCTGATGATTTTGCTGGCTTATACTATGCTGGCACATCCTGTATGGAAAAAAGCAAAAGTAAAAGTATTTTATATAGCTGGTGATGAGAAACTTTCTGCCAAAAAACTTGAGCTGATGGAGCTTATTCAAGAAGGTAGAATTCCGATGTCTGCTTCTAATGTAGAAGAAATTCGCAAGCCCGAAAATGGTACAATTGAAGACCAAATTAACCAACTTTCAAGCAAGGCAGCATTAACCATTATTGGTTTTAACGAAAATCTATTAGCTGAAATTAACATCGATTTATTTACTCGATTTGATGACTTACAAGATGTGCTGTTTGTTAAAAGCTATCGCCAAAAAATGATTAAATAGTACCTATTGAAAACATCAATCATCTCGTACAATTGTCGAGCTGAAGAATATTATTGAACGACTATTAAATTTATAGTTTTCTTGCTGATCCAGTTTTTTTAGCAATATTTCAAAACAAAAGTTATTTTTGAAAAATGAAAAATTATATTCATGTCGAAATTATATAAAGTAGATTTTCTATTTTTTGGATATCTCTTAATCACCACTATTCTGATTCTTGCAGGAGGGAATTCGGTAATCAATCCACAGAGACTATTTCTTGTGCGGGGATTTATTTTGGCTGCAGTTTTTGGACTCATCTACCTTGAAAATCAATTAAAAAACCGTTTTATATTTCTGATACGCAATACCTACTCCATCATTTTGAGTGGATATTTTTATTCTGAAACAGTTTTTTTCAATAAGCTATTTTTCAATAATTTAGATCCAATATTAGAGCAAATTGATAGGACAATTTTTGGCTCACAACCAAGCATTTTATTCTCTGAAATTCTACCAAATCACCTCTTTAGCGAGCTCATGTATTTCGCTTATTTTTCATTCTATTTGCTGATTATTAGTTTTGTCATCACTGCATTTTTTAAATCAGAAACCATATTTACAAAAGCCATCTTTCAGCTCAGCGCATCACTTTATCTTTTCTATATCATTTTTGCACTGCTGCCTTCTGCTGGGCCGCAGTTTTACTTTCCATTTCCAGAAAACATGCTGCCCGAATCGTATTTTTTTGATAAAATCATGCATCTAATTCAAGGAATTGCAGAGCAACCTACTGGAGCATTTCCTAGTTCACATGTAGGCATTGCCTTGATTATTTTAACAATATCAAAAAAAATATTACCTGTATTTTTCAAAATTGCTTTACCTATCGTATTTCTGCTAATTTTGTCCACCGTTTATATCAAAGCACATTATGTGACCGATATAATTGGGGGATTTATTTTTGCACCTTTTATTTTATGGATAGCGAACTTTTTGTTCAAATCAATACCCGAAAAGACTTTTAATTTTACCAAATCATAAGTTACATCATGATACAATTACGAGAAGTAACCTTAAAAAAGGATTTGAAAACATTCATTCACCTGCCTTTTGCCATTCACAAAAATCATAAAGAATGGTTGCCACCATTGATTTCTGACGAATGGAAAGTATTTGACAAAAACAAGAATCACTCCTTTGCGCATTGTGACACTATTATGTATTTGGCTGAAAAGCAAGGCCAAGTAGTGGGACGAATTATGGGAATTGTGAACCATGTTTATAACGAAGGTCATCACGAAAAAAACGTGCGGTTTTGCTTTTTGGAAACTTATGATGATGCCGAGGTATTTGATGTCTTAATGAAAGCTGTTGAAGATTGGGGAAGAACTTTAGGCATGGAAAAAATAATCGGACCTCTAGGTTTTTCAGATAAGGACCCGCAAGGATTTTTGATAGAAGGCTTTGAAGACCCTATGAGCGTTATGGTTACCAATTGCAGCTTTGAATATATGACCAAGCATACCGAGCGTAACGGTTTTATAAAAAAACTGGATTTATACCAATATCGAAGTCCTATACCTCAGGTCATTCCTGAGTTTTACACCAAAGTTGCAGAGCGAGTTAAGCTGCGTGGGTTTCGAATTATGGAGTTTAAAAAGACCAAAGAAGTTCGCCCATATGTCAAAGCGGTTTTTGAATTAATCAACGAAACCTATACCGACATTTACGGTTTTGCACCATTACAAGAAATAGAAGCCACCGAGTTTTCTGAGCGATTTTTACCTTTGCTCAATGTTGAATACATCAAAGTGGTGGTGGATAAAGACGAGAAAATTGTAGCCTTTGTGGTGGCCATGCCCGATATCAGTGACGGTTTCAAGAAAGCCAACGGAAGATTATTTCCTTTCGGCTTTATCCATATTTTACTTTCATTTAAAAAAGCCACCCAGCTCAATCTACTACTAGGATGCGTGAAGGAAACTATCCGCAATTCGGGTCTCGATGCATTAATGGCAGTTTCGCTTTTTGAATCGGCCAAAAGGTCAAATCTAAAGGTACTGGATAGTCATCTCATTTTGGAAGAAAATATAAAAATGCGTGCATTGATGGAAAGACAAGAATACCAAATTTATAAAAAATATCGCATTTATGAAAAGACACTATAACCACATTTAAAAATTTTACATTCCAAAACACAAAAACCAATATGAGCATTTACGATTTAAACGCCAAAACACCACAAGGAGAAACATTGAAAATGAGTGATTATGAAGGGAAAACTCTCCTCATTGTCAATACTGCAACTCAATGTGGCTATACTCCTCAGCTTGCTGATCTTGAGAAATTGAATCAGAAATATAAAGATAAAGGATTGGTAATCATTGGATTTCCATGCAATCAATTTTTGAACCAAGAGCCAGAAAGTAATGATAGGATTGAAGCCACTTGCCTTTTAAACTATGGTGTAACATTTCAGCTCACCGAAAAAATCAAAGTAAATGGTAGCGATGCTCATCCTATTTTTAAGCATTTAAAATCTGAACTAGGAGGTACTTTTGGCTCCATGATCAAATGGAACTTTACAAAATTCCTGATTAAGCCTGATGGAAAAGCATTTAAACGATATGCCCCTTCAACCAAAATAAAGAAGATTGAAAAAGATATTTTAGATCTAATGGGAATTTGATATCTAAAGAGTTTATAATAATCATTATAGCACTCAACTTATTCAACTCCAATTTTTAAGTATATAGTATAAATATATATGTTAATTTTGCCGCTTCAATCCCTAGGTTGAATTAGGTTAAATATTAATAAAGAAAATAAAGAGAATGGCTATTAGAAGTTTTGGAAGTTATATTGATGGAATTGGATATAAAGTACTGGAAGAACGCAAGATGCGCGCAAGTGCAGGCCTAATGTTTTTACTGGCTTTGATCGCTTTTATCAACGGATTTATTTTACAAAATTATATTGTAATTACTTATGTGACTGGATTCATGGTGCTTAATTTTGCCATTGGAATTTTTATTAATCCTAAATATTCCCCTACTTCATTATTGGCTGGCTTTATTGTGCGCAAGCAAACACCATTATATATTGGCGCGGTACAAAAGAAATTCGCTTGGAGCTTAGGACTTGGACTTGCTTTAACTATATTTGGATTATCATTCTTGTTATTGAATGATCCAACATACTTTGATCCCGTTTGTCAATTATGTTTGGTTTGTCTGATTCTACTGTTTTTTGAAACTGCTTTTGGTATTTGTATTGGCTGTAAATTTTATTTCTTGGCCATTCGATTTAAACTTCTAAAAGAACCTGAGGAGAGGCCTAATTGTATGGGCGATGCTTGCGAAATACCCACTAAATAGTAAAGAGAAGGATCGAGGAAATAAATTGCAGATAAAGAGAGAAATACCACTGCCTAATTCCTAGTGAGTGTGATTATTAATTAATTTATTTCTCCGCGGGATAATGCTGTTCAGAGAACTTTCGATAGCCATCCAAATCCTTAGAACGGTATAGCCTCGAGTAATTTCCTTCTGAAATAATGAAGAAGTTTCCTCCATTTTTCTTGAGCATCACATATAGCAGACTATTGCGACGAGCAGATTGAAAATATTCCAACGCTTTTTTCTCATCTTTAAAGTTACTCACTCCAATCAGCAGTATATTCTCATTAATAGGGATTGCTGAAACAGTCAGGTTTTCAGTACCGAAATATTTGCTATTATGATCCGAAATGCGATTCTTCAATTCACTTATCTGAACACTACGCTTATCGGCCAGCACTAAAAACATGTGGGTTTCGGAGGCATTATAAACATAGATTGAAGGGGTGAAATCATTCTTTTGATCGCCAGTATTTCCAGAAGATTCGCCATTCTTATCACCCTTATTATTAGCTTTATTCGAAATTTGCAAAAGGGCAATCATACTTTCCGCCTTTGGTTTCACTTCGCTGTCGGGATAAGTATTGACTACTTTTTGCAAAGCAGCTATAAATGCAACAGTATCGCGAGAGCTGCCCACACAAAGTGCGTTCAGCATTTCAAAACGTGATAGCTCAGCTGAATTATTTGGATATTGTGTTAATGCTAATACACAATTTGCTTGCACTTTAGCATATTGCTTTTGCGAATAAAGCTGATAGGTTTCCTTATAAAAAATCTTGATTTTATTCGCCTCCTGAGCCAATTTACTAAAATAGTCTGGGTCTTGCAATATTTTTGCATAGTCACTATCGGGGAACTCCTTTATCAATTTATTTTTATAAAAACGAGCATCGCCGTTATTGCCCTCTGCAATATATATTCTGTAAAGGTTATAATACGCTTGATCGGTCTGGGTTCCGGCCGGAAACCTACGCAATAACTCATCAAAACTCTCTTTAGCTTTGGGGGTGTTAAAAAGCTTTTCCTTATAAACAAGGGCTACTTCAAATAATGCCTTTTCTATTCTAGCATTCGATGAGTCCATATCCGACTGGGTAAGTGGCACATTGGCCAAATAGTATTCTTTAGTCTTTTTATTGCTCGACTTTTGGGTTTTTTGCTGTACTTCTTCACCGTCTTCACTAGGATTTTCATCATCACCAGGATTATCGAACGAAATAATTTGCTTATCAGACAATCTCCAATTATCGGTTAGTTTCCTGTTGCCCCACTTAGCCACAAACTCTGAATAACCAGAACTAACCTGATTAGGATTATAGAAATACCATGCTACCGCACCTTTGTTGGTTACCGATTCTAATTGTTTTTCTTCACCTCTGTTCTGTTGCAAAAACTGTAAATTGGCTAGTCTCTCCTGTTCTAATTTAGCTGCTAATTGTTCAGCCTGAATTTCGGCAGCAATATAACCTTCAATTAACTTATTTCTTTTACCCTCAGGCATATTCGCCAAATTCTGTAAGCTATCCTCTGTTTGAATAATAACTAGATTTGTTACCAATTCCGTTAACACAACTTTTCTGTTATTTAACGTATTATAGTCAGGATAATCCTTAGGTAAAAACATCATTGTACTATCGTAATAAGCTTGAGCATTTGTATATTTTTCATCATCAAAATATATCTCGGCTAATTTTAATGCGCTAAATGCCTTCTGCTTATCATTACTAACACTCTTTTGAACAGACAATTGCAAATAGTCAATCGCCAATGGCTTTTTCTTTTCTTTTAACGCAATTCCAGCCATTACATAATAAATCTGGTCTTGATATTCGTCATTTTTTATATCCTTAAGCATTTTGCTCAACTGCTTCATCACCACTCTTGAATCGCCACCTTCATAGCATTTTGCCATATTCATCCTGGCGTTAAAATCCATTTCATAAGTAGGATTCTTTTTCAGCACTTGTAAATATTGCTGTATAGCTGGTTTAAATTTCTTTTGCTCTTGCTGCAATTGGCCAAGAATAAAGTATAATCTAGCTTTTTCTTTTTTCTTATTGGCACGGTCAATTCCTAATTTCAAATAAGGAATTGCAGCCTCGTAATTTTTCATACGCACATAAACATCAGCATAAACCAATGGTAGCATCCGATACGATTCCTTGCTCACTGCTCCACTACTCACTTTGTTCTTTATCGCATCTAATTGAGAAATTGCACTCTCATAATCTCCTTCAATACTGGCAATTAAAGCTATCCATAATTGTGCATCTTGCTTTACATTTTCGTTGGGATACTTGGTAATTACATACCTAAATATTTGCTTAGCAGTTCCATATTCTTGCTTGTAAAACCTAGCCTTACCCATTAACAAGTAACTATAATATACCCACTTAACTTTTTCCTCTTTACCAAAATACATGCTATGATTATGTACTACCAATGAGGCCTTCATGATAGTACGATCTAAATCAGTGACAGAAGCCATTGCCACCTCAGGAGTGCCCAAAGGAAATACATCTAGTACCTCGGTATAGTCATCAACATGTGCTAAGGAAATATCTTTTACAGCAACTTTAAGCGCCTCATTACCATTAAAATAGGCATTATAATGACCAGTGAGATTATGGTAAACGCGACGATTCCACTTGTTCTTTTTGGTAGAACAAGAAGTAGCTAGGAAAATCAATAAAGTTCCTGTAAATAACAGTATATATATCTTACGAATATTCAATAGTTTAGCTAAATTATCTGGCTAGGTTGTGGGTTAACTGATAAAATGCAAAATTATTTCATTTTTGCTTAACTTTTATGCTAAATAATATGAATATTGAATGAATTTTCTATTCTGCTTATTATCACTTTTTAATAAATAGGATATTTTATACTTTTACAGTACCAATATTAAAGTATTATTCACTTTGGCTTAAATCTATGAAACGAATAAATATCGTAGCATTTGTATCAAGTATTATATTTTTTACCTATCAATCAGTATCATAGACAGTCTTACCAATTCATCAAAATTCTGTAAAAACTGTTCCCAATCAAGCTCTTCTCATCAATACCTTGGCATTATCTTCAGACAGAAATTATTGACTTGTTATTAGGCTGGTCCTTGGCATCGTTGTGGTCAACATGGTATGCTAATAAATACGTTATATCAAAGAAATAATTCTTACTAGAAAATATAGGAATCCCTCAAGTAGCAGTTTTGACTAATACTTGTGGAATTTTAATGTTATTTGCTTCCACTTCATTCATTTACAACAACAAAACGGACAGTAATACTTTCACCATTTTCGTCTACCAAAGTCAGCATATGTTTACCCGGAGATGGCGATACCACCATCTGGTGCAATGAATTTGTAAAGCTCAAATAAGTATTATCGAGATGCCAAAATATTTTGGCTCCGGCTGTTTTATGAGCTGCTTCAAAAACTGCTGCCCCTATTTTGCCATTTAGCTCCATTGGAATAAAAACTTGAGCCCCTGATTTTGGATAAATCACCTCCATTGTTAGTTCGGCATTAGCATCACAACCATTACCATAAGGTGGAATTTCAGCATAAAATGGATTCTTTTGTTTGTAAAACCAGGCTTGTGTTGGAGGCAAAACAAAATAAGATTTATGTTGCATCTTATTCACAGGGTAACATAGGCTATTAACCCTATATGTTCCCTCAGCATCGAGGTGAATAAGTTTATGGAACTTGCATTGTGGACTATCTTCTCCATTTCTTGGAATCATCATTTTAGCAACATCCGGACAATTTGGCCCTGCAATAAATCCACTTTTTAGACATACTTTGGCCGTAATCATTTCCCAATCAGGTTTTATAAACCATGGTGATTCGGGCAACAGATCAAAAGTTTGAAACAATAAAGGAGCTGCAGCATTTAATCCTGTCATGCCAGGTCTCCCTTCTCCATCAGCATTGCCAACCCAAACTCCAACAAAATAGTCAGCATCAACTCCCACTGCCCATGCGTCTCTAAAACCATGACTAGTTCCAGTTTTCCATGCAATTTGCCTTGAGGAAGAGAATAAATTCCATCCAGATTCTACTTGTGGCCTATTTAAAAAACGCATTGCATCAAAGGTAAACCACAGTGAGGAGGCGTCTAAAATTTTACCTGATTTTTTAACCTGAACAGTATCTTCAATATAATTGGGAGCGCGCCAGTCAGATTTATCATAATCTTTAATGGCGCTATTTTTTAAAACCCGCGCCATGCTGGAATACACTTTGGCCAAATCCCAAAGCTTAACTTCCGCTCCTCCCAGTATCAAAGTAAGTCCGTAATGGTCTGCACTTTTCGTAATTGTACTAAAACCCAATTCCTGCAATCGTTGACAAAATCTTGGATAACCATATTTCTGCAATTCAATCACAGCTGGCACATTAAGCGATCTTTGTAATGCTTCATCGGCAGGAACAGCACCTTCAAATGTGCGATCGAAATTCTGCGGTTGATAACCTGAAATCATCGTTGGTATATCTGGAATTAAAGATTTAGGTAATATTTTGCCTTCTTGAAGCAAATAGGTATAAAGTATCGGCTTGAGTATGCTTCCAGAACTGCGTGGTGCTTGAATTATATCCACATAATTGCCATGCTCTTGTCCATCATGAGGGTCTTCGGTATTGCCCACATAAGCTAATACTTCTCCAGTACTTATTTTCACCACAATTAGAGCTGCATTATATACTTTGTTGGAATTTAGCTTTTTAGCATAATCAGCTAGTGATTGTACAGCTTTCTTCTGAAGTTCATATTGCAAGGTTGTTTTCACCTGTTGCCCTGATGATTCTTCGTTAATTCTAGCCAAAAGATGAGGAGCCCAATTGGGCAAATTCTTGACCTTTCCAGGCAGTGGCTCTGCAATTGAAAGTGAATAGGTTAGAGAATCTATTATATTCTCTTGCATCATTTTAGCGAGCAGTCGATTGCGTTTATCCATTAACTTTTGCTCGTTTTTACCCGGATATATCAAAGAAGGAGCATTGGGCAAAACCGCTAAAAGGGCTGATTCGGACCAAGATAAATCTTTTGCCGAGCGGCCAAAAAATCGCCATGCGGCCGCTTCAATTCCCACTACATTACTTCCAAAAGGAGCATTAGCAGCATATAAATTCAGGATTTCCTTTTTACTATATTTTAGTTCAAGGCGGGTAGAAAGTATGATTTCCTTGAATTTTTGATAAAATGTTCTTGGTGGATAATTTTGCGACAATCGAATTAATTGCATGCTGATTGTGCTTCCTCCACTAACAATTTTTCGAGCTTTTATATCTTGGTAAGCAGCACGAATCAAGGATACTAGATTAACGCCAGGGTGATAATAAAAATATTGATCCTCAAATGTAAGAATTGCTTTTTCAAATTTAATGGGTACGCTATCCTGCATCGGGAAACGCCATTGACCATCATCAGCCACACGCGCTCCTAACATAAATCCTTCTTGGCTAATAATAACCGTAGAAGTAGGTTTATCAAACAATCGTTTTGGCAACGAGAACCAATAAACTAGCAAAAGAATTGCAGATATCACTAGTATGATGCCTCGTCTTTTCTTCTTTACTTTAATCATACTTTGCTCAAATTAATGAGTCCTCGATTAGGGTTTGACAACCTCAACCCAAGCTCCTTTTATGATGGATTGAATGGAATTGTCGTACATGGCGCTACAATTAATTGCTGGCTTATAAAATTTGCCTTCATAAGCTGCGTTCAAAATCACCACATAAGTAAGCCTTTTATATTTATTGATGCTAAAATAAGTATTTACTCTATCATCTCTAATATCCACATAATTGGAAGGACTACTTTCGTCGTTTAAACCCAGCAAACGAGTATTGATAATTTCCCAGCCAGATGGAAAAATTTGTGTTAGAGCTAAATGGCTATAATTGCCCAAACTACCTGGATTTGATATGTTTACAATAGCCTTAAAATCTGTGCCTTGCTCTATTTTTAGTGGATCTAAACTTTTGCCTTCCATATCTTGATAGATCACATCCATATTCAAATTATTGGAAGTATTTTGCTCATCGCCCTCCACTGGAATTCCCTTCATAATGAGGCGAACGTATAATGCACCAGTGCTCTGGTTTTTAATTTTAAGCGGTTTCGTAGCCATTGAGCTAAGCACTAAATCTCGTTTAAAAACAAAACTTCTAGCATCAATATTCTCCGTTTTGCCATTCCAATTTAAACTAAACTTGATGCTTTCTGGTTTTTGTCCAGCGTAAAATTCACTGATGGCTAATAAGCTATAAGCCATGCTTTGTGTACTCACCCATTGTCTCGAGTCCAGCGTTTTTGAAATTCGTTTAACAAAATAAAAAGACTTTTCTTTATCCCCAAGCTTGCTATAAAGCTGGAGTCTAATGGCTTCGTCTCTCAATTCCGACCCGTATGTATAATCATTCAAATAGGATGGTTTGCTGCCATTCTCAATAGATATTTTAGAAATAAGGGTTCTTGCCATTAGTGCTTGACCCATTTCGGCATAAGCCAATGCCAACATATAGCGAGTTCTTTCATTTAAAGAAGCCAATTTACTGAGTCGGTTCATGGCTCCAAGCTCACTTTGCCCAGCCAAGGCTAAGGTATAAAGTCGGTAGGCTTGATTCAGTTGGTCACCATAAAATTGATGATCGGACCAAGAGTTAGCCACAGAGCGCTGAAAACTTATCCATTGTGATTTCATTCTTGATGGTAGTTGATAACCCTTTTTCTCCGCCATAAGCATCATATGCCCTGCATAGCTTGTTCCCCAATTATCAGCGTAGCTTGAGCCTGGCCAATAAGAGAAACCACCGTTGGGCAGTTGAAAACCTCTTAACTGATTCAGTCCACCCATAATATTTCTCTCCATTTGTTCCTTATCATAAGAATTCAAATCAATAAAATCTCCCAAAAATAACTGAGGAAACATTTTAGAAGTAGTTTGTTCTATGCAGCCATGAGGATATCCCAGAAGCTCTTGAAGTCGATAATTTAAACCCATAGCAGGGATTCCAGAAATTTCGACTATGGCCGAATTCGTCCCTATTATTCCAAAAGGCTTAGTGTCAACCAACCATTCACTTCCTGCGCTTAGAAGAGTATCTTGGATTCTAATATTTTGAATATTAGGCGTTCTAATATCTAACTCGATATCATATTGAGCCTTTAAACTTCCGCTTGTGGCTTCAATATGTGCTGTAGCTTTACCCGTTTTTTCATTCACTTTCAATTTAAAATAAGCGATTTGCTCTCCTTCTTTTGCAAAGGCCATTTTTTGCGTAGCGGAACCAATAATTTGAACCATATTATTGGTGCTCAGCTTAAGATTAACTTCTTTGATTTTACCGTCCATAGAGAAAACCGTAACTGGCAAAACCACCTCTTCTTTTGGTCCTAAAACTCGAGGCAGCGTTGCTAATAACATCAGATTTTTCTTCACAGCAACTGCTTTTTCGGCTCTGCCATAAGCACCTTTATTTCCAGCAATAACCATTACTCTCACTGATCCAATATAATTTGGCATGGTAAAAGTATGGGTTTTGGTTTCATTTGAGTTTAGCACAAACGGACCTTCATAAAATACAACTGGTTTAAATCTGTTGGCTTTGTTTTTAGATGGGTCAGGAGCACTTTCATCACCTCCAATGGCGAATGCTTTTTCAAGTCGAGCTCCATAAGCCCCAATTACATCATCGTACATATCCCATGTGCGAATTCCTAAAGCTTCTTTAGCATAAAATCTTGACCATGGATTAGGTGTTTTAAAATTGGTAATATCCAATAAACCCTCATCCACAATCGCGATGGTATAGGTCATCGCTCTTCCAGTTTCTTCAGAAACTTTTACTTGGAATTTTTGCTCAGGCTTTAATGTTGTTGCCATTTGAATTTTGGGTTTTAAAACCGTTGCTGGGTCTTCAACCTCAATTGGAATAATACCATACATCCTAATTGGATTATCATTAATTGTTTGTGCATGAGGCTGTAAAAGACTTATATGTACAAAAACATTAGGCGCCATAGCAGAAGTAGCTTTGAAGCTAAACTGGGTTTCATCATTAGTAGTTTCGACCCAAAATACGTCTAAAATATTGGAGCCAGATTCTAGGCTTATCATCGCTCTACCATTTTTTGAAGAAGGAATATTGATCTGAATATCTTCACCCACTTTATATTTGTCTTTATCGGAACTAAAGCTCAAAATATTAGCCCCAACAGAACCGCCACCAAGGCGTCCATACCATTTCGAAAAATACACAATCTTTCCTGTTTTATGTCCACTTTGAGGGTCTTCGGCCACTATCAAATATCGGCCATTATCGTCATAAGATTTATATTTTACACTCATTTCAAAAGTTCCTAATCCTTTTTCATCGGTGTTCACATATTCTGTACTTACAGGACTTTGAGTAGTAGAGCCTAAATAGGAAGCCAAATTATCACCATAGGAATTCCACCACCAACGCCAGCCTAATTTGTAAATTTTCACTTTTACATTGCTCTGTGAAATAGGCTTTCCAAACTGGTCGACGGTAACTAGATCTACCTTATAATCTTTATCGGTGGTGTACCAACCACTTTCACCATTGGTTTGCATTTTTAATCCCACATAAGAGTCATATGGTGAATACTTGACCGATTGAGTAATAATGCTAAAATCACCACTTTTTTCAAATACTCTAGTTACAAATTGAGCATTAATCATTCCTGGAGCATTTTGAGCGCTTATTTTTAAATTGAATTTAGTCTTGCCATTTTCATCCACTTTTCCATTATAAACTTCAGATTCTTCCACCTCAAAATTGCTATTAGGATACTGAAATTGGTATTGCTCAAACTTTTTAAAAGTAGTGTTAGTTGGCTTCAAATTCATTAAAATTTTCACTTGAGCATCTTTGGCTGGCGCACCATGCAACCAATTGGCTTCTATATTTATGGGTGAGTTGAGCCTGTCATCAGTAAGTAAATCTGAATTGAAATCCATCTTTGCCTTCATGCGATTCGGCTTAATGGTTTCGATCCTAATTCTTCGACTAAATTGTGCTCCTCCTACTTTAAAACTTGCTGTCCAGTTGCCCGTTACAGCATTTGGGTCTGTACTCACAGGAAAGGAGTAAAACCCATTTTCACCATTCTTTTTCACCTGATGCACAATTCTTTGTCCCATAGGATTTATCAAATCGAATACCACAGGATGATCTGCTGGAAGTTTGTTTTCAATATCTTCAATAATCAAAGTAAGGTAAATGGTATCACCTGGACGCCACACATCGCGCTCGCCATAAATAAAGGCTTTTAAACCGTCCTGAACTATCATTCCTGCCACATTGAAATTGCTCAGCGAAAGTGCTTCGCCATTATCGAGTTTCAAATATCCTCTTTCGTCGCCAATACTTGCCACCACAAAATAGGGTTTGGAAGACAATTGCTCCATTACAATTCCTAAACTATTGGTTTTTGACTCCAGAATTAATTGTTTCTGAAGATTATAAAACTTAATATTGACATCTTTCATGGGGTCTGTTGTTTTCAAATTAGAAACAACAACCGCAAATTTATTGGTTGGACTTCCTTTAGCGGTAATTCCTAAATTGGAAGCAAATAAATTTTGACCAATAGAATTATTATGATAATAGGAGTTGCTACATGGATCTTCTCTTTCTCTCCAATTATATTCTTCATACTCATCATCATAGTAGTAATCATCATAGTAATACGAATTTCTATCATATTGCTTCATGTTTTGCAATACCTCTTGCTTGTATTCATCTTCTGAAATAATTTCGGTCTGACTACTGTCGCAAGGATAAATGGAATAGGCCTGTCTAAAGTCAATTTCGACCCGATAAATTGCGCCAGCTTCAACCTTTATCAATTTAGAAATATCCACTTTAAAAGTATTCCATTGATTCAAATCTGCTTGAATCATTTGATCGAGCTGAAGTCGCTTCTGAAAAATCAATCTACCCGCTCTGTTGATATTTGAACTGTAACTGATATCATTATCTTGCAAAAAGGATAGTACATTATTTTCGTAGATCTGAATAATTTTTAAATCTACCATATTAAGACTCACCGCCTTAAAAGGAAAAATCAATCCCTTAGAAGTGGGCATAATAACACCACTACTAACTAACTGAATGGCAGGATTATTACTCTCAAAAGAAACCGGCAAAACAACTTCATTTGTCAATTTATAAGCCATTGCATTTTCTATCCCTGCATTAATATGCAATCTCTGCTCGCCATGAAGCTCCTTGGAGGGAAATACTTTTACTTTATTTCTTTCAATGATAAAATCTGGATGAGGATCAGAACTAAAATAAATTAAACCTTGAAGCTTTTGGTCAGGTTTAAGTGGGTCTGAAAAGCTCAATACAACGTAGGGATTTTTATCTGGAAACACTTGACTATTAATTACCTCAAAAGCATTTAATCCAGGAATACGCTGAATAAACTGATCGCTAAAATCTACACCAATTGCGTCGCCGTTATAATTTAACACCAAATCTTCGCTTTCTTCCTGCCTTTGAATACTGTCAATTGAGAAATGATGAATATTGCTTCCCTCAGTATGTTTCCAGATTATTTTAGCCTGTTTATTCAACAGTTTTACCTCAAGCATTTTTTCAATACTTTCAGCATCAGCTATATCGGCAACCATAATTTCTCCATCATATTTTAGCCACTGCATATCCAACTCATAAGTACTTATACCGAGATCGATAAATCGAAACGATTGCTCAATTGTTTTCACCTGATATTCAAGTAAAGAATATTCGGTAGGAACTTCTATAAACTTGCTCAAATTAAAATTTATGGTATATACTTTTCCACTTTCGAGCAATTCGTTTGGAACAAATTCTAGATTTCTTTTATCAATCCAATAGGCTTTACCAGTGATATTTGGACTAAAATCAAAAGCTTCATCATCGGCAATTTGACCCTTAGTAATGCTATCATTTACATCGTGTGTAAATCGAATGGCAAATTTTGTACTTCTACTTAACTGATCACCAGAGGTAAAACCAGAAATGTACTTTTCAAAACCAGGCTTAATGTCCACAATAACTTGATCATTGTTATTGCAGGAATTAATTATTAGCAGTATAATGCTAAAAGTAAATAATGTGATGAGTTTTTTCATTTTGATGTGTGATTGATGAGGAAGCAAATGTACAAATTTTTAAAGCTTTGTAAAATTTCGATAAAATTAAATTTTGTTCTTTCAATTTTTCTCTTTCCAAATATGACGGGTTTTTGTCTTCAGTCACCAGTCTTCAGTCTTCAGTCAGCAGACCTCAGTCTTTTCCCTTTTGCCTTAAAGAAACTCTATCCTCCACAACTTCTTTGTCAAAACCTAAGAAAGGGCAGTTCCTTCACCACTTAGGATTTCCGAAACATGGCAAATCCACACTTGGAGTTTCACCCAACCCTAATTATAAAATCCTTCTTCTTTACCAATAGAAAATCCCACCATTAATTGCGGATGCAATTTATTGGTGGGATTTGTAATTAAACTTGATTCTAAAGTACTAGCTTTTTTTACCAAGCATTAAAAAATCATTCACAACAATTTCTGTTTTGTAATGCTTTTTGCCTTCTTTATCTTCCCAATGATTGTAGGTTAAGCGACCTTCAATACAAATTTCCATGCCTTTTTTGAGGTATGTTTCTACCACTTTAATTTGTGATCCCCATACCACTAATGTATGCCATTCTGTGTGCTCTACTTTCTCACCTTCTTTGTTTTTGTACGATTCGTCCGTGGCCAAGCTCAAAGTGGCTTTGCGGGTTCCATTGTCAAATGTGAAAATTTCAGGATCTTGTCCTAAGCGTCCGATTAAATTAACTGAGTTGCGTAAACTTTTCATGATATAATATTTAAAGGTTTATAATTTATTTGATTGTTTTAGGCCTTCACCCTTTTGGATGATTTGACGATGCAAAACTACTCCAAGCCCATTCGCTGATTCGGTTAATAAGCGTTTACTTCCGTTTAGCATTCGTTTACTCCCGTTTATTGTCGGATATATTACAGGTATTCATGGGTTTACGTATTTTAGATTATGTTTAGTGATTTCTAATTAAAAATGCTCTAAACCGCTCATGTTATATTTACATTACCATTTATAATAATAACCGTACATTCAATTCAAAAGTTTAGTTTTGCAGCTTATAAATCAAAGTATAATGAAAGACAAATCTGAATATCGAATCTTACTGGCTGATGATGAGCCCGATATCATTGAATTTCTTAGTTATAATCTTCGCAAAGAAGGTTATCAGGTTTTTACGGCTTCAAACGGAATAGAGGCGCTTGCTCAAGCTAAAAAAGTTCTCCCTCATCTTATTATTTTAGATGTCATGATGCCCAAAATGGATGGCATTGAGGCTTGTGCTGAGATAAATAAAATTGATGAGCTGAAAGGTTCTATTAAAATTTTCTTGACAGCTCGCTCCGAAGATTATAGCCAAATTGCTGGTTTTGATGCAGGTGCTGATGACTATGTAAGCAAGCCCATTAAGCCAAAAGTGCTCATAAGCCGGATTAATGCATTGCTTCGTCGCTTTGATAAAATCGAAGAAACTTCTCCTTCCAAAGAAACAATTAGCACTTTCAAAAATCTTATTATCGATACCGAGCGACATCTCGTTATTCGGCACAATAAAGAATTTGCTTTGCCTCGCAAAGAATTTGAATTATTACGACTACTCACTTCCAAACCGGGCAAAGTGTTTACGCGTGAGGAAATATTGAATAAAGTTTGGGGCACAGATGTCATTGTTGGCGATAGGACGATTGATGTACATATAAGAAAACTGCGTGACAAACTCGACTTAAATAGAATAAAAACAATTAAAGGTGTAGGCTATAAATTTAATGAAAAAAGCGAATAGATCTAGTGCGCATAATATCTCTTTAGTTACCACATTTACTTTGGTTTCTGTGGATTCTATTATTATTTTTATTTTTGGACTTCTAGAACATCAGATGGGAATTATTGCTTATTTCTTTGGTCTGATCACACTTTTTCTTTTCAATTATTTTATTCTTTATCAAGCTATTGAGACTTTTATTTACAAAAAAATAAAACTTATTTATAAAAACATTCACCGCCTAAAAAGAGGTTACAATCTCGAGAAAACAGAACTGGGCGGACATTCTAATGTAATTGAAGAAGTGAATACAGAGGTAATTGAGTGGGCAAAAATGCAAATAGATGAGCGGCAGCAGTTTAAAGTAATGGAGCAGTATCGTCGCGATTTTGTTGGCAATGTTTCTCACGAGCTAAAAACCCCCATTTTTAATATTCAAGGTTATGTTTCTACTTTGCTTGATGGTGGTGTTTACGATGAAAACATCAATATCAAATACCTCGAAAAGACTTCAAAAAGCGTGGACAGAATGATTGAAATGGTAGCCGATTTAGAAACTATTTCTGCCTTAGAATCCGGTGTTATTGAAATACAACCACAAAAAATTAACCTTGTTGAAATCGCCCAAGAAGCCATAGATTTTCTAGAAGTTAAGGCCTCCAGCAAAGGTATTCATCTTCATCTTGCTAAAGGAATTGACCAGCCTCCTGTGTTTGTTTCGGCCGACAAAGAACGCATCCGCCAAGTTTTTGTTAACCTTATACACAATGCCATTAAATATACCAGAACTTCTCCAATGCCATATATTAAAATCAGTTTTTACGATATGGATGAGCATGTTTTAGTAGAGGTGAGCGACAAAGGAATGGGTATTGATTTAAAGGATATTCCTTTTGTTTTTGATCGGTTTTACCGCGTTGATAAAGCACGCACAAGCGGTCAAGCTGGAACAGGGCTCGGTTTAGCCATTGTGAAGCATATTATAGAAGCCCACCAACAAACCATCCATGTTAGAAGTACCATCGGTGTGGGAACGACCTTCTCGTTTACTCTTAAAAATTGGGAATAATTTGGGGGATAGGCGGAATCAATTACAAATAATTATTTGATAATAATTGTAATGGGTTTCAACCTGTTTTTAATTGCATTACCATTTGTTGGAATGGGTTGAAACCCATTCCTAATTAGCACCGCCATTTATGGCGGTGCTAATTTTTAATAAATTTAATCACCCGTTTATCCGTGCATTTCCTCAAAATAACATAATACGCGCCTGATTTTAATTCAGCAACATTAATTTCTATCAAATTATCGCTTTTCATTTCTTGATATAAAACCTCTCTACCGATGGCGTCTGTAATACTAATTTCTATGCTTTGATGGTCTGTATTGCTAATCCAAAGTCGGTCAACTGCTGGATTTGGAAAAAGCTTAATCGCTGATAATGAACTGCTCGCATTAATAGCTAAACATGGTGACAGGCTAATATTGATGGTGTCGCTATTGATACAATTATTTGAATCTTGCACTTCCACCACAATCACAGAACCGTATTGGTTAATCAAAGTACTATCCACAAAAAGAGTTGCTGTTGTGTCATTCGTATTCCAAAGGTAAGTTGAAAAGGTTCCTGGATTAAGCATCAAATTATGATAAGTACAAAGCAGGGTATCTGCTCCCAAATGAGGTAAAGGAATTGCGTTAACTTGTACCGCAACCGCATTTGAAGTATCTGGATTACATCCCGCTGCAAATGCAATGTATTTATATTGACCACTTTGATGAATATAAAATGCTGTATCCAAATTGCCCAATTGTGGCGCTCCATCCACTACCCATAGAAAACTATCGACAGCTGAATCAATCACTAAAGCAATACTATCGCCTTGACAAAATTGGGTGCTAGCCAAAGAATACGGTGCTGCTGGTTGTGCACAGATATAATAATTGGCCGACCAACCTTCGTCCACCACACCGCCATCGCTAGTAAACTCAATAAACATATTGCCCGAAGTGGCCATACTTATAGGTGGTAAAGTATTACCTGAATAGGATCCGAGTAAATTTCCAGAAGCATTAATTCCGTCATATATATTTACAAAATCAAAAGCAGCTTCCGTTTTGAAAAAATCAAAAACAAGATTAATTGGTCTATTTAAATTATCAGAAATCAGCCATGAGCAGCTGGTATTATTGATGTAATTTTCGAGCCCGCTCCCATCGGAAAGACTTCCAGAAATGCTATTTAAAACTGTTTGCCCTTGGCAATATTCAACTTGATAAGATGCAGACCAACCTGCAGAATTGGCCGTTGAATTACTGATAAATTCAATATAAACATTTCCTCCAGAACTATATAGAGTATTGGGCAAAGTTAAACCGCTATATGCTCCTAATAAACTTGCTTGAGCGTTTACACCATCATAAAGGTAAACACTATCACCAGGCTGTACATCAAAAGTGAAAAAATCGATCCGAATTGAACTTGCATTTGCAGGAGCAATAAGCCAAGAGCAATTGGCATTATCTTGATAAAATGCACCATAACTTCCGTCTGAGAAATTACCCGAAGCTTGTGTTAAGGTATCCGTAATTCCGTTACAAGATGAAGCAATACCGGGTTTCATTCCAATAACAGCTCCGCAATAATCAGAAAAATTCATCCCACCAGGATTCAAATTTGAAAGGGTAAAATATCCATTATAAGAACCCGACCAGCCCCAATTAAAATGAAAATAACCATCATTTTGATATCCATCACAAACAAATGCATGACCACCAGTACCACTGCCGTTATAATAAACAGGCTGAAAAGAATCCAGTTCAGTGCGGATCATCAATTCCCAAATGGAATCATTATAGTTACTTTTATGCAAAAGTGCTAAGCCATTATCAAAATTGAAAAAATGAGTAAAAGCTATTGCAGCATCTTGCGAATAGGCGCCTGAAGAACCTGGACTATACATCATATCTACCGCAATTCCACATTGGCTAATGAGTTGGGCAACCGAGGCTACCTCTGCAGAAGTACTGGAGGCACTCAATACATTGGCCATTAAATTCCAATTATAAGTGGTTTGACCAAAATTAGCCGTTAAATTACCATAAGCAGAATTATAAGAATGGCTGCCACTGCCCGTATTTGGAAAATTATGATAATTAATGACTTGCGCCATAGCCGTTGCTACACAACCTGTTACCACATGATTACATGGACCGCCAGCTGCTACTGGAGTTGAATCATTATAATAACAGCCTTGCGACCAAAGCGTGGTTAATAAGGGTGGCTGCGCACTAATAATTCCTTTGCTTATTATGGGTGAAAGATACTTTTTCCATTGACTTTTAATCTCCGAAGTTTGCGGTATTTGGTGGCTGATGATATATTGAATTTCTTGAGCATATTCCTGCATTTGATTAGTGAAAGCAACAGGTTCATTAGTAATCCCATAAGTTCCGCTTTCAACAAATGCGATCACAGGCTTAGCCCTATCATCAGCAGAAAGAACAACAAATCCATTGGCATTATTAAAATTTACCACATACATCACCACTTGGTTTTGGTAGCTAATTGGCAATACATTCAATACTGATAAAGACTGTATTTCAGATCTTTCTGACATAAAATTTAATGCAAGCTGACCCGCCTTGCTCATAGGGAATTCTTTTGCTATAATCACCTGAGTGGTAAACAATAGAACTAAAATAAAAGCTAATTTTTGCATCTTTATCTGATTATAAGTATTTCAATGTAAAAGAAGTCGTCAGCTGCAAAGATAAAGTAAAAATTGAGCGGTATGGAAGATTGGAGGTTTGGAAGTTCCAAGTTTTGAAGTTGGAAAGCTTTAAAGGAGTTGAAGAGTTGAAAAGGGTTTGGAAGTTTGGAGGTTTTGAAAGGTTTGGAAGTTTGATTTAGCTCGAAACTTCAGAACATCCAAACCTAAAAATCCTCAACCAAAAAATCCAATGCATTCGGTTAAGCTATAAATACTATTTTTAACGCTTCAAAATTAGTTGAGTTAAATAGCCCAAAACGAAGCGATGTCAGAAGATTACGATGTAATAATAATAGGAGGAGGCGTAAGTGGATTAACACTTGGAGCGATTTTAGGCAAGGCTGGACAGCGCTGTTGCATTGTAGAAAAGGAACATCAAGCGGGCGGATATATAGCAGGTTATCGGCGCAAAGACTTTCATTTTGATACCGCCATTCACTGGCTCAATCAGTTTGGAGAAACTGGTATAGTGCACAGGGCTTTTTCTTTTATCGATGCCAAATATAAAAAACCTCCAAGATTAGCGAAAATTCATCGCTATAAATCTGCTAATTTCGACGTTTTATTAGAGTCGGATTTGGATAAAACCAAGCAAAATTTTATCAGCCAATTTCCTGATGAGCTGGAAGGTATCGAAAAATTTTTCCGCCATGCTGAACAATTGGCTAAAATAAGTTTGGGGATGGCCAACTTTGTTCGTTCGCAAGAAACCATGAACCTTATTGGAAAAGCTATATTTTATACCCGAATGCTACCCACTATTATTCCTATAATTAAACATTTACGCTATGCTGGAGATAAAGGCCTAAAACGGGGCTTGTCAAAATATTTTAAAGGCGATGAAATCAAAGATATTTTCAATTCGGAAGTTGATTTACTCTCTTGCCTTTTTCCATTGGCTTGGGCAAAAAATGACGACTATTTTAAGACTCCAGAAGGAGGAAGTGTGCATTATGTCAATTGGTTATTGGAACAAAATAAAGCATTTGGAAATGAGATTATGCTGAAAACCAAAGCCCAATCTGTGCTTTTGGAAGGAAATAAAGCTATAGGAATTACGGCAACACAGCGCAAAACTGATATTAAAATATCTTCCAAATATGTGGTATCTGCCTCGGATCTGCCTTCGCTTTATCGACATTTATTACCCAGTAAAGCCATTTCTGAAGAAATCAAAATGAAACTCGAAAAATCGGTCATGTACACTTCTAGTTTTACCCTTTCGGTGGCTTTGAATTGTGAGGCTGAAAAATTGGGTTTTGGCGAAGAAATGATTTCACTTGCCATCAATAATATGGCTCGTGAGGAGCATGAAAACTCTGATCCTAAAGTGAGTAAATTAAGCATTATTGCTCCTTCGGTTCGAGATAAAACTATTTGCCCAGCAGGCCACGGAGTGCTAACCATTTATATGGCCGCTGATATTGAAAAGTATGATTTTTGGAAAACAGAATTGGCAGACAATGGTGAGCGAATTCGTTCCGAAGCTTATTATCAGCTCAAAAAAGAAATTGCAGAAATATTGATTGAACGTATTGAAAATGATCTAGATATAAAGCTTAAAGAGCATATCCATTTTTACGAAACAGCCAGTCCATACACCTATTTACGCTACTCTGGAAATTACAGAGGAACCATGATGGGAACTCGTCCAGGCAAAGAAAATATGCAAGCAAAAGTGGCATCTCACCATACCCAAGTCGAGAATTTATTGGTTGGTGGTCATTGGGGTGAATTAGGTGGCGGTGTGCCCATGGCTGCGCGCTCTGCAATGAATACGGCACTGATAATTCTTCGTAAAGAAAATAGGCCCCAGTTTAAACTACTTTGTAAATTTCTGGATGGAAAAATAAATTTAAATCGATTGAATAAAAGCCAATTATTTAAACAAAATAGCTAACGATTTACCAAAAAAAATGAGCATGACAGCATTCAAATTAGTTGGATTATTATTCATGGTTCTTTGGCAATTTCAAGCCAATGCGAGCATTGATTATAATGCCAATTGCCGTTCAGCCTATGCTCATGCCTTGCAATTTCGTTTCCAAGAAATGGAGGCAGAACTGCAAAAAGAATCCCTTTCAAATCCTGATAATGCAGTAATAACTAGCATAGAAGCATTCTCTTATTTTCTCAAATATTCAATTAGTGAAGACCCATTGGCTATAGAGAAATTCAAAAAATCTTACACTCAAGCCGTTGATTTATTAGAAGATGAGATAGATAAAAATCCATATAATAAATATTTGCTGGCTGATTTATATTTGCAATCAGCTTTTGTAAACGTGCTAGAGACTAACTACATAACGGCAATATATTATTTTAAAAAAGTGAATTCCTTAGCTCACGAAAATCAGTCGGAATTTCCCAATTTTGAACCCAATAATAAGACATTGGGAATCTTAAATATTGTGATTGGAAGCGTGCCCAAATCTTATAATTGGGCATTGACTTTACTTGGATTAGAGGGCGATATGAAACAAGGTTATAGCCAGTTAGAATCTTTTTTTAAACTCACACAAAAGAAGGCTAAATATGAATATTTATTTTCCGAAAGCCTCATATTATATTCATTTACCGAAAGCACTTTCGACAAAACAAAATCGAAAGTAAATCCATTGCAGAAGCTTTATACTAACGCTGAAATATTATCTAAATACGCTAATAATCAATTATTTATTTTCGCAAAAGTTTCTTTTCATCAACATAGAAAAGAGAATGAGGAAGCGCTAAAAGCATTGGAACTAGTTCAACCTGAATTCGTGACAAATCCAAATAAGTTGTATTACTTAGATCATATGTATGGCGAAAGCTTACTTTATAAACAATCGCCAGCAAGTAGTTTTTACTTTAATCGCTATATTGAGCAATATCCGGGTAAAAGGTACATACCTTCAGCGCATCAGAAAATGGGATGGGCGGCACTTTTGCAAGGTAAAAAAGAGGTCTATTGGCAGCAAATGAAAGCAATAGTTGCCGATCAAGGAGATTATTTTGATTCTGATAAGCAGGCCATTAAAGAGGCTGAGAATAAAAAAATACCCAATGTGACCTTATTGAAAAGTAGATTGCTTTTTGATGGAGGTTATTATCAAGAAGCGGAATTACTTTTACGAAACGGTTTTCTAGCTGGAAAGTACATTACTGATAGAGAAAAACTAGAATACACCTACCGTTTAGCACGTATTTTTGATGAAACTGCCAACTTTGCTTTAGCAGAAGTTTACTATAAGTCAACTATTGAAAAAGGACGAAATTTCCCTTATTATTTTGCCGCCAATTCGGCACTGAATTTAGCCATGAATTACGAATCGCTCGGAAAAATTGCCGATGCAAAAACCATGTTTCAACTCTGTTTGGAATTGGAATTTGATGAATATGAAAATAGTATTACTCAAAAAGCTAAAGCAGGTTTGAATAGGCTTAAATAGAGTTTCAAGTTAAGAGTTAATAAGTTGTGTGCTGTGTAATATTTAAATGTTTGGAAGTTCAAGAGTTTAGAAGTTTCAAATCCCACATAAACCTCACAACCGTAAGGTAACTCATAACTCTAAACTTGTAACTCGTAACTTATAACTCGCAACTTCCCCTAATACTCTTCCTCCTGAATATTCTGTTGGGCTTTTACTTCGCTTTCTTTTTCACTTAAAAACTCGACAGCTTGTTCATTAATTTCAGCCATTTTTTCGGGAATTGAGGAATAATAATTTAAGCTTGCTCTGAATTGTGGCTCGGTAATATTGTTCTTTTTAAAGATGGAATTATAATAATATTTCGTTAGGTCTTCTACCTTCACCTCCTTATTGGTATTCTGCCGAATGATGGTTTCTACCAAGCGCACATCAACCATTATTGTCACAAACTGGTCTGAAGGAATTAAATCTTTTGGCTTAACTATTTTAGTGTCTTGATGCTGACTGCATGCAGTTAATCCCATCAAAATAATCCATGAAAAATAAATAACAAAACGACTTTTTGCTGCTAAAATCTTAATCATTATGCGAAGGTTTACGATCGTTGAATATGTAATATAACCTCAAAGTGATGATATTATTATACTGATTACGAGTCCATTCATCACCAGATAAATTAGTATAAGTTCGGGTCCTAATTTTCGCAAATGAGTAGGCATACCTCACGTTTACATTCAGTTTTTTATATACTGGAAACCGAAAATCTACAATGCCGTTTAAATCAGTGCGTACAAAATCACCACTATAAACATCCACAGGGGTTTTAATTCCCCACTCTATTTCATTCACCTTTACCAAACGTCCCCAACTCATGCCCAAGCCTACTGTAAGAAATTCCTTATCCGTAAAATGAACTAAAACTGGCACTTCAGCATAGTTTAATCGTAAATTATAATAGGGTAATTCTTTATTGGGAAAGCTTTCATTGGGGTATTTCTGAAAAGCGCCTTTTTGACTAAAAGATGCCTCCAAGCTAATCGACCATTTTTTTTGAATAGGAATAATAGCAATTGCAGCGGCATTTATACCAATTTTTTTAAAGCCAAATACTTCGTCTCCATCCACTTGAGTCAGATTTCCACCAAGAGCAATTGCCCCTTGTATTCCTTGTCCTAAGCCTTGTTGGCTTAAACTCAGGAATATAATCAATAGGCCAGAATATATAAGAAATCTAATCATCGTATCATTTTCAAATCAAGACCAAAACTATTTAAAAAACAATTTATTATATCCAATATTAAAAAATACAAGCTCAACAAGTTTTAGGTAATATTCTGTTGAGCTTGAACAATATGATTTAGCCAATGGCTTCGTATATTCCATTCCAGCGATCCTTATCCATCTTAGCACCAATTACTTCGATGATATTTCCTGCGGTAATTGAACCAATTGCAGCACAACGGTCAAGGGAATAACCTTTTATCAAACTAAACAAAAATCCAGAAGCATATAAGTCACCCGCGCCAGTGGTATCAATACTTGTGGCCTTAATTACGCCAGCAGTATAAACCTTGCCTTCATGTTTTACCATGCTGCCCTTGCTACCAATTTTTACAATCGCATAATCAACCATTTCGGCAATTGCATGTAAAGCCTCTTCTGGCTCTTTTCCGGTAAATGATTTGGCTTCCTCTTCGTTAGCAAAAACGATATCAACATACTCTTTGGTGATTCTTTGCAAAAAATCCAAATTTGCTTCCACCACATTATAACTTGCCAAGTCGATGCTGACCTTGCAATTGGCTTGTTTGGCTAATTTAACTGCGGTTTCAATCAGTTCATAATTCTGAACCAAATATCCTTCGATATGGAAATAATCGTAACCTTGAAAATCTTCGAGCTTTAAATCAGCTGCCGAAAGCTCCACTGCTGCACCCAAAAAAGTAGCAAAGGTGCGTTCTGAATCTGGGCTTACCAAAGCCAAAGCCAATCCTGATCTAGAATCACTTTCGGCCAAAAGTGGATTTACTTTTGCTTCTAGCAAATCATTTTTGAAGAACTGACCTATTTCATCTTTTCCAATTTTTCCTAAGAAACCAGTCTCAATACCCAACTTCGCTAAGCCATGAATGGTATTGGCAGCAGAGCCACCTGAAGCCTGAGACCGTGGAAAAGCCTCTACTGCTTTCATCACTTTTTCAGAAGTTTCCCAATCTACTAATTGCATACTTCCTTTTGGTAAGTTCAACGTTTGCAATATATTATCATTATCTATACGAACGAGTGCATCCACCAAAGCGTTGCCCATTCCTAATACTTTTGCCATAATATTTAATTTAAAAATTTAGATTTGCAAAGTAACAAAAAAACTGGGGTTCTTTGATTTGAAATATTTAGAAAGCGCTATACCATAACATATGGTTTCACGCAAAGAACGCAAAGTAATTTTAACGCAAAGACTGCTAAGAACTAATGAATAGCTCTTTGCAAACTTTCCGATATTCGTTAATTGCTTTACATGAAATATTTATGTTATTATAATTCTGTATTTTATAACATAATAGAGCGGACTAGTTTTACAAATACCGATAGTTTCTGACAAGTGTTTTTCCTTATATTTGCCCACTAATTTAAAACCGAAAGAATATTGAAAGTATTTCATTCCATTGATGAAGTAAGTATAAAAACTGGACTAGTTGCAACCATCGGTACCTTTGATGGCGTTCACCGTGGACACCAAGAGGTGATTGCTCATTTAATCCGCGAGGCAAAAAAGAGACGCTTAAAATCCATTTTAATTACCTTCGATCCTCATCCTAGATTGGTCCTCAACAAAGGGGCTCGCGATCTTCGGTTGATCAATAATCCACAAGAGAAGATTCAAATTTTGAGTCAGCTAGGCCTCGATTATCTTTTGGTTTTACCTTTTACTTTTGAGTTTTCAAAAACTTCTGCTAGGGAATTTATTCAAAAATATTTAGTTGCTAAACTTCATGTAAAAGCCATGACCATTGGTTATGACCATCACTTTGGCAGTATGGATGGCGAGCTTGAGGATGTTGAATTTCTGATTAAATCTTTTGGAATTGAGGTAGAACGCATTCCAGAATTGGATGTAGAAAATGTTTCGGTAAGTTCCACCAAGATTCGGCATGCCATACAAAGCGGAGATATTTCACTGGCGAATGATTTATTGGCTTATCAATACAGCCTCTGTGGCACTGTGATTCATGGAAATAAAATAGGAAGAACCATTGGTTTTCCAACTGCTAATTTGATGTTGGAATACAAACTAAAACTACTACCCGCTGATGGTGTGTATGTTGTAGAAGCTATAATTGATGAAAAAAAATATCGCGGAATGTTGAATGTGGGCATTAAACCAACTTTTGAAAATCATGATCGCAGCATAGAAGTGCACATTTTGGATTTCGATCGTATGATTTATGGAATGCGCCTTGAAGTTAGATTATTACAAAAGATTCGCTCCGAAAGGGCTTTTGAAAATATTGAGGCTTTACAGCATCAATTAGAGAAAGACCGACTATTTGTTATTGATTTCTTTGGCCAGCTTGAAAAGTAGTTTTTCGATGGCTTTTTGATGAAAGCTAAAATCGCCCGTTTCCTTTCCAATATACATGATGCCAAATTGCAATTGCGTACTTTTTGTTGCTTGGGCTGTTATAATTATTGACTTTTGAGTTCGGAAAGCTTCTCGGATATAGCGCTTAATTTGGTTCCTGTCAACTGCCTTTTTGAAATTCCGCTTACTGACGCTAATCAGCACCTGAACCGGCGTAAAATTAGGTTCTGTGATCTCCTTCTCAATCCAAATAATACGATAAGGATGCGAGAAAAGGCTTTTTCCGGCTTTATATAATAGCCCAATATCCTTTTTACTATTGAGTCTTTCCGCTTTTTTAAAACTATTATTCATGCGCTGCAAAAGTAGAGAAAATTGAAATCATTTGGCTTATTTAATATTGTCTGTTTTATTCTCGCTAATTTTATTATAGCATAATTGGATTTTCAACCACTGCCAGGTTTTTGCCTTTTACTTTTTTTTACTTTTACTTCAAAAAACTCAATCCTCCGCCTCCCACACCAAAAACCCATCGCAACGGCACCTCCTTCTCCAAGGAGGACTTTTGAAGATTGATAAACTTTGACGTATGTGTTTTTTTCCTTTTTCTTTTTTACTTCTGCCTTGGTTTCTACTCCCTAACAAACTTCCCACTACCCAAAACTCCATCTTCTTCCACAACTTCAAAGAAATAAACTCCTGCTTCAAAACCCTTTAAATCCAGTTTAATTGCTTTTTCACCTTTGTTTAAAGGCCTTTGTAAAACTAATTGGCCAAGGGAGTTATATACTTTTAGTGCTGCTGTGTTAGTTAGATATTCAGATAGTTCTATAGTGGTATTATCTCTTGCTGGATTAGGATAACTTTTTACTTCTGCCTTATTATTTCTGCCTTCGTTAGTTTCAAACCCTATTACTCCATTCTCATCTGTTTTAAACATCCAAGCAGTCCAGCCAGAGCCTTGATCTGAGAAAAAACCAACTCCCATAAAACCTCCATCATCTGTTATAATTAAATCATTCAATTGGCAATCCCAAGGGTCGGGTGCAAAGTCATAGCTTTTACACCAAAGGCTGTCACCGTTGGAGTTTAGTTTTAAAATTACCGCATCGTGACCATAATTTTTGGCTGTTCCGGAAACTATTATACTTCCATCTGAAAGTGTTTCCACACCCATGGCCTGATGGAGAGAGATGCATTCAAATGTGTTATATGTATAATATATTTTCTCCCAAACAATGCTCTTTGCAATCAGATCAATTTTTGAAACAGATACTGCAGAATAAAAATTTGTAACATCATATAAATAATTATATGCAACGATTGCATAATTTGCCCCCTGTAGCGTTGCTTCTACCGGATATCCTGCCATTGAATTTGTAGTTACACTTACCTTCCATTGATAGACGCCATCCTTACTAAATTTAACTAATTGTAACGCATTTGTTCCATTCAATCCGCTTGGCACATAGTATCCAGAATCAGGAGCAATCTCGATATCAAAAAAAGTATAATATGAGACATAAGTTCTCCTCCACTCCACATTCCCCACACTATCAATCTTCATCAAAAAAGAACGGAGATTACCGGTAATACAATCTTTATTATAATTGCCGGTGAGTATATAACCGCCATCTGGGGTGGACTTAATGGCAGTTAAATCTGAGAATTGACCAGAACCAGGCTGATTCGCAATGGTTGTATCAGGATGTGAATAAGTTTTGCTCCACAGAGTATCTAAAGTGTGTTTATTTACTGCCGTAATAAAACCAAGTGTCCCTGAAATATCCCATTTTTGTCCACAAAATAAAAGAATGCTATCCTTTAAAACCATTGAATTATATGGGTATATTGCAAAGTTGTAATTTGTATCGATATATTTTCTTTTATTTAAAACAACACCGCTTTCATTAATTTTAGTAATATGTGGTGTAGAATTGTTGCCATCATATATATATCCTAAAACATAATAAATGTTTGAATCTAATAAAACATTATCAAAACCATCACCACCCATACCAAATAACCTTAATGTATCATTAAACGTTGTGGAATATTGGGCAATAGAATAAAAAGATGTAAATAGTAGTAATACTAAAAGTGACTTTCTCATAATTATATCAAATAATAAGCCTTAAAAAACTTAGAGTTGTGCAATTCATTAATTTGATGAGGCTAAAGTAGGGATAATTACCATGCAGTGCTTTTACTGATAGTATGCTTTTTTAAAATAGTCTAAAATGGCAAGATTGTTTGTGAATTAGTAATTTCTCAAGGCTGTAAGGCTTCTGCCTTTATACATCAAAAAACTCAATCCTCCACCTCCCACACCAAAAACCCACCACAACGGCACCTCCTTCTCCAAGGAGGAATTTTGAAGCTTGATAAAACTTTAACGTGTTTGGTTTTTTGCCTTTTGCCTTAATACTTCTGCTTTAATACTTAATCCTTCTGCCTTAAAGAACTCAATCCTCCGCCTCCCACGCCAAAAACCCACCGCAACGGCACCTCCTTCTCCAAGGAGGATTTTTACGCTTTATGAAAATTTGACTTATGTGTTACTCTTTAATAACCTTCCTAACATAACTTTCAACACCATGCTGAATGTGAACAATATAGATTCCTTGCTTCAAGTAACTAATTGAACTAATTTTATAGAAATTTTTTCCTTCCACTACGTTAATATCCACTTCAGACCACATGAGCTTGCCTGTCATATCGTAAATGGAAAGATCAATTTTGTTCGTATTGCTAGTATAAAATAGCAAATGAAACTCACTAATAAAAGGATTGGGAATCACCCAAAATTTTTGATTGTTTTCAATGGGTTCAATGGTATCCATCTGTAAAAGTAGCGCTGCCAAATAAAAGTTTGGAATGCCATATCCTAATAGCGAATCAGGACTTTCGTATTGCCTTGCCGATTGGCGAATTACATTTCTAATTTCTGAAGCAGAATTGTCTGGATTTGCTGACATCAATACAGCGGCAGCTCCTGCTACAAAAGGCGCAGAAAAAGAAGTGCCATTCACTTTTACGATTTCATCTTGTGGATTTATCGCTGCCGCTTGATAGCCCACCGCCGTTATATCTGGTTTCACTCTGCCGTCAACGGTATAGCCTTGGGAACTAAAATTGGCCATAAGACCATCTTCATCCACTGCACCAACTGTGATAACTCCATCTACATCAGCTGGAAATGCTATTTTTCTCCAGGGTCCTTCGCCATAGTTTCCTGCCGAATTGATAACCAAAATTCCTTTTTGTGCCGACATCATCGCTGCTCTACTAATAATAGCCGTTTTTCCATTGAGTTGCTGATGATTATGATCCAAAAAAGTGCTGTCGAATGTCGAATAAATAAGCGATGAGGTGATTATATCAGTTCCCAATGAATCGGCATATTCGGCTGCCGCTAACCAATTGACCTCTTCAATCGGATATTCGTAACGATTGTCCTCCGTTTGAAAAAGATAGTAGGAAGCTTGAATCGCACTGCCCGCAAACTCGCCTTCAACATATCCTGCCATAGTGGATAAAACGTGTGTTCCGTGATTGCCCGATTGATATATTTCTTTTCCGTCGTTGGTGAAGTTTCTTGTGCCAAGTATTTGATTATTAGCAAATAACTGCGAAAAGGCATTCATATTATTCACTTGAGAAAAACCATTATCAAATACGGATATTTGTATGCCTTTTCCTCCAAAACCCATTTTAATCAGTTGGTCGAGCTCCACCATTTTCATCTGACTCTGAGTGGCGGTAAACTCAACCGATTGCTTTAGTTGAGGAATAGTGGCTGCTATTTTTGACTTAGGATTTTGAATATTTTTAGGAGAGAAACTATTTTTAGGCAAGTTAAAAGGAGCCATAAAAGCAATGGAATCCACGATTGTGGACTGATTTATTAGCTCAACTTTACTAGGGTTATCTACAAATACCAGCACCGCATTGAGCCATTTGGATTGATGACTAGTTTCTAGGCCATAGGATTTAAGGCTGTCGATATAATTTGTATTGATTGGAAAATCACTACTGTCGATGGCAATTCCAGCTTTTTGACGGCGAGCAATGGCTCTTTCTGATAGAAACTGATTGGGATTGGACAGTGAATAATGGCTATTATTTTTATCTTTAAAACTCACCAAATACCAAGACGGAAAGGTTTGAGGAAATGCATCAAAACTTGAGACAAAGAATAGGAAAGCACTCAGTAAAAGAGATAATAGCAGTTTAGTTTTTGCCATATTCTTTCAATTGATAAATTACACTATAGCCACTTAATCCAGTGCTTAACTTTTGCTTATGCACTTCTTTACTGTATACCATGCCTACATTGCGTGCATATATTGCATAGTGAACAAATTCTTGAATTAGGTTCACCTCTTCCTCGTAAGTTGCCAAAGCACAACTGTCGTAAGTATGATTTAATATGGTTGTAGCGTAGTCAACATCAGAGTATTGAGATGTTTTTGCATTGCTGGTGTTTTTTGCATTATAATCCCAACTCGCTCCTGCAATTACAGGAAATATTAGCTTGGTATAGCGCATATTTTCCTCTACAGTTTCAAGGTTCTGATTAGTCTTTGTAATGGTATAATTGGCTACAAATGTAAAAGGCATTGTATCGGTGGCAACGTATTTTTTCCATCGGTAAGAAGGGTTTCCTTGATTATCAATAAACGCACTATCAACCAATAATTTAACCTCTGAATGAAAGGTGTCGAGGGTAGCATTAAAATCGTCCCAAACAATGGAATCGACTTGATAAATGCTATAGTTCGATTGCTCCAAAGGAAAAAAATCGAAACCCATATTTATCGGATCTCCAGTTTCTTTTTTACAAGAAAAAAAGCCCAAGAGAATCAAACCCAATGCTACAATCGAATATTTTTTCATCATTTAAAATTTAGTCATTCAATTTTTTCACGATAAACCCACCAGCAATTACATCACCATCCTCAAAGAAAACAGCCGATTGACCAGGTGTAATGGCCGAAACCTTCACATCAAATTCAACGCGAATGGTGTCGTTGGGTTCATTATATAATCTGGCAGGAGCCCCCGGATCATGATGTCTAATTTGCACCATAACAGGCATTCCATCTTCAATATGATCATATTTCTGCCAATTGAGTCTGCCAACCAGCATTTTATCTCCCATCAATTCTTCACGAGGACCAATAACCACACGATTATTTTCGGCATCTATTTCGTTCACATATACAGGCTCGCCCATCGCCAAAAGGCCCTTGCGTTGCCCAATGGTATAAAAGGGAAATCCATCATGTTTTCCAACAACAGTTCCATCGGAAAGCACAAAATCGCCACCTGCAACTGCTGCTTCCAAATCCTTGACTTCACGTTTTAAAAATCCACGATAGTCATTATCAGGAATAAAACAAATCTCATAACTTTCGCGCTTATTGGCCAAATTATCATAGCCATGTTGGCGCGCTAGATCTCTAATTTCTGTTTTAAGAAAATCGCCCAAAGGGAAGATTGTTCTTGCTAGATTTTGTTGGCTAACTCCCCAAAGCACATAGCTTTGGTCTTTGGTTCCATCAATGCCTTTGGTTACATAATATCGACCATTTTCCATTTTGAGTTGGGCATAATGTCCGGTGGCAATATGGTAACAGTTGAGTTCATCGGCACGTTTGAGCAATGCTTCCCATTTTATAAAAGTATTGCATAAAATACATGGGTTTGGCGTTCTGCCAACCATGTATTCGCCGATAAAATTATTAACTATATTGCCTTCAAATTCTTCTCTAATATCGATAATATAATGAGGAAAACCTTTCCTAACGGCCAATTCTCGGGCATCATTAATTGAATCCAAGCTGCAGCAGCCTGTTTCTTTACTGGAGGTTCCAGCGGTAGAATAATCCCATGTTTTCATGGTCATTCCCACCAATTCATATCCTTGTTCTTCGAGCAATAAAGCGGCAATGGAACTATCAATTCCTCCGCTCATCGCCACCAACACTCTATTATTCTTTTCCACCATCTTCTATTTCTTCTATTTCTTCTTCTGGTTCTACTTTCTTTCTTAAATCAGTTACGGTATGTTTCACATTATCCATTTCCAGAACCATTATACCATCTTCGTATCTTCTCTCTAGCTCTAAAAAGCCCATTTTATATCGTTCGTAAGTGGTATAAATTCCTTGTTCATTATAAGTTATCCATACGCCATCTAGCTTGCCATTAACATATTGACCTTTTCTGGAAATCTTTTTTCCAGCATAATAAGTTTTATATTCTCCATGTAAGTTTCCATTGACAAATTGGGTTGATAATCTTATATTGCCATTCTCAAAAAACTCTTGCCAGGTTCCATCTCTAACATCTTGCTTCCAATATACTTCTGACGATATTTGCTCATTGGAATAATAAATACGAAAAACACCGTCTTTTTTGCCATCAGTATAAGTTTCTTGTTTGCTGATATTTCCGGTGGCTGCGTTAAAATATTTCCAAGTGCCATGTTTTAGCTTATTGCGATAAAAACCGGTCGCTTGCTGACTTCCATTTTTATAATAAATGGAAACGGTAGTCATAACGCCTTTTTCTGAAAAGACAAGTTTACTCTGAATTTTTCCATCAGGAAAAAAGTAAATAAATTCACCCACCTCATAGCCATTCTCAAACTGACCTTTGTATTTCAGTTGGCCGTTATCGTATTTTTTTTGCCATTTTCCTATTTTCTGTCCGGCTGCATTGGTTTGGTTAATTGTTTGTGCAGAAGCCCAAAAGCCAATACTGATAAGGAAAATTATGCTGATTATTTTTTTCATATAAATATTAAAGTCTAAATAAATACATCAATTTCAAGCATCATCATTCAGATTTGTGAATTGAAAAAAATGAATATTAAAATAATTAATTGTTTACAAAATTAAGCAAAAATTGAGAACGAAAATAATAGGGAAATCTTGTTGGTTTTTGCCTTAATTATGGGCGATTCTTTTGACTTATAGTAAAAAAATAAAAGGTGCATTTTCTATTTGAACTTTGAGGTTATTAATTATCTTTGCGAGTAGCTATCCGCTAGGGGCCTAATTTATTTCAATTATGAGTATAAGTCATTAGATGGATTGTGGTACGGTGGCTTCGAGAGCCTCAGCCCCCGCGGTTTTGAAAGCTGTTACGGTGGCTTCGAGAGCCTCAGTCCCCTCGGATTTGAAAGGTGGTACGGTGGTTTCCAGAGCCTCAGCCCCCATTACTATGGAAGAGTTGCCTGAGGCTCTCGAAGGCAACACAGTAATTTTAAATGGTTAAGGTTTCGAATGCCTCAACCCTCAATAGTATAGAATATGGTAAGAGGATATATGTATTTATTGGAATGTAGTGATGGAAGCTATTATACTGGAAGTACAAAAAATCTGGAAAGACGGCTTGCACAACACCAAGCGGGTGAAGGGGCTAATCATACAAAAAAACGACTACCGGTTAAATTGGTTTATTATGAGGAATTTCAGCGAATTGATGAAGCTTTCTATCGAGAAAAACAAGTGCAAAAATGGAATAGAAAAAAGAAAGAAGCACTAATTAAAGGTGAATTTGATCAATTGCCTGAATTGGCAATTGCTTACAGAGATAAAAATGGGGCTTCGAGAGCCTCAGCCCCCGCAGATTTGAAAGCTGTTATGGTGGCTTCGAGAGCCTCAGCCCCCAGCGATCGAGAAGAGTTTGAGGCTCTCGAAGAGTTGCCTGAGGCTCTCGAAGAGTTGCCTGAGGCTCTCGAAGGCAACTTGTGAAGCATAGAATTATATCAAAAGAATATAACAAGATATGAAAACAATCGGATTAATAGGAGGAATGAGTTGGGAATCTTCCATCGTATATTATGAACTAATCAACAAAGAAGTTAGGAAATCTCTTGGTGGATTCCATTCTTGTAAAAGCCTTATGTTTACAGTCGATTTTGACCATATTGTAAAACTACAACATGAAGGTAAATGGGAAGAATTGGATGCCATCATGGTAGATGCTGCTCAACGACTCGAAAAAGGTGGCGCTGACATTATTGTGTTGTGTACGAATACTATGCATCTTTGCGCGCCAGCTATTAAGCAAAATATTTCGATTCCTTTTTTGCATATTGCTGAGGCTGCTGGATTGGAAATTATTAAACAGAATATCCACAAAGTGGCACTTTTAGGCACTCGATTCACTATGGAAAAGGATTTTTATAAAAATGTATTAGCCGAGCAATTTAATATCGAAGTAATTATCCCAACTGATGATGAAATGGATAAAATTCATCAAATTATTTATGGTGAATTAGTGCAAGGTGAAATTAAAGACGAATCGCGCAAAGTGTACCAAGATATCATCAAAAACCTTGAAAACAGAGGTGCAGAAGGGGTAATTTTAGGATGTACTGAAATTCCGCTACTAATCTCAGATGCTGATGTGGATATTCCAACATTCGATACCACCAGACTGCATGCTGAGAAGGCTGTGGAATGGGCTTTATTAAATTAAATTACAATAAAAGACTAATTCCCAAAATACTCAATATGACCACCTTGGTCCATTTGGTATAAAACCAAAATGAAGCTTTATTTAATTGCATGCTAAATCGTCCTGCCAGCATTGCAATGCCAGAAAAAATAATCAAGGCTTGGACAATGAATATAAATCCCAAAATAATCATTTGTAGCGTGTAGTTTATGCCTCCTTGGGTAATAAACTGTGGAAGAAATGCAATGAAAAACAAACTCACTTTGGGATTGGTGACATTCATTAAAAAGCCTTTTGAAAAAAGCTGTCCAAAAGATTTTATATCTGCCTTTTGAAGAGCGGAATTTTCAAAATGGATTGGTTTTTCGTGGGTAGCTTGGTAGGCTAGATAAAAGAGATAGGATGCGCCAATATATTTGATGATATCGAAAGCCATTTCGGATTTGTATATCAAAAGCGAAATGCCTGTAGCAGCCAATAAAGTATGAATCAAAACACCAGAAACCAAGCCTATACTGATGAAAATTCCAGTTTTGGAACCTCGGCTCAGACTCTCCGAAAGCACATAAATATTATCAGGGCCGGGCATAAAACTCAGTAGGATAGAAGCGCCTAGAAATGAAAGAATTGATAGAAATTCCATGGATAAAATTAAATGATTTTACTTAAAAATGCGGCTTTTCCATAAACCCGTTTTAGCTAAAAAATAGGATAATGAAGTGCCTAAAACTCCCAAGCCATATTTTGTACTTCGGCTAAAATTAATGGACGAAGCATCTTCAAAATATTTAGTGGGGCAAGTCAGTTCGCCAATTTCGTAATTGGCATAGAATATTTGTGCCAATATTTGATTGTCAAAAACAAAATCATCAGAATTAGCTTCATAGTTAATTGTCTGCAACACTTCTTTGGAAAATGCTCTATAACCTGAATGATATTCTGACAGCTTTTGGTTCATCATGATGTTTTGAAACAGAGTCAGAAAACGGTTGGCAATGTATTTATACATCGGCATGCCGCCTTTTAGAGCACCTTTGCCTAAAATACGTGAGCCAATTACAACCGGATAAACCTCATTGGCAATGATATAACAAATGGGTTCTATAAGTTTCGGGGTATATTGATAATCAGGGTGAAGCATCACTATGATATCAGCTCCCAATTCGAGGGCTTTATGATAACATGATTTCTGATTGGCACCATATCCCATGTTTTTCTCATGTTTGATAATATGCTTTATTCCAATTCGAAGTGCCACTTCTGATGTTTCGTCACTACTGCTATCATCCGTCAAAATGACTTCATCTACAATATGAAAAGGAATTTCTTGGTATGTTGCTTCTAGAGTTTTTGCAGCGTTATAGGCTGGCAATACCACTGCTATTTTCTTTCCGTAAATCATAAGTTAGATTTTAGAAAAAATGATTCCTATTTGAAGCAAAGTATCCATCATTGTGATTTTTGGATTCACATTTCGCTCTATATGAAATGAGGCTTCATTGAGTATTGAGTTGATTTGCTCAGCATTGCTTTGGTTAACAAATCGGCTAAATTTCTGGATAAATTCCAGCTCACTACCACTTGATTTCACCAAATCAAAATTGCCTAAATCTTGGTACAAACATAAGCGCACAATCCGCATTCCATATTGGAGCAATTGCTTGATGTTTTCTCTTCCTATTTTGGACAAGGCATCAGATTTGTCGCGCATTTTTATAAAATCTCGCTGATATGAAAGCAGCATCATTTCTCTAAAATGCTCAAAATATGGATTATCGACTTCTGTATTGGTTAAAATTGGGAAAACCTTTTTGAAATTTCCATCAGCTAAATTAACGATGGCATCGATTTTAGCTTCTGAAGCTGAAAAGTTTCTTGATAAATATTCATGTAAATCGGCATCCTTGAGTGGCAATAGTTTTACCAATTGCGTACGAGATAAAATAGTTTTTAATATAAGATTGGTATCTTCCGCAATGAGTATAAAGAGTGTTTTTTCGGGTGGTTCTTCGAGTATTTTGAGGAGTTTGGGAGCAGCAGCATGGTATAGTTTTTCAACCATCCAAATAATCATCACTTTGTAATCACCTTCATAAGCTCTCAATCCCAGCGTTTTAACAACTTGATTTGCGTCGTCTACTCCAATTCTACCTTGCTTATTTTCTATTCCAATTTTATCATACCATTCATTCAAATTGAGGTAATAATTACTTTCAATAAGAGCTTCTCTCCACTGCGGAAGAAACTGAGCGCTAGTAGGTTTTGTAGTAATAGATTTGGTTGTAGCTACTGGAAAAATAAAATGCAGATCGGGGTGGGCTAACTTTTTATATTTTAGACAGCTTGGGCAATTTCCACAGGAATCGGCCAATAATTCGCTGCCTTCTGGGAATATTTGCTTCTCCTTACAGGATATAAATTGGGAGTATGCTAATGCTAAGGCTAGTTTTTCACTCCCCTCGGCGCCTAAAAACAATTGTGCGTGACTAATCCGCTGATTTAAAACAGTATTTATGAGTCTGTTTTTGAGTTCTTTATGTCCAACTATTTCTTGAAAAAGCATAGTTCAAATGTAAAACTATTTGCGGAAGCTGGAACAATTTTTTTACGGGGAGATTATTATTATTAAAAAAGGAATTTGCAAGTTCTGTTATAGTTAGATTTTATTTTACAAACAAAATCTTAGCCATTGCACCTTGTTCTCCAGTATCTTCATCGGTGCTAAAAACTAAATAAACACCAGTTGCAACTCTCTGTCCATCAAAGTTTTTGCCATTCCATATCGCCTGCCCGCCAAGGGCAGTAGTTTGATATACCAGGTTGCCGTAAGTATCCGTAATTTTTACATTCGCATTAGTCACCATACCGCTGATTGCGATAGTTCCGTTATAGTTTGGTCTCACAGGATTTGGAAATACCAAAAGTTTTTCTTCCTGTATTTCAGGGCCTTGTGTTGCTGTGCTTCTAAAAGAAATGATTCCGTTCTCTGTTCCGAAAAACACTTCACCACTGATATCATCAATAGCTATGCTATAAATAACATCACTAAGGAGCGGACTATTTCCACGGTGAAAATGGTAAATCTCTTTTGAACCATCTTCCGACATTAAGAAAACCCCAGCATTGCGTGTTCCAAACCATTTCCGATTGGCACCGTCAACAGCAATTGCAGTTACAATTTCTGACTCTAAAAGATATTGTGAAATGCCCTCTTGCTCAATATATATTTGCTGGGCATCGAAGTTATTTCCACTAAAAACCAATTCTGGAGAATAAAAAACTGCCACACCTTTATCAGTGCCCACCCAAACAGATCCATCTTTATCTTTGGCCAGACTATAAACTCCACTACTGGGCAATTTACCGTCATTATCAGCAGTGGTAATTTTTTTACGTTGGTCATCACCAGCATTCACTGGGGTATAATTATCATTATAAACAATGATACCACCTCCTCGTGGTAGAATAATCCACTTTTGTCCAATATCATCAATAACTAGGTCGCCAATAGCATTTTCAGTAACATAGGGAGCAAGACTAAGCGCTTTCCATGTGCCATTTGGTTGCATAAAGCTCAGGGCATTTGGAGTTGCATTATTGGTTGCCCATAAATTGTTATTTTCGTCAAAAGCAAGCCCTGCAACACCAATAAAACCGGGGTAATTTACTGCTTCAGAAAGCGAACTATTTTGAGTGTTAAATACTTTTACAACTTTATTGTCACGTATTTGAATGATTCCTTTTCCCCAGGTTCCAACAAATATTTCATTGGCATTGGATGGATTAACAGCAATTTTCATGATATCGCTAATGGTGTCCAACGCATCAATATTGCCACTATTATAGGAATGCCAATCTTGATTTGAAAATTGGTAATATCCGTTTCTTGAGTATGCCTTATCCCAATTGCTTTGTATTCCACCACCTGCAACCCAAATTTGTCCTTGACTATAAGTCATAGAATAAGCGTTTTTATAGGCAGGGCCACTTGGTTTGATATACTCATATGTCCATTGCTTTGGACTATGTACCAATGAATTCACGATGTCAGCAATCCAGATGGCACCTTTTTTATCGACTATTATATCATGGGCCCGAGGAGTAGTTTCGCCATAAGTATATGCCAAAAATGATGCGTTCATCTGATTGTAGAAATATTTAAAACTATACTCTTGTGCAAAAATTAAGGTATCGCCAAAACTTTTTATTTGGTATGTAGGTTGATTGGAAACCTCTGTGAAAGTCGTCCATTGATTATTATTCTTCATATATACCGAGTCAGTATTATACACATCTCGTGGTAAGTTAACATATAAACCACTGCTGTGGGAGGCAATACAGTTATATAAAGCATCTGGAAAAGGGAGTAATAGGTCTTTATGCCAAACAGAATAATCGCTCAGATTTTTACCCTCAACTTCAGCACTATAAATTCCTTCAGAAGTAGCAGCATAAAACAAGCTATCATCATAATCCAAGTCTAAAATACCAATAGCCTTTCCGTTTGGGCCAATATAATATGTGTCGTTTATTTCTCTTCTAACCGGGTCAACCACCACAATTCCAAAGTCGCAGCCTAAATAAACAAGCCCCGCCCTAAAAATAATTTTGTTAATTCGTTTGCTACCTACTATCGACTTCCTTTTTATATCCGATATATTAATCACTTTGTCATTGTATATCAAGTCTATATTCGCATTTTCGTAGGCAATTACAAGATATTTTGTGCTTGGGTCGTAGGCTAATGTCGAAATGTTAACATCTGAAAGCCCTGAAATGGTAGTCATGCGCACAATAGCTTCTTCGTTTTGGTCATAATAGAATGCACTATAGGGAGTTGCACAATAAATTCTATTATTATTACCTTCACTAACGGCGATTGTTCGCGAATAAGGTAAATGCTCTCGCCACTCCTCTAGCCCAATTTGAGCAAAAGACCATTGTGTTAATAGTAAACTGATTAATAGAAAAAGTCCTCTCATAATATTGATTTGGAAGCTGTTATCCTGTATATAAATAGATATTAAGATGAATTACAAAGATTGTAAAATTCCTCATTATAACTCATAAGCTTTTAAATTATTGTTTTACAAGGTGCGTTTTTATTAAGAATGAATCATTTAGAAAAGCGGTCAATTTGAGTTCATGCAAATAGGCATTTTTATAGCTATTTTTTTAGATATGTTAACCGATGCTATGCCTGTAACAAAATGGTACTATTCTCCGTCAAAATCTCAATATTAATCATTAAACCCAAAGTATTATGAAAAACTTTAACATAATTAAATCAATCAAAATCACCCTAACTCTTAGTGTTCTGATTTTTATATTAAGTTACTCAAGATTACAAGCTGTGGTCGTTGATAAGGATGCTTACATTAAATATGATTATCCATTAGAGTTATTAATAAAGGAAGAAAGTAAATATATTGAAGAAGAGGAGCAAATTGACGAGCAGGAGATTTTTGATGAAATTCAACTTCAAAATGATGAAAGAGAATTAGATATTAACTGGTTATTGCCTGTTAAAGCAGAAGTAAATAAAGAAGTTATTGAGGATGATGAAGAGTTTAATGAAGACGAAATTCGAGAGCTAAGTGATAAACTTTTAACGGAATTATTATTTGTTTAAATATTTTAAACCCATTATTCATTGGTGAATGCAATTTTTAAGAATAAAAAGTAAGCTGTAAATCTGTTGCTCTTTATTGCTCAAAATGCTTCATATTTATCCTTGTATAAGGTATAAATATGAAGCATTTAAAAAAAGGGACCTCATTTCTCAATTATCCAAAAGTGATATTTCTATGGCAGAGATATCACTTTTGCTATGTGGTTACAGAACTAGAAACATAATAACTGATACTAAAACAAAACTCCTAAATCAGATAAGCATGTATAGTTCTGCAATGGCCTCATTTACGATTTAGAATGCATTATGAAAGTTTTCATAAACAGAAATACGAATGCAGATATTAAAATATTTGTACTCAAAAATTTCTATTTAGAGTTAATAGGAGGCTTCGTTGACCTGAGATTTATCCTCTTTATTCAAGAGAAACTTTTTTGCTTAATCCCCTTAATTATTCTTGTGACTAGTTTTTTTGGTGAATTCATCATTTAGAAATTTTGTTGTTTAAGGCCCCACTCAAAATAGTTAGTTTTCTAGATATGTTAACTGATGTTAAGCCAGTAACAAAACAAAATATCACTCCGTCAAAGGTTTATTATTAACAATCTAACTTTTAAATATTATGAAAAAATTTAAAACAATCAGCACAATAGTTATTGGATTATTTATTGGTGCAGCAAGTTTAACTTCTTGCGAGAAAGTGGTCGATGAAACTACAGTAAATCCAGGTCAAACTACAGATTTGTTAAAGTCTGAACTAGTATTTGTGAGCAAAACTCAATGGGTAAACAATCAAACTTGCCAACAAGCAGATTT
>FLOH01000380.1_pt1 | contig 103800 bp, 99 predicted proteins | sample 756751 | NCBI WGS metagenome assembly FLOH01 (sample SAMEA4026879, study PRJEB14308) | marine metagenome | biome: coastal water; material: water | depth 74 m
AACAACACAACAGGCGGGTAGGACGGGCGGCCACGGCGCGAGGCATAAATCCCCTCAAGCAGGCGCTCAAAGCATGACCAATCAATCACAGCGCCCAGCCGATCAAGACCGCTTTGTTTCCTGCCCCGGCCAACAAGACCGTCCGCCAGGCTCATCTGACCTACATCCCGGTGTGACATCGCAAATCTCCTGCAAAAACAACCAGAGATACTTGAATCACACACAGCCCATTTATGCAAAGGTCTCTATCCGTTATTTCAGACTATGATCAGGTAGCTTGAACGGAGTCAGCCAGTGACCAGCCCTGATATTGACGAAAACTATGTGGAGTTGATTTCCAGCGTGTCGTACGCCAATGACGTCTTTCGCGTTACCCTGGCCCGCAAGCAAGGCGATACCGATATCCTTCCGGTCGCCCGGTTATTGATCCCGGAAAATCAGTTGCTGGCTATTGTGAAGACCCTGAACAACGCCGCCGCAGAGATTGGTGAAAAAGTCCGGGAAAACATGGAGGGCGCACAGGTGGGCGGCGGGCAGGAGGATGCTGCGCAAGTTGGTGATCCCGGTGATGGCACTGTTGATGATCCCGGTGATGGCACCGGTGGTGACTCCGCGATTGCTTCGTCGTCAGATGCCCCGGAAAAATTCTCGTTGTGGAATGTAAAAACGTGGTCACCGTTCAAGAAGACGTGACACCTGGCAGGACGTGACCTTCACGGCCTGTTTAGAAACTTACTGTTCATTCGTCCCGTCGCCCGCATCGTCGCCGTCATTCACCGGCACGCCCGGCACGTCCTTCCCGGCATGTCCTTCCCGGTGCGGATGGTTTCCAGGGTGGTGACGGTGACCACGCCTTCGCTGGCGGTTATTGCATGGCGGGCTAGCGGATTACCCTGTACTTGATGTGAATTCGGTTTATTTTTAACGATGTAACTGGGCAAGCCGGGTGGGGACATAGATGCATGGTAAAATCACCCTGACCCGCGCCTTCATCCGCATGACGGCGGGTGCCGTTTTGTTGTGGGGACTGGGCGGCTGTCGTGATGACGCGTCCGATCCCGGCTTTCAGGGCTATGTCGAGGGAGAGTTCCTCTACCTTTCCGCTTTTGAAGCCGGACACATTGAGGCCTTGCCGGTGTCGCGCGGCGACCGTGTTGCCGCCGGGCAACTTGTTTTTGGCCTGGAAAATGCGGTCCAGATCAACTTGTTGGCGGAATCTCAGGGGCGGCTTAATGTCGTCCGCCACCAGCTTGCGAACCTGATGTCCGGCAAACGGGAGCAGGAAATTGCCGTGCTGATCGCCGGTCAGAGAGGGGCGCAGGCCAACCTTGCCCTGTCCAGGGAAAAACTGGACCGGAAAACCGGACTGGCGAAAGACGGCATCGTCAGCCAGGCCGATCTCGATCAGGCCCGGGCCGAGTTCGACAGGGACACGGCGACGCTTGATGAACTAAACGCCGAGATCACGTCGGCGCGACTGACGGCACGTGTCGATGAAATCGGTGCCGCCGAGGCTGCCGTAAAATCGGCGGAGGCCTCCATTGAAACAGCCCGATGGCATCTCGACAAACGACAGGTTTCAACGCCGACGACGGGACGGGTCGAAGAGATACTGTTTGATGTCGGTGAGTTCGTTCAGGCGGGCCAGCCGGTTGTCTCGATCCTTCCGGACGATGGCGTCAAAGTGCGCTTCTTCATCCCGGAAAGCCGCCTGGGCGAAATCCATAAGGGACAGGAGGTCACGTTTGACTGCGATGGCTGCCCGCAGGGTATGACCGGTACGATCCGCTATATTTCAACGCAAGCCGAATACACACCGCCGGTCATTTTTAGCCAGCCGTCACAGCAAAAACTGGTTTTCATGGCGGAGGCCTGGCCCACCCGTGAGGCCCCGCTCCATCCGGGCCAGCCTGTCGCCGTCCGGCTTACGGATGAGAAAGAATGAATGCCGGGCCAGACCCCGGCGCAGGTACCCATGACGCCGTGATCAATGTGACCGGCCTGAGCAAAAGCTTCAATGGAAAACAAGTGGTTCGGGGGCTGGACCTGCGGGTAACGAAAGGCCAGATATATGGCTTTCTTGGGCCCAACGGTAGCGGCAAGACGACGACTATTCGGCTGCTGTGCGGCTTGCTGACTCCTGATGCAGGCCAGGGCGTCTGTCTTGGTTATGACATTCTTGAGCAAAGTGACGACATCAAGCGTCAGGTCGGGTACATGGCGCAACAATTCAGCCTGTATGATGACCTGTCGATCCGTGAGAACCTGGATTTCGTGGCGCGTATCTACCAGATTACGGATCGCCGTATCGCCGTTCAGCAATCTATTGAGGAACTGGGGTTGGCTGATCGTGCCAACCAGTTGGCCGGCGAGCTGTCCGGCGGCTGGAAGCAGCGGCTGGCCCTGGCTGCTTGCACCATCCATGCGCCGAAACTGCTGTTGCTGGATGAACCGACGGCGGGTGTCGACCCCAGGGCCCGGCGTGAATTCTGGGACAGAATTCACGCCCTGACGGATGCGGGGCTGACCGTGCTGGTCAGTACCCACTACATGGATGAGGCCGAACGATGCCACGCCATCGCCTATATGAATGAGGGCGTCTTGCTGACCCGGGGGAGTGTGCGCGATGTGATTGCGGGGTCCGGCCTGACGACATGGATTGTTGACAGTGAAGCGTCGGCGGCGACGCTGAGTGAACTGGCGCGAGACCTCGCCGCCCGCGATGGTGTCGAAATGGTTGCTCCCTTTGGCCCGTCGCTGCACGTCAGCGGGTTAAACCGCCGTGCGCTGGAAGCCGCCATCGCGCCTTACCGTGCGGCCAGCGAGCTGACATGGACGGAAAATTCCCCGTCCCTTGAGGATGTCTTTATCTACCTTGTGGGTCGCGGTCAGGGCGAGGCCCCGCCATGAACGGTCCTGAAGCGAGACGCCACCGCAAACGCAGGCGCGCTTTTTCCGTGCCGCGTTTGATGGCGTTGCTGGCCAAGGAATTTATCCAAATGCGCCGGGATCGCCTGACCTTCGCCATGATCATCGTCATTCCGATCATGCAACTGGTGCTGTTCGGGTATGCGATCAACACGGACCCGAAACACCTGCCGACCGCTATTGTCAGTGGCGATAACGGGATTTTCAGCCGCACCCTGATTGTGTCGCTGCAAAATTCCGGGTACTTCGAGATCACCCATCCATCCGTGACGGGTGCCGAGGCCGAGCACTTGATCAACACGGGCGAGGTCCAGTTCGTGATGCATATTCCGCCGGACTTCTCCCGCAGCCTGTTGCGGGGCGAGCACCCCGACGTGCTGCTTGAGGTGGACTCGACCGACCCCGCAGCAACCGGAAACGCGGTCAGCGCACTGGGTACGTTGATGTCCAGGGCGCTGGACCATGACCTGGGGGGAGCGCTGGGGTCGCTGCAGGGCAGGCCGCCGCCGTTCGGGGTGATCTTCCACAAACGCTATAACCCGGAAGGCATCAACCAGTACAACATTGTGCCGGGACTGATCGGTGTCGTTCTGACCATGACCATGATCATTTCCACCGCCCTCGCTGTTACCCGTGAAACCGAGCGGGGCACCATGGAGACCCTGCTGGCGACCCCGGTCCGCCCGTTTGAGGTCATGCTGGGCAAGGTCATTCCTTACATCTTTGTCGGCTATATCCAGGTCGGTTTGATCCTGGCGGCGGCGCGCTACCTGTTTGGCGTCCCCGTGGAGGGCAGCCTCGGCTTGCTGTCCCTGGTGCTGATCCTGTTCATTGCGGCAAATCTCTGCGTCGGCTTTACGTTTTCGACCATCGCCCGTAACCAGTTGCAGGCCATGCAGATGTCGTTCTTTTTCTTCCTGCCGTCGATGCTGCTTTCAGGCTTCATGTTCCCGTTCAAGGGCATGCCGACGTGGGCGCAATTTATCGGCGAGGTTCTTCCCCTGACCCATTTCCTGCGGATTGTCCGGGGCATCCTGCTGAAGGGAAATGGCCTGAGCGAGATCGCCGACGACATCATGGTGATCGCCGTGTTCCTGCTTGTCGTGATCTTTATTGCGCTCAAACGGTATCGCCAGACGATGGATTGACGGCAACGCCGGTCATGGCCTGTCGTTGGCTTTATGCCGGAACGGCCTCGTCCTCCTCCACCGGCACTCCCGGCACATCCTTCTCGGTGCGGATGGTTTCCAGGGTGGTGACGGTGACCACGCCTTCGCTGGCGGTCAGGCGCATGGTGAGGGCGTCGCGGTGGGCCTTGTCGCGGGCCACCAGTTTGAGCAGGAAGTCGCCGCCGCCCCGGATCATGTGGCACTCGCGGACCTCGTCCCACTGGCTGACCGATTGCTCGAAGGACTGGAGCACGTTCTGGGCCTGGGACGACAGCCCGACGAGGGCGAAGAACATCTCGGTAAAGCCCAGCTTCGCCCCGTCCACGGCGGCGTGATAGCCGTGCAGGTAACCTTCGGCTTCCAGTGTGCGGACCCGGCGCAGGCAGGGCGGGGCGGAAATATCAACGCGCCGCGCCAGTTCCACGTTGGTCATGCGGCCATCTTCCTGAAGATTGCGCAGGATGGCCCTGTCGATTCGGTCAAGTTTGCGGCGCTGCATAATCGGTGGTGGTCCGTGTGTGAAATCTTGTGACAGGATTGCCCGTAGTTCACGCAACTATATTACAAAAGAGAATTTCCAATTCCAAGCGCCGATGTCTCTGAATTCAGTCGGTTTTTCATGTTTAAGGCCTGGGAACCACCCGCATTGGTCGCGATAGGGCGATTTAACCCACAACAACCGGGCCGGGTCACCTTGCGGCAATTCGGCGGGGGTCTTATGTTAGGGCCTGTTCGCGCCATTCGGGGTATGAATTCACCGGGGCGCTTCCAAACAGAAAATAAAGGAAAGACTGGCATGGCGGAGCGCCTCCACAGCAAGGTTTTGATCATCGGTTCAGGTGCCGCCGGATACACGGCGGCGATCTATGCGGCGCGGGCCAATTTAGGCCCCCGTCTGGTCATGGGCATGCAGCCCGGTGGCCAGCTTACCATCACCACCGATGTGGAAAACTACCCCGGTTTTGCTGACCCTATTCAGGGGCCGTGGCTGATGGAACAGATGCAGGCGCAGGCCGCGCATGTGGGCACCGACATGGTGCAGGACCTGATCGTCAGCGTAGATTTTTCCAAACGTCCGTTTGAGGCCGTGGGTGACGGTGGCCAGGTCTACACCGGCGATACCGTGATCATCGCTACCGGCGCGACGGCGCGCTGGCTGGGACTGGAATCGGAGGAAAAATTCCGCGGCTTCGGGGTTTCCGCCTGTGCCACATGTGATGGTTTTTTCTATCGCGAGAAACCTGTGTGCGTCATCGGCGGCGGCAATACGGCGGTGGAAGAAGCTTTGTATCTGACCAATTTTGCCTCCAAGGTGACGTTGGTGCATCGCCGGGATGAATTGCGCGCCGAAAAAATCATGCAGGAGCGCCTGTTCAAGAACCCCAAGATCGAGATGGTCTGGGATTCCGTGCTGGAGGAAGTTGTCGGCGATGACATGCCGCCCGGTGTGACGGCGGCCCGCCTGCGCAACGTGAAGACCGGCGAGATCACCGAGGTTGCCGTGGACGGCGTGTTCATCGCCATCGGCCATGCGCCGAATACGGACATCTTTCAGGGTCAGATTACGCTGGATAACGAGAACTATATCGTTACCGCACCGGGCACCACGACCACCAATATTCCGGGCGTGTTTGCGGCGGGGGACGTGCAGGATAAAATTTACCGTCAGGCCGTCACGGCAGCCGGAACGGGGTGCATGAGCGCACTGGAAGCCGAGCGCTATCTGGCCCACCAGGAAGCACAGTCGGAGGCGGCGGAATAGCGGCGACGCAACAGGGTTTAGGGGCATTGGGGTATGGATTGGGACAAGCTGCGCATCTTTCATGCTGTCGCCGAAGCAGGCAGCCTGACCCATGCCGGAGATTCCCTTAATCTGAGTCAGTCGGCGGTTAGCCGCCAGATCAGCGCACTCGAAGACAGCCTCCATGTTCCACTGTTTCACCGCCATGCGCGGGGCCTGCGCCTGACGGAGCAGGGCGAGTTATTATACAACACGGCCCATGATGTGTTTTCCAAGCTCGCCATGGTCGAGGCCCATATCACAGAGAGCAAAGAAGTGCCGAGTGGGCCGTTGAAGATCACCACCACGGTGGCGTTTGGTTCCGTGTGGCTGACGTCGCGTATTTCCGAGTTCATTGATATGTACCCGGAGATTGAGGTCTCTCTGGTGCTCGCCGATACGGAACTGGACTTGTCCATGCGCGAGGCCGATGTGGCGATCCGCATGGAACCACCCAAGAAGCCGGATCTGATACAGCGCCATCTGATGAGCATCGGCTACCATGTCTATGCCGCTCCCAGCTACCTCAAGAAGCACGGTATGCCGAAAACCCCGGCGGACCTGGATAACCATCACCTGGTGGTTTACGGCGAGGATGCCCGCCCGCCGGTGGCGAACCTGAACTGGCTGTTGACCGAAGGGCGGCCCAAAGGCAGCGCGCCGAGAAAGCCTGTTTTGAAGGTGAACAGCATCTATGGCATCTTCCGTGCCGTGGAAAGCGGCGTCGGAATTGGAGCGGTCCCTGACTACATGAGCAAGGAAGTCGGAACCCTGGTTGAGATATTGCCGGAAATCCGCGGACCCAATCTGGATGTCTATTTCGTCTATGCCTCAGAGCTACGCAATACAGCCAGAATTGCCGCTTTCAGGGATTTCCTGGTCCACGCCATGCGCTCAAATATCACCAACTCATAATTTATTTCAGAATGATTCCAGGGATAGATCGATTAAAAGTGATGCAATTACAATAAGTTAAATAAGGCATGCAAATCACGCATGGCTGAATTGCGCACGTATCCCTTTCAATTAAGAATCCGGTTCCTTATATTCGTTTCAGTGATGTTGCATTGCAGCATCCACTTCCACCCGAACCCATGTTCGGGTGTGGGAGCCTCCCAAGGCTCCCTCGTCTCCCAGACGTGAAGCCTCCCTGTTTAAACTCGCCCTCTCAGGTTTTCCTGGGAGGGTTTTTTTTGGTGGATCGGGACGTCTTTAACCGTCAGCCTGTTGCCGTTGCGCCACAACATCGTCGGCCAGTTTGCCGGATAGTTCCTGCAAATGATCAAACGTCCAGGCGAAGGTTCCGACGCCCTGGGTCATGGAGCGAAGCTCGATGATCATGTCGTGCATTTCCGATTGTGGAATGTATGCCTGAACTTCATCCCAGCCGATCCAGTCCGCCTTGGCATCAAACGCCAGAATTTGACCGCGACGGCCACTGACCAGCCGCTGGATGTTGGAGGTGAACTCATTGGGCATGGAGATCGAGACATTACAGATCGGCTCCAGCAGCACCGGCTTGCAGTTGGGCATGCCTTCGCGCATGGCCTGCTGCGCCGCTTTCTTGAACGCCATTTCGGAGGAGTCCACGGCATGAAACTGTCCATCGGTCAGCGTTATGGCAAAATCGACAACGGGAAAGCCCAGCGGGCCACGCACCAGATATTCCCTGACGCCCGTCTCGACGGCGGGAATGTACTGTTTCGGAACCGCGCCACCGGTAATGGTGTCGGAGAAATCAAAGCCGGTGCCACGGGGCAGGGGTTTGATGTCGATATGAACGTCACCGAACTCGCCATGGCCGCCGGATTGTTTTTTGTGCCGGGCGTGCTGGGATGCTGATTTGGCGATGGTTTCCTTATAGGGCACCTGCGGTCGTTCGGCGGTCACCGACAGATTGAAGCGGGTTTTCAGGCGATCCAGGGCGATATTCAGGTGAATTTCACCCTGTCCCCACAGCAATAATTGTCCGGTGTCCGGATCATGATCGAAGGAAAGTGCCACATCTTCTTCGACCATTTTACTCAAGGCACCCGATAGTTTGACCTCATCCGCCCGGTCCACCGCGTGGATGGAGATGGAAAACAGCGGCGTCTGCGGCTTCGGCCACAATTCCGATGCGCCTTTTCCGCTTTCGCTCAGCAGATTTCCTGTCTGGATGCCATCCATGCGTCCCAGGGCAACCACATCTCCGGCGATGCCCTTGCCCACCTTGTCGTGCTTGTGACCGCTCAAGTGATAAATGCCGCTGACCCGCTCGCCGTTCAGGGTCATGCCATCGGTGATCTCGCCACTGAGCACCCGCGCGATGGACAATTTGCCGACCTGGCCCGCATACATGGTCTTAAAAACCTGCGCAGATGGTCCAGACGCTTTCGCACCCACCCGTTCAACAACGGTGCCATGCTCGGGGGTCTCGTGACGCAAGGCCTTCAAAATCCGGGTTACACCGTTGTCGTGTTCGGCTGATCCAAAGAACACCGGAACAATCAGGTTGTCGTGCAGATCCTTGGTCAGGTTGGCATAAACCTCGTCAGACGACGGCACCACGTCTTCCAGCAGTTCTTCCAACAGGCCATCGTCGAAATCGGCCAGACTTTCGAGCATCCCGGTCCGCGCTTCCTGTTCCCGGTCAATAATTGATTCCGGTAGCTGGATCAGTTCCGACGGCTTGCCTTCCTGCCAGCGAAAGGCCCGTTCACTGACCAGGTCCACATGCCCGGTGATGGTCTCGCCGTCGCGAATGGGCACCTCGCGCAGCACCAGCGGCTCGGCCGAAATGGCTTGCAGGGCTTCCAGGGTTTTGCGGATGCTGGATTCCGGATTGTCCATCTTGTTGACAAAAATCATGTGGGGCACGTTGTAACCGTCGAGGGCTTTCAGGATCGGAGCCAGAGTGACGGCCTTGCCCGGTTCCGCTTCCGCAACAACAATGACTGTGTCGGCGATCATCAGCGCATTCAACGCGTCTTGCGATAATTCGACGGACCCGGGGCAGTCCAGAAAGGTCCACTGTTCGCCAAGATACTCGGTCGAGACGATGTTCATTTCCGTGCTCATGCTGCGGGACCGTGCCTCCGGGACGTTGTCGCCCACGGTACTGCCGTCGCGGACATTGCCCTTGCGGTGGATGGCTCCCGTGGCCATGAGAATACTCTCAAGCAACGTGGTCTTGCCGGACAAATAAGGCCCTATAAGAGCTGCAACACGAGGGGTGGATGGTGTTTTGTCGGTCACGATGGGCCTCCCAGGTTTATTTTACTTCACCATTCGGACACAACCAGAGCGCTGTCCGTGGGCCTTGTATTTTCAGATGACAGGTTAATACCCGTAGCGCACGAGTCAAAGAAAGAATCGCCAGTCATGCCAACGTTCAGGCCGTTCAGGCAGCGGCTGCGCGGGTGATCTCGTCTTTGCGGCGGGCCACGTAGTCGCTCAGACCTTCACGAATCCCTAAGTCCATGGGCGGTTCTTCGTAGTCTTCCAGCAATTGTTTCCAGATGTTATAGGCGCGGTCCGTGGCTGTCAGGCTACCGTGCTCCTCCCAGTTTTCGAAGTTCTGCCAGTCGCTGAGCATGGGGGCGTAGAACGCCGTGTCATAACGCGACAGGGTATCCGCGGCACCGAAGAAATGCCCACCCGGCCCGACTTCCTTGATGGCGTCGACGCCCAGGGTTTCTTTGCGGATATCCAGCGGTTTCAGGGTTTCAATAAGCATCTGGATCATTTCGGCATCGAGAATGAATTTTTCGAACGAGGCACTGAGGCCACCCTCGAGCCACCCGAGACCGTGGTTGACGTAATTGACCTGCCCCATGACGCAGGCCCACAGCGACATTTGTGACTCGTACGCGGCCTGCGCATCGACGACGTTGGATGCGTTGGTATTGCTGGCGCGGATGGGCAGACGGTAATGGCGACCCAACTGGGTCGATGCCAGGGTGGCCTTGACGTATTCCGGGGTGCCGAAGGCGGGCGCGCCGGTTTTCATATCCACATTGGAGGTAAAGGTGCCGTAGATGCAGGGCGTACCCGGATTGACGGCCTGCAGGAAGGCAATACCGGCCAGGGCCTCGGCGTTCTGCTGCACCAGGGCACCGGGAATGGTGGCCGGGCTCATGGCCCCCGACAGGGTAAACGGCGTGACGGTGACGGGCTGGCCGTTTTCGGCGAAAGTCCAGGCCCCTTGCGCCATCTCGGTATCCAGCACCAGGGGGCTGTTGGTATTGATGTTGCCGATCACCGAGGGCTCGGCACGCAGGCCTTCCGCGTCGGTGTCATGGAGAATACAGGCCATGTTAATGGCATCCTGCGCCCGGGCCCGGCCGAGCAGGGATGCGCCCATGCACTTGTCCGTCAAGGTAAAGCCGGTAAACAGGGTGTCCAGATGCCGCCGGTCTGCCGGTTGATCCATACAGGCAAAAATGCCGGTGTTCATCATGTGGCAGGCATTCAGGCTGTGCAGGATGCGGATGCCGTCCTGAAATTCAGCATAGGTGCCGGGGTGTCGGCCTTTGTCACGATTATTGACGAAAGCCGGGCCGCCGACGGAACCGAAAATAATATTACTGCCGCCGAACTCGAGCCAGCGGTCCGGATTTGGTGCCCGCAATTTGAAACTCGCAGGTGCCATGGCCACGCGCTCTTCAACGAAGCCCCGGTCGAACCATACATGGGTTGCCGCTTCGTCCACCTTGTTGCCGTGTTCGGCCAGCAGGGACCGGGTCCTGGGGCAGTCGACTCGCATGCCGACATCTTCCAGCACCTGCATGGAGGCGTCGTGGATCATGGCGATCTGGTCGGCGTTGAGAATTTCCAGTGGCGGGTTCGGATTGCTGGCCCGCTGCCACGGTATCTGCGGCAATACGGCGTTACCGCGCTTTTCCCTGTTTTCCTGGCGGCGCGATGATCGTCTGGCCATGGTGACCTGCTCCTGAATTACGTCCAAAAACGGCAATGGCCCGTACGAAACCATATGCGAGCATGTCGGCGCAAATCGATTTTTTTCCGCTACCTACAAGTTTTTTGCGGGGTGAATGATCAAATCAATCTGCTTCGTTGTCGTCGTCTTCTCTGCTGTCAGTTTCATTTGCTGTATCACCCCCCAAAGCAGTTGATCGTCTTTCCGCCAGCCACTGTAAACGTTTTGCTTGGGTGAGCATGACACGCCGAAGGCCGATCTGAACTTTCCGTTCAGATATAACTTGTGCGAGCCGAGAAATAACCAATGCACGTCGAGAAATTCTGAAGTCTGGGTGGGATCGAATTGCATGAACTTCGTCAGATACAATTCTTTGCCGATAGGGTTTTGGCGTTTTGATATTCGCTGTCGGTACGGGCGGGTCCTTTTCATTTAGGACGGCACCGAACTGACTGTTTCGTATGGCTAATTGGTGGATTTCGTATTCCAGAGCATCAAGAGCGGCTTTTGCATCTTTGTTTTTCCCACCGATATTTTGGAATTCTGGCAGTGGCCATACTTCGATTTCGAAGACTTCAAACGGATCAAGGACCGACATGGCGACAGCATCTGTGCGTTGGTTCGTCAGATGTCGACGAATACGCGTACGAAGCATTTCGTTTGTCTGGCCAACATAAGGGCACCTCTAAAAATACCCACGTTTTGATCTTTGATCGGGTAGAATTACGGTAACGCAACGCGGTGATCAGGGGAATAAGAAATGGGACAAATGGGTTTTTTCGACATCGCCAACCGATATGCCGGCCTTGACGCCAAGAACGACCCACTGGCGAAGATCGATGCTGTTGTTCCGTGGGAAGATTTCCGCACTCGCTTGGAGGCAGCGTGGCGTAAACCGCCTGAAGAGCGGAAGTCGAATGCGGGTTGCAAGCCCTGGGACGCCATTGTGATGTTCAAGGCGATTGTTCTTTGTGCCTTGTACAATCTGTCGGACGACCAGGTGGAATATCAAATTCGTGACCGCTTTTCCTTTATCCGGTTTTTGGGTTTGGGGCTTGAGGATAAAGTCCCCGACGCCAAGACTGTATGGATGTACCGGGAACAGCTGGCTCAGGCGGGCGTGATCGAAGCCTTGTTTGAGGACTTCGACGGCCACCTTGAAAAACAGGGCTACCTGGCTATGGGTGGCCAGATTATCGACGCATCGATCGTCGCGGTCCCCAAACAGCGCAACAACCGTGATGAGAATGAGAAGATCAAGGAAGGTGAGACGCCGGAGGGTTGGGATAGCAAACCGGCCAAGCGTTCCCAGAAGGATACCGATGCGCGGTGGACCAAGAAGCATGGCAAGAGCCACTACGGATACAAGAACCATGTGAATATTGACCGCCGTCATAAGCTGGTGCGGCGTTATCAGGTGACGGACGCGGCAGTACATGACAGTCAGGTCGTTGAGGGCATCCTCGACCCAGACAACACGGCATCGGGTGTGTGGGCGGACAGCGCCTATCGATCGGCAGAGATTGAAGCAAAGTTAGTGGAAAAGGGTCTGAAGAGCCGGATCCACCGCAAGGGCCATCGCAACAAACCGCTGAGCGCGCGGGAAATGCAAGGCAACAAGACCCGTTCGATGGTTCGGGCTCGTGTGGAACACGTCTTCGGTGCTCAGAGTAACGACATGGGCGGGACGTTGGTGCGCAGCATTGGGTTGGCGCGGGCCAAGACGAGGATCGGCCTTAAGAACCTGGCCTACAACATGCGCCGTCTGGTTCAGTTGGAACGACTCGCCATGGTTGGTTCCCCATGAGAAGTGCAGGAGGAGTCTGTCTGGGGTTTGGATTTGTGATTGAAATTACCCTGCGAGAGCGAGGTAATTCTGAAAATCCCGGTAAAAGAACCCCAGTGTGGGCCTGTATTGGCCTACTTTGTGTCAGTCGGGTATTTTTAGAGGTGCCCTATAATGTTTTTACGAGTTCTGCCTATTTTATGGACGTCCTCATTGAACAACAGAATACCTGCTCAAGTATACCAACGACAGTGACTTTTAAACATTTAGCCCGATTATGCAACGGTGTGATTCGCCTATAGGATAATCCTACTCGCCATCACCCAGCCACCCCCAAAGGGGACACTCTCCATGTACCCGAGCCGTACATTTTCACCCGCATTTATGGCATTGATTGCACAGCTTTTGGGCGGTGCCGCCGGGCTGTTTACATGGCGGTTCGCGGTAGTATCAGCGGATATTTCTATATTTTTGCCGGTTGTCGTTACGGCCATGAGTGCGGCATTGGCGGGAAAGTTCCTGCTGCGCCTTCCCAATTGGTGGATCCCCCTCAATGCAGGTTTTATTCCCGGCGTCCTGGGTGCCATGACGCTCAATCTGCCAGGCTGGATATATCTGCTGGCCTTCGTGCTCACGCTGGCGGTGTTCTGGAATGTGCGAACGGAGCGGGTTCCACTGTATCTGACCAATCCGAAAACCTGGAAGATGTTGTCTGAATTGCTGCCAGATAAACCACGAGCACGGTTTGTTGATCTCGGCAGTGGGCTATCCGGCACCCTCCGGTTTCTCGCCCGCCAACACCCGGACATGGTCTTCGCCGGTGTGGAAAGCGCGCCGGTTCCCCTACTGTTTTCAAAAATGCGGCAATGGCTTGATCCGGTTCCCAATTTGACTGTGACCCACGGAGATATGTGGAAGGTCGATCTTTCTGAATTTGATGTGGTCTACTGCTTCTTGTCACCGGCACCCATGACGCGCCTGTTTGAAAAAGCCAGCCGTGAAATGCGTCCGGGGAGTCAGCTTATCAGCAATTCGTTTGATGTCATCGATCATCTATCACATGAAGTTCATACAATAAATGACAACAGAAATACACAATTATTGATTTGGAGATTCTAAAGTGCCTGCCCAGGCTCGCACTAATCCGAGAACGCGATCGGCGATTTTCTCAATGAGAGGGGGGGCACTCATGGGTGCGGGCCGGTCGTTCTCGCCGTCCTGGGCTGGGGTCAAAAAGAGCGTTTGCCCGCCATTCCCCTGTACACTAAGGCGGGGGGCACCAATCGTAACATGACGTCCGTCGGACCACGTCGCTAACAGGTCGTCATAGTGATCGGAAAATGGATTACCGGACTGACCGGTTGCCACCACGAAACGGGACCGCGACAAATCGCCTAGGTCGTAGACGGCCCGGTAACCGGGGCCATGAATATCGGCAAACGGCGCGGCCGGATCCGCAATCCTGAAACCAGCCCTGTTCACCGTGTAATTACCCCCATTAACGGGAATTTCCCGCAACCCCAGCTCAGCCCCAAGAAACGGAATTGATGCCAATATCGGATGGCGGAATACCGCCTTGTGGGCGTCGCCCCATCGGTTGATGCCGCCGCCGTCCTTACCGCTGACGTCCAGACTGGCCAGGGCGCGGGCCAGGGCACCTTCCAAAATTTCCCCACAGGTTTCCGTTTCTGTTGTTGTCTGGTCGTCACACCACTCATGCCTGTATTTCAGAACAGAGATGATGAAACGCGGACGCAACCCCTGAACACTGGTAAACAGCGACCCCATTTCGTCGGCATAAATGGCCCGGTTCAGTTCCTTCAACCAGGCATAGAAAATCAAAGGCTCGGCGCTATCGCGTGACATTGTGCCATCCCAGCGCGCAAGGCGGCCAATCACCTCGATGGTGCGCCGACTATGGGGAGTAATCGCCGTCATCAGCGGCACCAATTCTCGCGCCATCTCCGATACGAAATCCAATTGCACATCGGTCGTGGATTCCGCCGAGTGTGGTGCCAGCGCATCAAGCAGGCGAAAAATTCGCCTCGCCCGATGGGGCGGTGCCCAGTCGTCGGAAATAAAGTGCGGATAATCGTCGGCAACGATCTTGTTGTTGGCAGAAACAATCCGCTCCGCAGGCGGGTTCAAGACAGTCGGCAGTTCCCGGAACGGTAAATATCCGAGCCAGTCGGATTCTCCCGTCCACCCCGGCACCGGGAACCGGCCACGCCCCGAACCACGAACGGGGACATTTCCCGGTGCCGTGAATCCTATATTTCCGGCGACATCGGCATAAACAATATTCTGCTGCGGTGACTGAAACCGCGCCAGGCTGGCATAAAACGAGGGCCAATCGGTGGAACGGTTCATCCGGTAAAACGCGTCGGGCGTCGTATCGTCAGGCGCGAGGAAAACCGCCGACAGGCTCAGTACGGTACCCGGTCCTGCAACCTCCTCAATGCTGCCCACCAGGTCAGATACCACCGGACCATGGCGTGTTTCCCGGACATCCAGCACTTCATCGGCCTGGCCCTTGACGGAGATGGTTTCCCTGCGGTGTTCAATCTTCAACGTGCCGCCGCCCGGGGTCGAATAGGACGCCCCATCCGGTGTCAGGCGTTCGATAAAAAGATCCTGCTGATCCGATTGTGTCGTCGTCATCCCCCAGGCGATCTGGCCGTTATGCCCCAGAATGGTAAATGGTACGCCGGGGACGGTTGCGCCGGTGAGCGTCAGCTCCGGCGTATCGATGTGGGCAAGATACCACATGATGGGAAGTCCAAACCCCAGATGGGGATCGTTTGCTAGCAGGGGTTTCCCTGTCCCACTCATGGCACCATTGACGGCCCACGCATTGGAGGCCCCGGTTGGGGCAGACGGCAAAGGAGGCGCAAGTGCCGCAAGGCGCGATAACAACTTATCGTCAAAGGCACTGTCCAAGGGTCGGTGCCCCTCAGAGCGAAGGCTTGCGACCCCCTGCCCATAGAGGTCGGGATACCAGAATGACAGGATCTGCGCGTCGGAAATGCGACTCAGCATTTGTGCGCGCAACAATTCATCACGCCACGAGCCACTCAACTGATAGGCCATGATACGACCCCAAAGCAGTGAGTCCGAGGGCATCCATGGTTCAGGTTCAAACCCGAGGAGGGAAAATTCCACGGGCAGGGATTGTGTGCGCCCATTCATCCAGCCGTTGACACCTTCCGCGTAGGCCTCAAGCGCACGGCGTGTTTCCGGCTCCAGTATGCGGAACTGGCGATCCGCCAGACGGGAAATTCCCAGCAGACGCATCATCCGGTCGGATGGCAAGGCGATGGGGCCCAAAATCTCAGCCAGTCGACCGCGCCCCAAACGCCGCATGGCTTCCATCTGCCACAACCGATCCTGCGCGTGAACGTATCCCAGTGCGCGGTAGGCGTCAGACATGGAATCGGCGTAGATGTGTGGAACGGCATTGGCGTCGCGCACAACTGTGACCGACGAGTCCAGACCTGGCAGGTTGTCGGCACCCTCATACGCTGGCAGGGTCGAACGCGCCCAATACCAAGTGCCGCCCGCTGCAACTATCGACACGAGCACAATGGCAATGAGAAACACTGAAAGAGTTGAAAAACGGCGCAAATTGCTTCCTAGGATTTTGCCATCTTTGACTAAATAAATCAAAGAAGTAAACAACCTCAGTATGTTAGATTCTATCGACTAGGTTTCAACCTTGCTGTCAACGCATTGATACACTAAGTGTTACCTAATCAGGAGCCATTTTGGAGAATGAATATGGCACAAGCGCTCGAACCAGTCAGATCGCGCGACGTTGAACTTTCGTCACGTGAAGAACTACAGGACTTTGTCTCATTTACAATAGGCAAGCAACTGTTCGGTGTGCCGATATTAAAGGTGCAGGACATCTTGAAACCAGATTCCATCGCTTCGATCCCCCTGGCCCCGCCGGAAATCAAAGGCTCCATCAATCTGCGTGGTCGTATTGTGACCGTCATTGATGTGCGAGTTCGCCTCGGTCTCGAACCAAGGGAAGAGTCGTCCGATTCCATGGGTGTGACGGTTGAGCAAAATCAGGATCTCTATACCCTCCTGGTGGATAAGATCGGTGATGTCGTCAGCCTGTCGAAAGACAAGTTCGAGAAAAACCCAGGTACCCTGGATGCCACATGGCGCGAGTTTGCCAGCGGCGTCTTCCGGTTGGATGATTGCCTGATGGTTGTCCTGGATGTGGAACGGTTGCTCGACATCTAGATTTCGGTAATTAGACTCGGTATTCGACACCCCGCCAATTTCGGATGATCTTTTCAGCAATGGCTCCTTCGTCGATACAATCCCTGAAAACGAAATTTTTCATGACCATTGGGGTAATCGTATTTGTACTGATCGGCGAATACGCCCTCCAGGTGAGTGCGGGATCCCAAATTGAAGAAATTGTTCACGCCGGGCAGAATCTGAACTATCTGTCTTTTGCCGGAATAGCACTCATTCTGTTGGCCCTCGGCTTCATCACTTTTTTCGTATTCAAACCTGCGCTCCGGACCGTTACTGCATCATCCTTTAAAGATGGCGAAACCCTTATCGCGGAACATCATTGAAACAGCCGCAGAAGGCTATGCCAGGATTGATCCGGTGGACCAGACTTATATGCTGACCTTAATCGGCGATGTGATGGATATCAGCCGGTTGCAGACCGGAAACTTTATGATCCGCCATGAGTTTATGGATGCCCATTATCTTGTCGAAAAATCCTGCAGCGGCTTGATCCCTTGGCGACGGCAAAACAGGTCACTTTGGTCAACAAAGTACCGTCTGGTACTCGCATTTATGGGGATTCCACGCTGTTGGGACAGGTCTTCCAGAACCTGCTGACAAATGCCATCAAATTCAGCCATCCATCCAGCGACGTTCATATCCAACTGGAAGACCCTGGTGACCCCAAAACCATATCCATTGGTGTTCGGGATTTCGGTGTTGTGGTGCCGGAAAAAGCGATCGGGAATCTATTTAAACTGGAGGAAAAAAACTCAACGAGCGGCACCTCGGGCGAAAAAAGGTACCGGGTTTGGCTTGCCACTTACTCATCAGATAATGACGGCGCACAAAGGCGACCTGCACGCATCGTCTGGCGAAGGTGAGGGGGGCACTTTTACGGTCATCCTGCGGCACGAAATTCCCAAAGTTCTTGTGGTCGATATTCGAATGAGCATAAAAATGTCCCATATTCCCGTCATCATGGTGACCGGGGACAGCGACGAAGGAACCCGTGAACGCATCCTCAAGCTCGGCGCACAGGAATTTGTCAGCAAACCGATCAATCCCGGTGACTTCGTGCCACGTGTCCAACAGTTTATCGCTTAACGACCATTTTTGACGCTTAAAGGGTGGTCAGTCTTGTTTTCTTAGCAGTCTGGCTGCATCCAGCGCCGTATAGGTCAACACGCCGTCCGCACCTGCACGTTTAAACCCGATCAGGGTCTCCATCATGGTTTGTTCGTAATTCAGCCAGCCATTACCGGCGGCGGCCTTCAACATGGCGTACTCACCACTCACATGATAGGCGAAGGTCGGCACCGCGAAAGTGCTTTTCACCCGCTGCACAATATCCAGATATGGCATCCCCGGCTTGACCATGACCATGTCAGCGCCTTCGGCTAAATCCAGTGCCACTTCGTGCAGTGCCTCATCGGAGTTCGCCGGATCCATCTGATAGGTTTTCTTGTCACCCCGGAGCGCGCCATCGGAGCCAACGGCCTCTCGAAACGGACCATAGAAAGCCGATGCATATTTAGCCGCATAGGCCATGATGATGGCATTCTCATGGCCTGCATCATCGAGGGCGCGGCGGATAGCTCCAACCCGGCCGTCCATCATGTCGGAGGGGCCTTGAATGTCGCAACCGGCATCGGCTTGCACCAGCGCTTGTTTGCAGAGAACCTCAACGGTCTCATCATTCAAAATGCGCTCACCATCCACTAAGCCATCATGTCCATCGGAATTAAACGGATCGAGGGCCACATCACACAGCACGCCTATATCCGGGTGCGCTGCCTTGACGGCACGCAACGCACGACAAACCAGATTGTCCGGGTTGTAGGATTCCCGGGCGTCCGGAGTTTTGAGGTCCGGGTTTGTGTAGGGAAACAGGGCGACACAGGGGATGCCCAATTCTTGGGCTTCGCCCACGGCACCCACCAGAAGATCGATGCTGAACCGGTTGGCACCCGGCATGGAGTCCACGGGCTGGCGCTCGTTGTCGCCATCCACCACGAAGATCGGCCAGATCAGATCATTCGCCGTCAGAACATTCTCCGCCACCATGCGACGAACCCAGTCGTGCTGACGATTGCGCCGCATGCGGGTAACCGGATAGCCCCCCGCAGCCCTTGCGCTTAAATTTCCATTCCGTGACGGCACTGTTCACTCACTCCGGTTTTAGGGTCACGCCTTGGCCAGGGCTTGATCCAGATCGGCAATGATATCGTCGATGTGTTCCAGACCAACGGAAAGGCGCACATACCCCGGCGTCACGCCTGTCGATGCCTGATCCTCCGCCGACAACTGGGAATGGGTGGTTGATCCCGGATGAATCGCGAGGCTTCGTGCATCGCCGATGTTGGCCACATGATAAAACAGCTCCAATCCATCGATAAATGCCTTACCGGCGGCATGACCACCCGACAACTCGAAACCGACCAGCCCGCCATAACCGCCCTGAAGGTAGGTATCAGCGCGACGGCGGAGTTCGCCGGAATGCATGCTGGGGTGGATCACCCGGTCAACCTTCGCATGGCTTTTCAGGTAATCGGCGACCTTTTGTGCATTGGCGCAATGGCGCTCCATGCGGAGCGGCAGGCTCTCGATACCCTGAATAAACTGGAAGGCGTTAAAGGGGCTCATGGCGGAGCCCAGATCCCTGAGCAGAATCACCCGGGCGCGCAGGATGTAGGCTATCGGGCCCAAGGCCTTGGCTGCTTCGCTCCAGACAGCGCCATGGTAACTTGGATCCGGCGAATTCAGCAACGGGAACCGGTCGCCCTGGGCTTCCCAGTCAAAGTTCCCGCCATCGATCAGCATGCCGCCGATGGACGTGCCATGACCGCCGATGTATTTGGTGGTCGAGTAAAGCACAATTGCCGCGCCGTGTTCCAGCGGTCGGCACAACATGGGAGCCGCCGTGTTATCCATGATCAACGGCACACCCAACGCGCGCCCGATGTCAGCGACTTCCTTGATCGGGAAAACATTCAGCTTCGGATTGGGCAGGGTCTCCGCGTAATAGCATTTGGTCTTGGCATCGGTCGCGTTGCGGAATGCTTCAGGATCCCCTGGATCAACAAATCGGCACTCAATTCCCAATGATTTCAAAGTATTGGAGAATAAATTCCATGTGCCACCATAGATATCGGTGGATGATACGAAGTTATCACCAGCCTCACACACGTTCAGAATGGCGAAGGTGGATGCTGCCTGCCCGGACGCCAGACCCAATGCCGCCGCGCCGCCTTCCATGGCCGTCATGCGTTGTTCCAGAACATCCTGGGTCGGGTTCATGATCCGCGTATAGATATTGCCCAGTTCCCTGAGCGCGAACAGGTTTTCGGCATGGTCCGTGTCGCGGAACTGATAGGACGTGGTCTGATAGATCGGTACCGCGACAGCCCCCGTAGCGCTGTCCGACCGATGCCCCGCGTGGAGGGCCAGTGTTTCCGGGTGCAGTTTACGTTCGCTCATGATGTTCTCCCTTGATCTTTTGTATGCTTATTCATGCATGAATTGACCTTCTTGATGCCCAGAAATCACCTGTCCGCACGATTGTCAATTACCTGCTTTGTCGCCGGTCCGGAAGGCCCCGATCACGGTGCCGGAAAAACGTCTCTTTTCTGATCGTTCTGCGGTGGTGTATCCTACGGAAATTCGCCACGCGTTCGACAGGATGACCAGACACGACAATGGCAAAGACCTTTGATCCTGGCAGGCAAATGGAAGTGCTGTTCGAGATGCGTCGGGCGGGCAAGAACGGTGTGCGCGTGGCCGCAATGGACCCCGTGACGCATACCGAAGTCACCATGATCGGTGATATTCGCTATGGCGACGAAATGCTGAAACGTATGGCCGCACGCAAGTTGTTGTATGTTCTCAACAAGAAACGTGCTGAAAAATCAAAACCTTAAGACCACGTTTTCTGTCGCATTTACACTTGGACTCACCTACCATATCTACCCCATGACGCGATGCGTTGTGGGTTGTTGGCACGGCCTTGGAATATGTGGTACATCGTCCGCGCGGATGCACTGTTTTTCGCAGACCCGGGAAGAGTGACAGAGAACGATAATGAAAAAAATCGCCATCGCCAGCGATCATGCAGGATACAGGCTAAAGGAAACCCTGAAAGCTGATCTTGTGGAGTCGGGCTATGATGTTCTCGATCTCGGTACCGATGGACTGGAGTCCGTAGATTATCCTGATTTTGGATACGCCATGGCGGAAGCCATTCGTGCAGGTCGCGTCGAGAGAGGCGTTCTTTGTTGCGGTACCGGGATCGGTATCAGTATAGCCGCCAATCGATACCCGGAAATCCGTGCGGCAAACGTCCATGACGCACTAAGCGCCCGGTTCAGCCGGGAACACAACGATGCCAACGTGATCTGTTTTGGAGAACGTCTAATTGGAAGCGAAGTAGCCCGTGACAGCCTTCGGGTTTTTCTGGATACGCGGTTCGAGGGCGGCCGCCATATCCACCGGGTCGAGAAGCTTTCCAAACCACAATTGCCAATGAAAACGCCAATGAAAACGAAAGGAGCAGCCGCTCAATGAGTTCCTATCCCAATGACACCCTCGCACATTTCTTTTCGGACACGCTGGCCGAGCGCGACCCGGATATTCTCGGATCCATCAATCACGAACTATCGCGTCAGCAGGACCAGATCGAACTGATCGCATCTGAAAACATCGTCTCGCGCGCCGTCATGGAAGCCCAGGGCTCCATTATGACGAACAAGTACGCCGAAGGATATCCGGGACGCCGGTACTATGGCGGCTGTGAATATGTCGATGTGGCGGAATCCCTGGCCATTGAGAGGGCCAAGAAACTTTTTGACTGTGACTTCGCCAACGTGCAGCCCCATTCTGGTGCCCAGGCCAACGGCGCGGTCATGATGGCGCTGCTCCAGCCCGGCGATACAATTTTGGGCCTGTCACTGGCGTCCGGCGGCCATCTGACCCACGGTGCCCCCCCGGCCCAGTCGGGTAAGTGGTTCAACGCAATTCAATACGGACTTCGTGACGACGACCACACAGTTGATTTCGAAGAAGTCGAGGCACTGGCCACTGAACATAAGCCGAAACTGATTATCGCCGGTGGCTCCGCCTATCCGCGCACCCTCGATTTCGCCAAGTTCCGTGAAATTGCCGACAAGGTCGGTGCCTTGCTCATGGTCGACATGGCCCACTTCGCCGGTCTGGTCGCTACGGGCCTCCATCCGAGCCCGCTGCCTTTCGCCGATGTGGTCACCACGACGACCCACAAGACACTTCGCGGCCCCCGTGGCGGCATGGTGCTCACCAACAATCTGGACATCGGCAAGAAGATCAATTCGGCCGTCTTCCCGGGCTTGCAGGGCGGTCCGCTAATGCACGTCATCGCGGCCAAGGCCGTGGCCTTCGGCGAAGCGTTGCGACCCGAGTTCAAGGTCTACTCACAAGCCGTCGTGGATAACGCCAAGGTTCTGGCAGAAACTCTCATTGAACGGGGCCTCGATATTGTCTCGGGCGGAACCGACACCCACCTGATGCTGGTCGATCTTCGGCCAAAGGGCCTGACCGGCAATATCACCGAGGAAAGCCTGGACCGCGCCCTGATGACCTGCAACAAAAATGGTATCCCGAACGATCCCGAAAAGCCCATGGTGACGTCGGGGATCCGTCTCGGCACCCCGGCCGGCACGACGCGTGGTTTCGGCACCGATGAGTTCCGCACAATCGGAAACCTGATTGGTGACGTGCTCGACGGCCTGGCTGAAAATCGGGACGATAATTCTGCCGCCGAAGCAGCGGCGCAGGGCGCGGTCGCTAAACTCTGTTCGGATTTCCCGATCTATTCGGGAGACTGATCCGTTTCGGTAATATCGCCGGGCGGTTACACTGCCGCCCGGCGCACTGACAACTAGACACACTGCCAACTAAACACACTGGCAATTAATCGAGGGAGGGTTTCATGCGCTGTCCGTTTTGTGGCCATGACGATACGCAGGTCAAGGATTCAAGGCCGACGGAGGACAATGTGGCGATCCGGCGCAGAAGATACTGTTCCGCCTGCGGCTCACGCTTCACAACCTTCGAGCGGGTCCAGCTTCGTGAACTGTCTGTGGTCAAGAGCAATGGCGAAAAAGCCCCTTTTGATCGAGACAAACTGAGCCGTTCACTAAATATTGCGCTACGCAAACGCCCGGTTAATGAAGACCGGATTGAGCGCATCGTCAACAGTATCCAGCGCAAACTGGAAACCCTCGGCGAAAGCGAAATCCCCACCAAGGTGGTGGGGGAGATGGTGATGGACTACCTGTCTGATCTGGACAAGGTGGCCTATGTCCGTTTTGCCTCGGTCTATCGAAATTTCCACGAAGCCAAAGACTTCGAGGAATTCATCGAGCAGATTGGTGACAACGAAAACTGACCCACCGGACCTGGCGTTTATGCGGGTCGCGCTGGGACTTGCCCGGCGCGGGCTTGGCAATACCCATCCAAATCCGACGGTCGGTTGTGTGCTGGCGCGCCCCGACTGGAATAACCGCGTGGTCGGGCGCGGTTGGACGCAGGCCGGTGGCCGTCCCCACGCGGAAACCGTCGCGCTGAAACAGGCCGGTGATCAGGCCAAGGGGGCAACCGCCTATGTGACCCTGGAGCCCTGTTGCCACCACGGTGAAACCGCACCCTGTAGCGATGCCCTCATCGCCGCTGGAATCAAACGCGCCGTGATCGCGATGGAAGATCCGGACCACCGGGTATCGGGGCAGGGGATCACGGCGCTCAAAGAAGCGGGCATTCATGTCACCACAGAAGTCTGTTCGGCGGAGGCGAAACACCTCAATGCGGGGTTTGTCATGCGTATCCTTGAGAATCGCCCGACCTTCACCCTCAAGACTGCCACCACCCTGGACAGCAAGATTGCCACGGCGAGCGGCGACAGTCAGTGGATTACCGGCCCGGAGGCCCGCGCAGCAGGCCACGCCCTGCGCGCTACCCATGACGCAATCCTGACCGGCATAGGAACCGTCATGGCGGACGACCCGCTGCTTACCTGTCGTCTGCCCGGATGCGAGGCACGGTCACCCATCCGTATCGTTCTGGATGCCGGATTGTCGATCACCAATAATCACGCGCTAATTAAGTCAGCATCGCTCGACGCACCAGTATGGATTTTCGTTTCCGAGAAGATTGTATCATCCGAAGATACGGTGCGCCGCAAATTGACCGATGGCGTTCGTGTGTTCTACAGCCCCGAGACAAACGAAGGTTATGTGGATCCTGGCTTTGTTGCCAATACCTTGGCGGGAGAGGGGATTACCCGCGTTCTCATTGAATCGGGTGGCACAGTTGCGGCATCATTTATTGCAGCAGGCCTGGTGGATCAGATTGTCTGGTTTCGCGCCGCCTCCCTCATTGGTGGAGATGGAAAGTCTGCTATTGCAGGGCTTGGGGTCGACACACTTGAGACAACACAAATATTCGAGCGTATCTCTGCTCGACAGGTCGGTGCGGATATGATGGAAACATACATAGCCAACCCCGCATAGGAACCGCCTAAGTGTTTACGGGAATTATCACCGACCTGGGGTCTGTCCGTTCCATCAGTGGTGACGGCGACAAACGGTTTGAATTTGCCACGGCTTACGATACCGCAGATATTGATGATGGCGCGTCCATTGCGTGTTCAGGTGCCTGCCTGACGGTCATTGACAAGGGGCCGGGGTGGTTTGCCGCCATGGTGTCCAACGCGACGCTGTCGTGCACCACGCTCAAAAACTGGCGCGAAGGCACACCGGTTAATCTGGAGCGCGCCCTGAAGGTGGGCGATGAACTGGGCGGACATATTGTTTCCGGCCATGTGGACGGCGTGGGGGAGATTGTCAGCATTGAGCCCGATGCGGATTCCCACCGGTTCCGGTTTCGCGCTCCCACCGGCATCGCCAACCTGATTGCGACCAAAGGCTCCATTGCAATCGATGGCATATCGCTGACAGTTAACGACGTTGAGGGTGATGCCTTTGGCGTCAATATCATTCCACACACCATGACTGTTACGGCCATAGGAAAAAAACAGGTCGGGGACGCTGTAAATCTGGAAGTTGATATGCTAGCGCGGTATGTTGCGCGCCTTCTGGTAAAGGAATGATTCTGTGACGGATAAATCGTCTATCTCCAAAGTCTCGAAACAGGAAATCCGGCGAAGCATGGAAAACGCCGATTACCTGTCAACGATCAGCGATATCATCGAAGATGCCCGGAACGGCAAGATGTTCATTCTGGTCGATGACGAAGACCGGGAAAACGAAGGCGACCTGGTCATTCCGGCGCAGATGGCCACCCCCGACGCCATTAATTTCATGGCCAAATACGGGCGAGGGCTGATCTGTCTGACGTTGACCCAGGAGCGAATCAAACAGTTGAAACTGCCGTTGATGTCACAGCACAACGATTCCCGTCACGCCACGGCGTTTACCGTATCCATTGAGGCACGCGAAGGCGTTACCACGGGGATATCTGCTTCTGACCGCGCCAGAACGGTTGCCGTCGCCATTGACCCGGAACGGGGCCCTGATGACATTGTCACGCCGGGGCATATTTTCCCGCTCGAAGCCCGCGATGGCGGCACGCTTGTTCGCACCGGCCATACCGAAGCCGCCGTGGATATTTCGCGATTGGCCGGGCTTAACCCGTCTGGCGTAATTTGCGAAATTATGAACGAAGACGGCACCATGGCGCGTCTGCCGGACCTGATTCCGTTTGCCCAGCATCACGGTCTGAAGATTGCGACCATATCGGACCTGATTGCCTACCGTTTGCGCCATGACAGCATTGTGGAACGTACCCTCGAGACCACCATGGATACGGAGTTCGGCGGTCGTTTCGATATGTACGTCTACGTCAACCAGTTAGCGTATGCCGAACACATCGTGCTTGTAAAAGGTGATATCTCCACCGATGAACCGGTCCTGGTACGGATGCACGCCTTCAATATGCTGGAGGATGTTCTTGGGGACCGCGACACCGGCAAGGCCTATCATCTGCACCGGTCCATGCAGATCATCGGCGATGCGGGTCGTGGCGTGATTGTGCTCATTCGTGAACCTCATAAATCCAGCCTGTCGGACCGGGTCCGGGCCAAGATCGGCCAACAACCCAGTGAAGGCGGCGAGCTGCGCGACTATGGCGTTGGCGCGCAAATCCTTCTCGATCTCGGCATTAGCCAGATGATCCTGCTCTCGAACACCAAAAGAAATATTGTTGGTCTGGATGGGTACGGCCTGGAAGTGGTGGGCCAACAGGCCATCACCAACGACGAATGACTTACTTTGAGGGACCCCGGAATGTCTGCTGAGCGACCCACCGTCATTATTGTCGAAGCGCCATACTACAGCGAGGTGACCGAGATGCTGGCGAACAGTGTCATCGCGGAACTGGATGCCGCCGGATATGACTATGACCGCATGGAAGTATCGGGGGTGTTCGAAGTCCCCGCTGCGGTCAAACTGGCCATGGAAAGTGATCGCGGATATGTCGGCGCGGTGGCCCTCGGCTGTGTTATTCGCGGTGAAACCGATCACTATGATCATATTTGCCGTGAATCCAGCCGCGCGCTGATGGATTTAACCATGGCAGGGGTCGCATTGGGATTCGGCATTCTGACCTGTGAGAACTATGAACAGGCCATGGCCCGCGCCGATGTGGCCCGCAAAAACAAGGGGAAGGAAGTAGCGGCCGCCGTCCTTCGTATGATGGCCCTTAAATCCGAACTCGGGGCATAGGTCAAGGCTCGCTGATACGCTCTGATTAAGTATTTTGAACGGATAATTGATGAAAAAATCTCAACCCGGCAGTCGCGCCAGCGCCCGTATTGCCGCCGTACAGGCGCTTTACGAAATGGACATGACGGACGCAGCCGCCGATCCAATCTTGAACGAATTCATGGCCGCACGCTGGCACAAAGCGGGGCATGAAGAAACTGAAACAGACGGTAGTGCTGTCGTTCAGGAGCTTCCGCCATTTGATGATGAATTGCTTAGGGAAATCGTCAATGGCGTGGCCGAGCATACTGCCGTGCTGGATCAACATATCGGTGGCGCGTTAACGGGTGCCTGGACTGTTGAACGGCTTGAGGTTCTGATCCGCGTTATCCTGCGCGCAGGTGTCTATGAATTATTGCACAAGATCGATGTGCCGGTGCGGGTCGTGATCAACGAATACATGGGTGTCGCCCATGCGTTTTTTTCGGGAACCGAGCCCAACCTGATCAATGGCGTGATGGACAAACTGGCCCGTGAAATCCGTGTCCACGAAGTTGGTGACAAGTCCAAAAGCGGGGCGGAGACCGCTTCTTCGTAAAGCTCAACGACAGAGCTCATGACGGACGAACGAAAAGGATTCGATAACGACCGTGGGCAGAATCGATACCATTCATGGCTGCGGCAAACCATGGCTGCAACATGGGGGCACCCGCCTTGCAATGCGGCGCGCCTAAGTGATAATCGTCTTCGCCATCGTCTTTATGGGTTTTGGAGTCTGAACACGTGAAAATTATCGTCATCATTCTGATCGCTGTCATGATGCTCGCAGGGGGAGCTTTCGGCGTCATGAAATGGATGGAGCTTGGCCCATTTGCGCCTGAACAAGCGATGGTGGAAGAGCCGACGGTGCTCGACGAGCCACCGATTTTCATCGATCTTGATCCGCTTCTGATTAACATCTTTCAGGGTGATTCCGTTCTGACCACGGTACAGATTTCAGTCAAACTCGAGGCGCTTGGCCCGGATAATTCGGCTCTCGTCCACGAGAGTCTTCCAAAGATTACCGATACATTCCTGCGTGATCTGCATAGCTTCCTGCCACGAATCATGAAAAACAGCGATTCGCGTCTCGACCTGTTCGTGATCAAGAAACGGCTTAAGCTGATAGCCGGTAAGCTTTTTCCGGATAATCGGATCAATGACGTGCTGATTCAGTCTGTTAGCGAAGGTTCATAGGTCAATTTTTACGATTCTTTCGGTCATTTGGCGTGCGGTTCGTGAGGAGTGTTGCTTTATGCGGCTTCTTCTGTCAATTTCCCGGCGCTTTTGCGGGACGAGCAGTAGGGCAGGGCAATCGTTCGCACCGTAATTTCCCAAACAATTCTGCCAAGAGGGGGTCATTTTAGATGACTTTATATACCTTAGTAATTGCCTGCGGCGCTGTCGCGCTGCTCTACGGCATGTGGGCCATTCGTTCGGTGCTTGCCGCACCGGCCGGTAATGAGCGCATGCAAGAAATCTCTGCTGCCATTCAGGAAGGGGCTGCTGCCTATCTGAACCGCCAATATACTGCCATTGCTGCCGTCGGCATCGTCATCGGCGTGTTGCTGGGCCTTAAGCTGGGCATGCTGGTTGCCATCGGCTACTTCATCGGTGCCATCCTGTCCGGTGCCGCCGGATATATCGGCATGAACGTTTCCGTTCGCGCCAACGTGCGCACTACGGAAGCCGCCCGCTCCATTGGTCTGGCCGGTGGGCTGAACGTCGCCTTTAAGGCCGGTGCCATCACCGGCATGCTGGTGGTTGGCCTCGCCTTGATTGGCGTCGCCGGGTACTACACGGTATTGCGCGGCATGATCGACACATCAACGGCAGAAGGCATGCGTCATGTGCTGGAAGCTTTGGTTGCCCTCGGATTTGGCGCTTCACTGATTTCCATCTTCGCCCGTCTCGGCGGCGGTATCTTCACCAAGGGTGCCGACGTTGGTGCCGACCTGGTCGGCAAAATCGAAGCCGGTATACCGGAAGATGATCCGCGCAACGCAGCCGTGATCGCCGATAACGTGGGTGATAACGTGGGCGATTGCGCCGGTATGGCCGCTGATCTGTTCGAGACCTATGCGGTCACTATCGTTGCAACCATGCTGCTCGGCGCGATTTACTTCACCGGTGCTGCACAAGAAACCATGATGATGTTGCCGCTGCTGATTGGCGGCGTTTGCATTCTCGCTTCGGTCGCCGCTACCTGGTTCGTAAAACTGGGTGTCAGTAATTCCATCATGGGGGCACTGTACAAAGGTTTTATCGCCAGCGCCGTCATCTCCGCCATCCTGATCGGCGGGATCATCTCCACGACCATCGGTTGGGGCACGGAATACGCCATGGGTGAAGGAACCATCACCGGACGGCATCTCTACTACTGTGCCTTGGTGGGACTGGCCGTTACCGGTCTGATCATCTGGATCACCGAGTACTATACCGGCACCGAATACGGTCCGGTAAAAAGTGTGGCTGCTGCATCCACGACCGGACATGCCACGAACATCATTCAGGGTATCGCAATTTCCATGGAAGCCACGGCCCTGCCGGTGATCGTGATCTGCGGCGGCATTTTGGTTTCATATCTGAATGCAGGCCTGTTCGGTATCTCCATGGCCGCAACAACCATGCTGGCACTTGCCGGTATGGTGGTCGCGCTCGACGCTTTTGGTCCGGTGACCGATAACGCCGGTGGCATTGCCGAAATGGCGGACCTGCCTGAGGATGTGCGCAAAACCACAGATGCTCTAGACGCGGTGGGTAACACCACCAAGGCCGTAACCAAGGGGTATGCCATTGGCTCTGCCGGTCTGGCTGCATTGGTTCTTTTTGGTGCCTACACGGAAGACTTGGGCCACTATTTCCCGGGTGTTGATGTGACGTTCAGATTGCAGGATCCGTTCGTCGTCGTCGGACTGTTTATCGGTGGCATGCTGCCGTTTCTGTTTGGCTCCATGTGCATGAAGGCCGTGGGCCGTGCCGGTGGCGCGGTGGTCGTCGAAGTTCGACGCCAGTTCAAGGAAATTCCTGGCATCATGGAAGGCACCGGCAAGCCGGAATATGGCAAATGCGTGGACCTGCTGACCAAGGCGGCCATCAAGGAAATGATCATTCCATCGCTGCTGCCACTGTTGGCACCGTGGGTCATGTACTTCGTGGTTAAGCTGATTGCCGGTCAGTCGGCGGCATTCTCCGCCGTTGGGGCCATGCTCATGGGCACCATCGTCACAGGCCTGTTTGTAGCACTTTCCATGACCGCCGGTGGCGGTGCGTGGGATAACGCCAAGAAGTACATCGAAGACGGTCACCATGGTGGCAAGGGCTCTGATGCCCACCACGCCGCCATAACCGGTGATACGGTTGGTGATCCCTACAAGGACACGGCGGGGCCCGCTGTGAACCCGATGATCAAGATCATCAACATCATGGCGATCCTGATGCTGGCAATCCTCGCCTGATCCTTCGCCAACACGGAAATGAGCAAAGCCCCGGCGGGTCTCCCGTTGGGGCTTTTCCTTTAGTTAAACTTACCGATATTTCCGAGCATCTGTTCGATAGCATTCAGGTCGTTGCCCAACGTCGGGGTTTCGCGGTCGACCGGCGTAACGAGTCGCCCGTTTTCGAGCCCCAGTTCCGCGACCGTTTTCAATATACCCGAATCGTCAAACTGGACGATGACGACCTTGCGTTCCGTTACTTCCGGCTCGAAGAAAGCAAAGGTTTCCCGCCGTTCACTGATGTAGAACCATGTTTCATTTTCAAACATTGCGGTGGTCGATGGCGATCCCAGAATCTGCACAACCTGATCACGGGTATGTTCGGACGACTGGATGGTCACCAGAAGGTCCGGGTCCGGAAGATTGCCCCGCGTTTCGATACGCGATTCACACGCCGCCAACAGGCAAACACTGAGTATGACTGCCGTGCTGAATTTTCGCATGTGTGTGCCTGCCTTTTCCATATCCATCGGACGGACCGACAACGAACAATTGTCTGTTCTTCGCCAATTCTTGGCGTTAGTCTCCGCGCCCGATACAGCGGGTGTCGACCCTATGGTCCGCACCTATATAGAATATCACGATTTCTCATGCACGGCCTATCTGATGAGTATTCTTTCCGGCATTCGGCAGTTATTCAAAAGCCCCTTTGACCACGGTGTGGCACACGACCTGTACGTAACCATTGTCCGACAGACGCGCCTGGCCGTGTTTTATGATGACTTCGGCGTTCACGATACGCCCGAAGGACGCTATGATCTGCTCGCCCTTCACACCTATCTGGTGCTCCGCCGATTACGAGAAGAAAGCGAAAAGACAGATGAGCTCGCCCAGGCGCTGTTCGACCTGATGTTTGCCGATATCGACCAAAATCTCCGCGAAATGGGGTACGGCGACACCGGCATTGCCAAGCGCGTGAGGAAAATGGCCGAGGGATTCTACGGGCGTATCAATGCCTATGATCAGGGACTCGATGAAACCGGCAAGGAGCCCGAGACAGGAACAGCATCTCCCTCTGTGCTGGAACGCGCCCTGGATCGCAATCTCTATCGCGATGCCAACCCCTCGAAAGATGTCATCTCTGCCATGGCGCGTTATGTTCGTGCGCAGGCGGCCCATCTCGCGGATCAGGGAATCGATACTTTGGTGACGGGGCAGTTGACCTTTACCGTACCTGTTCTGCATGGTGGCGAGTAACGTTATGGCACAATCAATCAGTGAACTGCCGCGTACAGTAACCCATAAAGCGTTGGAAAGCGGTCCGCGCACGGTGGACATCGAAGCCACGGAGGCCGAATGCGCCGCCATTGCAGAGCGTCTGTCTGTCGATACCGTCAGCAGCCTCACCGGTTCCATCACGCTCGAAAAACCGTCTGGGCCGAACCCGATGTTCGGTGGACCGCTGGTCATCGCGCAGGGCACCATGAGGGCAACACTGACGCAGACCTGCGTTGTGACCCTCGAGTCCTTTGAAACAACAGTTGAATCTGGTTTCTCCGGCGTTTTTTGCAACGACGATCCTGCCGATTCCATGACCGAGGATGAAGATGAAGGGATGGCTGATCTGCCGGATATTCTGGGTCCCCTTGGTGAGGAAACCATCCAAATTGGTGAGGTTTTTATCGAGCAACTCGCCCTCGAAATCGACCCGTTTCCGCGTAAACCGGGTGCAGAATTTGACGGGTTCTCTGCCGGTTCAGCGGAATTAATAGAACCAGAACGTGAGAGCCCGTTTGCCGTATTGGCAAAATTGAAGGATAATCTTGAATAATTCGCTCAATCAGCTTGCCCGGCATACTAATTTTGTATATGTAAGCGCGCTCTTGACTAGATACACAGATATTCCAAGGAAGATTCAAAATGGCTGTGCCGAAGAAGAAGATATCCAAGTCTCGCCGAAATATGCGGCGTGCACATGACTCGCTTCCTTCCTCGGTTTTCGAGGATTGCTCCAACTGTGGTGAGCTCAAGCAGCCGCACCATGTTTGTGGCTCTTGTGGGCATTACAAAGACCGCGAGATCATGGAGGTGGGTGACGCTGCCTAGTGCAATTCCCCTCAGGCAATTTGAGGACGTCACCTATTGACTAAAGAGTTTACACTTTCCGTTGACGCCATGGGCGGTGACGATGGCCCGAAGATGACCGTTGAGGGAGTCGCACAGGCCTTCGCCATGCTGCCGCATTTGCGTGTCATTCTGTTTGGCAATGAACGCGAGATCGCGCCGATTTTGTCGACGATGTCGCCAGATGTCCGCTCGCGCATGGAAATCCGTCACACGGAAGACATCGTCACCAATGACGAAAAACCGGGGGTGGCACTGAGAAGCGGTCGGAATTCCAGCATGCGCCTGGCCATCAATGCAGTCAGCGATGGTGAGGCCGCCGGCGTGGTCTCAGCCGGCAATACAGGCGCGCTCATGGCCATGGCCAAGTTTGTGCTGAAAACCTTACCCGGCATTGATCGTCCTGCTATGGCGACCTCGCTCCCGACCCGGCGCCGCGACTGTGTGATGCTTGATCTGGGTGCAAACATCGAATGCGACGCGGAAAATCTGGTCCAGTTTGCTGTAATGGGCGAAGTCTTCGCACGAAATGTTCTTGGCTACAAGGAACCCACCATCGGCATTCTCAATGTTGGCGTCGAAGGTTTGAAGGGCAATGAGTCCGTTAAGCAGGCGGCCCAAATACTTCAGGATACACACTTACCCATCCAGTTTTATGGCTTTGTGGAAGGGGACGATATTGGCGCAGGTACGGTCGATGTGATTGTAACCGACGGGTTCACCGGCAATATCGCGCTCAAAACCACAGAGGGCACCGTTCGGTTGATCAGTCAGTTCCTGCGCGAAGCCTTGAGCAGCTCATTGCTGGCGCGCATGGGCGCGCTGCTGGCCATGCCCGCCCTCAATGCCTTTAAGCGAAAATTAGACCCTCGTCGGTATAATGGCGCGATGTTCTTGGGACTCAATGGCATTTGCGTCAAAAGCCACGGTGGAACCGACGCCTTCGGTTTTGCGCATGCGATCAAAGTTGCCGCTGACCTGGTTGCGAACAACGTCAACGACGAGATCAAACATGACTTTGCAAAATTGCATGCAGAACGCTATCCGGACCAAACACCGCAGATAGTGGCGATCAAATGACAGCACGATCTTACATCGCCGGGTGCGGTTCATATCTTCCCGAACGCTGCGTTACCAATGCGGAGCTCGCTGAAACACTCGATACCACGGATGAATGGATTGCTTCGCGCACCGGCATTCGTGAACGCCGCATTGCCGCCGATGGCGAAATGACATCGGACCTCGCCTATAAGGCCGCCGTAAACGCTTTAGAGTTTGCAGGTGCCGACCCGGACGAAATTGATCTGGTGGTCCTGGCGACCACCACACCGGACCGGACTTTCCCGGCGACCGCCACGCGCATACAGTCCATGCTCAACATGAAAAACGGTGCCGCGTTTGATATTCAGGCCGTGTGTTCGGGCTTTATCTACGGCCTTTCCATTGCCGATAACTTTGTGCGGGCCGGGCAGGCGGAAACTGTTCTGGTGATCGGCGCAGAAACATTTTCACGCCTGCTGGACTGGGAAGACCGATCAACCTGTGTGTTGTTTGGTGACGGCGCTGGCGCGGTTCTTGTCAAAGCCGACAAAGAAGGCTCGGACGGGGTGGGCGCAAATGCTCGGGGCATCCTGTCGACGCATCTTCATTCAGACGGCAAACTTGCCGATCTTCTGTACGTCGATGGCGGGCCATCATCGACCCAGACGGTGGGGCATGTTCGCATGACCGGGCGCGAAGTTTTCCGGCACGCCGTGACCAATCTGGCGGCTGTTGTGGATGAGGCGTTGGAAACCAACGGACTGGAGCGGTCCGATATCGACTGGCTGGTCCCCCATCAGGCGAACAAGCGTATTCTCGATGGCACGGCGAAGAAACTGGGGCTGTCCGAAGATAAGGTCGTGGTCACCGTTGACCGCCACGCCAACACCTCTGCCGCTTCAATTCCATTGGCCTTGGACGAGGCCGTCAGGGATGGCCGTATCGAGGCCGGACAACTTGTCTTGCTGGAAGCCATGGGCGGCGGGCTGACCTGGGGCTCCGCTCTGGTTCGCTGGTAATTCCAAATCAGATAAGTTTTTATGTTACCTCAACGGGATACAAGCATCCATTAGAGATTGACGCCATTCATGGTGCGCGTTACCCTCTGGCCGATCAAAGACAATTAAACCGACTCAGCGAGGACGGACGGGATCATGCCAGGGAGAACCATCACGCGTGCACAGCTCGGGGAAGCCGTCTATCAGGAAGTCGGCTTGTCACGTAACGAGTCTGCAGACCTTCTGGAAACAGTATTGTCCTATATTTCGGACTCACTGACGGTGGGGGAAACGGTAAAAATTTCGTCGTTCGGAAGTTTTTCCGTACGCCAGAAAGGACAACGCATCGGTCGCAATCCAAAGACCGGCGAAGAAGTGCCAATCCTGCCCCGCCGTGTTTTGGTGTTCAGGCCCTCACAGGTTTTGAAAAGTCGCATCAACGAAGGCAACTCAGGCGCTTCGGAGTAGTCGATAAACCGCTATGACGGACACCATCCGAACCGTGATAAATAACAGCGACGGCACCCGCACGAAGAAATCACCAAAGGCTTTTCGGACCATCAGCGAAGCTGCGGGAGAACTTGGCCTGCCGCAGCATGTGCTTCGTTTCTGGGAAACCAAGTTTCCACAGATCAAACCCATGAAACGGGCCGGTGGACGACGCTTCTACCGCCCGGAAGATGTCGAACTTCTGAACCGCATCAAGACGCTTTTGCATACCGAGGGCTATACCATCAAAGGGGTGCAGAAACTGCTACGGCAAAACGGGCAAGGCGCTGACCATAACATTGTCTCGCCTAAACCTGAGAACAACGAACAGACAGCAGAACCGGACGGCCAGCAGGTGCGGATACAGGCAGAAATTAACGCCGCTATCAGTATTCTGGAAAGCGCACACGCTGATCTGTTGTCGGTAAAAAAACCTTCTTGAAATTTCCGGTACAGCAACGCTTGTCCCCGCTCACATGCCTGCGTTATAGTGCGCGCCGCGCCGCCACACGTCGCGGCGCGAAAGCGGTGTCCATACGCCGCAAACATACCCCGGATCGGGGGGTAGCTCAGTCTGGTAGAGCACTCGGCTGGGGGCCGAGCGGTCGCAGGTTCGAATCCTGTCCCCCCGACCACCTTTTGCCTTGTCTGCCCCGGACACATAGGTAACAGGTTGTCCCTAAGACATAGGTAACACCCTCGAGAGGCGCGAGCCTGTCGAGCATGGCCGATGGACCTGGACCGGAACGGTTATTGTGATCGGGTCGGGGTTCTTCATTTTGCTTCGCGAACGGTATCGGGCAAAACGTGACCTGGACGCTGCATCAGATGTGGCACCCAATCTTCGAAAGGCACCACCGGACCACTGAATCCAAAGAAAAACGACCGGCCCGAAGGCCGGTCGCAAGTCTGCGCTCTTGAGGGAAGGCTGAGATCCGTAAAAACAGGATCGCTTCCACCTATGATAATGTCACATGAGCGGAAACAGGCATGTGATGGCCGTCACATGCTTGCATGTTTCTTGAAGGAATTTTTTAACCTATTGTTTTTGGATCACTTTTAAGACTTTGGGGCGGGAATTGTTTCATTCATATCCCCAATTTCCTCGCCATCCGTGCCACAAATCCGCGCCAATTCATCGAGTAACGCCGGGACATCTTCTTTCTTGATCCCTTTATGGAACGCGCCGCCAGGGATCAGGCGTGCGTTGGGGCCGTCCATGCACAAACCGAAACAGACCAGACGTTCGAGGCTCACGGGTATGGCGCGCGCGCGAATTCCGGCTTCCATAGCATCGGCGATCAATTCACTGCCACGCGCGGCACAGGACGGTTTGTCGGCCCCGAGCCGCCGGTTAACACAAATAGCAAAGGTGTGGGGTTGGTCCGTCATAGGGATTTCATATACCCATGTGGCGAGAATTGATTCGGGGGATTAATGAAAAACTGCAATTGCAGTCGCTGTGTTCAAGTTTTCACCTGATTTTGGCACGTAGCATTTATATGGGAGGTCAATTACCCGTCGCCAAGGCTTCGCGACCATGATCCGTTAATCGGCAAACCAGCCAGTCGGGTTTGATGGTGTTGTTGAACCAGGGAGTCGCCCATCCTTTGTCCAGACAGCTACGGATGGTTTTTTCGTTGTATCGTTGACCTTCCTCGTCAAACAGTGGCAACTTGCCGCCCGCCTGGTCCAGGCCACGCGATAGCCATCGATGCTGGCTTTCCGACAGGGGCGAAGCCGCGCCAGCCTGAAGACGTTGCCGGGCCCGCGAGATGGTCACGGGGAAGGGATGAACTCGATTTTCCATGACCGTGTTTCCTGGCTGCATGAAGACGACTCATCCTACATCGTAGGCGAAATGGTGCTTTTGGCCAAGTTTCATCATGGAAGAATGGCAAGTATCATTGCGGAAGAATAATTGTCGCCACCGCCTGGGCGGCTATTCCTTCACCACGTCCGGTAAAGCCCAGCCGTTCAGTCGTGGTGGCTTTGACGTTAATCCGGTCGGTCGTGATCCCAAGAATTTCCGCAAGGCACTCCACCATGGCCGTGCGGTGCGGACCAATTTTTGGAATTTCACAGATAATTGTTACATCCAGGTTGACGATCCGGCCCCCTTTGCTCGCCAGAATATCTGCTACATGGCGGAGAAATATTTCGGATTCCGCGCCACGCCATTGGGCCTCCGACGGGGGGAAATGGCTTCCGATATCGCCCGCTGCCATACCCCCCAGCAAAGCATCGGTCAGCGCATGCAGGGCCACATCAGCATCTGAATGGCCTTCCAGGGCATGAGTGTGGGGAATTGCGACACCGCATAAGGTTACGGTCTCACCGGCACAAAACCGGTGAACGTCAAATCCAAACCCAGTACGGCTCTCGCCACGCGCCATTTTTTGTTGGGCGGCATCCAGGTCTGCGGGCGTGGTGATCTTCACGTTGTCTTCCTCTCCCTCCACCAGGGCGACAGCAAGCCCCGCCCGTTCGGCGATGGCGCTATCGTCCGTCAACGCCTCGGTCATAAATTCCCGATGCGCCGCCAATATATCGGTGTACCGGAACCCCTGAGGAGTCTGGGCGCGCCACAGATCCTTGCGCGCCACAGTCTCAGACACAGTACCATGCCCGCTATCACGCTTCAGAGTATCGACCACCCGAAGCCCCGGGATCGCCGCCGAATGATCGTTCAAAGCCTTGATAACCGATGAGATCAGCGATGCGGAGACAAAAGCCCGCGCCGCGTCATGGATCAGCACCCGTTCCGGCTGAGGGGACATAGCCGCAAGGCTTTCAAGGCCGAGACGCACGGATTCCTGGCGGGTCACACCGCCAGACACGGGAGCCATGACGTTGAGGCCCTGAGCTGCATTTTCAAATAACGCTGCATCATCCGGGTGGATAACAGGCAACACACCATCAATGTCGGGGTGAGAGCAAAACGCCCGCAACGTCCGCCTGATCAAAGGCTCACCAGCGATCTCGACATACTGTTTCGGTAGCTCTGTACCCAAGCGGGCACCGCGGCCCGCAGCAACCACAATGGTGACGCACATCGGTGGTGTGTCTGATTTTGCTGAAGACGATGAGGTCATGGGTGTGTCTTACCGGAAAATTAAAAGATCGAGCGATGGGAATCCAACTGCCGCTGTTCTGTCTTACTTTGTTTTCGTCCCCGAACAAACGACTTTGCCTTCCCGCCAAAGCATGTGGCACCCGGTTTTTTGCTGCCAAATTACCCAAGGAGTTGGTAGTGTGCGGCGCTCGGGCATTTTTCGCCGGGCAATATGATTCATATGGGGTAACCCAACGACACGCTGTGTTAGGTAACTATGTCAGATAACATCTTCTTCAGTTTAGCCGCTTTAGCCACCATGATCCCCGCCGTGGTGTCGGCGTTTGGACGAAACCAGACACGGAATGGGATGTACTGGGCCGTGCTCGGGCTGGCGGTCATCGGACCGATTATATGGCTCGTAGTGCGTTCCAACGGCGAATGGCGAACCGAGTTTTCGACCGCATTATGGATCACCGTCTCGGCGACACTGCTGACATTTGCGGCGACAGCGCTGATTTCGCGCGAGGGCTGGCGTCTCAGTCCCATTGTCATGCCCTATATGGCCATGCTGGCCTTCATCGCTGTTATCTGGGAGAACGCGGGACAGGATGCCCCTGAACGCCTCGATAATCCGTGGATTGTCTTCCACATCGCGATTTCCGTTCTGACCTATGCCGTCGCCACCACGGCGGCGTGTGCTGCATTTGCGGCCTTTCTGAAAGAACGTGCGCTTAAAAACAAAACCCAGACGCCCCTGATCCACCGCCTGCCATCGGTGAGCGATTGCGATACCTTGCAAGTCGGTTTGTTGACGCTGGGCGAAATGGTCCTCGCGCTTGGACTGATCACCGGCGTGGCGGCTTCCGTCGCCCATGGCGGTGATGCCTTTCCCATGGACCACAAGACGGTTTTTGCCATCCTTGCCTTCATTGTCATCGGTGTTTTATTGCTGATTCATAAACGAACAGGGGTGCGCGGGCGACAGGCCGCCCGACTGGTGCTGGCGGCCTACCTGCTGCTGACACTGGCCTATCCCGGAGTGAAGTTCGTCACCGACGTGCTGCTTTCCTGAACTCGGAAAACTAATTCGCTAGAAACATTGCAATTTCCGAGTTTCTGCACAATAAATAGGCACCAAATTTAAGAAAGCCCCCACCATGACCGTGACAATCGGGAATGTGACCCTGGACAACAATATCGTGCTGGCCCCCATGTCCGGCGTCACCGACATGCCGTTTCGCCGACTGGTGAAGCGCTACGGCGTTGGTCTGGTGGTTTCCGAGATGATCGCCAGCAAGGCCATGGTGTATGCCGCGCGCAAGACCATGAAGATGTCGTCCAGTTGCGCCGAAGAACAACCCATGGCGGTTCAACTGGCGGGGTGCGAGCCCGACGTGATGGCAGAGGCCGCGCGTCTAAATCAGGACCGCGGCGCAGCGCTGATTGATATCAATATGGGCTGCCCCGTCAAGAAGGTGGTGAACGGTGAAGCCGGTTCCGCCCTGATGCGCGATCTGGTCCATGCCGGTAAAATTCTACAGGCAACGGTGAAGGCCGTAAGCATTCCCGTGACCCTGAAGATGCGAACCGGTTGGGATGATGACACCCGGAATGCCCCGGAACTGGCGCGGGTGGCCGAGGACTGCGGCATCCAGTCGCTTGCCGTTCACGGACGCACCCGTTGTCAATTCTACAAAGGCCATGCCGACTGGTCCTATATCCGCGAGGTCAAGGATGCGGTGTCCATTCCGGTGTTTGCCAACGGCGACATCAATACCCTGGATGATGCCCGTGATGCCTTGGACCAATCGGGTGCCGATGGCGTACTGATCGGGCGTGGCAGCTATGGCCGACCCTGGTTTCCCCATCAGGTGGGTCACTTTCTGAAAACCGGTGACGCCCTGGCGGACCCCGATCTACAGACCCAGTGCGATACCGTCTTGGCGCATTATGAAGACATGCTGTCCCATTACGGCGCAGCGACTGGTATGAAGATCGCGCGCAAGCACATCGGTTGGTATTCGAAAGGCCTGTATGGCTCAACGGAGTTCCGCGCCGCCGTCAACCATGAATCCGACCCGGAAAGGGTCAAAGCTCTGATTTCCAGCTTCTACGACCCGCTCATCGAGCGACTGGCTGCGTGATGACCCAATCGACCCTGCGACTGATTTCCGTCGATGGTGGCAACAACGATGTTGATCTGAGTGCCGTTTTTAATGCCCTTGATTTGCCAATCATGCTGGTGAATGGCACGGGTGAGGTCATTTGCACCAATACAGCCGCCGAGCAATTCATAGGCAAAAGTGCTTCAGGGATTCTCGGCCAGCGGATAAGAGACCTGATCGCCTCGGGTGAGGCTATGGAAGCCTTGGCCCGGCGCGCCACCGAGCAGAAAATCTGTGTGACGGAACACGGGCTTGAACAGCATGACCCACGGCAGGGGAAAACCGCCGTGGTTGATATTTCCGCCAGTCCTCTACCGGATATGGACGGCCATGTGGTGCTCCATGTGCATGAACGCACGGTCTCCCAGCAGGTCGACCGGCGTCTTGGATACCTGGGCGCGGCGAGATCAATCAGTGGCATGGGTGCCGTTCTCGCCCACGAAATCAAAAATCCGCTTTCAGGCATTCGCGGCGCATCACAGTTGCTGGAAACTCACGCGCGCGACAGCGACAAGCCCCTGACCGCGTTAATCCGCGATGAAGTGGACCGCATTTGCGGTCTGGTGGACCGAATGGGACAGTTTTCCGGTGAGACACCCTTTCATCCGGTATCGGTCAATATTCATCAGGTACTCGACCGCGTTCATCAGGTTGCCGCCAATGGTTTCGCCAAACACGTCCATTTTGTGACCAATTATGACCCGTCACTGCCGCCCGCCTCGGGGGAACGGGATCATCTGATCCAGATTTTCCTTAATCTGGTGAAAAATGCCGCAGAAGCCGCGCCGCTGAAGGGTGGCGAGATTTGCCTGACCACGGCGTACCGACCGGGCGTCCGTCTCTCCCGGTCGGGTGAGGAAGCGCCCCGCCATCTGCCTCTGGTCGTAGAAGTCTCGGACAATGGGCCTGGTATCGCCGATGACATCCGCGATCACCTGTTTGATCCGTTTGTCACCTCGAAACCCCATGGCAGCGGCCTCGGACTGGCGCTCACGGCAAAAATTGTCGGTGATCATGGCGGATTAATAGATTTTGACAGTGAACCTGACCATTCCACGTTCCGGGTGTTGCTACCGTTTCATGACGGTTCTGATCTCGGTGAGGTAACCGAATGAGTACACCGGCCTCCATTCTGGTAACGGACGATGATGCAGGAATCCGTACCGTCGTCACCCAGGCGCTGACCCGAGCCGGGTTCGATGTTACACCGCTGGCGGATGGTGCATCGCTGATGCGATGTGTGGAGGCCGGGAAGGGCGATCTGATCATTAGTGATGTGGTGCTGCCGGATGCCAATGGGATCGAACTCATCCCGCTTATCCGCGAACAGCGACCGGATCTCAAAATCATCGTCATGAGTGCCCAGACAACCCTGATGACAGCCGTAAAGGCTTCAGAAATGGGTGCTTTTGAATACCTTCCAAAACCATTTGATATCAACGAATTAGTAAGAATATCAAAAGCAGCACTTGAAGTTAATAGAACCCCCCGCTCATCCCTGGACACCGCGCAACTGGACGAACACCTTCCCATCATTGGCCGTTCCCCGGCCATGCAGGATATATACCGCACCATCGCGCGTCTGCTGGCGACTGATTTGAGCGTGATGATCACCGGCGAGTCAGGGACCGGCAAGGAGTTGGTGGCCCGCGCCCTGCATGATTTCGGAAAGCGGCAGGACAAGCCCTTTGTCGCCGTCAACATGGCCGCGATCCCACGCGACCTTATCGAAAGCGAGTTGTTTGGCTACGAGAAGGGTGCCTTTACCGGTGCATCGCAGAAAAGCCTGGGGCGGTTCGCGCAAGCCGAGGGTGGCACGCTGTTTTTGGATGAAATTGGTGACATGCCGCCGGACGCGCAGACCCGGCTGCTTCGCGTACTACAGGAGGGGGAGTATTCTTCCGTTGGCGGTCGCACCGCCGTCAAAACAGACGTCCGCATCGTTGCCGCAACCCACCGCGACTTGCGCCAACTCATTACCGAGGGAGACTTCCGCGAAGATCTTTATTTCCGCCTGAACGTGGTACCCATCCGCATTCCTGCCCTCAGGGACCGGATTGATGACATCCCTGAGCTGGCGAACTTTTTTCTGCGCAAGGCACTGGAAGCAAACCTACCGGAGAAAACCCTGTCCAAAGCCGCATGCGAATGCCTGAAACGCTATCCTTGGCCAGGAAACGTGCGTGAGCTGGAAAATCTCATGCAACGGCTGACGGTTCTGGCCACAGAAGACGTAATTTCGGCGGAACTCGTCGAGAGTGAGGTTTCCGACACGGAAGGCAGCCACACAACCACCGGCGCGGAATCGGGTGGCATCAGCGGCTCGGTCGCACGCCACCTGAGTGACTATTTCCGCGCCCACCGGGGCCGACTACCAGCGGCAGGTCTATATGATCGGGTGCTCCATGAAATTGAAAAACCGTTAATTTCCCAGACCCTCGACGCGACTGGGGGCAACCAGATTAGGGCCGCCGCTGTGCTGGGGCTGAATCGCAATACATTGCGCAAAAAAATCAAAGATCTCGGCATTGACGTCGTCAGGGGGCACCGATGAGCGACGTGCCTACACCAGAACTGGCGGCGGCTTCATCTGCGGTTGCGGTGACAAAGGCAGAGGAGACCAAAGGGATCGGACGCTTCCTTGCCTGGACCAGCCATGAGCGTTCGGCGCGCAAAGCAGCGTACTTTATTGCCGCCGTTGCTGTTTTCTCCGGAATTGCCACCGCCATCACCATGACCGGGGCGCGTTATGACCTGCAACAGGTTCTCTACCTGCTTTATGCTGATCTGGTTCTGTTGCTGTTACTGGCCGGGCTGGTTACGGCAAAACTTGTTTCGTTCTGGAAAGAACGTCGGCGCCCGGACCGCGGCGTGGGACTGCACACCCAGCTTGTGTTGATGTTCAGCCTGATTGCGGTGACCCCCGCCGTGTTGGTTGCCATCTTCGCCGCCGTATTCCTCAATGTGGGTTTGCAGGGCTGGTTCAGTGACAGGGTCAAGGCCGCAGTGGAGGATTCCGCCGTGGTGGCTGCAGCCTATCTTTCCGAGCATCAGCAAAGCATCCATGCCGACGCATTTGCCATGGCCAATGACCTGAACAGGCAGGCTGCCGCGCTGACCAATAGTCCCATCCAATTCAATCGGATGCTGACGGCGCAGGCCAGCCTGCGCGGTATTCCCGAAGCGATCGTGGCGAACAGCGATGGAGGGATTCTGGCGCGATCACAGTTCAGCCAGTCGCTGGAGTTTGAACTGGCACCGGACTGGGCACTTAGTCAGGCGGCAACCGGTGAAATCGTGGTGCTGACCAGTGGTCAGGATGACCGGGTGCGCGCCGTTGTGCGGCTTGGGCGTTTTGTCGATGCCTACTTGATCGTTGGGCGATTTGTTGACCCCCGTGTGGTCGACCATGTGGACAGGGTCAATCGCGGCGTCAGTCAGTATAGGGCTATTGAGGAGAAACGTGGTGGCATTCAGATCACCTTCGTGATGCTGTTCGTTATTGTTGCGCTACTGATGCTGCTGGCCGCAGCATGGGTTGGCCTCACTCTTGCCACCCAGTTCGCCACACCGATTTCCAGTCTCATCGCCGCTGCAGAACAGGTGAGAGATGGCGACCTCGCGGTAACATTGCCGGAAGACAGTAATCTCGCCGAGATCGATACCCTGATGCGCGCGTTTAACGGGATGACCGCGCAACTGGCGTCCCAACAGGAAGGTCTCATGGAGGCCAATGCCGAATTGGATGAACGCCGCCGATTTACGGAAACTGTGTTGGCCGGTGTTTCGGCAGGCGTTATTGGCCTGGATCAACAGGGCTGCATCAACCTGCCAAACCGGTCCGCGTCAGACCTCCTGCGATGCAACCTCCGGGAAAGGGAAGGCCAGCACCTGGCGAGCGTCGTGCCAGAAATGCAGGAGCTTCTCGATACGGCCATGGCGCGACCAGAGCGTCTTCAACAGGCTGAAATCCGCATTGAGCGCGCCGGGCATACCTATACCCTGTTGGCACGCATTGCCGCCGAGCAGGGACCCGATGGCACCGTTATTGGCTATGTAGTGACCTTTGACGATATTACGGCGCTGCAATCGGCCCAGCGTCAGGCTGCATGGGCTGACGTGGCCCGCCGCATTGCCCACGAAATCAAAAACCCGTTGACCCCCATCCAGTTGTCGGCGGAACGCCTGAAGCGCAAATACCTGAAACAGATCGTCACAGATCCTGAAACTTTCAAAACCTGTACCGAAACCATTGTTCGACAGGTTGGTGAAATCGGCCGGATGGTTGATGAGTTTTCGTCGTTTGCGCGCATGCCGGAGCCGTCTCTCCGGGCTGAGAATCTATCGATGATTTGCCGCGAAACTGTCTATCTTGAACGCAATCGCAGTGGCGATGTGGAGGTGGCATTTGAGGCCCCTGATACAGATATCTACCTTCACTGTGATCGTCAGCAATTGACTCAGGCGATGATTAATTTGATTAAAAACGCCACCGAATCCGTATGCGAGCGACTGACGCGCGACAAAGCGGTGCCGGGCCGTGTAACCCTGATTGTCGAACGGGAATTTTCACAAGATCAGCAAACCATCCGGATTGTTGTCGAAGACAATGGGGTAGGATTGCCGAAAACCGGCAGGAACCGGCTGACCGAGCCATATGTGACGAACCGTGAACGGGGAACGGGGCTGGGGCTGGCTATTGTAAAGAAGATCGTCGAAGACCATGAAGGTGATCTGTTACTTGAAGACACACCGGGTGGAGGCGCGCGTGTCTCCATGGTTTTTCATCGTGAAGCGGTGATCGGAGCACTGGACAATTCCGTCTCCATAGATAACAACGCTGCCGCGAACGCTCGAAGTTAACCTGCCATGGCACATGACATTCTGATTGTTGATGATGAAGCGGATATCCGGTCGCTGACTGCCGGCATTCTGGAAGACGAGGGCTTTGAGACCCGGGAAGCGGGCGACAGCACTACGGCGCTTGAAACCATCGCCCGTCGCCGTCCGGACCTGGTGCTGCTGGACATCTGGCTACGCGGCAGCGAACTGGACGGCTTAGGGATACTGAAAGCCATCAAGCGCGATCACGCAGATATTCCTGTGGTCATGATGAGCGGCCACGGCACGGTAGGGACGGCGGTCGCCGCTATACAGGACGGAGCCTACGATTTCGTCGAAAAGCCGTTTCAGGCGGATCGTCTGATCCTGGCGGTGGAACGGGCGATTGAGGCGGAACGGTTACGCCGTGAAAATACCGAGCTGCGCATGCGAACCGGGAAATCCGATCAATTGATCGGTGACACACCTGTCCTTCGCGATGTCCGCCAGGCCATAGAACGGGTAGCACCAACCAACAGCCGAGTATTGATCAGCGGGCCACCCGGTAGTGGCAAGGAGATCGTCGCCCGCCTTGTGCATATGCAGTCGCGGCGGACACAGGGACCGTTTGTGGTGTTGAACTGTGCCAATATGTCCCCTGACCGGGTGGAAGCGGAGCTGTTTGGAGAAGAGGTCGAGGACGGCTCTCCGCACAAGGTCGGCACGTTCGAGCAAGCGCACAATGGTACGTTGTTTCTCGATGAAGTAGCGGACATGCCCTTGGAGACCCAAGGCAAGATCGTCCGCGCCCTGCAAGAACAGGTGTTCCAGCGAATCGGCGGGTCGAGGCAAATTGAAGTCAGCGTCCGCGTGATCGCATCGTCAACCCGGGACCTGACACACGAGCTGAGCGAAGGCCGGTTCCGCGAAGACCTGTATTATCGTCTGAACGTCGTCCCCATCGTCGTACCGTCCTTGCGTGAGCGTCGCGATGACATTCCTTTACTAACGGATTTCTTTACCGCGCAGGCAGGTGAAAACGCTGGCCACGGCCGCCGGACCATTGCTGCCGATACCATTGCGGCATTGCAAACCTATGACTGGCCGGGCAATGTGCGCGAACTTCGCAATGTCGTAGAACGCATGTTGATCATGGCCCCGGACGATTCGTCGATTTCCATTGGACCGGATATGCTGCCCGCAGAGGTCACCGGGCGGATATCCGAGGCGAGTAATTTCCCCGCGCAGGCAGAAATCATTGGCTTACAGTTACGGGACGCACGGGAAGTGTTTGAACGGGAATATCTGGTCGCGCAACTTGACCGATTTGACGGTAATATATCCAAGACAGCAGAGTTCATTGGTATGGAGCGATCTGCGCTACACCGAAAATTGAAGAGTTTGGGTATCCAATGAGTGAGCGATCCGGAATCAAACACCGGATAAAAAGAGGACCGGATAGATGAAGATAATCGTATGTGGCGCAGGGCAGGTGGGCTTCAACATCGCCCGCCACCTGGCGTTGGAAAACAACGATGTCACGGTTGTCGATCAGTCGCCGGAGCTCATCCGGACCCTCAATGATACCATCGACGCGACCGGGCTGACGGGGCATGCGTCGGATCCCAATGTGCTGCAAGCCGCCGGGATTGAAGACGCCGACATGATCATTGCAGTTACCTACGCGGACGAGGTGAACATGGTGGCGTGTCAGGTCGCACACTCCCTGTTTGGCGTGCCCATGAAACTTGCACGGATTCGCCAGCAGACTTATCTGGAACCCATGTGGTCCAACCTGTTTTCCCGCGACAACATGCCGATCGACGTAATTATTTCACCGGAACGCGAGGTCGCCCGTGCCGTTAGTCGGCGGCTTCAGGTTCCCGGCGCTTTCGAGATGATCCCGTTGGTTGATGACCGGGTAAAGTTGCTTGGTGTCCGCTGTTCGGAACAATGTCCGTTGATCAATACACCGCTGCGCCAGTTAACCCAGTTATTCCCTGATTTGAGCATTGTTATTACCGGGATCATGCGCGACGGAAAACCGCTCGTGCCCACGGGTAACGATCAGATGTTGCCCGATGATGAAGTGTATTTTGTCGTCGATTCGAAACAGGTTCAGCGCGCCATGTCCGCATTTGGTCAGGAGCAGACCGAGGCCCGGCGCCTGCTGATTTTCGGCGGCGGCAACGTCGGTCTTTTCCTCGCACAGGAAATCGATCGCGAGCACCCCTGGGTTAACGCCAAGTTGATCGAGGCCGACCCGGCACGGGCAATAAAAATCGCCTCGCAACTGGAACGTACTATTGTGTTAAACGGCGATGTTCTTGACCCGGAGCTTCTGGAGGAAGCAAACGTACAGTCCACGGAAACGGTGGTCGCGGTTACCAATGACGATGAAACCAATATCCTGTCGTCCTTGCTGGCGAAACGGTATGGCTGCCGTCGTGCGATCACGCTCGTGAACAAGACGGTGTATGAACCGTTGGTCGCATCGTTGGGCGTAGATGTGGTCGTGAACCCACGCAACATCACTGTCTCAACCATCCTGCAACACGTCCGCCGCGGTCGAATTCACTCGGTCCATACCTTGCGTGAGGGGTTTGGCGAATTGATCGAGGCGGAGGCACTGGAGACCTCAGATCTAGTCGGAACGCCGCTGCGCGACATTGATCTGCCAGAGGGCGTTCTGCTCGGCGCAATCGCCCGTGGTGACGAGGTCATCGTGCCCCGTGGCGATACCATCATTCAGGCCAAGGACAAAGTCGTACTGTTCGCGGCCTCGAAATCGGTTCGCAAGGTGGAGAAGATGTTCTCGGTTCAACTCGAATACTTCTGATCCGCTGGGAATATTTCATGTCACCATCTACAATCTCCACATTGAGCCCGCCCAAGGCTGTGATATTCGACTGGGATAACACGCTGATTGATTCCTGGGTGATCATTCATGACGCCATGAATGCGACGCTGAACCATTTCGGAATGGAAAGCTGGACGCTGGATGAAACCCGTAGCCGGGTCAGAAAATCCATGCGCGATAGATTTCCCACCCTGTTCGGCGATGCATGGCCGGACGCGGCAGATGTGTTCTATGCCCGTTACCGGGAAATCCATCTGTCGAACCTTAAACCACTTCCCGGCAGCGCTAATGTGCTCGAAGCACTTCACGAACAGGGCATCTTCCTGGCCGTGGTAAGCAACAAAACGGGCGAATATCTGCGGCTCGAGGCCACGCACCTGGGTTGGGATCGCTACCTGAGTAATCTGGTTGGTGCAAACGATGCAGCACACGACAAGCCCGCGACGGACCCGGTTCACATGGCGCTCAATGGCAGTGGTCACAAACCTGGAAAGGATGTCTGGTTCGTCGGGGATGCCGACATTGATCTGGAATGCGCCATTAAAGCCGGGTGCCTGCCAATTCTGGTGCGCGAAACGCCACCGGGCCCCGGGGAGTTCGACGAACACCCTCCTGAAAAGTATCTGAAGAACTGTCGGGAACTAAAAGAATTTGCGAACTTATGCCTCGAGTGAATTGAAACCCCTGAAATTTCTAGTATTGTTGTGACTTGCGCTTTAAACAGACTGATGCACTGGGGAGTGGGGATGCGCTATTTGGGCCAATAATGGCTCGCTGGCGTCTCGTCTCCGGATCAGTAACAAGAAAAAATGGGACTACACGACATGTCCGCCGAAAAAACACAAAACGTACAGGACGTCTTCCTCAATTACATTCGCAAGAACAAGACTCCGGTCACCGTGTTCTTGATCAATGGTGTCAAATTGCAGGGCATTGTTACGTGGTTTGATAATTTCTCGGTCCTGCTGCGCCGCGACGGCCATACGCAACTGGTCTACAAGCACGCGATTTCCACCGTTATGCCATCGGTTCCCGTTCAATTGTTTGAACCGGAAGCAGAAACGGATGACGGCACTGACTAGTCATTGGTGAACGCACACGAAACAGACCACACGGACGTTGCGACCCTGAAGGGCGAGCAGTGCGCTATTCTGCACCCGGACGTTCCGGGCAGCAGCAGTGAAATGCGGTCTGCCGATGGCAAGCTGGACGAGGCCATCGGGCTTGCCATGGCCATCGAACTGATCATCGCGCACACTGAAATAATCAAAATTTCACGAAGACCGACGCCCGGAACGTTTTTCGGCAAAGGCACCGTGGAACGCATTGCTGAGATTATCGGACCACAATCTGGCTCCCAACAGCTCGAAGACCTCGACCTCGACCTCGACCTTGATCTTGAACAGCCCCCTGATCAGGATGACACCGGACGCCGCGCCCATCGTCGGGGACACCAGAATCCAGAGCCCAATGACATATCGCTGGTCATCGTCAACGCAACGCTCAGCCCGGTTCAGCAACGCAACCTGGAACGCGCCTGGAAAGCAAAGGTGATTGATCGCACGGGACTGATTTTGGAAATTTTCGGTGATCGTGCACGGACCAAGGAGGGCCGGTTGCAGGTTGAGCTTGCCGCCCTGACATACCAGCGCAGCCGCCTCGTGCGGAGCTGGACCCACCTGGAACGCCAGCGAGGTGGCCTCGGCTTCGTCGGTGGTCCCGGCGAAACCCAGATCGAAACGGACCGCCGCCTAATTGATGAGCGGATCGTCCAGATCAAGCGTCAGCTCACCAACGTAGAGCGGACCCGCCGCCTGCACCGCAGCGCGCGCAAACGCGTACCCTATCCGTCGGTCGCGCTGGTCGGCTATACCAATGCCGGCAAATCGACTCTGTTCAATCGGATGACGAAAGCTTCAGTGGAAGTAAAAGATCAACTTTTCGCGACGCTTGACCCGACCATGCGACGGATTGACCTGCCAACGGGCGGCACAGCAATTTTGTCGGATACGGTGGGTTTTGTATCTGATCTTCCCCATGAACTGGTCGAAGCCTTTCATGCCACGCTTGAAGAAGTCCATGAAGCCGACATGATCCTTCACGTCCGCGACATTGCACACGCCGATACGGAGGCACAGAGAATCGATGTTGTCAGTGTTCTGGAGAAAATCGATGTGCAGGCCGGCAATGTGGACGAGTCTCGTCCCGAACAAGATAACCTGACGGCAATCCCGTTTCTGGAAGTCATCAACAAAGTTGATTTGCTGTCAGACAACAGACGTACAGCAGAGGAAAACAGGGTGGCACGGAGCGACGAGCCGCGGATACTGGTCTCCGCCATTACCGGCGAAGGCGTCGAGGCATTGCGACAGCGCATCGATCAGGAACTCACCCGCAATTACCGACTGATGTCCGTCACCATGGCCTATGAAAATGGTGCCGCCGTTGCCTGGCTCTATGAGCATGGCAACGTTGTGGCACGGCATGATGATAAGGATGGCGTCCATATTCAGGTGCGCATGGCCCCCCACAATGCGGACCGTTTACGCGAGCGGACGGATGTCCGCTTCTCCTGATTTCCGGCCAGGGCATTTCCGGGCTGATATTCTGTCTGGCGGTTACGCCACCTCGATCACGGCATCGACCTCTACCGCGATTCCGAGAGGCAGGGATGATGAGCCAACAGCCGCGCGGGCATGTTGGCCGACATCACCGAAGACGTCCTGCATCAGATCGGAAGCGCCATTGATGACCTTTGGATGATCGGTGAAATCCGGGGTGCAATTCACAAAACCGCCGAGGCGCACGACTCGCTTCACCCGGTCCAGATCACCGTCGCAGGCAGCGCGCATTTGAGCAATGAGATTGACGCCGCACAGGCGTGCCGCCTGATACCCTTCCTCGACCGACAACGTATCGCCAAGTTTCCCAACGAAGCGAAGCTCACCGCTATCCATGGTAATCTGGCCAGATATCATGACCAGCGCTCCGGTGCGCACGAATGGCAGGTAACTTGCGACGGGAACAGCGGGGGTAGGAAGCGAAATGCCGAGCTCGGCGAGACGGGCGTCAATGGTACCGGCCATGTTTAATCTCCATGAATATTTAGAAAACTGTTGATATACGACCCTACTGTCACCTCCAGAAAGGGCCAGTCAATAAATACCGTTGTTTCGGAAATTTATACAAACCGTTAAGGTATCTACGGCATGGACCAATAAAAGGAAGCCCGAGCATGAGTGTAGAGATGCGTGAACTGAACCACTGGGATCACCGATTCTTAGGCTTGGCCCGCCTTATTGCGGGATGGTCCAAAGATCCCAGCACCCAGGTCGGCAGTGTGATCGTCGATCCCATGCTGCGGGTGGTCTCGACTGGCTTCAACGGATTGCCCAGTGGGGTTGAGGATACCATCGAGCGGTTGAGCGACCGCAGCATCAAGTATGACATGGTGGTCCATGCAGAACGCAACGCCATCATCGACGCCAAACGCGATCTGTCGGGTACCTCTCTATACGTCTGGCCGATCATGCCGTGCAGTGTGTGCGCCGCCATGATCATCCAGACCGGGGTTTCAGAAGTCGTCGCCGTCGAAACCGACAATCAGCGACTGATTGAATCATGCCGGTTTGAACTGACGCGGGAAATGTTTGCGGAAACGAACGTGCGTTTGATTCTCGCACCACAGACGTTTCTCGACCAGAAAGAACCCGCGCGAAAATAGGGGTCGCCCAGATTACAACTGGTACATATCGCCTTCCTTAGGCGCGAGGCAGACAGTGCTGGACCCCATATCGCTGAGTGTTTTCTGGGTGGTTTCCAGTTTCACATCAATATCGTCATCAGTCTGATCGGGGTCATGGTGGAACAGAAAGAGCTGCTTTACCTCGCCCGCATGGGCCAGTTTCGCAACTTTGCTGATGCATGAATGCCCCCAGCCGACCTTGCTGACGTACTCCTCGTCGCTGTAGGTCGAATCCGTAATCAGAATATCGCAGCCACGCACGAAATCGGCGAGCTTACTTTCGTAGTGCGCGTTGTAGAACTCGCTATCATCGAGAAACATTTCATTATCGGTGATATAGCAAACCGAGCGCCCGCCGTAGTCCACCCGGTAACCCAGACAGACGCCGGGATGGCTGAGCAACATGGTGCTGACAGTGACGTTGCCGATATCGAGAACCTCTTCCCGCAGATTGCGGAAATAGACACGGGCGGCAAACTCCTTGAGCGTAATGGGGAAGTACACGCCTTCCATCTGCGCCGATGCGATCTGGCGCATAGTGAGATCACCGTGCTGCGCGCCGAGAATTTCAAACTCGTTTCCCTGCATATAAAGGGGAACGAAGAAGGGCAGGGAATTGATGTGATCCCAATGCGGGTGAGAAATGAAAATTTTGCCATCAATCCGCTTGCGACTTTGCTTCAACAAATGATTGGACAGAGACTTGATCCCCGAGCCCGCATCAAAAATGAACAGCTCATCGCGCGGAAATTCAATGGAAACACACGATGTATTGCCGCCGTATCGCAACGATCCTTCACCAAGTACAGGCAGGGTGCCACGACATCCCCAGAACGACAAATTCATATGGTCGCCAAGAATACGGACAACCGTTTCGGCAAATGTGTTGGGATTGATAGGCTTTATCAGATACCCATGTGCGCCATCGCGAAAAGCCTGCTGGCGGTCAAATTCGTAAGATTTTGCAGAAACGACAACGAAGCGGGTTTTGGCCAGACGCTTGTCTTTTGTCAGTTCCTTGATGACGGAAAAACCGTCAACACCGGGCATCATGAGGTCGAGCAGAACACAATCCGGGGCCAAATCCGGTATTTTGCTCACGGCCTCCTTACCAGACGTAAAAACAGAAGCCTTATGACCTTTTTCGGTCAATAAAGTTTGCATCACCTTGGCCACCATCGGATCGTCGTCAACGATCACGAAATTATGGGTGCCGTTCTTATTCATGTGTACACCAAACCAATTCAACCTGAGCCGGGCCAACCTGAGTAGGGGCCTCGAACCTCACCAAAATCGGACACGCCATTAAATACAACGAGTCCTCTCTAGGGTCATCAACCAATCATCACGTATATTTCTGATGTCAAATCCCCAAAACCCTGCACTCTCCCTACGCCTGTCTATACTACATGCCAACGGGATGAAAGAAAATCAAGTATCTCCTATGGTTATGGTCTTCTTATCGCCTTGGAAATCACACGAATGGCGTCCCTGTCTGATGGGAAATGGGCAAAAAGAGGGCGCTCTGACAAAGTCAGAAGCGCCCCAAGTTTCCCAGGGAGGATCGGTATCAACCCTTGTCCGTCAGGAGCACCCGCTGGTGCCCCCGCATGTGTTGCACTTTAAACAGGTGCCATTGCGGACAAGAGTGAAATTCCCGCACTCCGTACAAGCATCACCCTCATAACCCTTCATGCGCGCCTCTCGAACTCGACCCAGACGCTGATCGGTCTTCTCCATGATTTCAGTGGATACGCTGATAGCGCTGGCCATTTCAGTTGAAGAAGCCAACTGTTGGACACTGCCGCCTGCCGCAACCGTTGTCCCGCCGGAGACAGCTACCGCACTGGTCACTTCTTCGTGAGAACTTTGGTTATTGCTGATAACGACCAGTTTGGAGCGCACATACCCCCGTGACGCGCACCGCGCCATAACTTCTTCCATGGTTCCGGTGTTTCCTCCGGAGCCAAGAGCACCCTCGCCATTACCCTTGCCCAGACTGTCGGGCAGCAGATCACTTGGTTGTGCATGGGCCAGATCATTTCGGCCAAGATAGGAAACCGCGAGTTCGCGGAAGATGTAGTCGAGGATGGACGTCGCCATTTTAATCGTCTCATTGCCCTCAACGATGCCGGACGGCTCGAAGCGGGTGAACGTAAAGGCCTCGACGTATTCCTCGAGAGGAACGCCATATTGCAGGCCCAACGATATAGCGATGGCGAAGTTGTTCATCATGCTACGGAAGGCCGCGCCTTCCTTGTGCATATCGATGAATATCTCTGATAACCGACCGTCCTCGTATTCACCGGTGCGGAGATAGACCTTGTGACCACCAACGGCAGCCTTCTGGGTATAGCCCTTGCGGCGTGACGGGGGCCGCAGACGTTGAGCGATAAAACGTTCAACAATCCGTTCCGTAACGATTTCCGGGCGTTTTCCGGCAGGTGCCTCAATCAGGGCATCCAACGCCTCATCAGCATCTTCAATACCGTCAAACAGCGATGATGACAGGGGTTGGGACAGCTTTGATCCATCGCGGTACAGAGCATTGGCCTTGAGCGCCAATCGCCAGGACAACAAATAGGCTTCCTTGCATTCCTCAACCGTCGCCGAATTAGGCATATTGATGGTCTTGGAAATGGCGCCGCTGATGAACGGCTGACTGGCTGCCATCATCCGGATATGGCTATCAACGGACAGGAAACGCTCGCCTGTCTTGCCACACGCATTGGCGCAATCAAACACCGGCAGATGCTCGTCCTTCAAATTAGGCGCGCCTTCCAGTGTCATGGCACCGCAGACATAAATGTTTGCGGCCTCAATTTCGGCTTTCGAGAAACCCAGTTCGGCCAACATATCGAACGAGATATCATCCAGTTTTGCAGCCTCAATTCCCAACGTTTCGGTACAGAAGGTTGCGCCTAAAGACCACTTGTTGAAGACAAATCGAATGTCGAAGGCGTCGCCAACAGCGCCTTCAACCAAATCCAGAGCTTCGTTGGTGAAGCCTTTGTTTTTCAAGGATTCAGGGTTGATACTGGGAGCGCCAATAAGGGTTCCGTGACCAACGGCATAGTTGACGATAGCTCGGGAATCAGCTGCACCGTAACCGAGACTTCCAAGGGCCGATGGCACCATGCGGTTGATGATCTTGAAGTACCCGCCACCGGCAAGTTTCTTGAATTTTACCAAGGCAAAATCAGGCTCGATTCCCGTAGTATCACAATCCATGACCAGACCGATGGTCCCTGTCGGGGCAATCACCGTTGTCTGGGCATTACGGAAACCATGAGCTTCACCCAACTCAAGCGCCATATCCCAGGCTTTCTTGGCCGCATCGGCAAGCGGAATATCGCGGCAATTCTCCCGGTCCAGTGCGACCGGCAGGATGGACAGGTCCTCGTAGCCTTCAGTCTTGCTGTAGGCCGCGTTCCGATGGTTCCGAATGACCCGAAGCATGGGCTCACGGTTATCGTCGAAACCCGGGAAGGCCCCCATTTCACCAGCCATTTCCGCTGATGTTGCATAGGCCGTTCCGGTCATAACCGCCGATACGGCACCACAGAACGAACGGGCCTCATCGGAATCATAAGGAATGCCCGATGCCATCAGGTATCCGCCAATATTGGCAAACCCCAGTCCAAGTGTCCGGAATTCATAGGACAATTCGGCAATACGCGCCGAGGGGAACTGCGCCATCATCACGGAGATCTCCAGCGTGATGGTCCACAATCGTACAGCATGGCGGAAGGCTGTTACGTCAAACGATCCGTCTTCGGCCCGGAACGTATACAGGTTCAATGACGCCAGATTGCATGCGGTATCATCGAGGAACATATATTCCGAACAAGGGTTGGATGCATTGATCCGGCCACTGGACGGGCAGGTGTGCCAGTCATTAATGGTGGTATCAAACTGCATGCCCGGATCAGCACTGGCCCATGCCGCGTGACCAATCTGTTCCCACAGGTCCTGCGCACGAATACGCTTGGCAACCTGACCGTTCTTGCGGTTGATGAGCTCCCAGTCACCGTCATCGAGGACGCGCTGCAGGAAACCATCCGTTACCCGCACCGTATTATTCGAATTCTGCCCGGAAACCGTCAGATAGGCATCGGAATCCCAATCCGTGTTGTAGGTCGGGAATTCTATTTCCGTGTAGCCCTGCTTGGCGAACTGAATAACCCGTTGAACATAGTTTTCAGGCACCATGGCTTTCCGTGTTTCCCGGATAGCCTTCTTCAGAGCGTCGTTCTTCTTTGGATCGAAGCGTTCGTCACCGGAGTCTTCATCCATACCGCCATGACAGGCCGCAATAACCGCATTCAGGTTCTTTTGTGCCAGCATGGATCCGGCAACCATGGCCAAGACCTTCTGTTCTTCGAGAACTTTCCAGTTGATGAACTGCTCGATATCTGGGTGATCAACGTCAACCACGACCATCTTCGCTGCACGACGGGTGGTCCCGCCGGACTTGATGGCGCCAGCAGCCCGGTCACCGATTTTCAGGAAGCTCATCAACCCTGATGATTTTCCGCCACCGGAAAGCGATTCGCCTTCGCCCCGAAGATTAGAGAAATTGGTGCCCGTACCCGAGCCATACTTGAACAGGCGCGCTTCACGCACCCACAGGTCCATGATACCGCCTTCATTCACCAGATCGTCATCGATTCCCTGAATGAAACAGGCGTGCGGTTGCGGGTGCTCGTACGATGATTCGGAACGGGTCAGAACGCCGGTCTGGTAATCGACATAATGATGGCCCTGTGCCGGCCCGTCAATTCCATAGGCCCAGTGCAGCCCTGTATTAAACCATTGTGGTGAATTCGGCGCACCTTGCTGAGCGCACAACATGTGGCGCATTTCGTCATAATAGGCGAGGGCGTCTGATTCGGAATCGAAATAGCCGCCTTTCCAGCCCCAATAGGTCCAGGTTCCCGCCAAACGATCGAAGACCTGCTTGGCACTGCTTTCGCCAACAAATCGTTTATCCTCATCCAGCTCGGCAAGCGCCTCATCGTCGGGGACATGTCGCCATAGCCAAGACGGAACGTCGTTTTCCTCAACCTTCTTCATTCGAGCCGGAACGCCGGCTTTTCGGAAGTACTTTTGAGCCAGTACATCATTGGCCACCTGGGACCAACGACTGGGAATTTCCATATTCTCCAGGCTGAAAACAACAGTGCCATCAGGGTTTCTGATCTCACTGGACGTCATCGTGAAATCAAAAGCATCGTAGGGCGATTGATCATGTTTTGTGTAGAGCCGCGTTATACGCATTTATCCCCCACCTCGTGTATCTCGAAGTTGTGATTGTTAGGTTTCTTTGGACCCTTGGCCCCCGGTTGCGCCCTTATATGCTTGGCCTTATACTGACCCAACACAAAGTCTCGTGTCTGCCCAGGAACAACGCACTATATGTAGCCCAGGGTCCAAACGCCTCGCAACATGAAAACCTGTCGAAATCGCAAATATTTCCCTTGCGCTCTACTAGATTTTGTGTTCCTCAGCTACTCAATGTCATCATATGGTATGCCAGATTCTGTTACCGAGCTATTAAGAGTTACGGTTAACGTATCAAAAAACATATCGGTTTACCCTTTGGCCTCCTGAGCGGTCCTCGGACGGCCTGCCGGGCGGATCTGTCGGGCGATCTTTTGCAGCACCCTTCACTGACTGGCCACTGGTCGACTTTTGGTTAGACTGCCCGCAGCCCCCTGACTGCCGTGGCGCTGGACGCCACCCCGACGAGATGGCATATTGCCGCAGCTTTGCAGCCTGTCCGCCCCGCGTATTTTTAGTCGTCGAGGGGGGCCTTTTGGAGTAGATGAGCGAATGGCAACCATCGGAACACTGATGTACACGTGGCTTAACGGTGAATTGGTTGGTGCCGACGAATTCGGGAATCGGTATTACCATGCCCGGCGCGATTCGCTGAATGGTCGGCAACGCCGCTGGGTTATCTATAAAGGCAGACCCGATGCATCCAACGTACCAGCTGAATGGCACGCATGGTTACACCACACAACGAACGATCCGCTGACCGAACTGGCCGCCCAGAGCCGCGCCTGGCAAAAACCCCACAAGGCCAATCCGAGTGGAACGGCCGAGGCCTATCGCCCGCTAGGTCATGATCTTCGGGGCGGGAATCGCGCTGCGGCGACCGGCGACTATGAGGCATGGAGGCCGGAATAAGGCCCCTAGAGCAGACCTCGAATCGACAGAATCGAAATCAGAGATGCCACCATGAGATCCATGTCTCGCGAAACACGTGAAATCGCTATCGGCGCACTGACGCTGGCAGTTTTTGTTGCTGTTTTTACGCTGGTCTCCTGGCGTAGCGACTCGGCCAATGCAAAGACGGATGAGTTCTTTCGCATCAAAGCTCTGTTCAATCGGGTGGACGGACTGTTGCCCGGTGATGATGTCCGACTCGGCGGCATCAAGGTCGGTTATGTGGAATCCCAGTCCATAGACAAGGCCTATCACGCCGTCCTGACATTTGCTGTCCGCAAGGATATACCGCTGCCGCTGGATACATCTGCGGCCATTCACACCAACGGCCTGTTCGGATCCAAGTTTATTGTCCTGGAACCGGGGGGTGAGTATGATTTCCTGGGCGAAGGTGGCGAAATCATGTTCACTCAGGATTCTGTTGTCGTCGAAGATTTGCTGGAACTTATCATCAGTGAAGGCAAAGCCAGACAGGCCAACCAGAACTAGCCAGAACCCATGTCCGGCACCACAATCCGGACAGAAACATAAAAAGAGGCACACATGGGACGAAATGCAATTGAAACGGTCATGGGCGCGGTGGTCCTGCTGGTCGCTGGCATGTTCGTGTTTTTTGCCTATAACACGGCGCAGGTAAAGTCCGTAAACGGCTACGCTGTCAGTGCTGCGTTTTACAAAGTGGGTGGATTGAGCACTGGTAGTGATGTCCGCATCAGTGGCATCAAGGTTGGCACGGTTATCAGTCGCGAGTTAGACCCCGAGACCTATAATGCCATTGTAAACATGACTATTTCTTCCGATGTGAAACTTCCCCTCGATACAGTCGCTACGATCGGCAGCGAGGGCATTCTCGGCGGCATGTATGTCCGACTGAAACCCGGCCAAGAGATGAGCTACATAGAATCAGGTGGCATCATCGAGAAAACCCAGGATTTCAAGTCGCTGGAGGACCAGGTTGGTGAAATTATCTTCCTCGCCACCGGCGGACCCGAGAGCGGCTCATAGTCACCGTGGCTTCCGATTCCCCTATCCAGATTTATTTTCCATGATCCGATTCCCCGTCCTGATCCTCAGTTTTCTGCTTTCTGCAGTCTCATCGACCATCGCCACAGCCGAACCCTATGATGTCGTCGTGCTGCAAGGATTGGACAAGGTGACAGCGAGGGTATCGACGATACGGATTGCCGTCGGCGATTCGTCCCGCTTTGGCTCGCTGGATATCATTGTCCGCCACTGCGACAAACGACCACCGGAGGAGACGCCTGAAAGTGCGGCGTTCCTGGACATTTCAGAAGTTCGCACCGGCGAGGGTGCCCAATCGCTGTTTCGCGGCTGGATGTTCGCGTCGAGCCCGGCCATCTCCGCGCTGGAGCACCCGGTCTATGATATCTGGGTTCTCGATTGCGAACAGCCGACGGCTGTCAGTCCGTGACCGGCTCTGGAAATAACCACTTATCCAGTTCTTCCGGATCGGGATCAGCGGGAAATACGGTCTGATACCGAATGGCTTCTTCCAGACGTTCAAGATAGATCCGGCAGGGAATCTCCACCGCGCCAAACTGGCGTAAATGCTCCGTCACGAATTGGGTATCAAGTAAACGGTAATTGGCCATTCTTAGCCGCGCCACCAGATGGGCAAGGGCGACTTTGCTAGCGTTGGCCTCCCGCGAAAACATGCTTTCGCCAAAAAAAGCACAGCCCAGAGAAACGCCATACAGCCCGCCAACCAACACACCGTCACGCCAGCATTCCACAGAATGGGCAAATCCGCGCTGATGCAGTTCGATGTAGGCGCGGCGGATTTCTTCATTGATCCACGTTTCCTGACGCTCACCATTGGTTTCGGCGCACAACTCAACGACGTCAGCAAAGGCGGTATCACAGCGGACGTCGAAATCACCCCGCCGGATGATCTTGCGGAGACTGCGCGGTACATGAAATGTTTCCAGTGGCAACACACCACGGACGCGGGGATCAACCCAGAACACTGTTGGATCATCATGGCTTTCCGCCATGGGGAAGATGCCGGCCGCGTAGGCCCGCAGTACCAATTCGGCGGTCAATTTGCTTTGCTTGGCGGATTTATGGTCCATATCTGATGCTGCCACATTCCCGGTCAGTCACACACCGGCACCAAATCAATCTTAAACAGGTATGTAGTCCGAATGGCATAACAATGACAGTAATGCAAAAAACCGTCTTTGAGGTCGATCAATTTTACAGATCATCAGATGATCGTTATGAGTCCAGGTCCAGAAGCTTTTCCAGCCAGTGGATGTCATAATCGCCGTTCACAAAATCCGTTTCACCGATCAGTCTTTGGTGCAGCGGGATGCTGGTCTCGATACCATCAATCACATACTCACCAAGGGCGCGTCGAAGACGCATGAGGCATTCATTGCGATTGGTTCCATAGACGATCAGTTTGGCGATCATGCTGTCATAATGAGACGGCACTGTGTAGCCGGAATAAAGTGCCGAATCCACCCGAACACCCAAACCGCCCGGTGCATGGTAGTCGCCAATCTTTCCGGGTGATGGCATAAAGGTTTCTGGATTCTCGGCATTGATCCGGCATTCTATGGAATGCCCATGAAACCGGATTTCTTCCTGCGTAAAGCCAAGCGGGGTGCCAGACGCCACCCGGATCATTTCCCGCACCAGATCCAGGCCACAGATCATCTCTGTCACCGGATGCTCGACCTGAAGCCGGGTATTCATTTCAATGAAGTAGAACTCGCCGTCTTCGTACAGGAATTCAATGGTTCCAGTGCTACAGTACCCCAGTTTCTGGACGGCGGCGCGGGCGACTTCACCAATGGCGCTGCGCTGGTCTGCATTCAGAGCAGGGGAAGGGGCTTCTTCGACGACCTTCTGGTGGCGGCGCTGAATCGAACAATCGCGTTCGCCGAGATGCACGACATTGCCATGACTGTCAGCCAGAATCTGAATTTCAATATGGCGCGGATGGCTCAGGAATTTTTCCAGATACACGGCACCACTGCCAAATGCTGCGGCCGCCTCGGAGCTGGCGGTGGAAAGCGCTTCGCGTAAATCGTCTGCTGTCTTGGCAACCTTCATGCCGCGGCCACCACCACCGGCCGCCGCTTTGACAATGACAGGGTAGCCGATCTCCTTGGCCACACGGAGGGCCTCCTCAGGGTCGGTGATTTCACCTTCCGAACCGGGCACAACCGGAATACCGACTGCCTTGACCGCAGCCTTGGCCGTGATCTTGTCGCCCATCAGGCGGATGTGTTCATGGTTCGGCCCGATGAACGTAAAGCCATGCTCCTCAACCATCTCGGCGAAATCGGCGTTTTCCGACAGAAAGCCATATCCCGGATGGATAGCGTCAGCATTTGAAATGGCCGCTGCTGTCAGGATCGCCGATGTATTGAGGTAACTGGCGCGCACCGAAGGCGGACCGATACAGACGGACTCATCGGCAAGGCGCACATGCATGGCAGAGGCATCAGCCGTCGAATGGACAGCAACCGTACGAATGCCCATCTCGCGACAGGCTCGTTGGATCCTGACCGCAATCTCACCTCGGTTGGCGATGAGAACTTTTTCAAACACGATTTATTGTCCGCCCTGATTCATTCAACGATCATCAATGCTTCGCCGAATTCAACCGGCGATCCATTGCTGATCAGGATTCTTGAAACCTTGCCCGACTTAGGCGCACGGATGGGGTTGAAGACCTTCATAGCCTCCACCAACAAAAGGGTATCTCCCTCATTGACCTGATCGCCAACCTTCACAAAGGCAGGCGTTTCCGGGTCCGACGATGTGTAGACAACACCAACCATCGGTGAACACACCGCGCTGGGATGGGCCGACAAATCGTCAGGGTCCGTCGCCGCAGCACCAGGAGCCGCCAGCACCGCGCCGGGGCCGGGGGCCGTCATCTGTATAGATGTGGCGGTTCCACCGCGCGAGACACGGATATGCCATTCGTCGCGTCCGTATTCGATTTCCGATAAACCGGTTTCGTCCAACAGCTCTGCGAGTTGACGAACCAGTTCCATATCAATCCCCGATGGATTTTTTGGGGGTTTTTCGGCCTTACTCATCAAGTACTCCCTTTGTCCGCGCCCGTGTCCGTTCCTGGTCTTAATCCAGACGGCGCGCCAGTGCTTCAAGCGCCAGTTCATAACCATGCGCGCCGAGGCCACAAATCATGCCCAGAGCGGCTTTTGATACATAAGAATTCTGGCGAAACTCATCGCGTTGATGAATGTTCGACAGATGCACCTCGATAATCGGCACGTCAACAGCCAGCAAGGCGTCCAGGATCGCAACCGATGTATGGGTATAAGCACCGGCATTAATAATCAATCCACTGTGCGATGTGCGGGCTTCCTGAATCCAGTCAACGATTTCGCCTTCATTGTTGCTCTGGCGAAAATCCACATCCAATCCCAGCCCGGCACCCAGTTCGGTGCAGGCGGCCTCAATGGTGGCCAGGGTATCGTGCCCATAGACCTCCGGTTGACGGGCACCCAACAGGTTCAGGTTGGGTCCATTGATAATCAGAATACGCTTAACCATCACCAGTTTGCCTTGTGTTAGCCTTTATCGGCTCCAATCGGGTCAATCCGCCGAATCAGATGGTGAAATCTATAGCACGGCAAAACAGGGCATTACACCGCGTTTTGTTGTTTTGTTGATCTATGAGGCCGCTAAAAACCTTTTACTCAGATCATGACGAATATCCAATATGTGATAAGAAATCACAAAATCGATTTTCACGGCTAGGAATCCTGAAAAGTAGTCGCTAAGATCACTATACAGTAGAAAATAATCAAAATACCCCGGTAATACCCCCCCGCGACATGAACGGGAATCGGGCCAGTCGTTGGTTTCCGAAAATAAACTTGAACAGGATTAATAGGGAGAATTCCAAATGGAAGACATCAAACCAATCGAGGCAATCCGTGCGGTCCGCGAAGGACGCATGAGCCGCCGTGATTTCACCAAACTGCTTACCGCCGCCGGCGTCGGCATGGCGACCATGCCGCTGATCCCCACAGTGGGTAAGGCCGCAACCGAAGACCACCCCCTGGTTTTCACCTGGGCGGGCTACGAGGAAGAGGGCTTTAACGCCGCCTACCGTGAAAAATACGATGGCGAGCTGCCGAATTTTTCCTTTTTCGGTGATGAAGAAGAAGCCTTCGCAAAGATTCGCGCCGGGTTCAAGGCTGATGTTTCCATGCCATGCTCCTATAAAATACCGCAATGGACCAAGGCTGGCGTTATACAACCCATCGACACCTCCCGGTTATCAAACTGGAAAGACATCATCCCCAACCTGAAAAACATTGAAGGAACCGTTATCGACGGCAATCAAATGTTTGTTTGTCAGGATTGGGCACAAACCTCCATTCTCTACCGCACAGACCTGATGAAAGAACTCGCAGGCGATATCGAAGAATCCTGGGGGATGATGTGGGACGAACGCCTTGCCGGTCGTATTTCCATGCTCGACAGCCTGATTGACGGCGTCATGGTCGCCGCCATCTACGGCGGTGCCAAGAACCCCTTCAACATGGACGACGCCGACATCGAGATGACGCGTGAGCTACTGCGCCAGCAGTTGCCTCTACTGCGGTTCTACTCCAACGACACGACCAGCATCGAACAGGCTCTGGCCAGTGGCGAACTGGTTGCTGCCGTAGCCTGGACAGCGTCCTATGGCAACCTGAAAGCCGAAGGCATCCCCGTGACGTGGGCGCAGCCGAAAGAAGGCGCCATGACATGGACCTGTGGTCTCTGCCTGCAGGCGGACGCTGATGAAGCCAAGCTCGATCGCTCTTACGATTTCATTGATGCCATGCTTAGCCCGGAAGCCGGCGAGTATGAAATCATGGAATGGTACTATGGTCACTCGAACCTGAAGGCCTTTGAGCGGGTCTCCAAGGAAGACCTTGAAGCCCGGGGTTATCCGTCCGATCCCAACAAATTCGGAGAATTCCTATCTGCCGGTATCTTCCAGGAGCCGATCCTGAACGAGCCCGTACTGCAGGAAATGTTCGAAGAAGTCAAAGCCGGTATGTAAGCCTGAACAGAAACTCGCCGCCCCGCGTTCATTGACCGGGGCGGCGTTCTTTGTGGCCATCCGGGACGACATTCCAGGGCAGAGAATAAAGTGATGACAGAACAGACGACCGCTATCCGGCAACCGCCGAAACGATCCTTCGGAGAAAGCCTGCACGCGTTGTTTCTCAGGAGCGAGCCGTTGCGCGGCTACTCCCTTATGTCACCGACGCTCGGACTTATGGTCGTAGCCCTTGCATTACCTATTGCCATGCTGCTGGCCATGAGCTTCTGGACAACACTTGGTTTTGATTTCGACCGCACGATCACCTTCGACAACTACATAAAGTTTTTTCAAAAATCGATCTATCCAAAGATCCTGTTCAAGTCCATGAAGATGTCAGGCATGGTAACGCTGATCACCGTGTTGCTGGCCTACCCGATGGCCTATTTCATCGCCTTCAAGGTACACAAGAACAAATTGGTGTGGCTGATCCTGATCACCGTGCCATTCTGGACCAGCTACCTGCTGCGTATTTTTGCCTGGAAGATCATCTTGGGTTACAACGGCGTGATCAATTCCGGCCTCGGATCGCTCGGGATTCTATCCGAGCCGCTCACCTTCCTGCTCTACAACCCCACCGCCGTTGTCATCACGTTGGCCCATGCGTGGGCCGCCTTCGCTATCTTGCCGATTTATGTCTCGCTGGAGAAGATCGACCGCTCGCTGCTCGAGGCTGCCACCGACTTGGGCGATGGCCCCGTCGCACGTTTCCTGCGCGTCACCCTGCCACTCTCCATGCCTGGTGTCATCGCCGCTTCACTACTGGTCTTTATCCCCACCGTGGGTGACTACGTTACGCCCAAGTTAGTGGGCGGTACCACCGGCATCATGTTCGGAAACCTGATCCAGTCGCAATTCGGCAAGGCCGCCAACTGGCCCATGGGTGCTGCCCTGTCTGTAGCCGCCATGATCACCATCACGTTAGCGGTATGCGCCTTCCTGTGGTTCACCAAGCGTGTTCGCAAGGGAGTGGCGTGATGAAGCTCAGCAACTCAAGAAAGTTCAGTTCGCTGACCATTTACGCGATTGTCTATCTCGCGTTTATCTACGTGCCGGTGCTGTTCCTGCCCCTGTTCTCGTTCAATGATTCCATTTACGTGGCCTTTCCGCTGAAGGGATTCACATTGGAATGGTATTCCACCATGGCTGATTCCGATGGCCTGGTGCAAGCGCTGATGAACTCCCTCAAGGTCGGTGCTGTCGTCGCCATCCTCAGCACCATCCTCGGTACGCTGGCGGCCAAAGCGTTGACCCGTTACCGCATGCCCGGCAGCAGCGCCATGGTCGGTGTCATCATGATCCCGCTGGTCATCCCGGGCATTATTATCGGCATCGCGTTGCTGGTGCTGATCAATACGCTGGGTATTGGACTGTCACTGTACACCATTGGTCTGGCGCACTTGCCGGAATGTACGGCGTTTTCAATGCTGGTGATGATCTCCCGGCTCGAAGGGTTCGAAAAACAGATTGAAGAAGCATCACTGGATCTGGGCGAGGGCCCCTGGATGACGTTCTGGCGCGTTACCTTCCCACTCGCCATGCCCGGCATCGTCGCCAGCCTACTACTGACCTTCACCATTTCCTTCGATGAATTCATCCTCGCCTTCTTCCTTGCCGGACAAGAAGTAACCCTGCCCATTTACATCTGGTCGCAGTTGCGATTCCCGGCAAAGCTGCCAAGCGTGCTTGCGCTGGGCAGCCTCATTCTGGTGGCGTCATTCATTCTCGTCACCTTTGCCGAGTGGTTCCGCAGACGCGGCGTCCAGATCAAATCCACGAGTGGAGTATAAGACCGTGAGTAACGACGAAACCTTCATCTCCATCCAGAACGTCTCCAAGCATTTCGGTGCCGTCAAGGCCGTCGACGATGTCACGCTCAACATTCACCGAGGTGAATTTTTTTCCCTGCTAGGCCCATCGGGCTGTGGCAAGACAACGTTGTTGCGTATGCTGGCGGGGTTTGAATCGCCGACGATAGGCGAGTTGTACATCGATGATCAGCCCATGTCCGCGGTGGCACCCAACCATCGCCCAGTTAATATGGTGTTCCAGAATTACGCCATTTTCCCGCATCTCAACGTGAGCCAGAACATCGCCTATGGCCTGCGCAAGGACAAGCTATCGAAACAGAAAATGGATGAGATGGTCGACGAGATGCTCGATCTTATCGCGTTGCCGGGATACGGCGACCGCGGCTCTGACGAGCTTTCCGGCGGTCAGCGCCAGCGTGTCGCCTTGGCGCGCGCCCTGATCAAGAAACCGAAAGTGCTGCTGCTGGACGAGCCACTTGGTGCGCTCGACAAGAAACTCCGCGAACAGATGCAGTTGGAGCTCCGTGCCCTGCAACGCAGCGTCGGCATTACCTTCGTGTTCGTCACCCACGATCAGGAAGAAGCCCTGACCATGTCCGACCGGATCGCCGTTATGCAAAGTGGTGTTGTGTTACAGGTCGACTCACCCACCCGGCTGTATGAATTACCCCGCAACCGCGCCGTGGCTGACTTCATCGGCTCCATGAATTTCTTCAAGGCCAAAGTGGAATCCGTGAGCAGTGGCACCGCCATGGTCGATGCCGGCCCCATGGGCCGCATTTCGACACAAACCGGCGAGCTCAGCTTTAACGCCGGCGACAACGCGCTGGTGGCAATTCGCCCGGAAAAGCTGAACCTCAATGCGGAAAAACGCGATGACGGCCAAAATGCCGTGGAAGGTACCGTTGATGCAGCCGCCTATCTGGGTGACCGCAATCATTACTACGTGCGGGTGAACGGCGTTGAACAGCCGATCGCGGTATCATCACAGAACCTGACGCGTGCCCTCGAAGGCTCGATTGAGGAAAAACGCACGGTCTGGGTACAGTGGCCCGAAGATGCTGCTGTGCTGCTTCATATCGATTGAGGCTGCCACCTCAATCAACCAGATATTGATCAAATATCCCGGCAAAGCATTGACTTTCCCGGGAAAAGGACTACATAGCGCCCATACGTGTTGCATTTGTTTTGGCTTACCTAGATAACCGGTACGCTGATTAGCTTCGTTATTCCCTGACAATGTGAACGTTTATCCAACCGTGCTGTCACATGGTGTGTGGCGCGGATTTAATATGTCAGATTAAGGAAATAATGATGACAACCGGAACCGTAAAATTTTTCAACCCCACCAAAGGCTTTGGCTTCATTGAGCCAGAAGATGGCTCCAAGGACGCTTTTGTCCACATTTCAGCCGTCGAACGTGCCGGACTGAGCACCCTCAATGAAGGGCAGAAGGTCTCTTATGAACTTCAGCCCGGTCAGAACGGCAAATCTTCCGCCGAGAACCTGTCCGTCGTCGACTAATTTCGACCAGGTACCGCCCCCGATGAGAATTGGGGGCGGCCACCACACGTCATCGGCTGAGACAGAGGGATTACCACCATGTCGAAGACAGCAAGATCCAAGGCTGAAGAACAGTTCACTGCGACCCAGAAGAAGGATAAGCAGTTTCTTCAGGAAAAAGAGTCGGCGCGGAATGAGCGGGCCGAAGGCGTGGCTAAACTGAAAGCCCTGCGACAGGCGAAAGAGATCGTCGACAAAGAAATTGCGGATGCCGCAGAGGCCGAAAAAGCCGCGAAAGCTGCCGCCAAAAAGAAAAAGAAAAAAGCCTGACGACCACTTATGTCGGCTCCTGGCATTTTACCCAAGGTTCATTCTACCGTCCCGTTTGAGTTTCCGCCAAGTTCCACGAGCCAACGGGCAACCTTATCGTTGAGACTCCCTGCTTTCGCGTGTCTGCGTTTTCGCACGAAGTAGTCAGCCTGCAACGGATAGGCGTAACTAAAAACCTCCACCAATTCACCGGACTCCAGATAAGAATCGATGAACGGGCGACGCCCCAGCATCACACCATCCCCCCGTCCGGCCGCTTCAATAGCGATCAGTGAGCCATCTACGGATAATCCCCGTGGCACCTTTCCATGGTTCGGCATATAGCGATGGAACCAGCGATACCAGTCATCATCGTAACCAAGAACATGGATCAAATCATAGCGCATCAGGTCAGCTGGTTGCTCGGCCAACAATTTTGTTCTTAATTTTGGCGAACATACGGGCATGATGGTTGAACTGAATAGCTTCTCCAACGATTGTCCGTCGAGGACAGCCTTATCAGAACCACCGATGACGATATCCAGATCAGCCCCCGATGCTCCTTGTTCACCCAATTCCTGATCAAGAGTCCTGATGGATAAATCGATGTCAGGGTAGCGTTTGTGAAAGAAGCCCAGTTGCGGCACCAGCCACAGCATTGCCACACTGGGTGTGCAACGGATGATGACAGACTGGCCCTGACGGTCGGGGAAAAGCTGGTCCGTGACGCTATCGAGCCGCTCAAGCGCTTCGTGCACACTATCTAAGTACGCCTGACCGGTACCGGTCATTGATAGCCGGCGGTGGCGGCGCACAAACAGCGGTGTGTCCAGATAAGCTTCCAGTTGCCTGATCTGCTGAGAGATCGCAGGGGGCGAAATATTGAGCTCCTTCGCCGCCAGCGCGAAACTCAGGTTTCGACCGGCCGCTTCAAAGGTACGAAGGTTGTTCAGGCGAGGGCGCTTCACGGTCTGACATTCCTTTGAGATAAGTTTTACTTATCTACTTTGACAGCAATCATCGTTTGTCGGCAAGCCCCCAATTTAATTAGTGTTTCATCACGATTTACAAGACGTGAGCGGGAGTGAAGCGGCAATGACCTGGTTCTCTTATTTGACAGATGATGATATCGCCTACGTCCATGCGGCATCGCTGGAAATTCTCGAAGAAACCGGTCTGTTGGTACGTAACGAAAAAGCCCGGAACCGTTTTGCCGAGCACGGCGCCACAGTTGACCATGCAACAGAAAACGTTCGCATCCCGCCCGACGTGGTCGAAACCTACCGCGCCATGGTGCCGCCAACCATCACCCTCAGAGGCCGCAATCCTGCTTATGATGTTACATTTCCCCGCAAGATCCCGGTTATCGCAACCGCCAGTTCCGCGCCTGATATTGTGGACCCGGTTACCGGCATTACCCGCCGTGCAACCTCATCCGACATCGCCAACATCGCCCATGTGGTCAACCAGCTACCGGGTTTCGATTTGTTTTCCATTTCGACCCTTGCCGACGACGCGCCTACAGACCAGTTCAGCCTGTCGCGCTTTTACCCGGCGCTCAAGAACTGTGAAAAACCGGTCCGGACATCCGTCTACGATATCCGCGAAGCCGAGCAGGTCCTGAAGCTGGGGGCCTTGATCGCCGGATCAGAAGAAGCCTTTCGGGAACGCCCTTTCATCAACTTCGGTTACTGCGCCATCGTCTCGCCCCTGACCATGGATTTCGACTCAACGGAAATGCTGATGTACTTCGCCGAGAATGACATCACGGCTTACGGCACTATCGCGCCTATGGGGGGACTCAGCACTCCCTTGTCACTGGCAGGCATGCTGACGTTGATGAACGCCGAATGGTTGGCGGCGGCGGTTTTGGCGCAGATGTCAAAGCCCGGTACAGAACAGATCTATAATTTCCTACCCGTGTTTGCCGACATGCGCGATGGTGCCTATGCGCCAGGTGCCATTGAAATCGGCATGATGAATTCTGCGGTCTGCCAGATGGCGCGTTTCTATAACGTCCCGCCCGGCGGGTATCTGGGGCTGACCAATTCAAAGCTAACCGATGCCCAATCCGGGTTCGAGAAAGGCATGTCACCCCTGTTGGGTGCAGCATCAGGCGTTAGCTTCATTGTCATGGGCGGATTGCAAGATGCGCTCATGTCGTTTGATTTCGGCCAGGTCGCTATCGACAATGAAATCGCCATGATGATCAAACGAGTACGTGAAGGATTCGGGTTTTCCAAAGAATCGGCCTCCCTAGACGATATCAAGGAAGTTGGGCCAGCAGGCATGTTCGCGGCCAACCCCGCGACCCTGGAACGCATGCATACGGCAACCTTCATGCCGGAACTGGCGGACCGGAAGCTGCGTGAACAGTGGGAAATGGAAAATTCGTCGACAATCCATCAACGTGCTCTCAACAAAGTTCTGGGTATCCTGTCCGAACCCAATCCGGCGGTGTTGCCCGAAGACGTTGACGCCCGTGTCAGGGCCGGGTTTGATAGTTTGGTCGCCGGTGATTCAGTGCTCCCGGCAGGATGGCAACGTTTTCAAACAGGTGCGGCTGACATAACCCGCACCCGACGCACAAACCGTCGCCGTAAATCGGCCTAAAAGACAAAGGAAGCCAGCATGGCCGACATGTTCCCTTCAAGCGCCCGAATCGTTGTCATCGGCGGCGGCGTCATCGGTGCCAGCATCGCCTTTCATCTCGCTCGCGCCGGTGAAAAAGATGTGGTGCTATTGGAAAAAACCAAACTGACGGAAGGCGCCACCTGGCACGCCGCCGGACTGGTCGGTCAGTTCCGGTCACAGCAGAACCTCATGAGCATGATGAACGACAGCGTCACGCTGTTCGATCAACTGGCTGAGGAAACCGGCCAGGAAACCGGCTGGCGCAAAGTCGGCAGCCTGCGCATCGCCGCCAGTGATGATCGCTGGAAGGAACTGCTGCGGTCCCATTCGGCGGCCCGGGCGGTTGGCTTCGAGATGGAAATGCTGACGCCCGGTGAGGCCGGAAAGCTCTATCCACTGATCGACACATCCGACCTAATCGGTGCCGCCTTCATTCCAGACGACGGCCATATCGACCCCTACAGCCTGACGCAGGCCTATGCGAAGGGCATCAAGCGCCATGGCGGGCGGATCATCGAGGGTGTCATGGTCACCGATCTGGTTCGTGTAGCGGACCGGATCACCCATGTGGTCACCGATCATGGCACCATCGAAGTGGATACCGTGGTCAATGCCGCCGGTTTGTGGGCGCGTCAGGTCGGCTGGATGGCCGGGGTGGACATTCCCGCCGGTGTGGTCGAGCACCAGTATCTGGTGACGGAAAAATCACCACACATTCCCGACGGTATTCCGGCGTTCCGTGATCCCGACGGGGGCTACTACGCCAAACCCGAACCCGGCGCACTGGCCATCGGCGGCTGGGAGAAGGTGACAAGCCCGGTAAACCCCGTTGAGGGGTTCCCGTGGGACTGCTCCCGCCATCTGTTCGAAAGCAACATGGACCGGCTGGAGGAAATCCTCGAACCGGCGTGTCGGCGCTTCCCGATATTGAACGAATTGGGCATCCGCGACATCGTCAACGGCCCGATACCAATTTCCCCAGATGGCGAACCGGTCATGGGGCCGGTCCCCAGTATCCGTAACTTCTTTGCCGCCTGCGCCTTCACATCCGGCATAGCTGCCTCAGGCGGCGCCGGAAAAGTGATGGCCAACTGGATCATGCATGGCGATCCGGGGCTGGATTTGTGGGCCTTTGATATTCGCCGCTTCGGTCCATTGCATGCGGGTCCCCGGTTCCTGCATGACCGGGCGCTGGAGAGCTACAGCAAATACTACGCCGTCCACTGGCCAGGCGAGGAACTGGAAAGTGCCCGGGGCGTCCGGCGCAGCCCGCTTTATGACACCCTCAAACAGCAAGGTGCGGTGTTCGGGTCAAAATTCGGATGGGAGCGGGCAAACTGGTTTGCCTATGACGACATCCTTCAGGCAGACGTTCTCGGCTTTGACCGCCCGCAACAGGACATCACCGTGGGGCGGGAACATCTGGCGGTGCGTGAGAGCGTGGCGCTGATTGATATGACCTCCTTCACCAAATTTGAAATCAGCGGCCGAGATTCCCCAGCGTTCCTGCAATACCTCGCCGTTGCCAATGTGGACAAGTCACCGGGCGGCGCCACCTACACTCAGCTTTGCAATGAAAAGGGCGGTATTGAAGCCGATGTAACCATTATCCACCGGTCTGAAGGCCTCTACTGGCTGATCACCGGATCGGGTAATGGTATCCGGGATTATCAGTGGATGGAGCGTAATAGATCAAACTTTGGCGATGTCCATATCCGCGATATCACCTCTGCCTATGGCGTGATCAACCTCACCGGTCCCAATGCCCGGAAAGTTTTGGAAACAGTGTGCGACGACGATGTTTCGCACGACGGCTTTCCCTTCATGTCGGCCAGTGATTTGAAGATCGGCTATGCCCCCGTGGTGGCCTTCAGGGTCACCTATGTCGGCGAGTTGGGCTGGGAGCTGTATATCCCGATGGAATACATGGCCTATGTTTATGAGACCCTGCACACAGCCGGGCAGGCGTATGGCATCACCAACATCGGCTACCGGGCCATCGACAGCTTGCGGCTGGAAAAAAGACACCTGACGTGGGGTGCCGATATCACGCCCGATTACAATCCCCTCGAGGCCGGGCTGGGTTTCCTGATCGATTGGCAGAAGGGGGATTTCATCGGTGCCGGTGCCCTATCAAAAATCAGGGAGGAGGGCGTTCGCCAGAAACTGGTGTGTCTGGCGCTGGATGATCCGCTGCCGGTCTTTGGTGGCGAGGCTATCTTGGCCGGCGGGGGCGTGATCGGCCAGTCAACCAGTGGCAACTTCGGCTACTCGATCAGCAAGAGTCTGGTGTTGGCCTACCTGCCTGTTCAGGCACAACACACCATCGATGACACATCTTTGGAAGTGGAATCCTTCGGGCAACGCAGCGCCGCCCACATCATCACGGGCGCGCCCTACGATCCGGAACGAAAGAAAGTTCTCTGCTGAGGTTACGGATTGAGTCTTCGGGATTGAGACTTCCGGGCGACGGAATGACTATTCTTCGCTCGCCTGCTCTGTGCTCACCTGCTCTGTGCTCACCTGTTCTGTGCTCTCCGGATTTGCGGTCGACTCTTCCGCGTCAGCCTTTTTGGTAACGCGTGGCTTCCGGGGCTTGGGAGTCTTTTTGGCCGCAGGTTTTTTCTCGTCCGTATCGGCAGCCTTCTTGGCAGGGGCTTTCCGTGTGGCTGGCTTTTTCTCCGGCGTTTTTTCGTCTTCCGAATCATCGGAAGCGGGAAGAGGAACAGCCTGCATCAGGAAGGCAGGCATATGACCGCCGAGTCCTTTGATCTGGCCCACGTCGGGCATGGCATCATCATTGGAGTCACGATCACGACCCCGGTTGCGGTTGCGGTTACGGTCACTGTCGCTGCGTTCGCCACGGTCATTACTGGCATTTCGATCGCTACTGCCGCTATGGTCACTGCTGCCGCTACGGTCAGTGTTACCGCTACGGTCGCGGTTACGATTACGGTTACTGTTGCGGGATCGATTGCGATTCTGGTCAGCTTTATCGTTATTGCCTTCTGATCGATCAGCGGTTTTTTCGGGCCGCGGGGCCGCGGGAGTCTTCTCCGAAACAACCGCCTCCGGCTCAGCCGGGGCCACGATTGCTGGCGCACTCGGCGCTACATCAGACGGCTTGCCTGCATTTAGGGAAGTCGGCGGAATGGATCGACCGATGAGCTTTTCAATAAAGCCGATGTACTTGGATTCGAACGGCAGGGCGATGGTATAAGCATGTCCTTCACGACCGGCGCGGCCTGTCCGACCAATGCGGTGAACGTAATCTTCAGCATGGGTCGGCACATCGAAGTTGAAGACGTGACTCATGGCCGGAATATCGAGACCACGGGCGGCCACGTCGCTGCACACCAGATAGCGAATATTGCCTGCCTTGAATTTATCAAGGGTCTCCATACGGGCTGACTGCACCATGTCACCATGGAGTTGGCCCACGTCGAAGCCGTGTCGCTCCATGGAGCGACAGACAACGCTGACATCGCGCTTGCGGTTGCAAAAGATAATGCCGTTCTTTGCATCGTCGCGCCAGATCAGGTCGCGCAGTGCCTGGCGTTTTTCCTTGGCAGCGGCGCGCCCGGGCAGCATCAGGAGGCCTTCCGTGATGGTGGCAGAGGCCGGTGCCGCAACGGAGATTTCTTTCGGGTTCATCAAAAAAGCATCGGCCAGCCGCTTGATTTCCTTGGGCATGGTTGCCGAGAACATCAGTGTTGTGCGGATTTTGGGCAGCTTGCTGACGATCTTCTCGACGTCGGGAATGAACCCCATGTCCAGCATGCGGTCGGCTTCGTCGATCACCAGAATCTTGACATCATTGAGCAACAGGCGGCCCCGCTCGAACAGGTCGAGCAACCGCCCCGGTGTTGCGATCAACACATCGACGCCACTATCAATCACCTTGATCTGTTCAGCCATGGACTCACCACCGATCAGCAGGGCCTTAGAGAGGCGCTGATACTTGCCGTAAGTCTCGAAGTTATCCGCCACCTGCGCCGCCAGTTCGCGGGTCGGCTCCAGAATAAGCGAGCGCGGCATACGCGCCTTTGCGGTGCCATGGTGCAGAATATCCAGCATGGGCAGGGTAAAAGACGCCGTCTTACCCGTACCTGTCTGGGCGCAGCCAAAAATATCACGGCCCATCAGGACATAAGGAATGGCCTTTTCCTGAATGGGGGTGGGGTTATCGTAACCGGCATCTGCGACAGCGCGCAGCAGCTCGTCACTCAATCCTAAATCGGAAAAACTCATATGGTAGGTAAAACCAATCTCACGAAACTCAGGAAAAGCCCTTGCAATACCTGATCGCTCAAAGCGTGATTTGTAAGGATCGGCAGTTTATGGTTTCACCCCCCTATGTCAATGTTTCCCTTGAGGTATGGCATAAAAAACGTCGAGATCGCAAAAACGGGCAAAACACTCATGAAAACCAAAAAACAATCCTTATTACTTATCCCCGGCCTTTTGTGTAACGCACAGTTGTGGCGTCACCAGATTGATCATCTGGGTGATATGGCTCAAATCTCTGTTGCCGACCTGAGCCACGACGACAACATCCCCGGTATGGCGCGCCGGGCCCTTGATGACGCCCCGGCCCATTTTGCCCTGGCGGGACTTTCCATGGGTGGATACGTGGCGCAGGAAATCATGCGCCAGGCCCCTGAGAGGGTCACTCGACTGGCCCTGATCGACACATCGGCGCGGGCCGACACAAAAGACCAGCACGAACGCCGGGCCTTGCTGATCAAACAAGTGGAAAAAGTAGCGGCGAGCTGGTTTACCGGCGTGACCAAGCACCTGCTGCCGTTGCTGGTCCATCCCGATCGCCTGCACGACCATGATCTGGTCACCGTCATCAAGGGAATGGCCAAGGATATCGGGCGCGATGGCTATATTCGTCAACAACGAGCCATCATGGACCGCCCTGATGGACTCCCTGATCTGGCCGCCATCGAGTGCCCGACACTGGTGGCCTGTGGCCGTCAGGATGAACTGACGCCGCCCAAGGTTCACGAAGAAATCGTCCGCCATGTCGCTCACGCCCGATTGGTGGTGATCGAAGAATGCGGCCACCTGGCCCCCCTTGAGCAGCCTCATGCGGTGACGGCGGTCTTGCGTTATTGGCTTTCCGGGGTCAATTAAAGGGCTGGCGACAGGTTTTCGGAGAAAGATTTAAAGATATGTTCACTCAAGATCGCCCGCATAAAGACTGGCCCGGCCTGATCCTGCCCTTCAAGGGCAAGATGCCGGTTATCCATGATAATGCCTTCATCGCCCCCAATGCGGTGATCATCGGCGATGTGGAAATCGGTGCGGGGTCCGGCATCTGGTTCAATTGCATGGTGCGTGGCGACATGAATGAAATCCGTATTGGCACCAATACCAACATTCAGGACGGTACCATTATCCATGTGGACAGCCGTACCTATGGCACCACCATCGGCGACAACATTACCGTCGGCCATATGTGCCTGCTGCACGCCTGTACGCTGGAGGATGGCTGCATGATCGGCATGCAGGCCACCGTCATGGATGGGGCCGTGGTCGAAAACGGTGCCCTGGTGGCGGCCGGGGCGCTGGTAACCCCCGGCAAACGGGTTGGCGCGGGCGAGGTCTGGGCCGGATCGCCGGCCAGACTGCTGCGCGAAGTGGGCGACCGCGACAAGGATATGCTGGATTACATCTGGCCCGGTTATGTGGAACTGGCGGAAGAATACAAACGCGCCGGCCAGGATTTGCGCCAGTTGGGCAGCAAACAGGGCAAGGAATAGCTCGTGGACAAAACAAACCAGACCCTGCTGCAAGGCGTTCTCGAAGGCGATCCGCGCTCCATCGCGCGCGCCATGTCGCGGGCTGAAGCGGGAAAGGATGCTGACCGTGCATTTTTCAGCACGATATTCGCCAAAGCCGGACGGGCGCACACCATTGGATTAACCGGCGTTCCGGGCAGCGGCAAATCCACTATGGTGCGTGCGCTGGCCCAGGCTTTCCGCCATTCCGGGCGCACCGTCGGCATTGTGGCCGTGGACCCGTCGAGTCCGTTCTCCGGTGGTGCCATTTTGGGCGACCGGGTTCGCATGGGAGAACTGGCCGGTGACGACGGCATTTTCATTCGCTCCATGGCGACCCGGGGGTCATTGGGTGGATTGACGCGGGGATGCATGGAAACCGTGGATATTCTCGATGCAGCGGGTTTCGATGTGATCTTGATCGAAACCGTTGGCGTGGGCCAGGACGAGGTCGATATAGCCCGCGCCGCACTCACCGTTCTGGTGGTGTCTGCACCGGGGCTGGGCGATGATATTCAGGCCATCAAGGCGGGCGTGCTGGAAATCGCCGACATCCATGTGGTGTCTAAATGCGACCGCAAGGACTCAGACAAGACGGTCTCGGACCTGAAAGGCATGCTGGGATTGGGGCTGTCGGACCGTAACCGGCATGGCTGGCCGGTGCCGGTTGCCGCAACCAGCGCCGAAACCGGGCAGGGGATTGAATATCTGGCCGCGCAGATCGACGCCCATCTGGATCACCTGCGGACATCGGGGGAATGGGACGTGCGTCAGCGCGATATTGCCGAGATGCGCATGATGAAGGCCGCCGAGGACATCGCCCGTCAGCGCCTCACCACGGCAACGGACGAGGCCCGTGAAAAGGCGCTTGGACAGGTCACACAGCGGAACATGGACCCCTATGGCGCGGCCTTGTCCTTGCTTGATGGTGGCGGCGACTAAAACACGCCTGTTTCAGTGTCTGGATGGTTTTTCAGGCCTTACGCAGCGTCACTTCCGTACCATGCACCGACGTACTTTCCCCCATATCGGTTTTCCTGGGGATATGAAGCAGATTTACATTGGCCTTTGACGGCTCGGAACGGGGCCAGCGGCTCTTGTGGCTCAAAACCGTACCCCGAGTCGTGATGTCTGAAACATGTGCGTTCAGCGTCAATTCCCCAGCTTCATTTGACAAGATAACCACCGCATTATCGTCAATACCGTGCGCGCGAGCATCATCAGGATGGATGCTGACATAGGCCGGCCCTAACATCCGCTGGACCCGGCTATCATTGCCGTAGCTGGAGTTCATCAGATGCTTGTCCGCCGGTGATAAAAGCCTGAGCATGCCAGGCGTCGGTAACGGGTCGGCATCGGGCAGCGGCGTATAGGGCAACCCCTCATCCATCGCCTGTTCGCTGGCGATTTCGATTTTGCCGCTGGGCGTCGGGAAGACACCGTCCTGCCACAGAACTAACGGCTGCTCACTGACATAGGCCCACCCCATTTCCTTGAGATTCTCCCACGTCACGCCAGTGCCGCAGTCCTGCAATGCCGCGTTAATCATGGATTGATCATCTTCATACAATTCAGGCGCATCAAACCCCATGACCCGTGACAAACGGCGGAAAATTTCCTGATTGGGCAGGGCATCACCCATGGGCTCCATACATTTCACCTGCGGGCCGATCATCAACTGGAAATAGTTGGCGCACAGGTCGTCGAATTCCAGAAAACTGGCGGCAGGCAGAATGATGTCTGCATAGTCCGCCGTGTCGGTCATGAAGCAATCCACCACCACGGTGAACAGGTCGTCCCGTGAAAGACCCTGTCTGGTTTTTGCCTGTGCCGGGTTGGATGCCACCGGGTTACAGTTCCACACCATATAGGCGCGGATGGCTTCCGGGTCCTGCAACAGGTCCGGTATATCCATCTGGCTAACCGGGGGTACAACATCCTTCACATCCGATCTGTCAAATGCCTTGGCCTTGCCGCGCCGCGCCGCAATGGCGAATGTATCATTCAGGTAATAAGCCCCGGTACCCGGCTTGCCGATGTTGCCGGTAAAGGCCGGTAGCATGGCGCAGGCGCGAAAGATATTGCCGCCCTGATACTGGCGTTGCAGGCCCTGGCCGAGCCACATCAGGGACGGACCCGACGCATAAAGCCGCGCGGCCTGCTCAATCAGTTCGGCGGCAACCCCGGTCTGGGCTTCGCCCCATTCGGGCGTGCATTCGCTAATGGTTTGCGCAACATCGTCGTAGCCCACAACGGTGTCGTGGATGAAATCCATATCAAACAGGCCGTCGCGTTGCATGATGTGGAGCATGCTAAAAGCCAGCGCCGCGTCAGCACCGGGGCGAACTTGCAGATACAAATCAGCCTTGGCCGCTGTCTCATGACGGATCGGGTCGATGACGATGATTTTGGCGTTATTTTCATGCAGCCAGTATTTGTCCACGTGCGGCGCACAAGCCGACGGGTTCGCCCCCCAGATCAGGATGCTGGTGCTATCTTTTGCCGTGCGTGGATCAATGCCGTTGACGGAATCTCCAAATACATAGTTCCACGCAACATGGCCGGCTTTGTTGCAAACCGTATCAGGGTCAACCTCCGTCGCCCCCAGATGTGCAAAGAACCGACCGGGAAATTCACCGGCGATCAACGAACAGGTGCCTGTATAATGGGTGTGATAGACGTGGTCTGCGCCATGTGTCTCGGTAATGTCTTGAAGGCGCGCCGCAACTTCGGCCAGGGCTTCATCCCAACTGATGGGCTCAAACTCGCCCGATCCTTTGGCCCCAACTAATTTAAGGGGTTGCAACAAGCGTTCCTTTTCATCCTGCCAGACGCCGTTATAGGCAGCGGAGCACTTGGCGCATAACGCCCCCCGATTCGAGGGGTGGTCATGATCTCCTATGACCTGACAGGCACCGCCTTCATTGACGGTCACGGTGATGCCGCAACAATCATAACAATCACGCGGACAGGTGGTTCTGATGATGGTTTTGGTATTCTGATCAGGTTGCGACGCCATCCATGTGCCCTCCGGTTGCTCAACTCTCAAAAAGTAAATTGTTTATTTATTTCAATATATTAAAGAGTTTACATAATCTATTTTATTACATTTTATTGCCATAAATTGTAATCGCCCAAATAGTTCGGGCGGGCAATTTTCCGGGTATATACCATCATGTGGCCACTTGCCCTCAAAAGCCAGAATCGTTATTATTAACCATAACGTAAAGAATACATACCCCAGTACGAAGGGGTTATAGAAGCAAACAGAAAGTTTAAGGGGGAGCTCGTGTCGCTGGTCATTTCATTGATGGCACTCTTAATTGCCTTTGTCGCGTTGTGGTTTTCGAACCAGATCACCAAGAGTGCGGAAAAGAGCATTTTCCGCATGACAGCGAAAGAACTCAGCAGGCTCAACGCGACGCTGGAGATGCAGCGCCGCGATATGGAGAAGGCACAAGCGCAGATCAAGACACTAAAAAACATCCTCAGTAAGCTTGATGATAAAATCGCGTCGGACCGGCTTCCATCGGCACGATCCGATGCAGCTCTGGTCGATAGAGCTCCGAATCCACCCGCTAACCAGGCAATGGCCGAGCGCACTATCTAAACGGCAAAGACGGTTAAACGGACAAGCTGAGTGCCCGTTCAGCGCGCTTCCATTTTAACGTAGGAGCCCGGTGCCGCTTCCAATGCCTTCAGGCCGCCCTTGCCGGGGGCCCGTGCAGGAACGGGTTTACCACTGTATTTGTTGATCCACTTATCCCAGTCAGGCCACCACGACCCTTCAGTCTGTTTGGCGCCTTCAAGCCATTTATCCGGTGTCGCTACTTTCTTTGAATTGGTCCAGTAGCAGTACTTCTGTTTGACCGGCGGGTTCACCACGCCGGCGATATGACCCGAAGCAGACAGCACGAAACGTATGGGTCCCTTGAAAATTCCCGTCGCGGCAAAGGTCGATTTCCACGGCGCAATGTGATCATCGCGGGTCGAAACCAGATAACTGGGGGTATCAATCTTGCCCAGATCAATGGGAACACCGGCCAGTTCGATACCACCCGGCTCAATCAGCTTGTTCTCAAGATACATCTTGCGCAGATAATAACTGTGCATGGCGGCGGGCATCCGCGTGTTGTCCGCGTTCCAGTACAACAGATCAAACGGGAAGGGCTCCTTGCCCAACAGGTAGTTGTTAATCACGAAAGACCAGATCAGGTCGCTGCTGCGCATGACGTTGAAGGTGCCCGCCATCTCGCTGCCTTCAAGATAGCCGCGCTGGTCCATTTTGCGTTCCAGGTCGGAAAGCTGTTCTTCGTCAATGAACACGCCGAGATCACCGGCTTCGGTGAAATCAAGCATGGTGGTGAAGTACGTGGACGAGGCGACACGACCTTGCCAGTGCTTGTTGCCACAATCCTTGATATAGGCCAGCGCCGAAGCCAACAACGTGCCACCAATACAGTAACCGATGACGTTGACGCCCCGTTCTCCGGTTGCCGTTTCGATGGCTTCCAGCGCCTCCAGCGGGCCTTCAAGCATGTAATCTTCGAAACTTTTGGTCGCCAGTTCCGCATCCGGGTTAACCCATGAAATGACAAAAACCGTATGGCCCTGATCGACCGCCCATTTGATAAACGAGTTTTCAGGGCGCAGGTCGAGGATATAAAACTTGTTGATCCACGGCGGAATGATCAGCAATGGCGTAGCCTTCACCTTGTCGGTGGATGGCGCGTACTGGATCAGTTCCATCAGCACATTCCGATAGACAACCTTACCCGGCGTCACCGCTATGTTGACGCCTATCTCAAAGGCATCTTCATCCGTCATGGAGATGCGGAGCTTGCCATCGCCACGCTCGAAATCCTCAAGCAGGTTTTGCAGGCCGCGGACAAGGTTTTCTCCCTTGCTCTCAATCGTTTCACGCAGCACTTCGGGGTTGGTAACGGCAAAATTCGTCGGCGCGAGCGCCTCGGTCAGCTGATGCGTATAGAATTCAACCTTACGGGATGTCTTGTCATCCATCCCCTCTACATCACCGACCACGTTTTCCAGCCAGCGCGAGGTCAGCAGGTAGGACTGCTTCATATAGTCGAAAATCTGATTTTCATTCCAGGCCGGATCACGGAAACGACGATCACCTTTTTCCGGTTCAATAACCGACTCGGCGGCCTGGCCCATCATACGGTTGGCTGTGCTCTGCCACAGGCTCAGGTAATCCTGCCACAGCGACATCTGCGCCTGCATCAACTTCGCCGGATCGGACATCAATCGCGTCGTCATTTCCAGAAAAGCGCCCCCGATATTTGCCGGATCAACGGACTTTTCATGCATCTCGGTGGCGTGCCGGGCCATGAAATCATTGACCAGCCGTTGGGACCGCTGGGCGATATCTACAAACACTGCAGGGTCAGCGTAGGGCATCTGCTTGATAGACTCTTCGTTCATGACCGATTCCTTTGAGGTTTTGCCAACGGAAACTTTGTGCTATCGGGAGCAGTCAATGATTTGTCTACTCGACCGAGTTCAACCGCAATGCCGCGAAATATACGTATATTTCGCACATGCACAATACGCCTTATTTAATAGAGAATATATGAATTTCATTAACTTATTTGGACGATAGATGAAATCTTGACGTATTGTTTTAGTTAATTCTATGTAAGATGAATGGTCGAATGACCAATAAGGGGATCGAAGACATGAGCGTGGATCAAACAGGAAGCAACGGATTCCAAAGGTGGCGGGCCGTCAGAATGACAGGCGCATCCCTGCTGGCGCTTGGTATTCTTGCCGGATGTTCATCGGTTCCCGATGCCCTCAACCCTGTTGAATGGTACCGTGACGCCAGTGATCTTATCGCTGGTGATGACGCTGCCTCTACAACGACCGATTCGGGTTCGGCGCAAACCGATACCTCCGTTCCCGGCGAAAACGAAGCCTTTCCAGATCTGGCGACAGTCCCTGAGCGTCCTTCTGTGGTCACCGGTGATGCTGTCGCCGAAGGCCTGATCGCCGATCCCAACAAACCTGAATACGCAACGGCACCAGCGCGCCAAACAGGGGACGATGAGATGCCCCCACCACCTGCTCCGGTTGCCGATGGCAGCTTGCAACCTGCACCGGCGGCGGAACCTGCTATGCCCGTGATATCTGACGAGGCCGTCGCTGCCGTACAGACAACGTCATCGATTCCTGTGACGGCGCTAAGCATGTCCACCGTTACGGTCCCTACATCGGCACCGCTGGTGGTCGAGCCTGGTCGTCTGCCGTCCGGCGAAACGTATGAAGAATATCGCGCGCGCTTGATGTCCGGCCTGGATTCCCACGGCGCGGTGCCCATCATGTCGCCCGTGACAATAAACACCACCGCGCAGGTGGTCAGCGCGGGCGATCCCGATACGGTGGTAATTTCATCCTCCGGCATTGACATGACGACGGCCTATACCTCGAACGTCACCACAACGACACTGATCAGCGACGCCGGATTTCAACAGCTCGGCATGCAGGGTGGGCAACCCCTGTTACCCCCCGGCGTCACCAAGGTTGCGACCATCCAATTCAGTTCAGGCTCTTCGCAGCTTGATGTGCGTGACCTTCAGGTCCTGCAGAAAGTGGCCGCCCTGCAACAGCAAAATGGTGGCATGATCCGCGTGATCGGTCATGCCAGCAGCCGCACCCGCTCCATGGACGAGATCCGCCATAAAATGGTGAATTACACTGTTTCTGTGGCGCGTGCCGACACCATTGCCAAACAACTGGTGCGTCTTGGTGCGTCAAAGAGCAGCATCTTTGTGGGTGCGGTCTCCGATACCCAACCCAAATTCTATGAAGTCATGCCGACCGGTGAGGCAGGCAATCGCCGCGCCGAGATTTACATCGACAGCTAGACTGCATAAAATTCATGTCTCCATGAGGCTAAAACCCATGCCGGACGGAATGTCGGCATGGGTTCCTTGTCTTACACGATCGCACCTTAGCCCGTAACAATACCGACGGAAAAAATTATGAACGAGCCATTGAAAATTGCCATTGCCGGATTGGGTACTGTTGGCGCGGAAACCGTTAAAGTCATCCATAATCAGGCAGACGTCCTGAGCGCCCGCGCCGGACGCCCGATCACCGTTACGGCCGTTTCTGCGCGGGACCAGAGCAGGGACCGTGGCATCAATCTGGAGGGAATCCAGTGGTTTGATGATGCCGAAGACATGGCCGGGAATGCCGATGCGGATGTGGTGGCGGAACTCATCGGGGGCTCTGAAGGTATTGCCAAGGCCGTCTGTGAAACGGCGCTGGGTAAAGCCCGTCACGTGGTTACCGCCAATAAGGCATTGCTGGCGCACCACGGTTTTGCGTTGGCTCGCATGGCAGAACAGTCCGGCGTTTCCCTGCAATACGAAGCCGCCGTTGCCGGTGGCATTCCGATCATCAAATCCCTGCGTGAGGGATTAGCCGCCAATGACATCAAACGGATTTCAGGCATCCTGAACGGCACGTCGAACTACATCATGTCCCGCATGCGCGAGGAAAACCTGGACTTCGAAACCATCTTGCAGGACGCCCAAGACCTGGGTTATGCCGAGGCCGACCCCAGCTTTGACATCGATGGCGTCGATGCGGCCCACAAGCTGGCCATACTGGCCAGTGTGGCTTTCGGTTCCGAAATCAACTTCGATGCCGTCTACACGGAAGGTATCCGCCATATCTCGCTCATGGACGTGCAGTTTGCCGACGAGTTGGGCTACCGGATCAAGTTGCTGGGCATTGCGGCCAGAAACGACAGCGGCGGAGCCCCCGGCATTGAACAAAGAGTCCATCCCTGTCTGGTGCCCAAAGCGGCCGCCATTGCCAATGTGGAACACGCCTTCAATGCGGTAGAAGTTGAGTGCACTTACGCCGACACCATCATTCACGTCGGCCCTGGGGCGGGGGCGGGTCCCACGGCATCCGCCGTGATCGCCGATATTATCGACATCGCACGCGGCCATCACACACCTGTTTTCGGGGTTCCCACAGCCGCGCTCAAACCCATTCCGACACTCCCCATGGCGCAGCATTCCGGTGCCTATTATGTCCGCCTCATGGTGGTGGACAGGCCGGGTGTGTTTGCCGATATCGCCACCATTCTGCGTGATCACGCGGTCTCCATGGAATCCGTCCTGCAACGCGGGCGGGCACCGGGTGAACCGGTGCCTCTGGTTATGACCGTCCATGAAACCCTGGAAGCCAACATGAACACGGCTTTTACCGAAATAGCCGCGCTCGACGCCGTTGTTGGCAAGCCGTGCCTGATTCGTATTGAATTGCTGCCCGGTTGAATTCCTGTCATCCTTCTTTCTCAAATTTGACGCATATCGGATAAACATCGGCATGGATCGAAACCTTGCGCTTGAAGCTGTACGTGTAACGGAGGCGGCCGCTTTGGCGGCCTATCGTCACATGGGGCAGGGTGATGAGGAAACCGCTGACCGTGCGGCGGTTCAGGCCATGCAGGAAGCCCTCGCATCGCTGCCCATTGATGGCCAGATTTCCATTGGTGAAGGTCAGGAGGGCGAGGTCGAAAACCTCTACACCGGCCAGAAGATCGGCACCGGCAATGGCCCGCATGTGGATGTCGCGCTGGTGCCGCTGGAAGGCTCTTCCATCATTGCGCGCGGCGGCTATAACGCCGTATCTGTGATCGCATTATCGGAAAAGGGCAGTTTCCCCCTCATGCCCGGTATTTACATGGACAAGATCGCCGTCGGCCCCGGCCTGCCCGATGGTGTGGTGAACATCGATGCCACGCCTGCGGAGAACCTGAAAGCCCTGGCCGATGCCAAGGGCATCACCGTGAGCGACATCGTTGTCTGCATGCTGGACCGGCCACGCCACAAGGACCTGGTTCTCGCCGTCCGGGAAGCGGGGGCCCGTATTCGCCTGATACTGGACGGCGATGTCAGTGGCGCTGTGGCAGTCGCCAGACCCGAAAGTGGGGTGGATATCTACATGGGTATAGGCCTCGCGCCGCAGGGTATTCTGGCGGCGGCAGGCTTGCGCGCTGCCGGTGGCCAGATGCAGGGGCGTCTTGTTATGCGTAACAATGATGATCGTGAAAAGGCGCTCCGGGCCGGTGTTAGCGAACCCGACGCACGCTACACCATCACGGACATGACACCAGGCGATGTCACCTTCGCTGCCACCGGCATCACCACCGGTCCCTTGTTGATGGGGGTTCAGCGCAACGCGAACGGCCCCGTTTCCCATTCCATGGTGATGCGCTCACGCACCGGTACGCTTCGCTATATTGAAGCCCACCACCGCGATGACCTCTGAACACCAGAGCCCTCATCACACCATGTCTTCTTCATCACCTTCTTCCTCATCCACAGACGCCTTTCTGGGAGTGAGTTGTTCAGTCACCGGCAAGCGGTGGATTTCGCGCGCTGGCGATGACCGCATCGCCATGACGCTGTCACAGCGCCTGAATTTACCCGAAGCCGTTGGCCGTGTCATGGCGGCGCGCGGCGTGGGGCTGGATAATGCAGAACGTTTTCTGGCCCCCACTCTCAGGGACTCGTTGCCAGACCCCAGCATTTTTCGTGACATGGACACCCTGGCCGAACGTGTCGCCAGCGCCGTCATGCAGGGCGAGCAGATCGTTATCTTCGGCGACTATGACGTTGACGGGGCAACCTCATCGGCATTGCTGAAACGCTATCTCCATGCCGTTGGTGCAAGGGTAGGGGTCTATATCCCCGATCGCCTGAAAGAAGGGTACGGCCCCAACGCAGCGGCCCTAATGAAACTGCGCCACGACGGCGCGTCGCTTGTGGTAACCGTGGATTGCGGCACCACGGCGTTTGAAGCCCTGGAAGCGGCCCACGGCGTCGGGCTGGACGTTATCGTGGTGGACCACCATGAGGCGGAGGTAACCCTGCCCAAAGCGGTCGCCGTGGTGAACCCCAAGCGTCTGGATGAAGAAAACAACGAACACAAGCAACTGGCCGCCGTGGGGCTGACCTTCCTGTGTGCTATCGCGATCAACAGGCTGCTCCGCACACACGGCTGGTTCGCCACCCGCAAGGAGCCTGACCTGCTGAACCTGCTGGACCTGGTGGCCCTTGGCACCATCTGCGACGTGGTGCCGCTGACCGGGCTCAATCGTTCCTTTGTCCATCAGGGCCTGAAGGTCATGGCGTCGCGCAACAATATCGGCATCAATGCGCTGGCCGATGTTGCCGGTATTGACGAGCCCCCCGGCACCTATCACGCCGGGTTTGTCTTCGGGCCCCGGGTTAATGCGGGTGGCAGGGTCGGGGAATCCTCGCTCGGCTCCCGGTTGCTGTCCACCGACGATGTCGACAAAGCCAAGGAAATAGCCACCCGGCTGGATTCCTATAACCGGGAACGCCAATCACTGGAGGCCAATATCCTCGACGAGGCCTTCGCCCAGGTGGAGAGCGAAGGCGACGATCTGGGTGCCGTGGCCATTGCCGCCGGGGTTGGCTGGCATCCGGGGGTTGTCGGCATTGTTGCCAGCCGTCTCAAGGACCGTTTCAACCGCCCGGCCTGTGTGCTCGCGTTTGCCGGTGATGGTGGCAGTGACATGGGCACCGGTAGCGGACGCTCGGTCAACGGCGTCGATCTCGGCCAGATCATCATCGCGGCCCGTCAGGCCGGTCACATTATCAAAGGCGGCGGGCATGCCATGGCGGCGGGCTTCAGCTTGACCCGCGACCAGCTTCCCGACTTCCGCGCTTTCCTGAACGAGCGCATCGGCGCACAGATCGCCGCCCACGGGATCGAACCGACGCTCTATATCGATGGCGCTATCAAGACCCAGGGCGCCAGCCTCGACCTGCTCGATAGCCTGATACAGGTCGGCCCCTTTGGCGCCGGCAACCCGGAGCCCCGCTTCGTTATCCCCGATGCCCGTCTGGCGTTCGCCGAACAGGTTGGATCGGATCATGTACGGTGCCGCATTGAGGATGCCTCAGGCGGCCGGCTCAACGCTATCGCCTTTCGGTGTCTGGAAACGCCCCTGGGCGTGACACTCCTGAAAGGCGGCGGCGGCAGCCTGCATCTGGCGGGCAAGCTGCGCGTCAATACATGGCAGGGCACCTCAACGCCGCAGCTGATTATCGATGATGCGGCGCAGGTCTGGTGAAGGCGTCGAACCCGTTGCCTAGCCGCCGTCATCGGTCTAGGTTCTGCGCATGACTGATTCTCCGAATAATGCCGCCCCCGGCTCCCAACTGGCACCCTATGCCTGCAAGCCCGAAGACTCTCGTGGTCGCCTGTTCCCTGAACCGGGCAGTGCCACGCGCACCTGCTTCCAGCGCGACCGGGATCGCATCGTTCATTCCGCCGCTTTTCGCCGTCTGGAATACAAGACCCAGGTCTTCGTCAATCACGAAGGGGATTTCTTCCGCACCCGGCTGACCCACTCTCTGGAAGTGGCGCAGATCGCCCGGTCTGCCTGTCGCTATCTGAATCTGAATGAGGACCTCGGCGAGGCGCTGGCGCTGGCCCACGATCTGGGGCACCCGCCCTTCGGTCATGCCGGTGAAGATGCGCTCAAAGAAACCATGACACCCTTCGGCGGGTTTGATCATAACGCCCAGTCCCTCAGAGTGATCACCCTGCTGGAAGAGCGCTACCCGGCTTTCGACGGTCTCAACCTGACGTGGGAAACCCTCGAAGGTGTGGTGAAGCATAATGGCCCGCTAATATCCGAAAACGGCCCGGCACGGGAAAGCCTGCCCCGGGGCATTCTCGATTATGGCGAGCAACAGGATCTGGAGTTAGATACCTTTGCCAGCGCCGAGGCGCAGGTCGCGGCGCAGAGTGACGATATTGCCTATAACAATCACGATATCGATGACGGCCTGCGCGCCGGGCTGTTCACCATTGAGGACCTGCTCGATGTGCCACTGGTCGGCCCGATCTTCCACGCGGTTCGCAAAGCCTATCCCGAGGTTGATACCTCGCGCATAATCCACGAGGCCGTGCGACGCATGATCGGGGCCATGGTCGAGGACCTGATTGGCGAAACAGAACGCCGCCTGGCCGAGGCCAAACCCGAATCGGCAAGCGCCGTTCGGCACCACAGTCATGCCATCGCCGGTTTTTCACAGGAAATGCGGGAAAATGACGCCGCCTTGAAAAAGTTTCTTTTCGAAAACATGTACCGCCATTACAAGCTGAACCGGATGACCAGCAAGGCCAGACGGGTTGTCAAAGAACTGTTCAAGCTGTTGGTCGAAGAACCTGAATGTTTGCCCACGGAATGGCGGAAAAACGCCGGAAAACCGGGCTCTCAGGAGACCGCCGAACTGGTCTCCGATTACATCGCCGGCATGACGGACCGCTATGCCCTTGATGAACACCGACGCCTGTTCGACGTACAGGCGCGTACCTCTTAAAGACGATTACCGGAAACCGCACCCGGATCGGACTTTTACCACCCCGATGCGGCTGATAGAAGACATCCCATGGCATGGAATCAACCATTCGGACGCGACGGCGTCGTTTCTGTTCTTGATGACCTCGGTAAAGCAGGCATCATCCCGGCTGATCTGGATACGTCCCGGATTACCGTAGAGCCCCCGCGCGAACAGGGCCACGGCCACGTGTCGACCAATGCCGCCATGGTGCTGGCGAAACTGGTCGGCATGAAGCCGCGTGATCTGGCAGAACAGATCGCTACCCGGTTGGAATCCGACCCTACCGTGGCCAGCGTGGAAGTCGCCGGCCCCGGCTTTATTAATGTGTCGTTGATAGACGAGATATGGCACCGGGAACTGATAAGCGTGCTCCGCGCCGGCACAGCCTATGGCGATTCATCGCTGGGTCAGGGCGAGGCAGCCAATGTTGAATTCGTATCGGTCAACCCCACGGGACCCATGCATGCCGGTCACGGGCGGGGCGCCGTGTATGGCGACACGCTGGCGGCCCTGCTGGAAAAGGCCGGGTATGCCGTCACCCGGGAATACTGGATCAATGATGCCGGCGCACAGATCGACACCCTGTCACGCTCGCTGCATCTGCGCTACCGTGAAGCAAGAGGCGAAGACATCGGTGAAATCCCCGAAGGTCTCTATCCCGGCGATTATTTGATTCCTACCGCAGAGGCCATTGCCAATGTCGATGGCGACAAGTGGCGTGATTTAGATGAGTCCGATTGGCTGGTGCCGTTCCGGCGTTTTGCCATCAACGACATGATGACCATGATCCGCAACGATCTGAAAATGATCGATATCGAGTTCGATGTTTTCACCGCGGAAAGCTCCATAGTGGAGTCGGGTAAAGTCGATGCAGCCCTCGAATTCCTGACCGAAAAGGGCCTGATCTACACAGGCGTACTGGAGCCACCCAAAGGCAAGACGCCCGATGACTGGGAGCCACGCCCGCAGACCCTGTTCAAGGCAACGCAATTCGGCGATGACGTGGATCGCCCGTTGAAAAAATCCGATGGCAGCTGGACCTATTTCTCCACCGACATCGCCTATCACCTGGACAAATACCGTCGCGGCTTCAAAACCATGATCAATGTCTGGGGCGCAGACCATGGCGGCTACGTGAAACGCATGAACGCAGCGGTCAAAGCCCTGACCGACGGGGAAGCAGAGCTGGACGTCAAACTGTGCCAGATGGTCAATCTGATGGACGGTGGCAAGCAGCTCAAAATGTCCAAACGCGCCGGGAACTTCATCACCATCCGAGACGTCATTGACCAGGTGGGCAAGGATGTCTTCCGCTTTATCATGCTGACCCGCAAAAATGATGCCCAGCTTGATTTCGATCTACAACAGGTTACCGAACAGTCCAAAGACAACCCGGTTTTCTATGTTCAGTATGCCCACGCACGAGTCCATTCGGTACTGCGTCATGCGACCGAAATTTTCGGCGCGGAAGCGCTGACACCCGAAAGATTGGCCGATGCGCCTCTGGAAAAACTGACCGATTCGGCAGAAATGGCACTGATCATGCACATCGCAGGGTGGCCACGACTGGTAGAAAGCGCGGCTTTGGCCCATGAACCTCACCGTGTGGCTTTTTTCCTGTATGATCTGGCAGCGTCGTTTCATGGGTTATGGAATATGGGCAAGGACAATACGGACCTGCGATTTATTGTCGCTGATGATACGGAACTGACCCGGGCCCGGCTTGCACTGATCCGCGGTGTTGCACTGGTGATCGCGTCCGGCCTCAACATTTTTGGCGTTGAGCCGAAAGAGGAGATGCGTTAATGGCGCCAAACCCGGAAGACAGGTTGGCTACCACAGAAGGGTTGGAATTCGAACCCGTACCATCCCGCCCAAAACCGAAACGACACTGGGGACGCTGGGTCAGCTTCGCTGTGGTCGTTGTGGTCGGCGCAGGGGGCGGCTGGTATTACTTTGGCGACCAGTTACCCATGAACCAGGAGAAATCAGTGCCCCTTATCCAGGCCGATATCTCACCGGTAAAAATAAAACCCGCTGACCCCGGTGGCATGGAAGTTCTTGATCGTGACAAGCTGGTTTATGACCGCCTGAAGGGTGAGGGTGCGGGCACCACTGTTGAACACCTGTTGCCGCCACCGGAAGTCCCCATTCCGATCCCGGAAGATCAGTTACAGAATGACACGCCTGAAACAGCCCTTGCGCCGCAGTCGATGGTGCCTGAATCAGGTGAAACCGCCATGATCGGGACTCAATCGACAACCGAAGAAATGACGGCGGCACTGTCTCAACAATCATCTTCGGCGGAAGAAAATGCCCCCGTGCCCCTGCAGCCTATACTGCAGCCCCCCCCCGCACCGGTAGAGCTAGCAGCAGCACCCGCGCTCCCACAACCGACAGCATTGGAGCCGGCACAACCTGCCGCTGAACCGGTTGCTACGCAAACAGCGCAGGAGACGGTAACACAGACCGTGCAGGCGACGACCCAATTCCAATCAGCCGTCAGCACAGAACAAACCAAGGATTATCGTATTCAATTGGCCGCGTTACGCACCCATGAGCGGGCGGAAACCGAATGGAAGCGACAGAAGAAAGCGCACCCGGATATCCTTGGCGCATTGAAACTATTTGTCGTGCGTGTTGATCTGGGCGAGGACAAGGGCGTGTTTTTCCGCCTCCGTGCCGGCCCCCTGAAAGATGTGGCTGCCGCTAAGGCGCTGTGTGGTGAACTTGCAAAACGCAACGTTGGATGTCTCGTGATTAGACCCGAAAAATAAACCTGACAATAAGCCTGGAAAATAGAACGGAAAAAACGACGCGATGACCTCACCACAGGCTGTACCACTCGCCGCTTGCTTTGGCTGTGCCGGGCTGATCCTCAGCACTGAAGAAAGGGATTTTTTTCGAGCCGCCAACCCATTGGGCTTCATCTTGTTTGCCCGCAATGTGGACACCCCCGATCAGGTCCGTGCTCTGGTCAGTGATCTGCGTGACTGCGTCGGACGCGACAGCGCGCCGGTCCTGATTGATCAGGAAGGGGGACGGGTTCAACGCCTGAAAGAACCACACTGGCGATCCACCCCAGCACCGGCAATGTTTGTTGCCCTACATAACCAGAACCCGGAATCAGGCAGGGAGGCAACCCGCCTGAATGCCCGGCTGATTGCTGATGATTTGTACGCGCTGGGCATTGATGTGAACTGCCTGCCGGTGCTCGATATTCCTGCTCCCGGCAGCCACCCCTTCCTGCATGACCGTGCGGCAGGTTTGACCGTGGAACAGAGTATAGTATTAGGGCGCATGGATTGTGATGGCCTGCTTGCGGGAGGTGTATTACCGGTCATCAAACACATTCCCGGCCACGGGCGGGGAACCGTCGACAGCCATGAGGGAATGCCGCATGTGGACGCCACACGGGCCGAGATGAGCGCCCTGGACTTTGCCCCGTTTCGAGCCCTTGCCGACTGCCCCTGGGCGATGACGGCACATGTGGTTTATTCAGATATTGATGCTGACCAACCGGCAACCTTGTCGCCAACGGTGATCCACGACATCATCCGCACGGAAATCGGTTTTAACGGCTTTCTGGTTTCTGACGATGTGAGCATGGGGGCGTTGAGTGGCCCCTTGGGAATCGCACTGGGTGAGCGGTCAGATGCCAGCATCAAGGCAGGGTGTGATGCCGTCCTGCACTGCAATGGTGAGCTGGCGGAAATGCGCGAGGTTACCGATCATGTTGGTGCGTTGAGTGATGTAGCGGCCATCAGATTCGAGAAAACCCTTAGCCATAAACGGGCGCCGGAACCACTCGATAGACGCGAAGCAGAAGCCCGGCTGGAAACCCTGCTGCGCCCCGTCTCCGAATCGGCCAGCGAATCGGTCAGCGAATCAATTTGATGCAGGACATTCTTTTCAATGTCTCGATCTGGCTGATTCCGGTTTTTTCGGCAATCACCTTTCACGAAGCGGCCCATGGCTGGGCCGCATGGCGACTGGGTGATGACACGGCCAAAAAACTGGGCCGCGTGAGCTTCAATCCGCTTAAGCATATTGACCCGTTCGGCACCGTTTTATTGCCCGCCCTGTTATTGTTGGGCAGTGGCGGGCAGATGATGTTTGGCTATGCCAAACCCGTTCCCGTCAATTTCGCCCGACTGCGCCAGCCACGTCGGCATATGATCCTGGTTGCCGCCGCCGGACCGGGGATAAACCTTTTACTTGCAATAGCTTGGGCAGGGTTGGCGCACATTCTTCCCGCCCTATCGAGTGACGCCAGCGCCTGGCTTGCCTACAATATTTATAATGGTATCTGGATCAATTGCCTGTTGCTTATATTCAATATGATGCCCCTGCCGCCGCTGGATGGCGGTCGGGTTGCGGTCGGGTTGTTACCCGCTTCGCTGGCCATGCGGCTGGCACGTCTTGAACGCTTCGGATTTCTGATTATTCTCGGCGCTCTCTTTGCCCTGCCTCTGCTGGGCGAACAAATTGGCATCGACCTGAACGTATTCTGGTGGCTCGTCGGTGCCCCGGCGGAGTATCTTATGAAACTGATCTTTACTCTTATGGGCATCGCCTGAACCATCAGGCTTAAAGACAGAGCCTGAACCATCAGGCCGGAACACGACACAGCGACACATGAACGATTGACGATGAACGACTGGCCATGAACGAAAACACCGCGACAGAAGACACCATACCCTTTGAAGAAGACATCCATGATGCCACCGGACGGCATGTGGAATCATTTCAGGTTGATGTGGATGGTTACGAAGGCCCATTGGACGTCCTGCTGGCGTTGGCGCGCGACCAGAAGGTGGACCTGACGCAAATATCCATTTTGCAACTGGCCGATCAGTACCTTGCCTTTGTCGCCATCGCCCGACAGAAAAACCTGGAGCTGGCAGCAGATTACCTGGTCATGGCGGCATGGCTGGCCTATCTGAAATCCAAGTTGCTGTTGCCGGATATGGACGGTGAAGACCAGCCCAGTGGCGAGGAAATGGCCGCTGTTTTGGCATTCCAGCTGCGTCGTCTGGAATCTGTACGCGAAGCCGGAAGCAACCTGATACAGCTAAACCAGCTCGGTCGGGATTTCTTTGCCCGGGGCGCACCGGAGGCCTTCACGGTAACACTCCGCGCCGTGCTCGATGCCTCGCTGCATGACCTGATGCGCGCCTACGGTGACATGAAGCGCCGACAAGCACCCAAGTCCATGTCCATTGAACCGGTCAAGCTTTACACCGTTGAAAAAGCTTTGGAGCGTATCTGGCGTATGTTGGGGGAAACGCCGGAATGGATCGAGTTATCGAGTTTCCTCCCTGATGATATTGCCGACCCGCTGGTTCGGCGCTCGGCTATTGCCTCCACATTCACAGCCAGCCTTGAGCTGGCGCGCGAAGGAAAACTGAACATCCGACAGGATGGCGTTTTCAGTCGTATTTTCCTGAGCGCTAATCCTAATGGTAATCAATCGCTTGCCGACGACGAACCTGAAAACAACCCCGAAAATGTGCCCGGAGACGGCAACGACACCGTGACCGCCGAAGACCCGGACAGCAGCGAGGCATCATGAGCACGCAAAATTCTGAATCGAACGTTATTCCCATCCACGCCGACGAAACGCCCGTAGAGAATGATGCCGTGAACGATGCGGTCGACAGTGCCGCAGATGTTACTGCGGACGATACGGCGGCCCCGGATAATGATAATGGCAACGAAAATGATAGTGCCGAAGAGGGTGATCAGGACACTCTTGCCAACGATGACGGTGAGGGGGGCGATACTGAATCCGATGAAGAAAACGGGGAATCCGATAAATCAGACGAGACCGTACCTGAACCCGATGAGGAAGATATCCGGCGCGGCATGCGCCTTTTGGAAGCATTACTGTTTGCCTCTGCCGAGCCCCTGTCCGAACGCATGCTTTCAAACCGCCTGCCAGAACACCTGAATACAAAGACATTGCTGAAAAACCTGCAACAGGACTTTGCCGAACGGGGCGTCAATCTGGTGCAGGTTGGCAATTCCTGGGCATTCCGCACGGCCGATGACCTGTCTGCCATTTTGAATGTGGAAGCAGAAGTTTCACGCAAAATGAGCCGGGCAACCATCGAAACCATGGCGATTGTGGCGTACCACCAACCGGTTACCCGTGCTGAAATTGAAGAAATTAGAGGCGTCAGCCTGTCCAAGGGCACCTTTGATCTGTTGTTTGAGAAAAACTGGATCAAGCCCCGGGGTCGGCGCGAGTCACCGGGTCGGCCCATGACCTGGGGTACGACCGATGGCTTTCTCGATCACTTTGGATTGAGCCGTGTCACCGATCTGCCGGGAATGGATGAACTGAGGGCCGCAGGATTGCTGGAATCCGGGCCAGCACTGAATGTCTATCGCGATCGTGGTGGCATTGGTGAAGGCACACCAGAATCCGGTGATGGCGAAACAGGGGGAGAGGGCAGCGACGATATTGATCCGGCAGCCCTGTCCCCCTTTGCGGCCAAGGGCGAGGAAGATGCCCTGCCGGAAGTCCCCGAAAATACCGAGAGTGAAGAGCCGCTGGACCCCGGTATCGAATAAGTCCTGATCACTTCATGGCATTAGTGGCATTGCGCCCTCTGGATCAATCTGCCATTATCCGCGCAATTCAGTTTCAATCTTCTGGGTGAGAGAACTTTATGGGAACGTTTAGTATTTGGCACTGGCTCATTGTGCTGGTTGTGGTTTTGGTCTTATTCGGCGGTGGCGGCAAGATTTCGCGACTGATGGGCGACTTTGGCAAGGGTCTGAAATCCTTCAAAAAAGGCATGAAGGAAGAAGAAGCTGCCGGTGAAGCCTCTGATGATGCCACCGGTGATGATGCAACGGGTGAGGCCAAGGTGCTCAAATCAGAAGCATCTGAGACGGCTAGCTCCCAGGAATCAGAAAAAGACAAGTCGGCCCAGGGTTAACAAGAACCAAAAGGGCTGTTTTACCGGGCCTCAAATGGCCTAATTCCAAACTCTGGTACGGCGGACTTTCATGCTGGACATCGGCTGGCAGGAACTTTTCATTGTTGCGATCCTGGCGATTGTTGTCGTCGGGCCAAAGGACCTTCCTCGGGCGTTGAAGACGGTCATGCATTACGTGCGCAAGGCGCGCGGCATGGCCCGTGAATTCCAGACCGGCGTCGACGAGATGGTGCGCGAAGCGGACCTGGACGACCTGAAAAAAGACCTGGGCAAGATCAGTGATTCTAAAGGTCTGGAGAACACCATCAAGGAAGCGGTCGATCCGACCGGGGATCTGAGCAAGCAAATGGACCTTACCAGCGCCCAGCTTGAGATGGAAAAAACCGCCAAAGAAGCCATCAAGGAAACCGAGCCGGACGCTGCGGTAACTGTGGAGAAGCCCGACACGAACGCCGCAGCCGCCGAACAGGTCAAGCAGGCGATAGAAGGATCCGCGCCTGATACTGGCACTGATACCGGTACTGATACCGATGATGCGGGTGATGGCGATAAAACGCCCGCCAGCACGACCAACAGCTAACGGAATCAAAAGACGTGGCCGACGAACCCGAACAATCACAAGAAGACTCAAAGATGCCGCTGCTCGATCATCTGGTTGAGTTGCGGACCCGGTTGCTACGGTCCTTCGTCGCCATCCTGGTGCTGTTTTTCATCTGCTATTACTTCGCTCCACAACTCTTTGATTTTCTGGTCCGCCCGCTGGCCGATCTGCTTGCGGAGAGGGGGGGCGACCGGCGGATGATCTTTACGGCGCTGCATGAGGCGTTTTTCACCTATATCAAGGTTGCGCTCTTCACCGCATTGTTCATTGCGTTTCCCTTTGTCTCCATCCAGATCTGGGGATTCGTCGCACCCGGCCTCTACAAGAATGAGAAAAAGGCGTTTGCGCCGTTTCTGATCATGACACCGATCCTGTTCTTTCTGGGCGGTGCGCTGGTCTATTATTTCATTTTCCCCATGGCGTGGAAATTCTTCCTCAGTTTCGAAAGCCTCGGCGGGGCAGGGGCCTTGCCCATCCAGCTTGATGCCAAAGTGGATCAGTACCTGTCACTGGTGATGCGGTTGATTTTTGCTTTCGGACTGTGCTTCGAGTTACCGGTTATCCTGACCCTGTTGGCCCGGATTGGGCTCGTCACGGCTAAAGGTCTGCGCGCCAAGCGCAAGTACGCCATCGTCTGTGCCTTCGTGGCGGCGGCAATCCTGACCCCGCCGGACGTCATCAGTCAGATCGGGCTGGCCGTGCCTACCATGCTTCTTTACGAAATTTCCATCGTTGCTGTGCAAATGGTAGAAAAGAAACGCGCCGAGAATAACCCGGACGATTACGATGATGATGATGATGACGACGATGTTGCAGAAAAAGGCAGCGCCGATGACGCGTCGGAATCAGGAGAAGAGGCTGATACGACGGGTGTGACCCCCGCCTGATACAGCCGGTTTTGAGGGCACATGTTCGATATCAAATGGATCAGAGAAAACCCCGACTCCTTTGACGATGGGATGAAACGCCGTGGCCTTGCCGCTATGGCGCAGGACCTCATCACCAGGGACAAAGAGCGTCGCGAGATCGCCACCCGCGCACAAGACATCCAGGCCGAGCGCAATAAACTGTCCAAGGAAATCGGGCAGGCCAAGGCGCGCGGCGAGGATGCCTCTGACATCATGCGACAGGTATCAGAATCCAAGGATACTCAGGCTGCTGCGGAAGAAGAGGCTCGCAAGGCCGACGCTGAGCTGAATGACATTCTGGCCGGTATTCCCAATCTGCCGTTCGATGATGTCCCCGTCGGACCGGATGAAAGCGCCAATGTAGAGGTTCGCAAGTGGGGCGAGCCGCCGACATTCGACTTCGAGCCAAAAGAGCATTTCGACCTGGGCGAAGACCTTGGCCTGATGGATTTCGAGACCGCTGCGAAAATTTCCGGTGCCCGGTTTGTCCTGCTCACCGGGCATCTGGCCCGGCTGGAGCGCGCACTGGCCGCCTTCATGCTCGATCACAATACCGACGACTATGGCTATACGGAGGTCAATCCGCCCGCCCTGGTCAATGATGCGACCATGTACGGCACCGGACAACTGCCGAAATTTTCCGAAGACCTGTTCCGCACCGAACAGGGCTACTGGCTGATTCCCACGGCGGAAGTGCCGCTGACCAATATCGCCGCCGGGCATATTATCGACGATGAATACCTGCCGCGCCGCTATACGGCGATGACGTGGTGCTTCCGCTCGGAAGCCGGGTCAGCGGGCAAGGATACCCGCGGCATGATCCGCCAGCACCAGTTCACCAAGGTGGAAATGGTCAGTGTCACCAAGCCGGAAGACTCAGAAGCCGAGCATGAGCGCATGACCCTATGCGCCGAAGACATCTTGCAGAAACTCAGATTACCGTACCGCACGGTTGTTCTGTCCACCGGCGATATGGGATTTGGTGCCCGCAAGACGTACGACATTGAGGTCTGGCTGCCGGGGCAGAACCAGTACCGGGAAATCTCCAGCTGTTCCAACTGTGGTGATTTTCAGGCCCGGCGCATGAACACCCGGTGTCGCCCCAAAGGTGAAAAGGCGACACGGTTTGTCCATACCCTGAACGGCTCCGGCCTTGCCGTCGGTCGCACCCTGGTCGCCGTTCTGGAAAATTACCAGCAGGCCGATGGCTCCGTGATCGTTCCCGAGGTCCTCCGTCCCTATATGAACGGGTTGGAGGCCATAGGCCGTGACATCGCGTAAGTACATGGACCTGAGTAAGGCGCGGGTCCTGATTTCCAATGATGACGGTATTCTTGCACCGGGGCTGAAGGTACTGGAGAAAGCCATCCGCGCCGTCGCCAAAGAGGTCTGGGTTGTGGCGCCGGAAACCGAACAGAGTGCAGCGGCCCACGCGGTGACGTTACGACGCCCATTGCGTATCCGCAAAGTCTCCAAACAACGCTTTGCTGTGGATGGCACACCAACCGATTGCGTGCTTCTTGCCATCAACCAGATCATGAAGGATGGCCTGCCTGATCTGGTGGTGTCCGGTATCAACCGAGGCTGCAATATGGGTGATGATGTGACCTATTCCGGTACCGTCGCAGCCGCCATTGAAGCGATCATTCTGGGCGTACCTGCCGTCGCTTTTTCACAACATTATGAAGACGGCAACCCCATCCACTGGTCCACGTCGGAACATTGGGTGCCGAAGGTTTTGAAAAAACTGGCGGGCGTTTCCGTGTCACGTGATACCCTGATAAATGTCAATTTCCCTGATGTCGCCTACAAGGACGTAACGGGTATTGAAGTGACCCGTCAGGGCAAGCGCAAGCTGGGCGACCAGATACAGGAAGGCCACGACCCCAGAGGACAACCTTTTTACTGGATTGGATCACAGTGGGTGGATGAAACATTCTACAAAGGTACAGATCTGGCGGCAGTGTACGCAGGTGCAGTATCCATAACGCCGCTATCCATTGATCTGACCGACACGCGCATGATGAAGTCATTGAAAGGGGTGTTCGAATGACCCCGGGTTCGCAACAGCAGGTACAGGTAAATGCAGCAGAGGAGGGCCTTGCCCGTCTCATTCTTGAGGTGCGCCAGGCCGGCGTTACCGATCCCCGCGTGCTTGCCGCCATGGAAAGTGCGCCGCGCCATCTGTTTGTACCAAAGACCTTCAAGGCCAAAACCTATGATGATGTCGCGCTGCCCATCGGCCGTCACCAGACCGTCAGCCAGCCATCCGTCGTCGGGCGCATGACCCAGGCACTTGATGTCGGTGATCGCATGAAAGTGCTCGAGATCGGCACCGGGTCCGGCTATCAGGCCGCCATTCTCGCCCGCCTGTGCCGCCGGCTCTATACCGTTGAACGTCATCCGCCGTTGCTGGAAGATGCCGAAGAACGGTTCAGGGGATTGCGGTTGACCAATGTCACCAGCATTCTGGGTGATGGCAGCCGTGGCTGGCCGGAACAGGCGCCGTTTGATCGTATCATGCTGACCGCGGCCGCACTGGATATTCCGGCGCAACTGGTAGACCAACTGGCCCCCGGCGGCATCATGGTGCTACCGGTTGGCCTTGACGATGAAGATCAACGTTTGATACGTCTCGTGAAACACGATGAAGGGGCTGAAACCGAGGATTTAGGACCTGTGCGCTTCGTGCCCCTGCTACCAGGGGTGGAGAGTGAGTGAAGCAGCTAGGGTCGACATCGCCTATCAGCCATAACCCCCGGTTTACCCCCTTGCGGCAAACCGCAGCAGGCCTGTCACTTGTTGTCCTTGCCAGCGCTGCCCTGTCCGGCTGTGGCAATCTGCAATGGCCGCCACCCGGTTATGGCAGACAGGATGGCAGCGCCGCCACGCTTGTCGTCAACAACCCGTCTTTCGTCAATGCCAGCGCCGTCATCGTCGGCACCGGCGACACGGTTTATGCCCTGTCGCGTCGCCATCAGGTATCCCAGCGCGACATCATCATCGCCAATAACCTGAAAGCGCCCTACCTGCTGATCGTCGGCCAGCGTATCATCCTGCCCAGGGGGCAGGAGCATACCGTCGCCAAGGGCGATACCCTGTCCGCTCTTTCGCGCACCTACACTATCGACATGTACGATCTGGCAAGGGCCAATGACATCAAGTCGCCCTACACCATTTATGTCGGCCAGAAGCTCCGGATTCCCGGCACAGGGGGCAGCGGAACCATGGTCGCCAAAGCTGAACCGACACAATCGGGAACAACGGGTACAGGAACAACGGGCGTCGCCCCGACCATGCAGACGTCTTCCTCGACACCGACAAAGAGTGTAGCGAACACCGCCGTGCCATCCCCGCCTGCCGCAACGGGAGAAGGGTTCGTATGGCCGATCCGGGGCAGGGTTCTGTCCAATTTCGGCGCCAAGGACCAGGGCCTGCATAATGACGGCATCAACATCGCAGCCCCCGAGGGCAGCCCGGTCCATGCAGCAGAGAACGGCGTTGTCGCCTATGCCGGCAACGAGCTTCGCGGGTTCGGAAACCTGTTGTTGGTCAAGCATGCCAACGGTTATGTCTCGGCCTATGCCCATAACGCCAAACTGCTGGTCAGCCGGGGCGATAAGGTCAAGAAGGGCCAACCCATCGCCACCGTGGGCTCCACCGGCAACGTAACCAGTCCACAGCTTCATTTCGAGCTACGCAAGGGCAAGAAGGCGCTGGATCCCAGAACCGTCATGCCGCCACTCAGCGCCTGACGGTTTGCTATTCACCATATCCCGGTATCAGCAATTGTTGTTTATCGCCATAACCCAATGGTGTTTCAATTCAGGCGAGTGTCATCGGCAAAAACTTGATGCCAACTGAGGATGCGAACGGATAAACGCAACCCCGTCGGCCAGAACGGGTCTTCCTTTACCAACAGATCAACCGCATCTGGTGTATCTGCTTCTACAATCCATAACCCGCCTTGCGGCTCATTCGATATGTTTTTTAGGGGGCCAGCAGCCTTGATGGATTTTGCATTTTTTTCAAGAAAGGCTAAATGATCCGGCATGTGCTCGCGGCGGATGTCAGGACTAACCGCCGGATTATCTTCAAACAATATTACGTAGAGCAATTTGCTTCTCCTGTTGATGTGGAAAGACAATCCTATTGCTGCAATAATGCATTTAGAAGGCGATTTATTGCATTAGGAATCAGCACAATTGCAGCATCCAAACTGGAACGATCTACGCTACATTCTCGCCGTCAGTCGTGGTGGAACGCTGGCAGCGGCTGCACGGTTATTGAAAGTCGATGATACGACCGTCGCGCGGCGGATTGCCGTAATACAGAAATCAATTGGTGCACAGTTTGTTCAGCGCATTGGTGATGGCACACTGCAGCTCACGCCGTCAGGAGAGCGCGCTGCACGTCATGCTGAAGTCATCGAAAGCGAGATTGCCTCGCTGACTAAGTCGATGTCAGGTGAGGACAATGAAATCAGCGGTACCGTGCGGGTAACATCCGTCCCTGTTGTCATCAATCGGATACTCATTCCGGCAGCCAAGCGCATACTGTCACGTCACCCGCGACTACAGATGGAACTCATTGCGGACTCGAGAGACCTCAGCCTGACACGCCGGGAAACGGATATTGCCCTTCGACTTGCACGGCCCAAGACGGGAGGATCGAAGGTCACAGCACGCAGGGTCGGAAGTCTGGAGTATGGTGTTTATGCCGCTGCCACTTTATCGGCCCGTGAGTCGGAAAACTTACCATGGGTTACCTATGATGACTCGATGGCTCACCTGCCGCAGTCGCAATCAATCAGATCAATCGTTGCAGGCGGTGGAAACAGCACCGCCGCAATGCTCGTCAATGATACGGAAGGTATGTTTGAAGCTGTGATTGCGGGCCTTGGTCAATCGCTGTTGCCTTGTATCGTTGCTGACGCTGACACTCGACTGAAAAAGCTTGATGCCAAACGAAGCTCACCTGTTTTGACCCGCGACCTGTGGCTCATCACGCACTCGGAAATAAAGTCTCTTGGCCGGATTCAGGCGGTCATGAAATGGATTGAAGAAACCGTGACGAAGTAAAGCCGGCAACGTGACCAGCCCACAGCTTCATTTCGAGCTGCGCAAGGGCAAGAAGGCGCTGGACCCCGTTTCCGGGCGCCACGCTACATCCGGCGAGGCAAAAATTTCGGCCAGATCGCGAAGGACGCCACAATACCCCCGAATACGATAAAAACAGTCTGCAGGTCCGATACCGTCAGCAGGACAGCGAACAGGCCCGGTGTCAGTAATTCTGCAATATCAATATAGGTTCTAAATACCGTGGTCATCTGCGCCCGTTCATAGGGGTGAACCGCACGGAAGAACGGTATGGTGCCCAAGGCATCCAACGCGACGCACCCTGTTGCTGCAAGCATCAGAAAACCAAGAGACAGATACGGGTTGTGATATGACAACCCTGCAAACAGCGTAGCGACACCCGCTAGCACAAACCCTCCCGTCAGAACCTTCCGTATGCCGAAGCGGCTGCCCAATTCACCGAACAGCGGCGTCAGGAACAACAACGCATTTCCGGCAGAAACGGCAAGCGCTCCTTGTTCACGGGAAAATCCGCTCTCGATCATGTAAAGCGGCGTATAGACAAAGAAAAATACCCACCATGCCGAGCGCCCGAAGGTAATGATCCAGGCCAAACGCAGGCGAGGTTGTTGTAAAAACCGTCCGATACTCTTGATCGGATTGGGGGGCGGGCGGTTTGCCGGTTGTATGACGGGATTATCCCTTAACCGCATCATCCAGAAAAAGCCAAGAGCAATCAGGGCAGCACCCGCACTGGCGCCATAGGACCAGTCTGGCCCCAGGGTTTCGTAAATCTTGACGCCAAGCCACGGACCAATGGTCCATGCCAGCGCTGAATACTGCATGCGGCGTGGCTCTGCCCGTGTCAGGTCCCGCTTGGAGATGTACTGCATGATATAAAGGCTGGTTGTGATGCTCAGGCAGGCCGTGGCGAAAACCCGGATGATCATGCCGAATATCTGGCCTGGGACAGTCAGTGAAGCAAGAAGACCAGCGGCAGCGAGCAGCAGGATTGATCCCAGTGTATAGGTATACCGGCGGCTGATTCGTCCAATGAGAACAGGCACCAGAAAACTGGCGGCAAAGCCGCTGACGCCAATCAGCGAGAACACCAGACTGACATTCCGTGCGTCATGCAGCAGCGCCAGCGCCTGAATCGCAATGACCGTCGATAGCAGCGCCCGCGCCGTGGATTCAAGGGCGAACATGATGGCGAATGTCTGAGAGCCCGGTCGCTCAATAGTCCGCAACCAAATGGGATAGCGCACATGCATTTTCGAAAATTCCACCCCACCTGATCAGATACGTTCGCATCAGCAACCAGTTCAAGCAAATCTAACGAATATCAATTTTCTCTTTGCGCCTTCTTTTCAAAACACACAACTTAAAAAAACGCAGTGCTCGTGGTTCGGTATACAGGTCTATAAAAAAAGATTTTCCTTGATTTTTCACAAAAAATATGCTTTAATTCCTAATTCTATAAAATGCTCTTTGACATTGTGAATAACCCGTGATCATACCCTTGGTTATGCCTGTGGCACCGCCAAGGCCCAAAAGGGTCGGAAAAGGCCCTCGCGTTGCAAAAGTCTACAAATGTCTACAGTATTATGGAAAATAATTTCACGTAACCCATTGAAATAAAAGAAAACCTAAAGGTTAACGGTAAAGAAAGTCTACAAAAGTGAACAAATGTCTACATTTTGTTAAATATCAATGGGTTAGGGCAGGGGCTTTCGGGTGCCGACGATCGTTCAATCCAGCTTGATTGGCTTGCCCAGCCGACCGGCCAAATCCTGGATAAACTGCCAGGCAACACGACCCGATCTGGATCCCCTCGTCGCATACCATTCCTTGGCCTCGGCATGTAACTGCGCCGTTCCGACACCCAGCTCGAATCGCTCGGCGTAGCCCTCGACGATAGCGAAGTAGGTGGTCTGGTCACAGACATGGAAACCCAGCCACAGGCCAAAGCGATCAGACAGGGATACTTTTTCCTCGACCGCTTCCGACGGATTAATGGCGGTGGACCGTTCGTTTTCGATCATATCGCGGGGCATCATGTGTCGACGGTTGGATGTGGCGTAG
>FLOH01000381.1_pt1 | contig 103767 bp, 90 predicted proteins | sample 756751 | NCBI WGS metagenome assembly FLOH01 (sample SAMEA4026879, study PRJEB14308) | marine metagenome | biome: coastal water; material: water | depth 74 m
CGACCAAATCTTTTATCCGGTGCCGACAGCGCACCGGTCGCTCGTCGTGAACCGGAACAATGGCAATGTGCGAGCGGTCTTCGGACAGCTCGATGGCCAGATCTGAACCGATCTCCAGGCCAAGCGACTCGACCATGTCTTTGGGAATGCGGACGCCCTGACTGTTCCCCCAACGCTGCAAAGTAGTGGTCATGAGTCAAGGATATCCATTGGGATATACGTAAGCAAGCGCTTTCCCCGAGTTGCCGAGATCTACTAAAACTCAGGCCATTTCCTCTCCGTGATCTCTGTGCCTTGGTGAGAGAAATATCCGCCCCTTGCCTCCCGACCGCTGGACCTGGAACCTGAAATCTCTCACGGAGACACAGAGAGCACGGAGATAACGAAGAAGGAGAGATAGCGCATCCGGGGGCCCCTGTCCTCCCCCTTCGTTACGTTGGCTCCCTCGCTCCCGCTCATCTCACTTGCGGTGGCCTGTGACCATCTGCCTCGAGCGCCCGCGCGCTCCGGTGCTTGTGACCTTTGGTCAAAATCCCCACAGCGGACCACTTCTCACCCGTCGCCCGGCCGCGGGAGGTAGGCTTGGAGTTGCGGGAGGAGTTTTTTCACGATGGAGCCGTCTTTGGTGATGAGCGAATGGACACGGCCGCTGAGGCGTCCCCGGTCTTCTTCGGTGAGGTCTTTGGCCGTTACGACGATCACCGGGGTGTGGACATAGCGCGGATCGCGACGGAAGTGATCGAGGAATTCAAAGCCGTCCATCCGCGGCATCATGAGATCGAGGAGGACGAGCGAAGGTTCGGTCTCGCGCACCGCCTCAAGCGCGGCCAGACCGTCCCCGGCGAGAAGGACCTGCCATCCCTGCTTGACCATGGTGCGCTGGAGTTGGTCTCGCGCGGCCTCGTCGTCCTCCACGATGAGCACGGTGCGGGCTTGCGCGCCGAACTCGAGGCGGTCGAGGGTGCCGCGCAACTGCGTCCAATCGACCGGCTTGGCCAGATAATCAAAGACCCCGAGGGCCACACCCATCTCGCGGCTGTCGGTCATGGTGACGAGGATGATGGGGATGTGCGCGGTGGCGGGATCGGCTTTGAGCGCGTTGATGACCGACCAGCCGTCCATGCCGGGCATCATCACGTCGGTCGTGATGGCCACGGGATGCTTCGTTTTGGCCAGCTCGAGACCGTCGCGGCCGTTGCTCGCGGTGTGCACGTCGAATCCTTCCTTGGTCAGGAAACGGCTTATCAAGTCGAGCACAGTGGGATCGTCGTCGATAACCACGAGCGCAGGACGCCCGGCGGTTCCCGCCGCCGGGGCGGGTGTTTCTTCGGCGGGCGCGGCGGCAGCCGGTTCTTCCTGCGGGGCGCGGGCGGGCAAGGCGACGGTGAAGGTCGACCCCTCTCCCGGCACACTTTCGACCGTGATGTCGCCCCCGAGGAGTTGGCAAAATTCGCGACTGATGGCCAGGCCGAGACCGGTGCCACCGAATTTGCGCGTGGTCGAGGCGTCGGCCTGAGTGAAAGCTTGGAAGAGGCGGCCCATCTGCTCGGGCGTCATGCCGATACCGCTGTCGCTCACCGCGAAGCGCAACCAGTCGGCGCCGTTTTCCACCGTACGCGTGACCACGAGGCGAAGCTTTCCTTTCTCGGTGAACTTGCTCGCGTTGCTCAGCAGGTTGAAGAGCATCTGCCGGATTTTGGTCAGATCGCTGTGCATCGTGCCGGCCTCGGCGGGGAGTTCGACCTCGAGGTGGTTGTCGTTCTTCTTGACCAGCGGGAGCACAGTCGATTCCACCTCGCGCACCATGGTGGCCACGTCGATCGTCTCGCAATACACGGTCATTTTTCCGGCCTCGATCTTCGAAAGGTCGAGCACATCGTTGATCAGCCCGAGGAGGTGCTTGCCGGCGCTGTGGATTTTGTTCAAGTCGGGGATGAATTCCTCCTGCCCGAGGTCCTGCATCTCCTCGGTGAGCATTTCGCTGTAGCCGATAATGGCGTTCATCGGGGTACGCAATTCGTGGCTCATATTGGCCAAGAAAGCGCTCTTCGTGCGGTTCGCTTCCTCGGCCTGGTCCCGGGCCTCGGCCAACTCCTCGGTGCGCACGCGCACTTTTTCGTCCATCGTCTCGATCATCTCGCGCAACTGCCCGGTCATATGGTTGAAGTCGCGGGCCAGATCGCCGATTTCATTGCTGCTGCGCACCTCGGCGCGGCGGTGCAGGTTACCCGAGGCGACCTCGTGCGCGGCGGCGGTCAGTTCCTCGATAGGACGGGAGAACGAGCGCGCCACCAACCAGGCGGCCAGCGCGGCGAGAAGGCCGCTGACCAGCGCGATGCCGGCGGACAATTTGCGCAGGAGCGAGACCGGAGCGAAGGCTTCGTCGTCGTCGACCTTCACTACCACGCCCCAGCGCAGTGCGGGCAAGTATTGCCAGACGGCGAGCACGGATTTCCCGCGGTAATCGGTATCGGGCCCGAAGCCGGGCAGGCCCTTCATGCTGGCGCGCAGTGCGGCGGAAGGTCCGTCGGCCGGCACGCGCAGACGGAAGGCCGCCTCCGGGTCATGCCGTGTCGGGGCAACAGCCATGAGCCCGTCGGCGTGTTCGGCCACCACTACCATCTCGCCGGTCGCACCAAGGCCGGAGGTGTCGCTGATCACGCGGTTGATCTCCGCCGCGCCGATCTGCAACACGGCCAGCCCGCGATACTTCCCGCCGGCCAGCACGGGCGCGGCAATGAACGTGGCGGGCAAGGCGTCGGGTCCGTAGAAATCGAAATCCGATTGCTCGAGCCCCAGGGTGAAGCGGGCGGACTGCGCGGTGCGGCCCAGCGTGGTGCCGGCCACGGGAGACGCGTCGATCTTCACGCCGAAATCAGGACCGTGCGCGGTGGAAAAAACAATCCGGCCATCCGGATCGATGAGGTAGATGTCGTCGGTGCCGATCGATTCCGCGGCGCGGCGCAGGAACGGCGCGAAGCGCGCGGCGGCGGCAGCGTGGAGGTTTTCGTCGAACGCACCATTCTTCCAGGCGGCGGAAAATGCGCCGATGGCCTCGGCCGTGCCCGGGTTCACCGCGAGGACGAGCAAGTCGCGTTCCTGCCCGCGCAGGAACGCTTCGACCTGCCGGCCGAGATTGTTGGCTATGGCCCGGAGGTTGTTTTCGATCTGGTCAGTGAGAAGTTGCCGGGCGGTGCGGGTGGTGAGAAACGCGGCGGCGATGAGCGGCAGCAGAGTGAGGAGCAAAAACCAGACGAGCAACTGCGTGGCGATGCGGGAGCGGCGGGATTTTTTCATGGCACCGGCACATCCTCCGTCCGCGGATTCACCCATTTCCCGCCCCACGAAGCGGAAAGATTTTTTTGCCAGCTCTCCCAGGCCGCGCGCGTGCGAAAGAGCGGGAAGGGCATGGGGCGCACTGGTTTGTCCGAGGACCACACGATGTCGAACTGCCCGTCGTGGCGGATGCGGCCGATGCGCGCGTATTTCCAGGCGTGGTGCGTGGGGCCGTCGATGTAAGCAAGACCGCCCGGCGCACGCATCCCCTGCCCGCCGATTTTGGCCACCACGGCGGCAGGGTCGGCGGAACCGGCGGCTTTGACCGCCTGGGCCCAGAGGAAGACGCCGAAGTAGGCCGCCTCGAGCGGATCGGACACCACACGGTCCGCCCCGTAGCGCGCACGGAATTTTTCGAGAAAAGCGCGGTTTTCCGGCGTGTCGACGCTCTGGAAATAATTCCACGCCGCGTAGTTGCCAGCCATGGCCTCGGCGCCGAGTTCGGGTAGTTCGGTTTCGCTGATACTGAACGAAACAACCGGAAGACGGGCGGGCGTGACGCCCGCCTCGCGCAGGGCACGGAAGAACGCGACGTTCGAGTCGCCATTGATCGTGTTGAGGATCACATCGGGCTTGGCCCGGATGATCTCATCGATCATCGGTGCGACGTTTTTCCCGCCGAGCGGGAGATACAATTCCCCGACCACCTCGCCGCCCAACGCGCCAACCTGGTCGCGGATGATTTCGTTCGCCGTGCGGGGGAAAACGTAATCCGACCCGACAAGGAAAACGCGCGGACCAAAGTTGGCCAAGGCGTAGCTCACCGCCGGCATGACCTGCTGGTTCGGTGTGGCGCCGGTGTAGACGATGTTGGGCGATTGCTCGAGGCCCTCGTATTGCACGGGATAAAAGAGCAGGTGGTTGTGCTTCTCGAAAACAGGGCCGGCTGCCTTGCGACTGGAGGATGTCCAGCAGCCGAAGACCACGCTGACCTTCTCCTCCGTGATCAACCGCTCGGCTTCGGCTGCGAAGTTGCCGGAATCGGACGTGCCGTCGGCAATGACCGGCTCAAGCTTCCGACCGAGCAGTCCTCCTGCGGCATTGACTTCCTCGATGGCCAGCAGGGTGGCATCGACCACCGGGAGCGCGCTGATCGCCAGCGTTCCGGACATGGAATGCAAAATACCGACCCGGATCGGCGCCTCGTCGGGCCGCGAGCAGGCGGTCAGCGTTCCCGCGACGAGCAGACAGGCAAGCAGGCGGGAAGAATTCGACATGGGCAGGAGCGCAGCGAGGTTGGACCAAACCATACTGGCAGCTTTCCGCCCCTGCGGCCAGACGGTTCCGCCTCCGGTCGCCGAGGCCCACCAAGGTCTACGCGCCGTGCGCCACGGCAGTGACAAACCGCTGCCGCGTGACTTTCCCCCAGTAAAGATCGTCAAACCTGTCCTCCCGAAAATCGGTCTGCGGGAAGGCGCCGATGGCCTTACGCCAGAACTCGGCCGCGTATTCCGCCCCGGCGATTTGTTTGATCTCCCATGACCCGGGCAGGTTGCGCCAGATGGCGTGGGCAAATTCCCGCCCCCATGCTTGTTTGCGGAAAGAAGGAACCACGTAGAATTCGGCCACCTCGTATGATCCGTCGTCCTTGGTGCGCACCGCGATCAGGCCCGCTGGCACGTCCCCGACCGACAGGAGGAACGCCCGCACGTCGTCCCCGATGCGGGTATCGAGCCGGAAGATCCCGCGGGCATCGGGCTTTTTCCCGGTGATGGCCGAGAACTCCGCCTCATAGCCCTGCGCGAGATTGTTATAGACATCCCGGTTGGCGGTGCCGACCGGGATGACCTCCATGGTCGGTGGCTTGGTTTCGCTCATGAGTCCCCCGGCTTCTTCTTTCGGTCCAAGATCACTGGGCGTGACCTCCACTGGCTTCGTGCGAGTTGAAGGCGGTCAGCAGGACGATGCCAGTCACGGCCATGGCCATGCCGGCCAATTCCACCGCGGAGAGTTGTCGAAGTTCCCCGCGGAAGAAGATGCCGACGAGGATCGGACCGATGACCACCAGTGTGTTGGTCAGGCTGGAGGCCTTGGCCAGGCCGAAGTGCGAACCGACATAACCGAACGCCAGAAAGACGAAAGGGGCGATGCCGATGACGGCCACCAGCACCCACATCTTTTTTTGCTCCCACCACACGGTGCCGAGGGTGTCCGCCAGGGTGCTGAGGGCGGCGCAAAGTAAAACCATCAACCACGGGGAGAAGAGCAAACTTTTCATGTTCCGCAGCCTACAGGCCCAAATCGGAAACTGGAAACCTGAACCGGCGCGCAGCGGAGATGGCCGGAGGCAAACTTGAAAGCTGAGCGAAATGGCGTCGACCGAGGGCGAGCCGGCCCGAGCCGTGAGGAGTTGCTTCACGGCATCAATTGGATCGGATCCGGTGCCGGCCAGTCTTGCCTTCAAGGAATCGCTGCGGCGCGTGCTGGAGGGTTTCGACGCGGCAGACCTCTACAGCGCCCGTGCCCGAACCTGATCCGGTCGAACTTTTCGCCGGCCGCGAAAACTTGTGCGCGCCTTATGGGCGCCGGCGGCGCAGGACGAAGCCAACCAAGCCGGCAGTCGAGATGGCGAGTAGCGCATAGGTGCTCGGTTCGGGGACGGTCATGGCCACGGCGGTCGTGAGGTAGGCGGCCGCCAGTCCGTAGTCCGTGGAACCACCCGAAGCACCGCCCCAGAGATTCGTCCCTACATATTGCTCATACGCCAACTCCAGCGTGTTGTAGACAAGCGAAGCGTTCGTCGAATTCGTCAACATAACCTCCCAGATTTTACCGGTGGTGAATTGGGCACTTCCGCTCGGATCCGTGACTGGCTTGGGAACCGTGCCTCGGGTGGGGTCCAAGGGATCCACGAAATGAAGCTGGGCATTCTCGTCGAAATCAATGCGACCATTGCCATTCGAGTCAGTCCAATCGAACCCCCCGAGCGAAACGGCATGCCCACCTTTGAGGTTTGTATAAGTCAATCCGAGAACGGTGCCGCTGCCGGAGATCAGCGAGTCGTAGAGGAATTGCCAAGTGGGGAGGCTGTCCGCGATGGTGGCAGGGCGCTCCTCAGGAGGGGGGCTGGCCGGATTATCCCAAACAAAACTCGGGATCCTTCCCGAGAACTGCACATTGCTGAAGCCCCGACCCGAGTCCTGCACGACGTATTTGTTCAGTCCGAAGTGCAGGTGATTGTAGGCGGTTGCTTCATTCGTTGCACCCTTTGGGCCGGTGTTCATGTAATCGGGTGAAATAAGCGTGGCATCCACGTCGATCCAATTCGTATACGGCGTGCCGGTCAGATTCGTCCCGAAGTAACTGGAAAAGGAGTTCTGCAGATACGTCATCGTGTTGACGCTGGAGGTGGGGACACAGGCTTCCGCGCCAACGAAATTGTATTCCAGCGTGTTGAGACTGTATTGATCCAGCCATCCATAAGAGCTGACATCTTGGATCGACCTGTAGTTCGTCTGGGCCCTGGCTGGACTGGACAAGAGCAGGAGTAAGAGAACCCCGGACAGAAGGCGAAGGTCGTGTCTGACAAGCATGCGGCGTGGAATATCGTGCCTGGCGGATGAATGTCAAGTCGTCCGCCGGCGGAATAGCTCGTGCCCGAACCTGATCTGGTCGCACTTTTCGCCGGCCGCGAAAACTTGTGCACGCTTTATGGGCGCCGGCGGCGCAGGACGAAGCCAACCAAGCCGGCAGTCGAGATGGCGAGTAGCGCATAGGTGCTCGGTTCGGGGACGGTCATGACAACGGCGGCCGTGAGGTAGGCGCCCGCCCAGCCGCCGCGCCCGCCACCGCCTGAGAGACCGCCCCAGAGATTCGTCCCAACATACGGCTCATACGCCAACACCAGCGTGTTGTAGACAACCGCCGAGTTCGTGGGATCGGGGACCTCCGCCTCCCAGATTCTGCCCGAGGTGAATTGGGCGCCTCCGCTGGGATCCGTGCCTCGCGTGGGGTGCGAGGGATCCACGAAATAGAGCTGGGCATTCTCGTCAAAATCAACGCGACCATTTCCATTCAGGTCAGTCCAATCGAAACCCCCGAGCGAGACGGCATGCCCAGCGCTGGAGTCTATCCAACGCATCGTGAGAACGGTGCCGCTTCCGGAGGTCAGCGAGTCGTAGAGGAATTGCCAAGTGGGGAGGCTGTCGGCGATGGTGGCAGGGCGGGGCTCGGGAGCGGGATTGGCCTGATTTTCCCAGGGACTCGGGATCATTCCCGAGAACTGCACCTCGGTGAAACCCTTGTTCTGCACGACATATTTGTTCAGTCCGAAGTGCAAGTGGTTATTTAAGGTTCCACTAGTTCGGGTAGTGTTCAGGTAAGGGGCTGAAATAAGCGTGGCATCCACACCGATCCAATCCGCATACGAAGAGCCGGTCAGGTTCGTCCCGAAGTAACCGGGAGCGATGTTCTGCAGATACGTCATCGTGTTGACGCTGGAGGTGGGGACACAGGCATCATGGCCGATGAAGTTGAAATCCGGCGTGTTGAGGCTGTATTGATCCAACCATCCAAAAGAACTGACATTGAGTATCGAAGTGTAGGTTGTCTGGGCCCTGGCTGTCGCGGCCAACAGGAGGATCAAGAGGACGCCGGACAGAAAACGGCGAGGGTAATGCTTGCCAAGCATGCGTAGCAAAATGTTGTGCCTGGCGGATGAATGTCAAGTCGTCCGCTGGCGGACCATGCGCGCCTCAACTGATCTCCGCGAAGACACCGCCACCGAGGAGGCGTGATCCTTGGTAGAGAGCGCAGATTTGCCCGGCGGCGAGGGCGCGCTGGGGTGCGGCAAAGACAACTTCGGCGGTGCCGTCGTTGCGTCGGGTGAAATTGATCGCGACACGCGGGGCGCGATAACGCGGACGCGCTTCGATGCGCGCTTGAGCAGGAAGCTCGGGGCCGGCAGCGCTGAGATTGGTCAGGATCGCGCGACTGGCGTAGAGGCCTTCGGTGTCGGGCCGGTCGTGACCGATGACGAGTTCGCTCGTGGTCATGCGTTTGTCGACCACGACATACGCGGTGTCCGGTTCGGCCGAGGCAACACGGATGCCGCGGCGTTGTCCGAGGGTGTAGTTGTGCAACCCGCGATGTTCGCCGAGCACGCGGCCGGAGAGATCGACGATCGGACCGGGCTTTTCCGGGAGATATTCTTTCAAGAAATCCTGCATGCGGACTTTGCCGATGAAGCAAATGCCTTGGCTGTCTTTTTTCTCCGCGGTGACCATTCCGGCCTCGGCGGCCTTGGCTCGCACTTCGCTTTTGAGCAATTCGCCGACCGGAAACCAGGCGCGCGTAATCTGCTCCGGACGCAGCATGGCAAGGAAGTAGGATTGGTCTTTCCCTGGGTCGGCACCCTCGAAAATGCCGGGTTGTCCTGCCGCTCCCAAAGCGATGCGCGCGTAATGCCCGGTGCCAATGCCATCGAACCCTTCGCGCAAAGCGAGATCGAGGAAGACGCCGAACTTTATCTCACGGTTGCAATAGACATCCGGGTTCGGCGTGACGCCCTCGGTATAGCCCTTGAGCAAATAATCCACCACGCGCTCACGGTAATCCTCAATGAGGTTGACCACGCGGAAAGGGATGCCGAGTTTTTCCGCCACGGCGCGTGCGTCGGCCACGTCCTGCTCCCACGGGCACTGGCCGAGCGGATCCCACTCGGCCATCCAGTTTTTCATGTAGGCGCCCTCGATCTCGTGACCTTGCTCGCGGAGCAAAAGCGCGGCTACGGAGCTGTCCACCCCGCCCGACATGGCGACGAGAATCCGGGCCATGACGCAATCAGCACGCGGCACGCACCGCAGCGGCGACCGCTTTGACGCGATCGAGGTCGACGGGTGCGGTCCAATGGCCGTCCTTCTTCAACGCGGATCCGACAATGACCGCATCGGCATGCTGCAGCATAGCCGCGGCGTTTTCCGCGGTTACCCCGGAACCGACAATAACAGGCAGCTTGGTCGCGCCACGCGCGGACGAAAGATCGGCCGTCGATGCTTCGCGTCCGGTCGCCTCGCCCGTGACGATGACCGCATCCGCCCCGAAAAACTCCGCGGCCTTGACCGTTTCGGCGAGGCTGACGTCCGCGGTCATGGCGTGCGCCGCGTGCTTCTTTTTCACGTCGGCCCACACGGCAATGTGTTCCGCGCCGATCAGCTTCCGGTAGCGCAACAAAGGACCCGCGCAGGCATTCAACCATCCCTCATCGGCCACGTGGCTGAAGACAAAACCCTCCGCACGGATGAAGTCCATCCCCGCCGCCAAGGCAACAGCCAGCGCGCCTTGGTTGGCTCCGGCTAGCACTTGCACACCGCAGGGCAAATCGGTGGCCTCGTTGATCGCGCGGCAGACGGCCGTCATGGAGGCGACGATTTCGGGCCCGACCTCGCCTTGGAGATAGGGAAGGTCGTGCATGTTCTCCACGAGGATGACATCGCACCCGCCCTCGGCCAGCACCCAGACTTCTTGCACCGCCTGGCGGACCAATTCGTCGACAGATTGCGACGCCCGCGGTGTTCCCGGCAACGCCCCGACATGGACCATGCCGATGAGGGCTTTGGGCGGAAGTTGGAAAGTCACACGGGAATGATGGCACCCCTTCGCCAATGCGCCAAAAGGTTTTGCACACTGCGCAGAGGAGCCGCGACCCGCATCAGCAGCTAGTCAGCCCCAGGCCCTGACCCACCACCCCTCGGGCCAATCGTTGCCCAAACAACTGCCCCGTGAGGCAGTAGCAGTCGCCCGCCGCACTTGCGAAAATCCAACGCTGGATGCTGGAAGGAAGCGGCGGATTTGATATCGGCCCGTCGTCAACTAAATTTTCGGCTTCATTTCCCCCGCGATGCGCCACGCCCTCCTTCTGACGACGTTATCTTTATGTCTGATCGCGCCTTGGCCGCCCCTGAAGACTGCAGGCAACGACGGACGGATCGAGCCCGACGGCGTTTGGCTGGGAGTGCGATGACCAGCGGTGTTTTTTCGTAGCCTCCGCCAAATCGGCGGAATCCGCACGGGAAATGAAGCACCGCAGCAGGGGAGCCAATCTTTGGCCGGCCGCGGCTTACTTGGCGGGGAGGTCGAAATTCGCCTGCGAGGTCATGAGCCAGCGCCCCCCTTGGCGGATAAAGGTCGCCAGATACGGTGCAGGGGTGCCCTTGTACCGGCTGCCCTTGATGGTGTATTCGGCGGTGGCCATGTACCGGACAACGAGGGACGACTCGTGACGGGTGGTTTCCATCGGGCCGAATTTGAAAGCGTCGAGCTCGATCTTGCCATTGCCGACTTTGACCAAGAATTCCGATTTGTTCATGTAGCTGCCGTCGGCCCTCGCCACCTGCCAACTCGGATCAAGGCTCGCCTCCAGCCCCTTGGTATCGGCGTCTTTGACCTGATTCCAAAAGGTCATGAGCAACTCCTTGGCCTGCGGGCCGGATTTTTTGCCGGAGGCCGCGCCGTCGCTGGCCAGGGAGCTTGCGCAGCCGGCGATCAGAGCGACGAGCATTGCGACGCAAAAAATCCGCGGCCTGCGGAGGCCGATGAAAAGTGTTTTCCGCTGCCGCGGCGCAGTTGCCTCTTGGACCTCTTTGGATTCGCATTTGGGATTTGATTGCATCATCGGCCAAACTAGCAGCCCGGTTTGCGAAAGGCAAGCACCCGCAGTTCCAGATTGGAGACTGGAACAGAGAGATCTCCGACATGCGGCCAAAGGCGGAAGTTTACCCGGAGACGGTCTCGCCCACCCTCGCCCCTGGCTGCCCCACCTTCTCACTCGGCCCTCCGATTTCCGCTTTCCGCCCTCTCTGCCCAAACTTCCCCCTTGCCCCGGCCAAGTTTCCCGATAATGTTGCGGGTTCGCATTTATGACCAAGACCGCCGTAAGCAGCGCAGCGCTGCACGAGAAAGACACCGGAAGCGCCGACGTGCAAGTCGCACGCCTGACTGAGCGCATCAACCATTTGACCGGACACCTGAAAGAGAACGCCAAGGACCACTCGTCCCGCCGCGGCCTCCTCAAAATGGTGGCCCGCCGCCGTAGTCTGCTCGACTACCTGAAAGACACGGCGGTCGAGCGCTACACCAAGCTCCTCGAGAGCCTCAATCTTCGCAAATAAACCAAGCCGCCGCGCTCGCGGCGGTTCTTTTGCCAGCCATCAGAACGCACGTCCCCGTCATTCATACCCCAGCCTGGGCTTCAGGTCTCCCCTGCGGAGCCTTGCATCCTGTGCTTTGGGATGAAACGGGGTCGGTGTTCACCAACCACAAACCGTAAATACATCCTATGTCACACACCATTATCTCGGGCCCAGTCGGCCAGAACGAGATCACCTTCGAAACCGGCAAAATCGCCAAACTCGCCGACGGCGCCGTCACCGTGCGCTCCGGCGACACCATCATCCTCGTCACCGCCGTCTCCGTGACCAAGTTGCGCGAAGGCCAGGACTTCTTCCCGCTGACCGTCGACTACAAAGAAAAGGCGGCCGCGGCCGGCCAATTCCCCGGAGGCTACTTCAAACGCGAGGGTCGGCCGTCCGAAAAAGAAATCCTCACCGCACGCATGACGGATCGTCCGCTCCGCCCGCTTTTCCCGAAGGACTACTTCTTCGAGACGCAGATCATCACCATCATGCTCAGCGCCGACGGTCAGAACGACCCCGACATGCTCAGCATCAACGGTGCCTCCGCCGCCCTGACCGTTTCGGACATCCCGTTTGACGGCCCGATCGGCGCGGTCCGCATCGGCCGGATCGGCGGCGAATTCGTGATCAACCCGACCCACGCCCAGCGCGAACAGAGCGACCTCGACCTCGTTTACGTCGGCAAAGAAAACGAAGTCATCATGATCGAAGGCGCGTGCGACGAACTGCCCGAGGCCGATTTCAAAGCCGCCCTCGATTTCGCCCAAGAACCGGTCCGCAAGCTCATCGCCATGCAACGTGACTTGGCGGCCAAATCGGCCAAGCCGAAGCGCGAATATCCGCCGCTTGCGGTGGACAACGGCATGCTTGAGATCGCCTACGCCGTGGCCGGCGACCGCATCGAGGCCGCCCTCTACAACACGTCGGGCAAAGTCGCCCGGTCCAAAGCAGTCGGCGCCCTGCGTGGCGAAGTCGAAACCGCGATCAAGGCGAAATTCCCCGAAGCGACCCCATTCGCCATCGGTCAAGCCTTCGACTACCTGCAGAAAAAAGCCTTCCGCATCAGCATCCTCGATCGCAAGGAACGCTGCGACGGACGCGGTCTGCACGACCTGCGCAAACTCGAAGCCGAAGTCGGCATGCTGCCCCGGGCCCACGGGTCCGCGCTCTTCCAGCGTGGCGAGACGCAGGCCATGGCCCTGGCGACCCTTGCCCCGGCCGACGAAGCGCAAAACCTCGACACTTACGCTGGCGGTGAAGCGACCAAACGCTTCATTCTGCACTACAACTTCCCGCCTTTCAGCGTCGGTGAAGCCGGCCGCTTCGGCGGCATGAACCGCCGAGAAATCGGCCACGGCGCCCTCGCCGAGCGCTCCGTGCGTCCGGTCATCCCGCCGGAGAACGAGTTCCCCTACGCCATCCGCATCACCAGTGAAGTGATGGAGTCCAACGGTTCCACCTCCATGGCCAGCGTCTGCTCCGGGGTGCTCGCCCTCATGGACGCCGGTGTGCCGATCAAGCGCCCGGTGGCCGGCATCTCCGTCGGCCTGGTCAGTGAACACGACGAAAGCGGCGCGATGAAGCGTTACACCACGCTGACCGACATCCTCGGCTCCGAGGACCACTTCGGTGACATGGACTTCAAGCTCTGCGGCACCTCGCAAGGCGTCACCGGCTTCCAACTCGACCTCAAGCTGCCCGGTCTGCCCCTTGACATCCTCAAGCAGGCCATCGACGAAGCGACCGAAGCCCGCGGCAAAATCCTCGAGGTCATGAACGCCGCCCTCGCTTCACACCGCACGGAAATGAGCCCCTATGCCCCGCGCATCGAGACGGTGAAGATCCCGGCCGACAAGATCGGCCTCCTCATCGGTCCCGGCGGCAAAACGATCAAAGGAATCGTCGCGGAGACCGGCGCCGAGATCAACATCGAGGACGACGGTTCAGTCCACATCTACTCGAGCAACGGCGACAGCCTGCGCCGGGCCAAGGAAATCATCACCGGCATGATCAAGGAAATCGAGGTCGGCGAGATGTATCAGGGCACCGTGGTCACGATCAAAGAGTTCGGCTGCTTCGTCGAAGTCATGCCCGGCAAGGACGGACTCGTCCACATCTCCGAGTTGGCCGACTTCCGGGTCAACAAAGTGGAAGACGTGGTCAAAGTCGGGGACTCAATCTGGGTCAAATGCATCGGGGTTGACGACCGCGGCAAAGTCAAACTCAGCCGCAAAGCCGCGATGAAAGAGCGCGATCAAGGCGCGGTGCCGGCCGACGCGTAAGTCATCTGCCAGCCAATCACACGAGGGGCGTCCCGTTAGGGGACGCCCTTTTTGCTTTCTTCCCGGCAGGGCTTCGGGCCAAGGTGTTGGGTCTCTCCCGGACGCCCTCGCCATGCCCGACCAGAAGAAAGCGCCGGCCAAGCCGAAACACGCCCTCGAAACCGAAGTCATCTGGGCGGTCGTCGGCCTCTATCTTTTCATCGCCGGGGTTCTCCTTCTTATCCACCACCTGCAGCCCGAGGACCGGGCAACGAGGTCCTCATCCCCCTCGCCGAGCCACGCGGAGAAATACGGCGTGCCCGGCGGCGCACCCCACACCACCCGGCCATGATCACCGCGTTTTTCAAGGACAACGACACCTTCCGCTTCACCCGTGAGGTGCAGTCCGCGGAAGAAATGAAGGGTGCGCTCTGGATCGATGTCCTGCGGCCCACGCCGGAGGAAAAAGACATCCTGCGCACCGCCCTCGACATCGAACTCACCCTCCAGCACCCGACGATCTATCACGAGGACGATACCCTGTTCATGACCATGGGGCTGGTTAGCAAGGACGAGGAAAACGCCACCCGGGTCAACAAGCTGACCTTCATCCTCCACGAGGACTGCGTGGTCACCCTGCACGAGATCGAGCTCATGCCCGTGGCCATCTTCGCCCAGCGCATCCGTCGCCGGGCCCACCTTTACGACAATCCGCAGAAAATCCTCTGGGGCCTTCTCTTCGCCCTGAGCGAAACCGTGGCCGACCGGGTCGAAGCGGTCGGCACCGACCTCGAACAGCTCTCGAAAAATATTGCCGAGATGCCGACCGAGTTGGGCACCGGCAAGACCGGAACCATGACCGAGATCAGCGAACTCCTGGCCGAACTCTCGCGCTACGAAGACTTTATCTCGCAGAGTGGTGAGAGTGTGCTGCAACTGGCCCGCGTCGTCCGCTACTTCAACGCCGAAGTCGACGGCTTCACCGACGCCGAGTTGCAGGCCCGGGTCAACGAATTGGCCGCGGACGTTGCCGGGATCAAAGACCATCTCGCCTTCGAGCATGACAAAGTGCGCTACTTGCAGCAGGCCTCCATGGGCATCCTGAACATGCAGCAGAACCAGATCGTCAAGGTCTTTACCATCCTCACCGCCGTTTTCCTCCCGCCGACCCTGGTCGGCACCATGTATGGCATGAACTTCGCCCACATGCCTGAGCTGTCCTGGAAGTGGGGGTTCCCCGTGACCATTTTTCTCACCTTCCTCTCCGCCATCCTTCCCCTCATTTACATCAAGAAAAAGCGCTGGCTTCGCTGATCCGTCGTGGCGCGGGAAAAGAAAAGACGTATCGCCACCGAAGCGGCTCCGGCCGCGTTCGCCCATCCTTTCGCTTCGCTCGATCTCGGACCGCTGCGCAACGCCCCACCCGCCCCGCCTCCCGAAGCCTTCCCGCCGGCCAAGGAATCAAAAGAACGTCTTCTCCTCCGCCGCTCCACCGCCCACCGCGGCGGCAAGACCGTCCTCGTCCTCGAAGGCTTCTCCTCCGCTTGGAACACGGCCAAACTCGAATCCCTGCTCCACGAGCTGAAAACATCGCTCGGCTGCGGCGGCCAAGTCGAAGCCCGCACCCTCTCCCTCCAAGGCGAACTGGCCGACCGCCTTATCCCGCTCCTTGCCGCCCGCGGCTTGGCCATCAAACGTGGTTGGTGAAGGTGCTCTGCGGTCGACCTTCCAATCCCTCAGCGTTCCCCGCGCCGTCTGCGGTTTTAATGACCCCGCCGCCCGTCGCTACGATTTCGCCAAGCACTTCGTCCCCCAGCCGCACGGACCGTAGCAATCCGGCTTGGAGAAGCTGTGCATCTGCGGGGCCGGCGGGACATCCCCCGGCTCGAGCTTCACGCTCTTCAGCGTGTCTTCGAGGCGGTTGAGCGTCTCGTCGAGCAGTTCCTGCGGCACGTTGAGCGCCGGTTCGATGCGGATGCTTTCCGCGCTGATCAAGGTCCCCGCGGTCAAGACGCGGCGATGGAACATACCTTGGGCGACTTTGTAGCCGACAGTCGATGAAGGGAATTTCATGCCGATGAGCAGACCCTGACCCGTGACCTCTTTCAAAATATCCGGGTAGCGTGCCTTCAGCTCGTTGAGCTTGGCCATCATGTAGTGGCCCTTGCCTGCGGCCTGGCCCGGGGTGTCTTCCTCGAACATGACCTCGATGGCGGCCAGCGCGGCAGCGCAGGCGATCGGATTGCCACCAGTCGTCGTGGTGTGCATGAAAGGATTCGGTTCCATCACGCTCCAAATTTTCGCGGTGGAGAAAAAGGCGCTGCAGGCCACCACTCCGCCGCCGAGCGCTTTGCCAAAGCACATGATGTCCGGCGTCACTCCCGAATGATCGACACCGAAAAGTTTGCCCGTGCGGCCGAAGCCGGTCTGCACCTCGTCGGCAATGAGCAGGACATTGTAGTAGTCGCAAATCGCACGGAGGCGCGGCAGGAAGTCCGGCGGCGGCACAATGCCACCTGCTTCGCCCTGCACCGGCTCGATGATCACCGCGGCCATGCCGTCTCCCACGCTCTTGGCCGCCTCGAGTTCCTTCTCCACCGCGCAGGCGCAGCCGTAAGGGACAAAGCGCACGCCGTCGAGCAGGGGCAGGAGCGGTTCGCGGAAGACCGCTTTGCCGGTCACGGACAACGATCCGAGCGTTTTGCCGTGAAAACCTTTCTGCATCGAAATGATGCCCTTCTTCCCGGTGTAGAGCTTGGCCAGCTTCAGCGCGCCTTCGATCGCTTCGGTCCCGCTGTTGGCGAAGAAACCTTTTTGAATGTCGCCGGGGGTGATGTGGGCGATGACGCGGCCGAGTTGCGCGCGCAGAGGATCGAGCATTTCCTGCGAGTATTGCGGTGAGCGGTCGAGTTGCGCTTTGACCGCATCGACGATTTTCGGGTGACGCAACCCGTAGCTGTAGAGGCCGAAGCCGCCGAGCATGTCGATGAACTCGCGCCCGAGCGCATCGCGGATGAGCGAGCCTTCCCCCTCCCACTCGGTGAAGGCGAATTCGCCGCCCAGGGTGGCCGATTTGCGATGCTCGAGAAATCCCGCGTTGATGTGGTGGGCGAAATTTTCCACCGTCTGCTCGGCAATCCGCTGCCGCGCCTCGAGCGAGATGTCCTTGGCCGGCTTCTTGACCAGGTCGAGCATCCACCGCGCCTCGGCCAGCGCATATTCGTGGTCGCGCAGATGCGGGGATTCCAAATGCCGGGACGAAAGATCGGCCGCGGTCGTCGCGCGGGAAGGAAGTGTTTCCGACAATGCCATAAGGAGTTTAATAAACATCGGCCCGCGAGCCCCCGCAAGGGGATTCGGGCCCGGCTAAAGGGTGGATTCCCCCGCTTCCACAGGTTCGGCACAACGCTTGGCGTGCACGCTGACCACCCGGCGCCCGTCGGTCTGGCTCACCGTAAACTCGTATCCGTCGATCCACACGGTCTCGCCTTTCTTGGGCAAATGGCCGAGTTCGTGGGTCAAATACCCGCCGATCGTGCTCACCTCGGTGCTCTCGACTTTCACCCCGATCAAATCGCCGAGATCGTGCAGCGCCACGCCGCCCTCGAGCACGAATTCGCCTTCGCCGACCTTGCGGAATTCCTCTTCATCGGTGTCGAACTCGTCCTGGATTTCGCCGACCAGTTCGGCCAGCACATTGTCGAGGGTGACCACCCCGACCGCACCGCCGTATTCGTCGACCACCACGGCCAAGTGCGCGCCTTTGCCCAGAAAAAGTTTGAGCAAGCGCTCCAGCGGCATCAACTCCGGAACATGCAGAAGATCCCGCTTGATCGCGGCAAGGTCGGTTCTGTCCGCCTGGACCAAGGCGAGCAAGTCTTTGATGTGGACCAGACCGATACTGTCGTCAAAGCGACCGCAGCAGAGCGGAAACCGCGTGTGCCGCGACTCGAGGGCGGTGCCGATGTTGTCGTCGAAACTTTCCTCCAGATCGAGGAAGACCACCTCGCCACGCGGTGTCATGATGTCGCGCACCACGCGTTTGCGCAGATCGAGCGCGTTGATCAGGATCTCGCGGCCCAATGTGCTGACCGTTCCGCCATCGCCTTCCGATGTGTTGCGCAGAAGGGTGCGCAACTCGTCTTCCGTATCTTCCCCCGCCAACCGCGGGTCAGGCGGGGTTCGCAGCACGGTGCGCAAGATCCAACCGGAAGCAAAATCGACCACCCGGACCAGCGGCCGCAGCGTGAAATGGAACAGCCGCATCGGCCCCGCCGTCCAAAGCATGATCTTCCGCGCACGGCGGATGGCCAGCAACTTCGGCACCTGTTCGCCGACCACCACATGAAGGAAAGCGAGCAGGGCAAAAACCGCCGCGAAAGCGATAACCGACACCGCCGCCGCGCTGCCGATCCCGGCCCAATGCAACCACGGCTCAAGCAGACGGGCCACAAAGGGCGCACCGACCCAGCCCAGTCCGAGACTGGTCAAAGTGATGCCAAGTTGCGCCGCCGAAAGGTAGGGCTGCGTATTCTGCAGCATTTTGCGCACGCGGGCCCCGTTGCGGCGCCCGCCGAAATCATCCTCCTCGTCCCAGCCGCCGGCGCGAAGCTTCACCATGGCAAACTCGGCCGCGACAAAGAATGCGTTGAGCAAGAGGAGCGCCGCCACAGCCAGCAAGCGCAGGCCCGCACTATCGGCCACCTCCGGCAAGGCGGAGGCTAGGGGTTGGTAAGGGGGAAAATTCATTATCGGATCGATCACGCTGATCAAAGGAAGGACGGAGCATCGGCTCCGGCGCGCGATCGACAACATCGGCGGCACCGGGCGGTGCCGCACGGGACACCTGCTACCAGCTTGCTTTGGTCACACCCGGGATCAAACCCGCACAGGCCAGCTCGCGGAAAGTGAGGCGAGACATTTGAAATTCACGGATGAAAGCACGTTTGCGGCCCGAAACACGGCAACGGTTCGACAAGCGCACCGGGCTGGCATCGCGGGGCAATTGGGCCAGAGCAAGATAGTCGCCCTTCTTTTTCAGCTCCGCGCGCACCGCAGCGTGTTTGGCTACTGTTTTGCGTTTGCGCTTTTCGCGCTCTGTCCATGCTGTCTTCGCCATAGGATTAAGAAATAGTCGGGTAGCATGCATCGGCCATGACCCTGGCGCAAGATCTAAATCGGCCGGAGGACAAAAAACTTCCGGTTTGGAGCGAAATAATTGACACCCTCGCGATGTCGGTTAATTCTCATCGACTTGGCTAGCGCAAGCCTCGCGCTGCCTAGCCGCACCCGAAAAACCCGCCATGAACGAGCCGAAAAAAGAAACCGCCCGCATCCCCCTCCCCCCCCGCCTTGACGGAAAACCGGGCGCCGCCAACCCGCGGGAAGCCGCAATGGTCAACCTTCCGCCCAAGCCCCTGCCAACCGCGACCGGCGCACCGCCGACCATGCCTTCTCCTCCCAAGCCCGGCGCGCCGCCCACCCCTGGCGGTATCATGCCACCGGCACCGCCCAAACCGTTTGCCATGCCGTCGCTGCCCAAGCCCGGAATGACCGCCACTCCTCCAGCCCCGGCCATGCCAAGGCCGCCGGGTGCTCCTGCCGCCCCCACCGCGGCGCCCCTGCCTCCCAAGCCGTTATCCGCCGCACCCAAGCCGGCGGTTGCACCTCCTGCCGCGCTCAGACCCGTTTCCTCAGCCGAGGCGAGCAAAAGCACTTCCAAAGTCAATCTCGCCCCCCCGTCTCGCCCCGCCCCGCAGGCCACGGTGAAAATTGCCCCAGCCAGCGCCGCGGCAAGCCCCACTCCCTCGATCAAGACCGCCGCACCAACTGCTCCGGCAGACGTCGACGACGCCGTTGAGGACCCACTCACCGGAACCCTTGCCATCGCTGCGACTGTTGCCGCCCTCGCCGCGGTCGGTATCCAAGTGTGGATGTTCCTTTAAAAAAACAGCCCAATCCACGACCCGACACATGTCCAGCACCAACGTTCTGCAACTCAACGACAGCAATTTCGACCGCGAAATCAACCAAGGTACTCTCCCCGTGCTGGTCGATTTTTGGGCCCCTTGGTGCGGACCCTGCCGCATGATCGCCCCAGTTCTCGATAAAATCGCCGATGCCACGGTCGGCAAAGCCGTGGTGGCCAAAGTTAACGTCGACGAAGCCCCCGGGGTGGCCAGTCGCTTCCGCGTTTCCTCCATCCCCACTCTGCTTTTCTTCAAAAACGGCGAGGTCAACGGCCAAGTTGTCGGCCTGCAAAGCGAAGCCGATCTGACCGCAAAGCTCACCGCTTTGATGTAGTTGGGCGATGAGCGTTGAGGAAAAAGAAAAGCCCTCTCCCTCCGATCTCTCAACTTTCAACCCTCAACCCTCAACTTCCCGCGCGCTGCCCGCGGCACTCGCGCGGGAGACAACGCGCCTGGCGCGCGAGACCAATCTTTACCTCGGCACCTCGTCGTGGAAATACGAGGGTTGGCTCGGGCAAATCTACGACGCGCAGCGCTATCTCACGCGCGGCAAACTCTCCACCCGCCGCTTCGAGACCGAGTGCCTCGAAGAATACGCCGACAACTTTCCGACCGTTTGCGTCGATGCCGGCTACTACCGTTTTCCCTCCGATAAATTCCTCGCGGGCCTTTGCGCGCAGGTTCCCGACCACTTCCGGCTGAGCTACAAAGTGACCGACGAAATCACGGTGAAAAAGTTTCCCCAGCTCGACCGCTTCGGCCAACGCGCCGGGTCGGGGAACGAAAACTTCCTCAACGCCAAGCTTTTTATCGACGCGTTCCTCGGACCGCTCTCACCGCATCGCGGGAAAACCGGTGTGCTCATCTTCGAGTTCTCCGCGTTTTATCCGACCCACTTCAAGCGCCTGCGCGACTTCATCGCCGCACTCGATACCTTCCTCGGGCAACTCCCGACCAATTGGCAATACGGGGTCGAAGTGCGCAACGCCAAACTGCTCCGTCCGGAATATTTCGACGTCCTCCATGCCCACCACGTGGCTCACGTCTTCAACAGCTGGACCAAAATGCCGCCGGTCGAAGAACAAATGGCCATGCCCGGCTCTTTCACCGCCGACTTCTTCGCCGCCCGCTTCCTCCTCCGCCCCGGCCGCGCCTACCAGCAAGCGGTCGACCACTTCCAACCCTACGGCGAGACGAAGGAGAAGAATCCCGAAGCCCGCGCGGCGATCAAAGCGCTGATTAAACGTGGCGCCGCCGCACCCACCCCGCGTCCCAGCTACCTCTTCGTCAACAACCGCCTCGAGGGGAATTCCCCCAACACCATCGCCGCCGCGCTCGACTTGGTAAGCTGAGTTTGTGCCGGTGTCAGCCGGCGTAAACTATCCTCTTCAATCTTCCTCAATTTGACCGCTTCGCTCAGCTCTTCGAGCTGTCTCTCTCGCTGCGCTCGGCTATGGCTTGTCTTTTTCTTTGGCCATCAGGAAACGCAACGCCACCGGCAAGCGCTTGGCCCAGGCCTTTTCGTTGTGCTCGTCGCCCTCGCCCGGATTCCACAACAAATCCTCCCCCTCCACATACCCCTGTTCCAATAAAGCCCCACGCACCGCCAAGACATCCTCCCAGTAATCCCCCGAGAGATTCCCTCGCTCCTTCGTCCCCATATCCAGGTAAATCCGCAACCCGTCCTTCTTGGCCCCCTCCATCACCGCCTTGGTAAAATTCGGACTCGTCCAGAAAGCCGGCGAGAAAACCCCCACCGCCCCGAACGCCTCCGCATTCAGTCCGAGCCAAAGCGAAACCACCCCGCCCATCGACGCGCCCGCCACGGCAGTGTTTTCGCGGTCCGGCAAGGTCCGGTATTTCGCATCGATGCCCGACTTGACTTTCCCGACCAAGAAATTCGCATAGCGATTGCAAACTCCATTCCCTCGCCGGGGATCTCGTGGATTGGAGTCGGTCGGCGGTTGGTATTCGGTCATGCGCGCCTTGCCCATGTCCGCCTCATTATTCGGAACGGCCACCAAGATGGCCTCCCCCGTCCGCCCAGCCTTGATTTCCGCTACCGCCGCATCCTCGGCAAACCAGCATCCGAACGGCCCACCCGGACGGAACACATTCTGCCCGTCATGGAAATAGAGCACCGGATACCTCTCGTCCCCCGTGTTATAGCCCGGCGGCAGCCACACGCGCACCTCCCGCGAAGGAATCAGAGGGTCGTCCGACTCGATGAATACCGTCTCCATCCGCCCATCGGCGGCAGCACTCACTGCCAATACTAATAGAATCGGCAGCGGCGACGTCCACCGCAACGGTCGTTTTTTCACCATTCGCCCTTGTGTGCCCTCCCATCCCTCTGCAGTCAATCCCTTGGCTGCAAAAGAATTGACCCTCACTCCCAATCCGCGTGCCATCACTCCTCGTGAACCCGTGGATCCTCGCCGCCCGACCGCGCACCTTGGGTGCAGCGATCATCCCCGTGCTTGCCGGAAGCGCTTTGGCCATTTCGGTCAGCGCGTTTGATCCGTTGGTTTCCGCTCTCATCCTCGCCTGCGCCGTCCTCATCCAGATCGCGACCAACTTTTTCAATGACGCGATCGACCACGTCAAAGGCGCCGACACCGCCGGGCGACTCGGCCCGATCCGCGTCACCTCGACCGGACTCCTCCCCGCGCGTCAGGTCATGACCGGCGCGGTTCTCATCATCGCGCTCGCCGCCCTCCTCGCCATCCCTCTTGTTCTCCGCGGCGGCGGGATCATTCTTCTTATCGGCATCCTCTCGCTGTTCTTCGCCTATGCTTACACCGGCGGCCCTCTTCCCTTGGCCTACCTCGGACTCGGCGAAATTTTCGTCATCCTCTTCTTCGGCCTCATTGCCGTGGCCGGCACTTTTTATCTCAACACCCTCGCCTTCTCTGTCGCCGCAATTTTGGCTGGATTGCAGATCGGACTGCACTCGAGCGTGCTGCTCGCGGTCAATAATCTCCGCGACCTCGAGACCGACCGCGCAGCGAACAAGAAAACTCTGGCTGCCCGGTGCGGACTCACTTTTGCCCGCCGCGAAAACGCCGCGCTGATCATCACCCCTTTCGTACTCGGCCTCGCGTGGCTTCCGCTCGGTTATCTTTGGGCCTTCCTCCTCCCGCTTCTTACCATACCCCTGGCCTGGTGGCTGGCCTGCGCCTGCCTCAATGCTCCGCCCGCGCGCGAAACCAACCAACTTCTTGCCCAAGCCGCCGCATTGCACGCCGCGTTCGGACTCCTCCTCGCTCTCGCTTTCCTCCTGCCGTGAAAATCTGGACGCATCATTACACGCTGCAGCCCGGATCCGATCCGGCCCGCGCCGCGCGCGGTCCGCGCCACGGCGCGCTCCTTCGCATCGCGTTCGACGATGAAACGATCGGCTACGCGGATCTGCATCCGTGGGAAGAATTCGGCCACGCGCCGCTGACCGATCATCTTGCCTCGCTCGGCACGGACCAACCGACGCCCTTGGCCAATCTGGCCCTGCGTCACGCCCGCACCGATGCGGCCGCACGCCGTGCCGGTCTTTCCCTTTTCGACGGACTCCCCGAAGTGCGCAGCCATGCGCTTTTCACCGATTGGACGTCGGCTCCGCGCAGCACGTTCGAGCAATGCGCGGCCGAAGGCTATACTGCGGCGAAACTCAAGATCGGACACAAACCGGAGAGCGAAGCCGAAGCGCTCAACACCTTGGCCGACTTTCCGCTACGCTGGCGACTCGACGCCAATGCCTCTGCCCAAACTGAATCATTCCTTGCCACGCTTTCCCCGGCGGTGGGAACCAAGATTGAATTCCTCGAGGATCCGATGCCCTACGAGACGTCCGCGTGGTCGTCTCTCTCGGAACGCGAACAAATTCCCCTCGCGCTCGACTGGGAATTGCCCTCAACGCCACCGCCCTGGCCCGGCGCGCAAGTCCTCGTGATCAAACCTGCCTGGCAGGATGCTTTTCCCCTCGCCTTGGCCGCCGCGCACACCGGGATGCAAATCGTCATCACCCACAGCATGGACCATTCGCTTGGCCAAAGCGTTGCGCTTTGGACCGCGATGCGCTTGCGCCAACGCCACGGCGACGTCGTCTTGGACGGCGGACTGCAAGCGATCGGACTCTGCGCACCGGACGAATTCAGCAAACAAATCTGCCACCGCGGACCACAGACAATTCCACCTCCGGGAACTGGATTCGGTTTCGACGAGCAGTTGGCCGCCATTGAATGGAAATTTTTATGATCCGCCTCCTTCTCATCGCTTGCCTTTTTGTTGTTAATCAATCCCAGGCCGGTGCCGACAAGCGTGGCAAAGTGCTTTTCGATTTTGCCGATGCCGCCGCCATGCGCGGATGGCAGGTCCAAGACGACGGAGTGATGGGCGGCCTCTCGAAAGGAAACATCACCCGCGATCCGGCCGGTTACGCCGTTTTCAGCGGCAAAGTGTCACTTGAAAACAACGGGGGATTTTCCTCCATGCAAAACAATTTCGACCCCATCGAGGTTTCCCCCTATGAGCAGGCCGTTATTCGCCTGAAAGGCGACGGCAAAGATTACCGTTTCATCGTCAAAGCCGAAAACGACGCCCGCCACTACTACGTGGCCGAATTCCCCACGACCGGCCATTGGGAAGAAATCAAAATCCCCCTGCGCACCATGTATCCTGTCCGCCGCGGCGACCGCCTCGACTTGCCCGACTACCCCGGCGAAATTCTGTCCCAAGTCCGCTTCATGATCGCCAACCGACGGGCCGAATCCTTCCAACTCGAGATCGCGGGCATTGCCCTCGAGTAAATGTGCCAACGCCACTCACCGTGATGCATTTTCTGGTTGATATGATCTGGCCCGAGGTCTGCGGCTGGATTGGCGCCACATTGGTCAAAATCATCACGTTCGGCCGTCTCGACCTCGATTAGGACGAAGGCTGTACCGAGCCGATCCTCGCCGAATGGACCCATGCTTCGGACCCAGCCCGGGTCCCGATCCCACGCATGGACTTTCTGCAGACAATCCATGTATGACCCTGCGGCGTCTCCTTGGTTTGCTTCGTTTCCCTCTCTCCAGAGATGCCTCACAACACCGCCACGGGATCCACGTCCACCACGACATGCACATCCTTCGGCAGCTTGATTGTCCCCAAACACTCCTTGATCGCCTTGGTCAGGGCCCGGATTTGTTTGCCCCGCGCTACCACCTGATACCGGTACATCCCGCGAACCCGCGCCAGCGGGGCCGGGGCAGCCGGGCTGACCATCACGGTGTGCGGAACCGCCGCGCTTAAGTTCTGGGCCAGGGTTCGCGCCGCGAACTCCGCTTTTTGCGCGGTATCCGCCCGCGCGGTGAGCAAAACCAGATGCGAATAGGGCGGATGTCCGAAATTATGCCGCATCTCGAGCTCATGCGCGGCAAAACCATCAAAGTCGTGCGATTTGGCAAACTGGAGCGACGGGTGCGCCGGGGAGAAGGTTTGCACAATCACCTCCCCCTCCGCGTCCCCGCGACCCGCCCGCCCTGCCACTTGCACCAAGAGTTGGAATGTCCGCTCACCCGCCCGGAAGTCGGGCAAATGCAACGCGGAGTCCGCGCTGATGATCCCCACGAGGGTCACGCCCGGAAAGTGCAGGCCTTTGGCGATCATCTGGGTGCCGACCAGGATGTCGATTTTCCGGCTGCGGAAGGCCCCGAGCGTTTCGTGATACGCGCCCTTCCGCGTCATGGTGTCCGAATCCATCCGCGCCACCCGGGCCGAGGGAAACATCTTCTTCACCACCGCCTCGACTTTTTCCGTGCCCACCCCGCTGAAAGCAATTTGCGGATCGTGGCACTCCGGACACCGCCGCGGCGGCTTTTGCGCGTAACCGCAGATGTGGCAGCGGGCCAGGTCCTCCTTTTTGTGCAAGGCGAGCGAAACACTGCAGTGCGGACACTCCACATTTTTCCCGCAGGACTTGCAGGCCAGCACGGTGAAAAATCCGCGGCGGTTGAGAAAAAGAATCGTCTGCTCGCCCTTGGCCAGGCGCGCCTCAATGGCCAGCCCCAGCTTTGGCGAAATGAACTGGTCGTTGCGTTCCCCTTCCTTGCTCCGCAAACGCATGTCGACCACACGGAAAACCGGCAGCACGCAACCGTCATGCCGGTGGGTCAACTCGAGCAGGTCGTATTTGCCCTTCCGGTAATTCTCGAAAGTTTCGAGCGACGGCGTGGCCGACCCGAGCAGCACCGCGCATGGCTCCATTTTCCCGCGCACCACGGCCAGATCGCGCGCATGGTAACGCGGCCCCTCGTCCTGCTTGTAAGAATTATCATGCTCCTCGTCGATCACGATGAGTCCCGGATTTTCCAAGGGCGCAAAGACCGCCCCGCGCGCGCCGATAACAATGCGCGCCTGCCCGCTCCGCACCCGGTGCCATTCGTCGTGGCGCTCCCCCTCGCTCAAATGACTGTGCAGCACCGCGACCGCGATCCCTTGCGGCGTGAAGCGCGAGGAAAAGCGCTCGACGGTCTGCGGGGTAAGGGCAATTTCCGGGACGAGCACGAGCGCCGTTTTCCCCGCGCGGAGCACCTCATCGATGGCGCGCAAGTAAACCTCCGTCTTCCCGCTGCCCGTAATGCCTTTGAGCACGATCGGTTTGTGCGCGGCCGGATCGCGCAAGGCCGGACGGACCCCTTCCAGCGCGCGCTCCTGCTCGGCACTCAAGACCGGCGGCTGTGAGGCCACGAATTCCTCCGATCCGAGCGGGGCGCGCCGCACTTCCTCGGCCGTGACCTCCACCCAACCACGCCGGGCGAGCGTTTTCAGCGCAGCATCGGAAGCACCGGTCTCCGCCGTGAGCCGTGCCACCGCGACCGGACCGTTGGTTTGCAAATATTCGAGCACCGCCGCTTGCCGCGGTGCCTTGGTCCGCAGCGCCACCATCTCCCCGGCACCGACCGGTTTGGCCAAGGAGGCAAACTTGCGTTTGAGCGGGGCATGCCCCGTCTCGCGCACCGCGCGCGGCAAAACGCAGCGCAAGGCATCCTGTTCATCACACCCGTAATATTCCGCCATCCACTTGGCCAGTTTCATCAGCACCGGCGTCATTTGCGGACGCTCGTCCATCACCGCGGCGAGCGGACGCACCCCCTGGGCCGAGGTCGTCTCGGCCACCGCAACCACCGTCCCGATGACTTGCCGGTTGCGCAGTGGCACGCGCACCCGCGATCCCGCCCCCACCCGCCCGTCCCACCCCGCGGGGATCTCATAGTCGAGCGTCTTCCCCGTCGAACGGTCGAGGATCACCTGGGCGAAGCGCGGCATGGCAGGATCTTATCCGGTCCGGCCACTGCCTCAATCAGCCATTGGCGGGCCGGCCGTCCCCGGCCGCCGCGGGATAGGATGCGGCTCGCGGGGACGCTCGCCATCCAAACCAGCGCTTCTGCGCTTTCGCGCGGGTTGACAAAATACACACATTCTCACATAGTATGCATAGTGAAGGAACGCGTTACCATGACCCTGGACCCGGCCATCCACCACCGCGCCAAACAGGCGGCCAAGCGTCGGGGCACCACCTTTTCCGGTCTGGTCGCTAATCTTCTGCAGCAAGCCCTCGAAAGCCAACCGGCGCGCGGTCGCGGTCAGCCGTCCTTCTCGTCCCAGTGGGCCGGACGCGGCAAGTTGGCGGGCCAGAGCGGAGCCCGCTTCGAAAAACTGCGGGCCAAACACGGATTGTAAGTGCGCTTCTTCCTCGATAGTGACGTGCTGCTCGACGTCCTACTGGAACGTCATCCCCACTTTATCGACAGCGCCGCAATTCTCGATCATGCGGTGCGCCGTCCCGGTCGCGCCGGCGTGGCCTGCCACTCATTAGCCAACCTGCATTACCTCATCGACGGTGGGGCTGAAGAATTCATCGGCCAGCTTTTGGATTTTGTCGAGGTGCCGGCAACGGGATCAACGCAACTCCGACAGGCGCTCGATCTGGGGTTTACCGATCTGGAGGACGCCATGGTGGCGTCCGCGGCGGTCCTGTTCGGCGCACAAATCATCGCGACGCGAAACACCCGCGACTACCGCAACTCTCCCGTGCGAGCCGTAACCCCACGGGAGGCCGTCAAACTTCTGGCCTAATCCCGGACTTCTCCTCTCCGCGCCCCCTGCGGTTTTTCTAAATCCCCACCATCGAAACAACCACCCCCCGCCGGTGCGGGGCGTGGCGGTGCTCGAGCAGGAAAATCCCCTGCCACGTGCCGAGGGCCATGCGACCGCCGGTCACGGGAATCGTCTCGCTCGTGCGGGTCACGGTCATGCGCAAATGGCTGGCCGTATCATCCGGACCCTCCATCGTGTGCACATGCCAGTCGGCACCATCCGGGGCAATCCGGTCGAGAAACTGATGCAAATCTTCCCGCGCCGAAGGATCGGCATTTTCGAAAATGACCAGACTGGCGCTGGTATGGCGGATGAACACCGTGACCATGCCCTCCTTCAGGCCGGACGCACGAATCACCCGCGCTACCTCGTCGGTGATTTCGTAACTCCCGCGGCCGCCCGTGCGGACCTCGAAACTTTCCGTCTTGGCGATCATGGCGTGAAACTTTCTATCCACATCCCTCAACCCTCAACTCCATAAAGCGCCCGCACGAGCCGGGCCGGACGTGATTCGCGCAGAACCCCGTTTTCCATCCGGTTCATCACGTAGGCAAAACCGAGCCGGTTCTCCGGATCGGCAAAGGCCAAGCTGCCTCCGGCCCCCGGATGCCCGAAGGCGCTCAACGAAGGACCGAACGTGGCGCGCTGTTTTGTCCCGGATGCCTCGAGCGGGTCCATCATGAATCCGGCCGAGAAAGCTGTCGGCTGGCACAGGACCATATCCGGACCATTGCTGCGGCGTTCGGTCAGCGCCTCGTGCCACGGCCCGTGGAAAAATTCCCCCGCCGCCAAGCGTTCATAGAATCGGGCCAAGGACCGCGCATTGCCGATCCCGCCGAAGGAAGGAAGCGCCGCGCGCCACACTTCCGGCTGGTTCGTGGCCGCCGCGCCGGCCAGCCCCGAGGGCCGGGCAAAGGACCGCGCGGTGAGCGAAGCCCGGTCAGCCAACGCATTTTCGAACGGTCCCGGCTCTTTCAAGTCCCCGACCCGCGCCGCCTGCATCCGTGCGACATGGCCGTCCAATTCCGCGGGCAATCCGATCCAGAATTGCAGCGCCAGCGGGTCACCGAAGGTCTTCCGCCAATAAGCGCCGAGCGGCAAACCCGCGGTGCGCCGCACAAGGGCATCGAGCAGGTAGCCGAAGGTCCGCGGCGCGTAGCCGTGAGCCGTGCCCGGCTCCCAATTCGGAGTCTGCGCGGCCAGAGCCGCAGCCACTTCTTCCAAAGCAAAAACATCCAAGCCGGGCTCATCGAGCACCGCCAATCCGGCCCGGTGGGCGAGCAAGTCGGAAATCGTCACTTTATCTTTTCCCGCCGCCCCGAATTCCGGCCAGACATCGGCCACCGGGGCCTCCGAAAGAACTTTTGCTTCCTGCAAAGCGTGCAAGGCACAGGCCGCCGCCGGCCCCTTGGTCGCCGACCAGCAGAAAACGATGGTGTCCCCCGTCCAGGGCGATGACTCCGCCGCGTCGCGCCACCCACCGCCGAAGCGCAGCAACTCGTGGCCGTCCTGCCAGACACAGACCTCGGCGCCCAGCTCTTCGCCGCGGGCAAAATGATCCTCGAAGACCGCCCGCACCCGCGCGGTGGCGGCCCCGTCGATGCGCCTCATACCAGCTTGCCGATGACGCCTTCCAAATCCGGATCGTAGCGGGCGATTTCGCGGAACTTTTCGTCCAGATTGAAACTCATCTGCAGATAACTTTGCGCCTCCTCCGGATTGCCCAACACCGCGTGGTAGCAGCCGAGATTGTAAAAATAGACCGGTTCACGAAGCAGCGAAGCAGGACCCTCCTGCAGCAAAGCCATGGCCTCGGCGGTTCGTCCGAGTTCATGCAGACAAAAGGCCCCATGAATGTAGCCGAGGGGCAATTCCGGACGGTCGGCCCGCAAAGTCTCGCAGGCCGTCAGTGCCTCCGGCCACCGCCGCACGCGCATAAAAATAAAAACCCTCAACTGTGCCACGTCTTCGTGCCCGCGCTCCTCCCCCGGCACCCGCTCCAATTCGGCGAGGGCCTCTTCCGCCATACCCAGCTCGAGATAGCCTTGGGCGGCATTGATGTAGTGTTGCAGGGCGATGATCGTAGCTAAGGCGAAAGATGGCTGCCGCGCAACCGTTTCGCCTCGCCGCCGAGGGAATCCTTGATTTGCAGGGCCAACTTCGGGCCGATACCCGGCACGGCGGCGATCTCCCCGACCGGAACGCGGCGCAACCGCTCGACCGAACCGAAGGCGCGCAACAGTGCCTGCTTGCGCGTTTTGTTCACCCCATCGACATCGTCCAGACGGCTCTCGGATACTCGGCGCTTCATCAGCAGTTGGTGGTAGCCGTTGGCCACCCGGTGCGCCTCGTCCCGGATGCGCTGCAGCAACTTCAGCCCCCCGCTCTCGTGCGGCAGGCGCAGGGGCTGCGGGTCATTGGGGAAAAAAATTTCCTCCCGCTCCTTGGCCAGTCCGATCACCGGCTGACCGCGCAGCCCGAGCCGCCGCAACTCGCCGACTGCGCTGGACAATTGACCGCGACCGCCATCGACCACCACGAGATCCGGTATACGGTCCACCGCGGGCATGGGCAGCCGCGCCACTGCCTCACCCGCCTCCTCCTGGCTGAATTCCGCGGCCTCGGGATGTGCCTCGCGCGCCACGGCCAGCAGACGCGCATAACGCCGGCGCACCACCTCGGCCATGCTGGCAAAGTCGTCCTGCCCCTCAACCGTCCTGATCCGGTAGCGGCGGTAGCTGCTGCGGTCCGGGACACCGTCCTTGAAGCGGACCATCGAAGCCACCACGTGCGTGTTGGTGATGTTGGAAATATCGAAGCACTCCATGAGGACGGGAGGGCGCGGCAGCCCGAGGGCCTCCCCGAGTTCGTTCAGGTCGGCTTCCGGATTGACCGCGCGCGGCAAAGCATCCCCACGCAGAAATCGCCGCGACTTCGCCGCGGTGCGCCGCAGCGCGGTCACGAGATCACGCAGTGCCGCGGCCTTCTCGAAATCCTGGCGGGCGGCCGCCGCCTGCATCTCCTGTTCCAACTCTTCAGGCACATCTTTGCTCCGGCCCTCGAGAAATTTGCAGGCCTCGAGCACGCGTGCCCGGTAATCCGCCTCGCTGATCTTTCCAACGCAAGGTGCGGAGCAATTTTTGATGATGTCATCGTGGCAGTGACGGTAGTCTTTTTCCGTCGGCACACGCGGCCGGCAGGAACGCAGCCCGTATTTGCGCTTGAGGATCTCGAGGGTGGCGCGGAGAGCTCCCGAGTGCGCGTAGGGTCCGTAATAGCGGGCGCCATCATTTTTCTTGAGCCGTACGAGGGAGAACTTGGGGAACGGGTCGTCGAGGTTGACTTTGATCTGCAGAAAATTTTTGTCGTCGCGAAACGAAATATTGTATTTCGGCCGGTATTCCTTGATCAGCCGACCTTCGAGCAACACCGCCTCGGCGTCGGAGCGGACCACGTGCAGGGTGAAATCCCACACCGAGTCGAGCAAGGCGCGCGTCTTGAGGTCGGCCATCCGCGAACGCGCCGGAGTGAAATAATTGGCCAACCGCTTGCGCAGGTCGCGTGCCTTGCCCACATAGATGACCCGGCTGAGCCGGTCACGCATGAGATAAACCCCCGGCTTGTGCGGCACCTCGTGCAAGCGGGCGCGAAGGTCGGGTTTGTCGCCAGCAACAGGCATAGGCCCGCGATTATAGCGCCTCCGTCCGCCCCCGCCATCCTTGCATCGGACGAACAGACCGCTAACCTCTGGATCGTGAAATTGCTTCCGGCTGCTTTTGTCACCTTGCTCACCGCCGCGTCCGCCCGCGGGCAGGAGAGTTTGCCGGCCGCCCGGGAAGAAATCAGCCTCTGGCAGGTCGTGCTTTCCGGCGGGCCGGTCATGATCCCGCTGGGGGTTCTTTCGGTCGTGGCCGTGATGCTCATCCTAGTTTACTTGTTCACCATGCGCCGCAGCGCGGTGGTGACCAAGCGCTACATGACAACAGCCGATGCCCTCCTGCGCAAACGGGACTACCTCGGTCTCCTCGCCATTTCCAGCCGCCATCGCGAAGCGGTGGCTCGCGTCATGCAACGCACGCTGGACTTCGTCACCCAGCACCCGGAAGCCACCTTGGCCGACGCCCGCGAAATCGCCGAAACCGAAGGAACCCGCCAAGCCGCCGCCCTCAATCAGCGCATCACTTACCTCGCCGATATTGGCACCATCGCCCCGATGCTCGGCCTCTTCGGGACGGTGCTCGGCATGATCAAATCTTTCAGCGTGGTAGCCAGCGACATCGTGGCCTCGCGGCCCATCATGCTGGCCGAAGGCGTCTCGGAAGCCTTGGTCACCACCGCCACGGGCCTCGTTATTGGTATCCCCGCCATGGCCGCTTATTCTTTTTTCCGCGGACGCACCCAGTCGCTCATCGCAGAACTCGAAGCCGCTTCGACTCAGTTGATGGCCCTCATGTCGGTCGCTTTCACCCGCAAATAAACAGCACACCCCGATTGTTTTTTGGTGCCATCCGACCCGGCCGGCGCTATGAATAACCTGTGCGCCGGAGCCCCCTCATTCTTGTCATCTGTGCCGGTCTGACTGCCTGCGCAACGCCCGAAAACCGCCGTGAACTTTACGGTCCCTGGTACCCCTACAAGCCGATCCCCTACACAACTCCTGAGAGGGACGTGAATGGCCGCGTGATCCAACCCGTGGTGGCACCCAACGACACCATTGTCCACTACGGCCCCGACCAACGGGAGTTGATCCTCGGCACGTGGGGCGCGGGCGGCCATCAGCCCAGCTTGCAATACCCCAGCACTCCGTGGAGCACGGAACAGCGCATCATCAGCCGCTACAACGACAAAGGTCTCGACGCGCAGGAAATCGCCGCCCGCCAACGTGCCCGGAACTACGCGGCAGGTTCTTCCGCGGTCAGATAAGCGGCCAAGGCGGCCAAGGCCCGCCCGCGGTGGCTGCAAGCGTGCTTCTCGGCCGGAGCGAACTCCGCAAATGTCCGCCTGCTTCCCTCCGGGACGAACAGCGCATCGTAGCCGAATCCTCCCTCGCCCCGCTCCAAAGACGCGATAGAACCTTCCACCACGCCGGAGAAGGTCCGGAGCACCACCCCATGGCGAGCCAAGGCCAGCACGCAACGGAAACGCCCTCGCCAATCCGAACCTTGCCCTTTGCTTAATTTTTCACGCAGTAGGGCGCGATTGGCCGCCATGCTCGCTTCTTCTCCCGCGAACCGCGCCGAACGCACGCCGGGCGCCCCACCCAGCGCGTCGACCTCCAACCCAGAATCATCGGCCAGCACCCACCCGGCGTAATGGGCCGAAGCGGCCAGCGCCTTCAATTTGGCATTCTCTTCGAACGTTTCTCCCGTCTCCTCCACCTCCGGCCGATCCGGATGCGCGGTGAGGTCCTCGATCTCCCATCCGGCGCCGAGAATCTCCCGCACCTCCTGCGTTTTGTGCGCGTTGCGCGTGGCCAGCAGCATGCGTTGCTTTGACACCTCGGTCATTCCCGGCAAAATGCGCGGTTTCCCCGCTTCATGTCGAGCCAACGCAAACAGTATCCCTTCCCGCAATTCGAGCCCAAGTGGCAGCAACACTGGGCCCGGACCGAAGCTTACCGCACGCCGAACCCGGGCGAGGCGGATTTCGATCCGGCCAAGCCGAAATACTATGTCCTCGACATGTTCCCCTACCCGAGTGGCGAGGGACTCCACGTCGGCCATCCCGAGGGTTACACCGCGACGGACATTCTGGCGCGTTGGCATCGCATGCGCGGCTTCAACGTGCTGCATCCCATGGGCTGGGACGCCTTCGGTCTGCCGGCCGAGCAATACGCGGTCAAAACCGGGCAGCACCCCGCCGTGACCACGGCCAAAAATATCGCGCGCTTCCGCCAACAGCTCGACCGTATCGGATTCAGCTACGATTGGTCGCGCGAGGTCAACACCACAGACCCCCACTACGTCCGCTGGACGCAATGGATTTTTCTCCAAATTTACAATTCGTGGTTCAACCCCGCCAGCGGTCGGGCCGAGCCGATTTCCACTTACGAAGGCGCCGATCCGGACAGCGTCCGGCTCGCTTACGTTGCCGAAATGCCGGTCAACTGGTGCCCGGAACTCGGCACCGTCCTGGCCAACGAGGAAGTGGTCGACGGCAAAAGCGAGGTCGGCGGCTTTCCGGTCGAACGCCGCCCCATGCGCCAATGGGTCCTGCGCATCACCGCCTTCGCCGGACGCCTGCTCGAGGGCCTCGATACTCTCGACTGGCCGGAATCGATCAAACTTCTGCAAAAAAACTGGATCGGCCGCAGCGAGGGGGCTTTCGTTGATTTCACCCTCGAGTCCGGCCAGAAGCTTACCGTCTACACCACGCGCCCCGACACCCTCTTCGGTGCCACTTACCTCGTGCTGGCCCCGGAACACCCGCTCGTCGCGGAGATCACCACGACCGGGCAAAAACCAGCGGTCGACGACTACATCAAGGCCGCCGCGGCAAAATCCGAGCGTGACCGCCAAGACGCGTCGAAGGAAAAATCCGGCGTCTTCACCGGGGCGCACGCCCTCAATCCGGTCAACAGCACCCGCCTCCCGGTCTGGATTTCCGACTACGTCCTCACCGGCTACGGCACCGGGGCCATCATGGCCGTCCCGGCCCACGACGACCGCGACCACGAATTTGCCGGAAAGTTCCATCTCCCTGTCATCGAGGTGGTGCAGCCTGCGCAACCTGCCACGGGCTGCTTCACCGGTGAGGGCACCGCGATCAACTCCGGCCTGCTCGACGGGCTCCCCACCACCGAAGCGAAAAATAAAATCACCGCTTGGCTCGAAGAGCGCCAACTCGGCCGCGCCGCCGTGCAATGCAAATTGCGCGACTGGCTGTTTTCGCGGCAGCGTTACTGGGGCGAACCTTTCCCCGTGGTCTGGGAAAACGGCCAGCACCGCGCCCTCGGCGATGAAGAACTTCCGGTCCGCCTGCCCGAACTGGCCGACTTCAAACCGACCGGCACCGCGGAACCGCCCCTGGCCAAGGCCACGGATTGGGTGCGCTACTCCGCGACCGCCACCCGCGAGTTGAACACCATGCCCCAATGGGCCGGCTCCTGCTGGTATTACCTGCGCTATTGCGACCCGGGCAACACCCGGCGCTTCATCGGGCAGGACGCCGCGCGCTACTGGCTCGGTGACGGAAAAGAAAAGCGCGGAGGGGTCGATCTTTACGTCGGCGGCACGGAGCATGCCGTGCTCCATCTCCTCTACGCCCGGTTCTGGCACATGGTGCTGCACGATCTCGGCCACCTCCCCACGCCCGAACCATTCCAGCGCCTCGTCAACCAAGGCATCATCCTCGGCACGGACGGGCAAAAAATGTCGAAGAGCCGCGGCAATGTGGTCAATCCCGACGAAGTCATCGACGCCTACGGCGCCGACGCCTTCCGCCTCTACGAAATGTTCATGGGTCCACTCGAGCAGATGAAACCGTGGAGCATGAAGGGCGTCGAAGGCGTCTACCGTTTCCTCGCCCGCGCCTGGCGCCTGGCCATGACCGAAGACCAAGAAGGCAACTGGCAAATCTCCGCAAACGTGGCCGACGTCGACCCCACTGCCGCACAACTCCGCGTCCTCCACGCCACGATCAAGAAAGTCACCGGCGACCTCGCCACGCTCTCCTTCAACACCGCCATCTCGCAAATGATGGTCTGCGTCAATGAATTCACCTCCGCGGAAAAACGCCCGGTCTCTGCCTTGCGCACCTTGCTCCTCCTCTTAAGCCCCTTCGCCCCGCACATGGCCGAGGAACTTTGGGAGCAACTCGGTAAAAATTTCCCCGGCTTTGAAGGCCCGGCCCATAGCCAAGGCTGGCCGGCTCACGACGATTTGCTTCTCGTCGAAAACGAAGTGGAGATCGTCCTGCAAATCAACGGCAAGGTCCGCGACAAACTCGTCATGACAAAAGACGCCACCCGCGAACAACTCGAAGCTGCCGCCCGCGCCCAAGAAAAATTTGCCGCCCAGCTGGCCGGCAAAGAAATCGTCAAAGTCATCGCCGTCCCCGGCAAACTGGTCAATTTTGTCATCCGGGGCTGAACCGCGCTTGCCTCCTGCTCAACCGGAGCACTACGTTGTCCTCGGGCTCTCTCCCATGAAAAACCTTCTGACTGGTCTTGTCGTTGTCTTCCTCGCCACTGCAGTCCACGCCATGGAGGATCGTTTTTGGGATTACTACACCCCATATCCAAGCAATTACATCGGCTCGGACCAATGGTGGGCGGGCGATGCCGCCAGCGGCGACTGGTGGGGCACCCGCAACTGGCTGGATGAAAACCACGGCGTCGAATTTTCCTTCACCTACGTGAACAACTTGGCCGGTAATCCCACCGGAGGTCTGAGTCAGGGTTTCACCTACACGGACAACATCGCCTTCGGCACGAAGCTCAATTTGGAAAAACTCATCGGCTGGCGCGGCGGCACTTTGACCATTGCGGCGACCGACCGCAACGGCAACAGCCTATCCCGCGACTACATCGGCAACCAGTTCACGGTGCAACAGGTCTACGGCGGACAGACCGTCATCCTCACCGACCTCCATCTCACCCAGAAGTTTTGGGACGACAAAGCGAAGGTCAAGGCGGGACGCTTTTCCTCCGGTGACGACTTTGCCAGTTCCCCTCTTTACTGGCTCTACATGAACAATGGCATCGACGGCAACCCGCAGGCCTTGCCGGTCAACGCCTCCTTCTCCGCCTACCCGTGGGCCAGCTGGGCCGCCCTCTTGCGCGTCGATCCCTGTCCCGAATGGAATGCCATGGCCGGCATCTATCAAGTCTCGAACAAAACCTTCAACCGCGAACTCCACGGGGTAAATTTTTCCTTCGAAGAAAATGACGGCGTCATGATCCTCGGACAAATCGGTTGGACGCCGGAATTTTTCAAACGTCCCGTGACCCGCGCGGCGGCAAACTCCGCCTCCACCGCCAAGGCTGCTATCGCGCCCGGGGACGGCCGTGTCACCTTCGACGACGATGCCCAGACGACGATTGAGCAATCCACCATGCGGGGTTTGCCCGGGCACTATTGGTTCGGCGGCTACTATTCGTCGTGGTCCTATCCGCAATTTGGGACCGCCGGCACCGCGGCGAATGCCTACGGCTTTTACTGGCATGCCGACCAGATGGTTTTTCAAGAGGATCCGGGCAGCAGCCAGGGACTGACCCTCTGGACTGCTTTTGTCCTCTCCCCGCAGGAGAACATCGCCAAAGTTCCCTTCCAGTGGAACTGCGGTGCCGCCTACCAAGGACTGCTGCCGCGGCGCGATCTAGACACCACCATGTTCGGCCTCGCTTACGGGAATTTCAGCGATGACTACGGCAATGCCGGAGACGCCTACAACGGCGATCCCGTCAGTTACGAAATGGCCCTCGAATGGGGCTACCGGGTGCAACTTTCGAACTTCCTCTACGTCCAGCCGAACATCCAATACATCGTGCAACCCGGCGGCACGGGCTCGATTCCGGACGCCTTTGTCCTCGGCATGCAAATCGGCGTGACCTTCTGAGACCGGGGCGCTTGTTTTTCCCGCCACCACGGCTCACGCCATGTGGCGCCCCGTCTCGCGCATCATCCGCCCGAGACGCACCAGCTTGTCCGGCCAGTGATTATCCCACTGGCCGATCGGCACCGGAAATCGCTCGGTCCAATTCTGGTCGCCGATCGCCCCCGGAACATTGAAACGCTCGGCCGTGCCGAAAATGTCGGTGATCATATTCACCGCCAGCCACGAATTGCTGGCCGAGAGCCCGCGCAGCAGACCTTCATGGATTTCGTCGCTCCACGGCGCCGGTAAGGCCAGATTCATTTCGGCGAAACGGCAAATCTCCTGCATCTGACGCACCGCCCGGCCCGCCCGGTCCGGGTCGCCCGACTGCGAGTTGGCATACCATTCGTCCCAATAAGCGTGCAGCGCCGGATGGTCGTGCGTGGCATAGGTGGCCAGGGAAAGGCGTTCGTATTCGCGTCCCGGCGTCGGCCAGCCGTCCGGGGCGATTTCCCAAAGCGGAATCTTGAAGCCGGGAATTTCCTGCGCCTGGAGGACCGGACGCACGTACGGCGACATCTCGCCGAGATCCTCGGCAATGAGGCGGTGCCGGCCCGTTTCCTCCACGATCATGCGGAACAAGCGGTCGCCTTGCCCGCGATTCGTCTCGCAACTCTGCTCCGATGAGTCACCGCCCGGAATAAAACCGGGTAGCACCCCGCCGGTGCGCACTTTGGCCTCTTCTTCGCTCAGCGGCAGGAACTCGGCGTTGCGTTCCGGACGCCAGGGAAAACTGTAAATGCGGAAGAATCCCAAGGCGTGGTCGACGCGCAAGAAGTTAAAAATTTTCATCGTGGTGCGCAGACGCCGGCGCCACCACGCATAGTCGTCCTTTGCCATTTCCTCCCAATGGTAAAGCGGGAACCCCCAGTTCTGACCCCATTTGGCGGTGAAAGGATCGGCCGCGAAAACTCTTTCCGGCGGCGCACCCGCGGAACGCGTGAGGTCAAAAATCTCCGGTTGGGCAAAGACGTCCGCACTAAAAATGCTCACCCCCACGGGCACATCGCCGACCAGGGCCACCTTCCGCGCTTCGCCGTAAGCTTTCAAGGCAGACCACTGGCCGTAAGCCACCCATTGCACATAGGCAAAAAAGTCGCGCCAAGCGCGGACCTTGCGCTTGTCCACCGGCGAGGCGGAGGCCAGCCACTTCTTGGCTGCCGCGTAGGTGCGCTGTTTTTTAGGCCAAAGGTCGGTGTTTTCGTTCTCGCCATGCCAGCGGACCAACGCGCGGAACAAGGTGTAGGGCTCCATCCATGCCGCATTCTCCTTGCTCCACGCGGCAAGCTCCTTGGCCCTCCGCGTTTTCTCTTTGATCTGCCTCGTCTTGAAATTTTTCCACGCCGTCTCGAGCAATTCGCCCTTCAAAGCGCGTACTCCACGGTAATTCACTTTACCCTCGCGCAACGCACCGAGATCGTGCTGCATGCAGATTCTTTGGTAATCCGCGGTTGGCAAGTCCTTCAGCGTCTTGGGATTGGTCGCAATGGTGGTCGGATCGAGCGCCAGCGAACTGATAATGTTGTAAGGACTGTTGTCCCCGCCTGTCTCGTTGATCGGCAGGACCTGCACCAGGCCGAAACCGTGCTCCGAAGCCCAATCAATCATCTCTTTGAGCGACTCCGTGTCCCCTACGCCGAGGTCGTTTTCGGTGCGAAGGGCAAACAGAGGAACGAGCAGGCCGGACAACTTTTGATCAGGAGATAGTTTCATGGGCAAAGAAAACCTATCTTGCCCTTTGCCCTCTCTGTCCGGAAGCCCAAAGGCCGAGGCCTTAAACACAATTCAGTCTTCGCCTATTGTTTCCTACTTGCTTAACTTGCGAAATCACTTTATCGGAGTTAAGATCCTTTCAACCATCGACCTCCACCACTTTATATTCCTATGGCTAACCTTACCAAGCGCGACATGGTCGTCAAAATCTCCGACGATGTCGGCATCACCCAACAGCAAACGTTTGACGTGATCCAGAAAACCTTGGAGCACATCACCGACAGTCTTGCCGCCGGCGATAATGTCGAATTGAGAAATTTCGGGGTGTTTGAAGTGCGCCTGACCAAATCCCGCGTCGGACGCAACCCGAACAAACCCGAAACCGACGTGGTTATTCCCGCCCGCGCCACGGTCAAGTTCAAGCCCGGCAAGATCATGCGCCAGCGCGTTCTCCTCCGCACCGCGGAACTCAGCAAACAAAACGGCGCTTGAGGGGGCCCGGTTGGGCCACTTGGCACCGCGGCCCATGACCGCACAGGGCTTTTTCTTGGCCCCGGGGGCCCCCGCCGCAGCGCCCTCGCCGAAAATTTCGTCCGACCGGCGCATTTGCCGCGTTGCCTGACGTGCACTTTCGCCTATTCTATCCGGTTCGCCGACGGCCATCCGGTCAGGCCGGCGAAAATTCGGTATGTCCAACCGCCAGCGTCCCGCCACCAGCCCGCAAACTCTCCGCATCCGCGGCGCCCGCCAGAACAATCTCCGCGGCATCGACCTCGATCTCCCGCGCGGACTCCTCCACGTCATCACCGGCCCCAGCGGCTCCGGAAAATCTTCCCTCGCCTTCGACACCATTTATGCCGAAGGCCAGCGACGATACATCGAGACCTTCTCACCCTACACGCGCCAGTTCTTCGACCGCATGGACAAACCACGCGTCGACTCGATCGAAGGCATCCCGCCCGCTATCGCCATCGAGCAGTCGAACAGCGTCAAAACCACCCGCTCGACCGTCGGCACCATCACGGAAATCAATGACTACATCAAACTCCTCTTTCCCCGCCTCGCCACCGCCGCCTGCCCGCAATGTCATAAGACGATCCGGCCCGAGACGGCCCGCAACATCGTCCGCGAGGCCGTGCGGCGCTTCGCCGGACAAACCCTTCTTGTCACCTTTCCGGTTAGCACCGGCGATGTCGAAAAACGCTCGCCCTCTCAATTTTTCGAATTCCTCCAGCAACAAGGTTACCTCCGCGTCTGGCTCGGAAAAAAAACTCTCCGCGTCGACGAGACCCCGCCCGAAACCCTTCCGGCCGTGGTTCACGTCATTCAGGACCGCCTCGCCGCCTCGGACGAAACACGCCTGACCGAAGCCATTGAAACCGCCCTGCGCCTCGGCAAAGGGCGCATTCTTCTCGTCGACGCCGGAACCGACGAAAGTCACCCGTTCTCCTCCGGATGGCACTGCGCCTGGTGCGATCTGGATGTCCGGCCACCCACCCCGGGGCTCTTCAGCTTCAACCATCCGCTCGGCGCCTGCCCGGAATGCCGCGGCTTCGGACGTGTCATCGGCCTTGACTGGCAACGCGTTATCCCCGACCGGTCGCGCACCCTCTCCGAGGGCGTGGTGCGCGCGTTTCAGAGCGGCATGTCGCAGGAATGCCAGGCCGACCTCATCCGCCACGCGCGTCGCCACGACATCGACCTGCACTGCCCGTTCGAAGATCTGCCGCAAGCCGACCAGGACTGGGTCATCAACGGCGAACGCCGCCCCGGTGAGGCCTTGTCGGAAGTCTGGGACAACGGACGTTGGTATGGCGTGCAGGGCTACTTTGATTGGCTCGAAACCAAAACTTACAAAATGCACGTCCGCGTGCTCTTGAGCCGCTACCGCAGCTACAACGAATGCCCGAAGTGCCACGGCGGACGCTTCCAACCCGAGACCCTCAACTACCGGCTGGCCGGCGCGGATGACGAAGCCCTCACCCTCCCCGAGATGGCCCGGCGCCCGATCAGCCGCCTGCGCGCATTTCTCGCCGGCCTAAAAATCACCAAGGGCGACCACACCACGCAACTCCTCCTCGACCAAGTCACCTCGCGCCTCTCCTACCTCGAGGAAGTCGGCCTCGGTTATCTGACCCTCGACCGCCCGACCCGTACCCTCTCCGGCGGCGAAGTCCAGCGCGTCAACCTCACCACCTGCCTCGGCGCATCACTGGTCAATACGCTCTTCGTCATGGACGAACCCAGCGTCGGCCTCCACCCGCGTGATCTCGGTCAACTCCTCGGCATCATGCGCCGCCTGCGCGACAACGGAAACACCCTCCTCGTGGTCGAACACGAGGAAGCTGTCATCCGCGCCGCCGACTGGCTGACCGACATCGGTCCCGGCCGCGGCGAAACCGGCGGGCAACTCATGTTCAGCGGTCCGCCCGCCCAAATCGCCGCGCAAAAAGATTCCCTCACCGCCGACTACCTCCTCGGCCGCCGTTCCATCCCCGTTCCGGCGAAACGCCGCAAAACGAAAAAGTTCCTCAGACTCCGCGGTGCCTCGCTCCACAATATCGAGAAACTCGACGCGGACTTTCCCCTCGGGGTTTTCACCTGCGTGACCGGCGTCTCGGGCTCCGGTAAATCCACTCTCGTCCACGGCCTCCTCCACCGCAACCTCCTCCGCGAACGCGGCGAACCTGTGGAAGAAGACGCCGGCACGATCAAGAAACTTACCGGCATCGAACACGTCGGCGAAGTCGTCATGGTCGACCAATCCCCGCCCGGAAAATCCTCCCGCTCCACCCCCGTGGTCTACCTCGGAGCCTGGGACCACATCCGCGACCTCTTTGCCCAGACCCCCGCGGCCAAGGGCGCCGGCCTCGGCCCCTCCACCTTTAGCTTCAATTCGAACAGCGGACGCTGCGAACGCTGTGCCGGCCTCGGCTACGAGCGCATCGAAATGCAATTCCTCAGCGATGTCTCCCTCGTCTGCTCCTCCTGCGGCGGCAAACGCTTCCAGCCCCACGTGCTCCGCGTCCACCTCGACGGACAATCCGTCCATGACGTCCTTGAAATGACCGTCACTCAGGCCATCACCTTCTTCAAAGATTTCCCCAAGCACCAAAAAGTCACCGTCCCGTTGCAAACCCTCGAGGACGTCGGACTCGGTTACCTCCGTCTCGGGCAACCCACCAGCTTCCTCTCCGGCGGCGAGTCCCAGAGGCTCAAACTTGCCGCCCGCCTCGCCGATACCGAAGCCGAAGCTTCGCTTCTCCTTTTCGACGAACCCACCACCGGACTCCACTTCGACGACATCGCCCGGCTCCTCCGTGTTTTCCACCGCCTGGTCGAGGCCGGGCACACCCTCGTTGTCATCGAGCACAACGTGGAAGTGATCAAGTCGGCCGACCACGTGATCGATATCGGCCCCGAGGCCGGCACCGAAGGTGGAAAGATTGTTGCTGCCGGCACACCGGAAGAAGTCGCGCAAAACAAAGACTCCCGCAGCGCCCCCTTTCTCAAAGCGGCCCTCGAAGAGCAAAACCACGAAGCCACCCTCCTCGCGGCCGAGCCCGTCGGCCTGCCCGTGGCCACGGACAACAACCGCATCCGCATCACCGGGGCCCGCGAGCACAACCTGAAAAACATTTCCCTCGAAATCCCCCGCGACGAATTCGTGGTCGTGACCGGCCTGAGCGGTTCCGGCAAATCTTCCCTCGCCTTCGACATCCTCTTCGCCGAAGGGCAGCGCCGCTTCCTCGACTGCATGTCGACCTACGCCCGCCAGTTCGTCGAGCAAATGGAAAAGCCGGACGTCGATCATATCGACGGGCTCCCTCCTGCCGTGGCCATCGAGCAACGCATCTCCCGCGGTGGCGGAAAATCCACCGTCGCCACCATCACCGAAGTCTACCACTTCCTCCGTCTGCTCTACGCCAAGCTCGGCACCCAATATTGCCCCACCTGCCAAGTCCCCGTCGCCACCACCACCCTCGCCGAGGTGGCCGATAAAGTCCGCACCGCCTCGCAAATTGGACCGGTCCAGGTCTTTGCCCCGCTGGTCAAATCCCGCAAAGGCTACCACAAGGAAGTCGCCGAATGGGCCGTGCGGCACGACTTCTACACGCTGCTGGTCGACGGAAAGCTGATCAAAGCCGACAAATTCCCCGAACTTTCCCGCTACCGCGAACACTCGATCGATGTCCTCGTCGGACAAATGAGCAAAGCCTCCGAGGAAGACACCATCGCGCTCGCCCGTCGCGCCCTCGAAATCGGCAAAAATACCGCGCGACTTGTCCGCGGAAAGGACAGCGAATTGCTCAGCACCGAAATGGCCTGTCCGTCGTGCGCCCGCGCTTTCGAACCGCTCGACCCGCGCATGTTCTCCTTCAACTCCCCCCACGGTTGGTGCGAGACCTGCCGCGGGTTCGGGCTCGTCTATGACAGTGCGGTCAAGACCGACCAAGCCCGCACGCAACTCGAAGCCGATCTTCAGGAGGAACAAGCACGCGAGGAAGCCGACAAGGATGTCGCCCGCCCCTGCCCGGAATGCGAGGGGCTGCGCCTCAACACCGAGGCCCGCCATGTCCGCGTCCACCACCGTCCGATCGCCGACTTCACCCGCGCCAGCGCCCGCGACGCGTTCCAGTTGCTCGACACCCTTGTTTTCAACAACCACGACGCCATCCTTGCCGCCGACATCCTCCCCGAAATCCGGCAACGCCTCGGTTTCATGCAACGGGTCGGCCTCGACTACCTCACCCTCGACCGACCCTCCACCACCCTTTCCGGCGGAGAGGCCCAGCGCATCCGCCTCGCCGCCCAGCTCGGCTCGAACCTCCGCGGCGTTCTTTACGTGCTGGATGAGCCGACCATCGGACTGCACGAACGCGACAACCGCAACCTGCTCGACGCCCTCGAGGAATTGGTCAAACAGGGCAACTCGCTCCTCGTCGTCGAACACGACGAGGAGACCATGCGCCGCGCCACGCGGATCATCGACCTCGGCCCCGGTGCCGGCCGGCGGGGCGGCGAAGTCATCGCGTCCGGGACCTTGGACGAAATCCGCGCCTCGAAAAATTCTGTCACCGGACGATTTCTGGCCAACCCGCCCCGGCGTCCCTCGCGCGGCAGCCGCCGTTCCCTCAAGGACAAAGACCTGCCTTGGCTCGAACTGAAAGGTGCCTCCCTGCACAACTTGCAGAATATCGACGTCCGGGTTCCGCTCGGACGCCTCACCGTAGCCTGCGGCATTTCCGGGTCGGGCAAGTCATCGCTCCTCCGCGGCACGCTCGTCCCAGCGTTGAAGGACGCCATGACCCGCCGCGGACGCAAACCTTCCCGCAAAGCTGTCCCGCCCCCCTATGACAAATTGCTCGGGGCCGAACACATCACCGGCGTCCACATGGTCGATCAATCGCCCATTGGCAAAACCTCCCGCTCCACCCCCGCGACCTACATCAAAGTCTTCGACGAAATCCGCCAACTCTTCGCCGGACTCCCCACCTCCCGCATGCGCGGCTACACCGCCAGCCGGTTTTCTTTCAACACCGACGGCGGACGCTGCGAGACCTGCCTCGGCCAAGGCGCGATCAAACTCGAAATGAGTTTCCTCCCCTCCAGTTGGCTCCCCTGCAGCGAGTGCAATGGCAGTCGCTACAACCATCAGACTCTCGATATCACCTACAACGGCAAGACCATCGCCGATGTCATGAGCATGACCGCGGCCGAGGCCGCCGAATTTTTCGACGCCCATCCGAAAATCCGCCACGCCCTCCGACTGCTCGTCGAAACCGGCCTCGGCTACCTCACCCTCGGCCAGCCCAGCCCGACGCTCTCGGGAGGCGAAGCCCAGCGGATCAAACTGGTCACCGAACTCTCCCGCACCGGCGCGACCAAAGGCCGCCGCCTGCGCGAAGACCAACGCGGCAACTTCTATCTCCTCGAGGAACCGACCATCGGACTCCACATGGCCGACGTCGAACAACTCATCGGCATCCTCCACCGCCTGACCGACGAAGGCCACACCGTCGTGGTCATCGAACACAATCTCAGCGTCATCGCCGAAGCCGACTACGTGATCGAGATCGGACCCGAAGCCGGCGCCCAAGGCGGACAACTCGTCGCTGCCGGCCCGCCCGAAGAAGTCGCCCAAGTCCAAGGAAGCCCCACCGCCCCCTTCCTCAAACCCCTCCTGAACTTGTAGCGACCGACACCCGGAGCTTGGCACAACAGCCTCCGGATCCCTCAGTCTTCGTTTCCTTCGTTCCCTTATGTTCAAAGCCTCCCCCGCCCTTGCCCGCGCCGCGCATCCCGCTTAAACCCTTCCCGTGCTGAATTACATCTGGCTCGCTCTCGTCCTCGGCGCCGTGCTCCTCGGCGGTCTGACCGGACAACTCCCGGCGGTGACCGAAGCCGCCTTTGAGTCGGCCAAGACCGCGGTCATGACCATTGCCCTGCCGCTCGCCGGCGTTATGGCCCTCTGGCTCGGCATCATGCGGCTGGCCGAAAAATCCGGACTCATGCACGCCTTGGCCCGCGCCCTGCGGCCGCTCATGACCCGCCTTTTCCCCGAAGTCCCCGCCGACCACCCTGCCATGGGATCCATGATCATGAACATGTCGGCCAACATGCTCGGCCTGGCCAATGCCGCCACCCCACTCGGACTCCGGGCCATGCAGGACTTGGAAAAACTCAACCCGCGTCCCGGCACCGCAACCAACGCGATGTGCACCTTCCTCGCGCTTAACACCAGCTCCGTCCAACTCATCCCGGCCAGCGCCGTGGCCATCCTCGCCGCCGCCGGTTCGGTCCAACCCACCGCCATCATCGGCACCGCGCTCGTTGCCACCCTTTGTTCGACTCTCGCCGGACTCACCGCGGTCAAGACTTTGGAAAAACTTCCTTTCTACCAACTGCCCCCGGTCAGCCCCGCGGACGAAGCAGCAAAAAAGACCGAAGCAGCCGCGTCGCCCGAACCGGTCACCGCCGCACCCCCAGTCCCCCTCGCCCTCTGGTCGCGTCTCATCCTCGCCGCCTTCGGCGTCTTTTTCCTTTTCCTCCTCTGGCGCACCGCTGGCCAAGGCTACGACGGCGACCGTGGTTGGTTCGCGTCCTACGTCACCGCCATTTCCCTCCTCGCCATTCCATTCCTGCTCTCGTTTTTTCCCCTCTATGCCGTCCTCCGCCGGGTTCCGGTCTACGAAGAGTTTGTCGAGGGCGCGAAGGAAGGCATGCAAGTCGCCCTGCGCATCATCCCGTTCCTCGTCGCCATCCTTGTGGCCATCGGCATGTTCCGCGGCGCCGGTGGCATCGACTTAATCAGCCGCGCGCTCGATCCGGTTTTCCAAGTTGTCGGCTTCCCCGCCGAACTCCTGCCCATGGCTCTCATGCGCCCGCTGAGCGGCAGCGGGAGTCTCGGCATCTTTTCCGAACTCGTCGCCACCCACGGCGCGGACAGCCTCCTCGCCCGCATGGCCGGCACCATCATGGGCAGCACGGAAACCACCTTCTACGTGCTGGCTGTCTACTTCGGCTCCGTCGCCATCCGCCGCACCCGCCACGCCGTCCCTGCCGGCCTCATCGCCGACTTCACCGGTATTGTCGCCTCCATCGCCATCTGCCGCCTCGTCTTCGCTTGAGACTGGGGTCATCAGCGTCCTGCCAATGACGACCCAACCCATCGACCGGAAGCCAAGGCCACCCAAAAGGCAAAGCGACCCCCCGCCCGAGCCCCGCTACCTCTGCCAGCGCTGCGGCAACTGCTGCCGCTGGCCGGGCTTTGTCCGCGTCGACGAAGACGAAATCAACGCCATGGCGCAGTTTCTCGGCCTAAGCGCCGAGGAATTCATCGCCCGCCACACCCAACTCCGCCCCAGCCGCTCGGGCCTCATGCTCAAATCGAACTCCGACAATTCCTGCATTTTTCTCGAAGGGCTCAACACCTGCACCATCCAGCCGGTCAAACCGCAGCAGTGCCGCGACTTCCCCAACAAGTGGCGCTTCGACGGCTGGCGGGAAAAGTGCGAGGCGATCGAGGTCGTTTAAAGCAACCGATCACCGCCCGCGCTGGCCGGCACAAACGCCTCGAACTTCCCCGCCAACTCGTCGAGCTTGGCCAAATAGTAGGCCGTATTCTCGTCGCGGTTTTGCGGATCCCATTCCGTCACCAGCTTGGCGCTCTCGTAGGCCTTGACCGTTTTTTTCGTCCCCGTGATGTAGTAGGAAATCCGATCGCCGGCCTGCATTTTGCACGCGCTGCGCAGGGCAAGTTCGAAAGCGGCCGATCGGTTCCGCGAAGAAGCGGCGATTTTCCTCTGGTAGGCTTCGGGCGAATCCTGCAACGCCTCGGTCTTGGCAAACATTTCCGGGGCCCACTCCCTTTCCCTCAGCGCCTTGGCGAACTCCGCGTGCATCGACGGGATTGCCTCCGGCTTGCCCTCGAGCAGGGCCCGCACCGCCCGCTCGATGAAGACGCGCTGGAACTTTTCCAGTCCGCGCGATTTCAACGCCGCCCCCTTGATCGATAATTTTCCGTCCTCCGAAAGTAGCGCGTAATTCTTCGCCTTGTAGCTGAACATCGCGGTATACCGCGCATCGAATTCCACCTCGATTCCCCGGGGCAGGGTCGCGGCCAGTTCTTTGTAAAGTCCGTCCCACATCGCATCCTTCGGCGGCGTGAAGTAAATGCCGTCCGTGTCGATTTCGATGACCTCCGCTCCACGCTGACGCAGCCAATCGACCATCCCGCGCAGCAGCTCGCGCCCCTTGGCCGTAACGGCGGCCGCCGCTTCAAAATCGGCAAAGTTTCCCTGGGCGAATCCGAGATACCCGTAAAAGCTGTTGATCAGGATTTTGAAGGTGCCCTGCAACGCGTCGAGATGCGATTTCTCCGTGCCTTTGGCCGACCGCATCGCCGCCTTCGTCTCCAAACGGAACTTCCTTAGCCGCGCGAGCATGTCACCGAAAACACCGAGCTTGTCCGACTCCGGAAATATCCCGAAAGCCAGCATGACCGAGGGATACAGCGACGCGATGTCGCAATGCCACACGTCACGCGCCACCCCGGTGAAAAAGATGTCCGTGTATCCGCCTTCAAAGCGCTGCACTTCGGACAGAGCCGGCACCGATTGCCCCTGACGCAGGTATTCGCGCAGGAAAAGGCTGTTGATCTTGGTCGCATTCCCCCGGATGACCACATCTTGGTAGTTGTACGGAAAGATCGTCGTTTGCGTGAACCAGGCCGGACTCAACGCCGCGGACAGTCCGCGCGTCTCGCGCACATCCTGCAGCGCATATTTCTCGAACTTTTTCCGGTCTTGCCCATGAGCCTCGGTGATCTCCCGAGCGCCGAACTCCACCCGGTTATCCTCGGCCACGCCGAAATGCCGCGCCGCCGCCTTGAGTCCGAAGCTTTGCAGCTCCCGCGCCCCGACATCGTGGAATTGGACGAGAAACAGCGTGTCGACGATGTGCCGTCCATGGATCTCGAACTTCCGGTATTGGATGAGACGCTCCGCAATCTGCAGACGCGAGGGATGCGAGCGCAGCGCGCTGCCGTCGCGGCCTAGGTCGAGCTTCATCTTCAACTTGCGGGCCCGCGTTTCGAGATACGGCAGGTCGAATTTGAAAATGTTGTGCCCCTCGATGACATCTGGATCCCGCTCCCGCACCAGCGCGACGAATTTGGAAAGCACCGCTTTCTCCTGCGCTTCGTCTTCCGGGTCATCGACCACGAGGATTTCCTCCCACCCCGAACTGTCGCTCAAGGCAATGGCCAAGAGCGGATCTTTCAAGGCGTCCGACATCGCACCGTCCGCTCCGGTGAAGGTTTCGATATCGACCTGCATGCGCCGCAACTCCTCGAAGGCCATGCCCTTGAAAAGGGTGCGCCCGCTGGCCAGCAAGTATTGGTGCGCCAAATCGTTGAGCGCGAAGAGTTCGCGTTTGTAGGTCGTCTTCGCCTTGGAGAAGGCCGTCATATTGTCGAAGGACACGGCAAACTTGAACTCCCCCGCTCCCGCCAATTCCCGCAACTCACCCGGCAACGGCTCCATGGCCCAGGCGAACGGCTTGTGCTCCGTCTCCTCAACCAAGGTTTTGTTTCCCTCGCGCCGGTAAACCTGCACCCGATCCGGCGCGCCGAACTCGACCGCCACAATCCCCTCGGTCGCGTCGGCCCCGAACAACACTGGATCCTGCTCAATCACTACTTCACCCTACCCTATTCCGGTAAAGGTGGTCTATGCCCGCCGGCACCCTGCTTCCTCCGGGCCCGGCGAAAGAAGTATCTGGTGCTCGTGAGACAAAACCTCCCGACCACCTGACCGACGCCTTGGCCACGGGCTATCCGCGCGACAAGGCGTGATTAGCACCTTCATCCTGCTCCGCCTTGACCCGGTCCGCGACATACTTCGCCTGGGGCAGATGCAACCCCAGGTGAAAAGCAAACATGCAGTTCCACTTGTGCGCATCAAACTGTCCGAAGATCGGGTGCGGTGAGGTTGCCGTGCCCCGCAGTTGTTTCAAGTTTTCCACCGCTGCGACATGGCTGGTCACGGAGTCGGCAAACAAACCGACCTGCGCTTCGTCCGCCGCCCCGGAAGGCATGACCCCTTTCTTCACGTCGATGGTGGCCAAGCCGCTCAACAATTCACCATTCGCCAACTGCACCACACTCGCCGTGATACTCCGGTTCACAATCGCATTGTGCTCCAGAATCATGAAGAACGACCAACGCCGCATGTCTTCATCGACTCCCCGCATGGGCGGGACCTCGAGGCAAAGTTGCCCACCTTTCTCCGACCAGCCCTCGGTAAGACGCAAATACTGACCCAGAAGAATTTTGCTTCGCTCCAGCGCTTTTTCGCGGCTGGTGAAAGTGAAAAGCGTTCGCACAGCCGCCTTGATCATGAGATTGCTCATTGGCATTCCACCCAGCGTCCGCGATGTATGAATGTCAAAAGGGCGGTTCTTGCTAGTCCCACCGCCTACCCCATCCCGCCGAAAATAAACTCCGCCGCCTGCTGGACGTCCTTGTCCCCGCGGCCGGAAAGGTTGACCAGAATGATCTGATCTTTCCCCATCTTCGGCGCAACTTTGATCGCGTGGGCCACGGCATGTGCGGTTTCCAGGGCGGGAATGATACCTTCCACTTTTGACAACGTCTGGAAAGCCTCGAGCGCTTCATCATCGGTGGCGTAGTCGTATTCGACCCGCCCCGCATCGCGCAAGAAGCTGTGTTCGGGTCCGACGGCCGCATAGTCGAGACCGGCGGAGACCGAGTGGGTTGCCTCGATTTGTCCGTCGTCGTTGGCCAGGAGAAACGTTTTGCATCCCTGCAACACGCCGAGCTTGCCGCCCTGAAACCGCGCGGCGTGGCGTCCGGGCTTGATCCCCTCGCCACCGGCTTCGACCCCGACCATGCGGACGTCCTTGTCTTGGAGGAAGGGATAGAAAAGCCCGATGGCATTGCTCCCACCGCCCACGCAGGCCACGAGCAAGTCCGGCAGGCGCTCCTCGCGTTCGAGGATCTGGCGGCGTGACTCCTCGCCGATCACCCGGTGGAAGTTGCGCACCATCATGGGATAGGGATGCGCGCCGTAAGCCGTGCCGAGGATGTAATGCGTGGAACGCACATTGGTCACCCAATCGCGCATCGCTTCGTTGACCGCCTCCTTCAGCGTGGCTTGGCCGGCGGTAACCGGCACAACTTTCGCCCCGAGAAATTTCATCCGCGTGACATTGAGGGCCTGGCGCTTCATGTCCACCTCGCCCATGTAGACCACGCATTCCATGCCGAACCGCGCGGCGGCCGTCGCCGTGGCCACGCCGTGTTGACCGGCGCCGGTCTCGGCAATGACCCGCTTCTTGCCCATGCGGCGCGCGAGGATGATCTGACCCATCGCGTTGTTGATCTTGTGCGCGCCGGTGTGGACCAAGTCCTCGCGCTTGAGATAAATTTTCGCCCCACCGAGTTGGGCAGTGAGGCGCTCGGCCAGATAAAGCGGGGTCGGGCGCCCGACAAACTCGGCCAGAAGCTGGTTCAATTCCCGCCGGAATTCCGGATCCTTCCGCGCCGCCTCGTAGGCTTGGGTCAATTCCTCGAGCGCGGTCATTAAGGTCTCGGGCACGAAGATTCCGCCATAGGGACCGAAGTGGCCCGTGGCGTCCGGTTGGCTGGTGATGGTGGCGCTCATGAAGAATTTTTAACCGCGGATGGGACGGATAGCACGGATGATCATAAAGGGAGTCCCATTCCTGCTCCGTAAATCAGTGTCATCTGTGTTATCCGTGGTCAAATCTGTCTTTTAGGAGTTTGGCAATGGCCCGTCGGTGTGGGGATGGGATGGCAATCTGCCCCAGCTCTCTTAAAGAAAACGACCTGAGCGGTTCCGCGGACGCCACCAAGTCCCCTTGGGAGCTGCGGTGAATCCGCAAGGTCACCCTTTCCCGCACAATACTGTAGGTTAATTCGGCCGCCGGACCGTCCGGCGGTTCGCCATCCAAGGGCGGCAGCCGCCACAAGCCCACCCAGCGCCGCGCGGTGGACTGCTGGAGAAGGACGGCCTCGCCATCCCAGACCCAGGCCGCCAGTTCGGTCCGTTTCTTGATCGGCACCTTCGGCGCCTTGAGCGGCAATTTTTCCGGATGCCGGGTACGGCAAAATTCTTTGACCGGACAAAGCAAGCAATCCGGTCGACCCGCCCGGCAGACCAGCGCGCCGAGCTCCATCATGGCCGAGACAAATTCATATCCGCCTTTGGCCGGCAGAAGTTCTTCGAGCTTGGCCCGGACTTTGGCCAATCCCTTCGCCGTATCGACCGGCGCGCGGAGATCGAACAAGCGCGCCACGACCCGGATCACATTGGCGTCGAGCACCGGCACCGGTTGGTCATAAGCAAAGGCCCGCACCGCTTGCGCGGTGTAATCACCAATGCCGGGCAGGGCGCGCAGACCTTCGTAATCTTGCGGGAATTTGCCGGACCAATCCCCGTCGATCTTTTTGGCCGAAGCATGCAAGTTACGCGCCCGCCGGTAATAGCCGAGACCCTGCCAGAGCGCCAGGACCTCGGATTCGCCGGCCGCAGCTAGCTCCTGCACGGACGGAAACCGCTTCATCCACCGCTCAAAATAAGGAACCACCGCTGCCACCGTGGTCTGCTGCAGCATCATCTCGCTGACCAGGATGGGGTAAGGGTCCCGCGTCCGTCGCCAGGGCAAATCCCGCCCGTGCCGTCGGAACCAAACGCGCAAGCGCCGGCCAAAGTCCGTCTTGTTCACGCGACCATCAGAGCAAAGCAGGCCGCACAGACGAAGCCCAACCTTCTCGACGATGGAGGAACGAACGCTTACACCTTCGTGGAGTCCCATGCCGCCGCTCCGCTCCCACACCGTGGCCCTGACTGCCGAGCAGGCGGACAAGCTGCGCGGCATCGTCGAACGGCAGGGATTCAAATTCGAACCGCGGCCCTACACTCTTTATTTCGGACAAAAACCCGGCCTGACCGTGGCTGTCTACGAGAAAGGCCCCAAAGCGGTGATCCAAGGCAAGGAAACCGCAGACTTCATCCAATTCACCTTGGAACCCGAAGTCCTCGGGGAAGCCCGCCTCGGCTACGAGGACCTCCACCACCCCGAACGCTTCGCCCCGCACTTCGGCATCGATGAAAGCGGCAAGGGCGATTTTTTCGGTCCGCTCGTCATCGCCGGCGCCTACACCGACGACGCCATCGCCCGGCAACTCCTCGAAGCCGGCATCCGCGACAGCAAATCGATCGGGTCCGATGCCCAAATCCGCAAAATGGCGGATGCCATCCGCGCCACCCCCGGCGTGGTCAGCGAGGTGATCGTCATCGCGCCGGAGAAATACAATCCGCTCTACGAAAAGATCGGCAACCTCAACCGCCTCCTCGCCTGGGGCCATGCGCGCGTCATCGAAAACCTCTGCGAACGCAAACCCGACTGTCCCTCCGCCTTGAGCGATCAATTCGCCAATCCGATCGTGCTGCAACGCGCCCTGATGGCCAAAGGACGCAAAATCGAACTGCGCCAGCAAACCAAAGCGGAGAGCGACTACGCCGTGGCCGCCGCCTCCATCCTGGCCCGCGAAAAATTCATCGACTGGCTGGCCGACGCCGAAAAAAAATGGGGTCTCAAATTCCCCAAAGGCGCCTCCGCCGCCGTGCTCGAAGCCGCCCGCACCCTCGTCCACCAACACGGCCCCGACGCCCTCCGCGCCACGGCCAAACTCCACTTCAAAACCACCCAACAAGCACTGGCGTGATGCTCTTCACTGAACACTGAAAACTGAACACCGCAAACTCCGCACATGAAACACTTGCTCGCCCTCCTTCTGATCACATCCACCGCCCTAGCCATGGAAACCAACTCAACATCATTCACCCTCCCCGGCAGCGCGTGGCAGGTGACCACCTTCGCCGGACAGTCCCCCCTCACCGAACATCCGATCACCTTCGAGTTCGACAACGAGGGCAACATCGCCGGCGACGCCTCCTGCAACCGCTTCGGCAGCTCCTGCCAAATCGAGGGCGACCAAATCGAAGTCGGCCCGCTCCGCAGCACCCGCCGCGCCTGCGAACCGGAGGTCATGCAGCAAGAGCACAAATTCCTCGCGCTTCTCGCCGCGGCCACCACGTGGTCGCTCGACGGCGACAATCTCGTCCTTACCACTCCGGACGGTGAGATCAGAGCGGGGCGGCAGCCTGCGCCCGCAGACTAATTCCAAACTCGAAAAGCATTTCGTCTTTTCGCCTCCATCGGTAAGGACGGCTGGCTCCGTCGGCAGAACCGCTCGAGAATGGATGTCACCATGACTTCCGCGTGCATGACGCGCGACCTCGGAGTTGGCGCCGGTGTCCCGCGCGAATTTACCTGCGCGGACAATTGTGGTCGGACGATTCGAGTTCTTTCCTCGCCCCTCAAGAGGGCCTGACCAGTTCCCGATTATTTTGCAAAGTGTCAAGAGACGGCAAAAGTTCGCACCGAAGAGGCGAATTGCAGACATGACACAGGGGAGCCGTCCGCGTACGGTGAGCAAATGCATTTTTCCTACGTTGCGCTACGCACCTTTGCCACACTCGCCGCCCTGGCATGCCTGAATGTCTCGGCCAAGGATCCGAAACCAGCCTTCCAATGGCAGCCGGAGCGCTCACAGTCCGGGCCGATTCTAATCATCGTCAACCTCGACGATCAGCTGGCTTTCGTTTACCGGAACGGTATTCAAATCGGACAGACCCCGGTAAGCACGGGGCGGCACGGATTTGCCACGCCAACCGGGGTATTCAGCATTCTGGGCAAGGATACAGACCATCACTCGAATAAGTACCACAACGCCTCGATGCCCTACGCCGAACGGCTCACGTGGTCCGGCGTCTTTCTTCACGCGGGCTCCCTCCCGGGCTATCCGTCTTCCCATGGGTGCGTGCATCTGCCGCTGGCCTTCGCCAAGAATCTGTACCAGATCACATCCGCACACGATACGACCGTCCTTATTACGCAATCGACAAGCCAGCCGAGCGACTCCGCCGCGCCGGTCGAACAGTTGCTCGGCATCGCGCAGGCCGAAGTTTCCCGCGAGCAACCTGGTGATGGCATTGTTTGGGAACCGGACAAGAGCAAGGATGGAAGCGTGGCCATTGTTGTCAGCGGTGCCGACAAGCGAATCGAAATTCTCCGGGCCGGGATCCTCATCGGCCAAGCACCGGCCACTTTTACGGATCCTAATTCGCTACTGCCCGAGGCGATTTACTTGAAACTCGCACCGGTCGCCGGAAAACCATCACCCGACTGGAGCGCCGTGGTCATCGCCACGGCACAAAAAGCGGACGCACCACAAATCCTGTCGCAGCTTCAACTGCCGCCAGCCATTGACTCCGAACTGAAAAAGCTCATCGTGCCCGGCACTCTTCTCATCACGACGCAAAGCTCGCTGTCTCCGGATAAACGCTCCTCGACGGATTTCGTCGCCATGCAAGCGAACGCCGCCCCGCCGGCCAGCCCCTAGGCGCTGGTTCCAGATCGCTGCGCGGTCTTGAGACAGAATTCGGCCGAGCAAACGACGCTGCCAGGCAGGCAAAGGGGAAAAATAAAATCTACAGGGTAATCTTCCGGCGCTTCCAGAGCGGCCACTCGGCTCCAGCCATAAGAATCAACGCCATAAGTCGACGGCTCGGGGACGCTGGCAACTGAGAGCCCCACGAAGTAGCCCTCGTCCGTGGAGGTCCCTGTGGCGCCGCCGTTTTTGGTGAAACCCACACCGCCGCTGGTCGCGCCATTCGGGTGGAGCGACGGTCAGCCGAAGCTTGGCGAACCGGAGACAGCCTCAAGGCAAGCAGGCGGAGTCAACGACCGCCAGTGCCTTCCCTCGGAAAGCGTCCCATGCTCGTAAAGCACCGCGCCCGCCAACCGGAACTCATGCAGCTCGAGTAGCAATTCCTTGGCGGCCTTGGCACGCCAATCTTTACGCTGGCCGGGCTGCCTCTGACCGAACAGAATACTCTGACAGGCTGGCTGGGTTTCACCACGTCGGCCAACCCATCAATTTCCCGTGTATACCCAGAACGAAAAAGTCGAACCGATCGATGTCGCGGAGGAGATGTCACGCTCCTTCCTCGACTACTCCATGTCCGTCATCATTTCGCGCGCTTTGCCCGATGCGCGCGACGGACTCAAGCCCGCCCAGCGCCGCATCCTTTACGCGATGCACGACCTGCGACTCTTTCCCGGGCGCCAGCAGATCAAGTGCGCGAAAATTTGCGGTGACACCAGCGGCAACTACCACCCGCACGGCGAAGCGGTCATTTATCCCACCCTCGTCCACATGGCGCAGAGCTGGGCCATGCGCGAAACTCTGGTCGACGGCCAGGGCAACTTCGGCTCGGTCGAAGGCGATCCGCCGGCCGCCATGCGTTACACCGAGGCGCGCCTCACCCACCTCGGCACGGCCCTCATGGCCGACATGGACAAATCAACCGTCGATTTCGTCCCCAATTACGACGAACGCCTGACCGAGCCCGTCGTCTTCCCCGCCGCCTTCCCCAATCTTCTGGTTAACGGCGGCACCGGCATCGCCGTCGGCATGGCGACCAACATGCCGCCGCACAATCTCGGCGAAGTGATCGACGCGATCTGCGCGCAGATCGACCAGCCCGGCATCAACCTCGACGGCTTGATGAAGCACGTCAAAGGCCCCGACTTCCCCACCGGTTGCCAACTCTGCGGGGTCGGCGGCATCCGCCAATACCTCGAAACAGGCCGCGGCTCGGTCAAGGTCCGCGGCAAAGCCGGGGTGGAGGAACTCAAAGGCAATCGCGAACAAATCGTGGTCACCGAAATCCCTTACAACGTCAACCGCGCCACTTTCGTCGAGCGGGTGGCCGATCTGGTCAACCAGAAGACGATCACCGACATCAGCGCCATCCGTGACGAATCGGACGAAAACACGCGGGTCGTCATCGAACTCAAACGCGACGCCAACCCCAAGGTTGTCATCAACAACCTCTACAAGCACACCGCGCTGGAGAGCTCGTTCTCCATCACCATGCTGGCCATCGACCATGGCAAGCCGAAGCTGCTCTCGCTCAAAGAAGCCATCGCCTGCTACATCGAGCACCGCCGCGAAGTCGTCCTGCGCCGCACCCGCCATCTCTTGGCCGAAGCCGAAGTGCGCGCCGAAAAACTTGAAGCCTTCCTCATCGCCCTGGCCAACCTGGACGAATTCATCCGCATCATCCGCGGCTCGAAAAACCGCGAAGAAGCCAAAGTCAAACTCCTCGCTTTCGAGTTCACCCGCAAGCAGGTCGAAAAATTCGGGATCAAAGTCCGGAGCGAAGCGCGCTTGACCGATGGCGAATACCTGCTGACCGAGCAGCAGGTCGACGACATCCTCGAACTGCGCCTCTACCAGTTGACCGGCCTGGAGAGCGACAAGGTGCTCGGCGAATACCAGACCCTCCTTTCCACCATCGAGGACCTGCTCGACATCATCGCCCGCGAGGAACGCGTCCTCGACATCATCAAAGGCGAACTGCGCGAGATCCAAACCAAATACGCCAACCCCCGGTTGACCGACATCGTGCCCGACGAAGGTGAGATGAACATCGAGGATCTCATCACCAACGAAGGCTGCATCATCACCGTGACCCACCGCGGTTTCATCAAACGCACCGCGGTCAGCGCCTATCGCGCCCAGAAACGCGGCGGCAAAGGTGTCATCGGCATGCAGACCCGCGAAGCCAACGCGGAAAACGCGGAGGACGATTTCGTCGAACACCTCTTTACCGCGAGCACGCACGACTACCTCGTCTTCTTCACCAAAAAAGGACGCTGCTACGTCGAAAAAGCCTACAACATCCCCGAAATGGGCCGCGCGGCCAAAGGCCGCTCCATCGCCAACCTCCTCGAGTTCAAACCCGGCGAGGAAATTGCCGCCGTCATGCGCATCCAGTCGAAGTTGGGCGCGGGCAAGGACGAGACGTGGGACGAGAACCAGCACATCCTTTTCACGACCAAGACCGGCGTGATCAAGAAGAGCAACCTTTCCTCCTACCGCAACATCCGCAAGGGGGGCATCATCGCGATCAACATCGAGGATGGCGACGAGTTGATCGCCGCGCTCATGACCAACGGGCACAACGAAATTGTCCTTATCACCAAGGACGGCATGAGCATCCGTTTCAGCGAGGACGGCATCCGTGACATGGGTCGCACCGCGACCGGAGTCTGGGGCATCCGTCCGGCCAAAGGTGACTTCGTCATCGGGGCCGCACTGGTTGTCGCGGACACCACCCTTCTCGTGGCCGGGGCCAACGGGGTGGGCAAACGCACCGAATTTGACGAATACCGTCTGCAAGGCCGCGGCGGCAAGGGCATCATTACGATGAAAGTCACCGACAAAACCGGTGTCGTGGTTGGCGCCCTCAGCGTGCGCGAGACGGACGAAATCATGCTCATGACCAGCGGCGGCCAAAGCGTCCGCACCCGGGTGAGCGAGATCCGCATGACCGGCCGCAATGCCCAAGGCGTGCGCCTCATCGGCCTCGGCGAGGGTGAAAAACTTCAGGCCATGGCCCCCGTGGTCAGCCAGAGCATGGAAGAGGAAATCGAAAGCGTCGAAATTTAGCCGAGGCGTCCCCGGTTCCGTTCCATGACCTCCTCGGAGGTTCCCAGCCAGAACGCTCCCCGCTACAGCAGCGTGGCCGTGACCAGCGGACGCGCACGTTTGGCCGGACGCTTGCGGCTCCCGTGTTTGGTCAGCACGCGCTTGGCTTCCGCCCGCGTGCCCGGTCGCTTCCGCACGGCCGCAAACCGCTCCCGAGCCAGCGCCACCGCAGCCTGGTGGTCAACCACCGGAGCCGGATAATCCTTGCCGATGGAGCAACCGTAGCGGGCCTGCATTTCCAAGGGCATGAGATGCGGCTGCGACAACCACGATTCGGGCACTCGGGCCAGCTCGGGAATCCAGCGGCGGATAAACACGCCTTTCGGATCCTGATCGAGCGCCTGCTTGGCGGGCGAGTAAATGCGCAGCGTATTGATGCCCGTGGTCCCCGATTGCATTTGGAACTGGCTGAAATGAATGCCCGGCTCGAAATCAAGAAAGTGCCGCCCCAGATAAACGGCCGGCTCGCGCCAGTGCAGCCAAAGGTGGTAAGCGGCAAAGCTCGCCACCATGGCCCTCATGCGAAAGTTCAGCCATCCAGTGGCCCGCACCGCGCGCATGCAGGCATCGACCATCGGATACCCCGTGGTCCCTTCCTGCCAGCGGCGGAAACGCTCTTCGGCTTCCGGGGTCGCCGAAAATCCCTCGCGCATGCCGTCGAAAGCCCGGGAAAAGTTTTCGAACTCGATGCGCGGTTCGTCTTCCAGCTTCTGCATGAAGTGGCAATGCCAGCGCAGCCGCGCGCCGAAACTGGAGAGTGATCCGAGCCACCGCCGGTCGACCGGCCCGCCGCTGCGTACCAAGGCACGAAGCTCGGCCACCCGGCTGCCCGCCGCTTGGTGAATCGTCCGTATGCTGAGGCAGCCGAAAGCAAGATACGGGCTCAAACGCGAACACCCCTCCCATCCCTCGACCGGGCTCGACATGTCCGCCCGGTAATTCACGCCCCGCTCCTGCAGGAAGGAACGCAAAGCCTCCTCCCCCTGGTTCATCCCTCCACGTTGAGCTTCGGGCTTGGCACTGGATGGTAAACCCAAGTCTTCCGGCGCAAGCAAGCCGACCCCGGGAATTCCGCGGGGCGCAGCCATTCGCTCCGGCTGGAGAAGCGACGGACGGTTCATCCGTTGCGCCCACCGGGCCGACCATCCATCGCGGCTGCGCAATGAGCGGATGACACCATCTTGACGGAACTGCTGCCAGCGGATGCCCCGCTGCGCAGCCCACGCCGCCACGCGGACATCCCGCCGGTAAGTGATCAGGTTGCCCGTCTCGGCGTGGGAGAAGAGAGCTTTGAGCGGCACCTCCGCCGCCAAGCGATCGAGAACCTCCACCGCTTCCCCGCGGCGCAGGACCAGCAGACCCCCGCGCGCGGCCAAGGCCCGAGCGAGGTCGTCCAAGCACTGGTTGAGGAAGACGAGATGCGACGGATCGAACTCCTCAGCGCAGTAAAGCTCCGGTTCGTAGATAAAAAGGCCGAGCACCGGCCCGTCCGCGGCCGCTGCGACCAGCGGTTCATGGTCTTCGACGCGAAGGTCACGCTTGAACCAAACGAGGTTGACCGGAGTTCCTCTCACGCCGCCTTCCCCTCATTCTGCCGGCGCCGTTCGCGACGACCGGTCCGGCAGGCCTCGCTGCAGTAGCACACCGTATCCCAGTCCCGCTCCCACTTTTTGCGCCAGCGGAAAGGCCGGCCACAGGCCGCGCAAAGCTTCTCCGGCAAATCCGACTTGGCCACCCCTCTCATGAGAGCCCCTCCGCGCCGGATTTGGCGAGCATCCGCCCCATCTTGTTCCAAAACGGAAAGAAACCGCGGCTGGCATGCGGCAGTAGGACGGAATCCCACTTGCGCCGCAGGCGAACCAAGGAAATGCCCCGCGGCAAAAGGTCCGCTGGCCATTCCCGGAGTTGGTCGCGCAGCGGGCCGACAAACGGCTCCATCATGAAGACCGATTCAACCCTCTCGGCGCTGCAGGCGTGGATGATTTCCTCGCTGGTCCGGCAAGCACGCACCTCACCACCAAAATGCTCTCCGGCCCGCCGGGCCGCATCCGCCCGCGCCAGCTCGAGCCATTGCGCACGCGGTTCCGACCGCGGGAGTTCCGGCTCGGGAACAAACTGCAAGACCACCACCGGTCGAAGCGGAGCGGCCGGACTTGTTTCGAGGCAAAGGTCCTCGTCATGCAGAATCAGCGCAACGCGCCGCTGCGAATCAGACACTTCGGCTTCGTTCGGAATTTCCGGGAAAAATGTCATGTCATCGACCGTCGGATCGCCGGCCTGACCGGCCCGGGCCACCACGTGCTCGTCGAGTCCGACGCCTCCCGCCCGCTCGAGCAATTCCGGGGCACAAAACTTGCCGATGTTCGCGGCCGTGGCCAGGTAAGTCTTGCCCCGCGTTTGTTCTCCGGCCACCCACCGCCAGCCCAGCGTGTTGCTCGCCGGGTCGGCATCGAGGAGGTGACGGAAAAAATGCTGCGCGCCGAGTTCCCAGGGCAACCGGCAATGATGGATCCAATAGGAAGCCCACCACATCCGGGCGTGATTGTGCAGGTAACCGGTCTCGAGCAATTCGCGCGCAAAGTGATTCATAATGCCCGAGGGCGACCGGCCTGCGGCCACTTCGCGGCAGGCCGCGGCAACCTCCGCATCCCCTGGATCTTCCGAACGTTCAGACGGCACACCGTAGCAATCCCAGACCCGCGGACGACTTTCTAACCACCCCTTCCAATAGCCGCGCCACAGCACCTCCTGTAAAAACTTTTCGACCAGGCGGAAGGGATATTTCCGCAGTGCCGCCTCCACCACCTCGGCCTCCGTGACCAAGCGGTGCCGTAGCGCCGCGGAGAGACGCGAGACCTGCGGATGACCCGGCAGGACATGATTGCGCCTTGCCGCATAGTGGGGAGCCTCTTCGAGAAAGTCGTCGAGTCGTTGCAGCGCCGACTGCCGGGTGGCGGGAAATTCCATCATGCTTTGAACTACGCGGCAGCCTAGGGGCCAAGACGCCGGCCGTCAGCACAAGGCCGGAAAACTTGATATCCGCCCCCAATCAAAATACGTAGAACATTATGGCAACTACGTATTCCATCACCGAAGCCCAAGCCAAGTTCCCCGCCGTGGTCCGCGAGGCCGCCGAGCATCCGGTCCTCATCACCCGCCGCGACAAAGTCGTCGGCTACCTCCTTTCGCCGGAACGCTTCGAAGCGCTCCTCGAAACCATGGAAATCCTGGCCAACCCGAAAGCGATGAAAGCCATCCGCGACTACGAAGCCGGTAAGACCAAATTCCATCCGCTTTCCGTGCTCGACAAAAAAGAATGAAAGTCAACGTCGCAGACCAAGTCAGCGAATACATCAAGCGACTCGCTCCCGACTCGCGCGAACGTCTGCGCCGGGCCATCCGTTTGCTGGAGGAGGAAAAGGGGGACAGCAAAGCGCTCGAAGACGACCTGCACGGCTACCACCGAAGCAAAGTCCGCTCTTACCGCGTCATCTACGCCTATCGTGGCACCAAGCGTCCTGGCCCCCCGGAAATCGACATCCTTTTCTGCGAGCACCGCTCCAACGTGTACGAAATATTTTCCGCCATCGCCGCCACGGGATTCGGGCTGTAGCGGCTCCGGCCGCCTACTCCTCCACGGCCAAACCCTTCCCCCCGTAACGGCAAATTCCCCGCTTCTTCGAGGCACGCACGAATTCAAAAAACTGCGCCGCTTCCGGTCCCCAATTCTCCCCGGTCGCGGCCTCCAGGGCCTGCGACACGTTCATGCCCGACAGATAGAGCAGCTTGAAGGCCCGCTTGAGCTGCAAACGCGCCTCGGCGCTGAGTCCGGCGCGCCGCAGTCCGATCGAGTTGAGACCAACCACCGTGTTCAGCCGCGTCGCCACGGTGTAGGGAGGGACATTTTGGCTGCATGCCGAATCCCCCTGCACCATGGCCAAGCAACCGATCGTGACAAACTGGTGAAAGACCGAGCCCCCACCGAGAAATGCGCTGTCGGCCACCTTCACATGACCGGCAAGGAGGACGTTATTGGCCACGATAACACGATGACCGAGAAGGCAGTCGTGGCCCAAGTGACACCCGGTCATGAGGAAATTGTCGTCGCCTACCACGGTGTCCGCATTTTCCAGGGTGGCGCGGTTGATTGTGACATGTTCGCGGATCGTATTGTTTTTCCCGATGCGCACGCCGGTGTCCTTCCGCTTCACCTCAAATCCCAGATCCTGCGGATTCGTCCCCAGAACCGTCCCGTGCCCGACTTTCGTTCCAGCGCCAAGCACCACACGGTGCTCTAAAATCACGTGGGAACCGATCGTGCACCCACTCCCGACTTCCACCTCGGGACCAACAATCGAATAAGGACCAATCTCGACGTCAGCGGCCAGCTTGGCCCCTTGGGCCACAATCGCAGTAGAATGGATGTTCATGGGAGTCGAGGGGTTGCTAGATGAGAGTTAAGAGCAAAGGCAGGGTGCCACGCCCTTTCAACATCATCCTCTGCTCCCCCCTCAACTTTCAACCCTCAACCCTCAACTCAAAGCAGCCCGTGCTCCTTGAAGCTGAAGTAAGGAGGGGCTCCGGGGCGCTCGCGTCCGATGATGACATGATCGAGCAAGTGAATCTGCAGCAGATCCGCGGCCTCGCGGATGCGGCGGGTCAGGGCTCGGTCCGCCTCGCTCGGCGTCGGATCACCCGACGGATGATTGTGCACCAGCACGAAGGCGTAAGCTCCGTGGCTGATCGCTGGGCGCAAAATTTCCCGCGGATGGGCCAGGCTTTCGTTGATCGTCCCGAGGGAAACTTCCTCCGCGTGGATCAGCCGGTGCCGCGTGTCGAGCAGCACGACCCGCAGCGACTCCCGGGGCAAATTTTGCAGCAGCGGCCCCATGAAACCGTAAATTTTCTCCGGCGTCCCCAAAGGCTCGCTCTGCGCGGTCTGCCGCGCCAACCGCTTGCCCACTTCGAACCCGGCGGCCATTTCGCACGCCTTGGCCAGACCCACTCCCTTGGCCAACTTTCGCAACTCTTTCACCGTCATCGGGGCCATCCGCGCCAAGGATCCGCCCGCCGCCTTGATCATTTCATCCCCGACATCGATCGCGGTGCGACCCGGCGTCCCGGTGCGCAAAAAAATAGCGAGCAACTCCGCATCGCTCAACGCGTCCGCCCCACGATGCATCAACTTCTCCCGCGGTCGCTCCTCCTCCGGCCAGTCTTTGATCTTTGGCGTCGCCACACGCGGAGCATACGCAACGGCGTGGCGACCGCGCCAGCCTACGCCGTGCGAAAGATAAGGATGAGCGGTCGCTCATCCGCCCGGTTGAAGCGGGCACCCGAGCCGAGCGCCCCTACCACCATCACTTCGCCACCCGCCGGATCAGGGCCTGCAAATACTCTGCCACCCCGCGCAGTCCGCTCGTAAATCGGTTTTCGTCCAAGAGAGCCAACCCCACCAACGCTTCCTCCACCAATTCGCTGGCGGCCTGTGCGGTCTGTCGCAGCACCCCTCGTTCCGCGAGCATAGCCACAATCTTTTCCGACTCGACCTCTTCGCCCCCCAGGAGCAGCGCGCTGACCACATCATGATCACCGCTCCGTCGCGCTGACTGCAGCAGGAAAATCAAAGGCAAAGTCAGTTTACCTTTGCGCAAATCGCTCCCCAGAGTTTTGCCGATTTCCTCCTCGGTCCCGACCAGATCGAGGCAGTCGTCATACACTTGGTAGGCTGTCCCGAGCTTGAGCCCGAACTGCTTCAGTGCCCCGATCCGTTCCGGGGTTGTTTCGCTCAAAAATGCCCCCAATTCTGCCGCTGCGGCGAAAAGCGCACCGGTTTTCATCTCGACGATTTTGTAATAATCCGACAGCGACAATTTGAGATCGAACCGCCGTTGCGTCTGGATGATCTCCCCACTGCAAACCTCGGCCGCCGCATCGGCAATGCGCCGCACCACTTCCGTCTCGGAAAAGTTGGTGGCCAACCTCATGGCGTGGGCGAGCAGCGCGTCGCCGAGCAGCACGCTGATCGCATTGCCCCACTTGGCATTGACCGTCGGTTGCTCGCGGCGCAATTCCGCCCCGTCCATGATGTCGTCATGAACCAAGGTGGCAACGTGGATCAGTTCGATAACTACGGCCAAGTCAACATGACTTGAGGTGATCTTGCCGGTGGACCCGCCGGCAAGCAGAGCGAGAGCGGGGCGCAGTCGCTTACCGGACGAATGGCACACATAATCGACATAGCCCTCCATCGCCGGATCAAATGCTCTCGCCTGGGCCCTGATCCGTTCCTCCACGCTATAAAGATGCGTATTGATCAACTCGAACGTCGTCTTGAACCGCGCCAAGGCAACCGGGTCAATCGGTATTTTTTGAATGTTGGCTGAATTCACGCGTTTTTGTTACGTCCGAGAAAAAAAATCAGATCCTTTGCTCAGCGCACCTGGCGCTGCAAAATCGCCCGCAGAACACCCAGCGGCAGCGCCACGGCCAAGCCCATGAACAAGGCGACTTTCCAGCCGGGAATGACCCGCGCCTTGTCCGCCGCCACGGCAACCAGCGCCTGGCGCACCACCTCTTCCACCGAAACGAGCAATTCGTCGGGCGAACTCCATTCCGGCTCACCCGTGCCCCGCGAAGCCACCCGGCCGAACTCGGTTTCCACCGGACCAGGCAACACCGCCGTCACGGTGATCCCCGTATCGCGCAACTCCATGCGCAGACCGTCACTGAAGCTGTTGACATAGGCCTTGGTCGCCGCATAAACCGACATGTGCGGCAACGGAATCAATCCCGCAATGGAACTCACGTTAAGAATGGCCCCGCGCCCGCCTTCTACGAGCATCGGGAGCAAATCATGGGTCAGCCGCGTCAAGGCCACGACATTCAACTCAAGCATCGCCTGAATTTTGGCCCCATCCCCTGTGACGAACGGACCACGATCGCCCATTCCTGCGTTGTTGACCAAAAAATTAACCCGGATTTTTTCCCTCTTCAGCCACTCCACGAAATCGCGATTTTGATTTTCCCGCGTGAGATCCATGACATAAACCACGACCCGCAGCCCCGTGTACCGTGCCTCCAGTTCCAACTTCATCTCGTCCAAAGAGACCGCACGCCGCGCGACCAGCACTAAAGTGCCGGCCACCGGCGCCAACTGCCGGGCGAATTCCGCGCCCAGTCCCGACGACGCCCCGGTAATCAAAGCCGTGCAACCTTCGAAAAATCGCATATTATGCGGAGATGATAGTCCAGCAGCTCGAAAATCAAAGCCCCTTCACGACCAAAGACGGCTCCACCATTCGCAGCATCCTCGACCGCACCAATGCGCCCGTGGAAAAACACAGTCTGGCCGAGGCCACCATGGCTCCGGGTCAAGCCACCGAACGCCACCACCACAAACTCTGCGAGGAATTTTATTTCCTCCTCGAGGGCACGGCCCTCATGGACGTCGATGGCGAAACCCGTGACGTCGGCCCCGGCGACGCCATCCTCATTCCCGCCGGCGCCCGCCACCAGATCACCGCACGGTCAAAACTCCGCTTCCTTTGCTCCTGCTCCCCCTTCTACGACCATGCCGATGTCTACTTTGATTGAACCGGCTTTCGCTTGACCGGGCGCGGCGGCCCCGGCGCGCCGAAACATTTTTCCATTCCGCCGGCGCGTCCGGAGACGCTGCACCACTACCCGATCAGCCCGCGCTCCACTTCCCCCACGGTCCGCGCCCCGCAGAGCGCCATGGCCAGATCGAATTCCGCCTTGAGCAACTCCAATACGCGATACGCGCCGTCTTCGCCCGCCACGGCCAACCCCCATAAAACTGGACGGCCGATCAACACCGCACGCGCACCCAGTGCCAGCGCCTTGACCACGTCCGTGCCGCGACGCACGCCTCCATCGACCAGCACCGGCACGCGCCCGGCCACCGCCTCCACGACCCGAGGCAGGGCCTCGATCGTGGCCGGCGCACTATCAAGTTGGCGGCCGCCGTGGTTTGAAACAACCACTCCCGCCGCCCCGTATTCGACGGCCCGCGCGGCATCGTCCGCCCGCACCACGCCTTTGAGCAGCACCGGCAATTTGGTCTGGGTGAGCAACCAGGCTAAATCCTGCCACGTGAGCGAAGCATCGAGCATCTCCGCGGTGTAGGCGGCCAGACCCGATCCGCTCACCCCTTCCGGAAACGCCTGCTTGGCCTGCGCGGCAAGGTTGACCACCGACAACCCCTTCGGAAGCGTGAAATTGTTGCGCACATCCGCCTCCCGGCGCCCCCAAACAGCGGTGTCCACCGTGAGCACCAGCGCCCGGCAACCCGCCGCCTCGGCCCGCCGGACCAACTCGAGCGTCGCTCCGCGGTCCTTGTAAATGTAGAGCTGGAACCACGTCGGGCCGTCCGCCGCCGCGGTTACTTCCTCAAGAAGCGTGGTGGCCAGGGTGCTGATCACCATGACGGTCCCGGCCCGTGCCGCGGCCCGCGCCGTGGCACACTCACCCTGCTCGCAGGCCAAGCGGTGAAATGCGGTCGGCGCCACCATGACCGGGAAAGAAATTTTTTCCCCCAGCACCGAGGTCGCCGAGTCGCGCACCGTCACATCCCGAAACACCGGATAGTGCAAAGCAATCCGCTCGTAGGCCTCGCGGTTGGCCCGCAGCGTGATCCCGTCATTCGCCGCACCCGCATAATATTCATAGGCCTCCCGCGTCAGCTTGCCGCGGGCCAGATCCTCGAATTCCGCTAAATTGACCGGCCTCATCAGCCCCAGCGTGCACCTGCCTTGGCAGCCGGAGCAAGCAGAGAAGCTGCGCAACAGGTGACGGCAAATTGCCGCGTGGTTTTCCCGGAGGCGAGCCGCGCGCGCTGCCCCCTCCGGCTCGAGTCGCCCTCTCTTCGTCGCTTGCCCTCCCCCGCAGCAACGCAGAAAATCCCCCATATGGTTTCCGCCGTCACCTACGAGCACCTCACCCGCGGAGCGCGGCAATTTGCCTGGCGCGGGCATGATGACGCGTCCTTCCCCGGGCTGGTCTGGGAGGCATCCGGCCGAAAAAGCCAACCGCACGTCCTCTGCATTCATGGCCTGAGCGGCGCCGCGGCGGATTTTGGTCCGCTCGCCCGACACCTCTCGGCCGAAGGTTTCACCGTCTGGGTGATCAATTTGCGCGGACAAGGCAACGATCCCGACCCCCGCCGCCGCGGGCACTTCCTTGATCCGCAGGAATGGCGCGCCGACCTCGCTGCTTTCGCCCGCGAATTTCTGGCTGACCATCCTTTTCACTTGGTGGGAGAAAGCATGGGGTCGCTCGTGGCGGTTGATGCGGTAACCCACGGCGCCCTTCACCCCCGGCGCCTCGTTCTCTCCGTCCCGGTCACCGAAACTCGCAGGCCTGTGCCTTTGTGGGCCATCGCTATGCTGCGCCAGGCTGGCCAATGGTTGCCTCGCTGCAAATTTTCCCCTCTGCGCTTCGTCCATGGCAAGACTTCGCTCCCGCGCCTGACCAGCAACGATGCCTACATGCACTATCTCAAAAAGATTCCGCATCGGGTCAACGGTTTTACCATCGATTTTCTCACCCGTTTCCACGACCTGATGGAAGGAGCACAACAATCGGCCGGACGGCTTGAAATTCCCACCTTGATGCTCTCCGCCGGCCGCGACGTGTTCATCCGGCCGGACCAAAGCCGCGCCTTTTTCAATCGCATCTCCGCCCCGGAGAAGGAATATGTCTTTTACCCCGAGAGCCACCATCTGCTCTGGCACGATGTCGACACCGACGACGTCCTTGCCCGCATCACCCGCTGGATCACGGAGGCCCGCCCGTGAAAAAAAGTGGCGCGGGCGTCTTGCCCGTGACGTTCGGTCATCATCGGCAGGACCTCCGGCTCGTAGAGCCTACGGCTCGGAGAGATGCCGATGCCACCCTTTCACCCAAGTTTCCCCCTCAAGTTTCATCCCTCCTGCTCCCATGAACCCCGAAGCCGACCGCCTCGCCAAAAGCCCCTCTCCGCATGACGCGTGGCGCGCCTGGGGCCCTTATGTTTCTTCGCGCCAATGGGGCACGGTTCGCGAGGATTACAGCCCGGATGGCGAGGCATGGACCTACTTCCCGCACGAACACGCCCGCAGCCGGGCCTACCGCTGGGGCGAGGACGGCATCTTTGCGCTTTGCGACCGGGAACAACGCCTGTGCTTCGCTCCGACCTTTTGGAACGGCGCCGACCCTATCCTCAAAGAACGCTTCTTCGGTCTCACCGGTCCGCAAGGCAACCACGGCGAGGACGTGAAGGAGGAATACTGGTATCTCGAAGCCGCGCCCACCGCCTCGTGGCTCCGTGCGCTTTACCGCTATCCGCAACGCGCCTTTCCCTACGACCGCCTGGTCGCCGAAAACGCCCGGCGCGGTCCCCTCGATCCGGAATACGAACTCCGCGATACCGGCATCTTCGCGGAGGATCGCTGTTTCGAGATCGAGGTCGCCTACGCGAAGGTTTCGCCGGACGACATCCTCATCCGGATCACCGCGAAAAATTGCGGACCCGACCAGGCCCCACTCTGGATTCTGCCGACGCTGTGGTTCCGCAATCGCTGGACATGGGATCCCGCGCGACCGAAAGCGTCGGGTCTCGGCACTTCATCCACCGCACTCCTCACGGCTCAGGACGAATCGCTCGGCGCATGGTTGCTGGAAGGCCCCACTCCCGGGGAAATCCTTTTCACCGAAAACGAAACCAACAACACGCTCCTCTTCGGCACGCCGGACGCCTCGCCGTTCACCAAGGATGCCTTTCATCGCCACCTCGTCGGCGGCGAGAAGGGGGCGGTCAATCCGGCGAAAGTCGGAACCAAAGCCGCCGCCGTTTACCATTTCAACCTCGCCCCGGGCACCTCGGCCACTTTGGAAATGCGACTCCGCTCGGCGCGGGCCACGAGCCGGGTGGATTTCCGCCAGGTGATGGCCACCCGGAGTCGCGAGTGTGCCGAATATTATGACACCATCGCCGCGCCCTCCCTCGATCCCGCCAAGCGGCAGATCCAGCAGCAAGCCCTCGCCGGCCTGAACTGGAACAAAATGTTCTACCACTACGACGTCGGCAAATGGCTCGACGGCGACCCCGCCTTCCCCCCGCCCGATCGCACCAACCCGCGCAACCTCCAATGGCGCAACTTCATCGCCCACGACGTCATCTCCATGCCCGACGACTGGGAATACCCGTGGTTCGCCTGCTGGGACCTCGCCTTTCACACCATCCCGTTCTCCCTCTCCGATCCCGCCCTGGCCAAGCACCAACTCAAGCTCCTGCTCAAGGAATGGTATATGCACCCCAACGGACGCCTCCCCGCTTACGAGTGGAACTTCGGCGACCCCAACCCTCCCGTTTATGCCTGGGCCGCACTCCGTACCTACTTCGCCGATGCCCGCCGCACCGGCCGCCCCGACCGGCTCTTCCTCGAGCACGTCTTCCACGCACTACTCATCAACTTCACTTGGTGGTCCAACGACGCCTCCACCGACGACCAACTCGAAGTCTTCGGCGGCGGTTTCCTCGGCCTCGACAATGCCAGCCCCTTCAACCGCAGCGAACCGCCCCCCGATGGCGGCTACCTCGTGCAAAGCGACGGCACCAGCTGGATGGCCATGTTTGCCCTCAACATGCTCCTCATCGCCCTCGAACTGACCCGTGAGCACATCGCCTACCAACCCCTCTGCGGGAAGTTCCTCATGCACTTTCTCTACATCTCCTCCTCGCTGGACCTGGCCGGACAAAAAGGCGCCGACCTCTGGGACGAAGACGAAGGCTTCTACTACGATCAGCTCCACCTCCCCGACGGCCGCCGCATTCCGATCAAACTCCGCTCCGTCGCCGGCCTCATCCCCCTCTTCGCCGTCGAGACCATCCCATCCGAACTGGCCGATGTCGGCCGCCCCCTCACCAACCGCTGGACCTGGTTCATCGACCGCCGCCCCGACCTCCGCGAGATCTCCTCACGCTGGCGCACCGCCAACGCCCGAAGTATTCACCTCTTCTCCCTGCTCGAACGCCCCCGCCTCGAGCGCCTTCTCGCCACCGTCCTCGACGAAAACGAATTCCTCGGCCCCTTCGGCCTCCGCTCCCTCTCCCTCCGCCACCGCGACCAACCCTTCCAGTTGGAAGTCAACGGCCACACCTACCGCGTCGACTACGCCCCGGGCGAGTCCGACTCCGGCCTCTTCGGCGGCAACTCCAACTGGCGCGGCCCGGTCTGGATGCCGGTCAACTTCCTCCTCATCGAATCCCTCCGCAAATACCACACCTACTATGGCGACGACCTCACCGCCGAATTCCCCACCGGCTCCGGCCGCCGCCTCAACCTTGCCCAAATCGCCGACGAACTAACCAAACGCCTCACCTCCCTTTTTCTTCCCGGCCCCGACGGCACCCGTCCCTGCGACGGCGGGCGCGACGGCGACCCGCTCCTTTTCCACGAATACTTCCACGCCGAAACCGGCCGCGGCCTCGGTGCCTCCCACCAAACCGGCTGGACCGCCTGCATCGCCGACTTGCTCCAGCGCTGAATGGCGGATCCCACCACCGGACCTTCTTGTCTTCCCTCCCCCCTGCGGGCAATCTAATCGCCTGTTCGGAAACGTATACTTCGCACCTCTCTTCCCATGAAAATCTATCTCAACGGTAAACTCGTTCCCAAAGGACAAGCCGCCGTTTCGGTCTTCGACCATGGTCTCCTTTACGGCGACGGCGTCTTCGAGGGAATCCGCTTCTATGCCGGCCGCGTCTTCCGCCTCGATGACCATGTCGACCGCCTTTATCGCTCGGCCCGGGCCATTGCCCTGACCATCCCGATGACGCCGGACGAATTGTCACTCGCCGTGCTCGAAACCATCCGGGCCAACGGCCTGCAAGACGGTTACGTACGCCTGGTCGTGACCCGCGGCGAAGGCTCCCTGGGGCTTTCACCCAAGAGTTGCCCGAACCCGACTGTCTTTATTATCGCATCAACCATCACCCTCTACCCCGACGAGATGTATCAGAGAGGGCTCAAGCTCGTGACCTGCGCCACCCGCCGCATCGCCCACGGCGCGCTCAGCCCCATGGTCAAATCGCTCAACTACCTCAATAACATCATGGCCAAAATCGAGGCCGAACAGGCCGGCGCGGGGGAAGGACTCATGCTCAACGAGCAGGGCTACGTGGCCGAATGCACCGGCGATAATGTGTTCGTCGTCCGCGATGGCCGGATCGTCACCCCGCCGATCGCAGCCGGAGCCCTCGCCGGCGTGACCCGCGCCGTGGTCTTCGAACTGGCCCGCAGCCTGGGCATCGACATCCGCGAGGAAAACATCACCCGCTATGACATTTACACGGCCGACGAATGCTTCCTTACCGGGACGGCCGCGGAAATCATCCCCGCGGTCGAACTCGACGCGCGCCTCATCCATGACGGCAAACCCGGCCCCGTCACCCTGCGGTTGACCGGACTTTTCCGCGAGTTGACACGCACCACGGGCACGCCGATCGGTTGAACCAGAACATGCGCTGCGACGTCTGCCAGAAAAACGATGCCACGGTTTACCTCACGCAAATCGTCGAGGGAAAAATGCAAAAGGTGAACCTCTGCGAGCACTGCGCCAAGGAGAAGGGAGTGAGCGACCCGACCGGTTTTGCCATGGCCGATCTCCTCCTCGGCCTCGGCGCCACCCAACAGATCGAGCATGGCGGGCAGCCCGCCCAGAAGTGCCCGGTCTGCGGGTTCACCCAGATCGACTTCAAGAAAACCGGGCGCCTGGGTTGCAGCGCCTGCTACGACACCTTTGCCGACGGCTTGGCCAACCTGCTCAAGGGCATGCACAAGGGCCTCAAGCACACCGGCAAGATGCCCGCCCACCTCTCCCGCCGCTACGCCATGGCCGACCGGGTCAAAGCCCTTGAAACCGATCTGCAAAAGGCGGTCAAAAACGAGAAATACGAGGATGCCGCGCGCCTGCGCGATGAAATCCAGAAAATCGAGCACGAGCTGCAGACATGACTTTTGATGACATCGTGGCCCATCCCGGCCAATGGCTCCGCGGCGACGGTCCCCACGACAAAATCGTGGTGAGCAGCCGCATCCGCTTTGCCCGCAACCTCAAGGACCGGCCCTTCCCCGGTTGGGCCAAAAAAGCCGAGCGGCTGAAAATCCTCGGCGAAATCCAGGATCATGTGGCGGCTATTCCGGCCATGGATGACGGCTACACCGCGCCCTTGCAGGACCTCACCGCATTGCAAAAGCAGATTCTGGTCGAACGCCACCTTGTCAGCCGCGAACACGCTTCGAAGAGTGCCGGCAGCGCCGTGGTCATCAGCCACGACCAGCAACTCAGCATCATGATCAACGAGGAGGACCACCTGCGCATGCAGTCCCTCCTGCCCGGGCTCCAGCTCCGCGAGGCCTACAAAATCAACAACGAAGCCGACTTATTTCTCGAGGACCGGGTGCCCTACGCTTTTCACCCGGATCTCGGCTACCTCACCGCCTGCCCGACCAATGTCGGCACCGGCCTGCGCGCCTCGGCCATGGTCCACCTTCCCGCCCTCGTGCTCGCCGAACAAATTAACCAGATCGTCAATTCGGTCGGCAAAATCGGTCTGGCGGTGCGCGGACTTTACGGCGAGGGCACCGAAGCCCTCGGCAACCTTTTCCAAGTCTCCAATCAGACCACCCTCGGCGAAACGGAGGAGGAAATCATCGACCGCCTGTTCAAAGTCATCGAGCAAGTCATCGAGCACGAGCAGAACGCCCGCCAAATGCTTCTCGAAAGGCGGGCCAACATGCTTCTCGATCAGATCGGCCGCGCCTACGGGGTCCTCGGCCACGCACGGGCCATCGCCTCGAAAGAAGCCCTTAACCTCCTCTCCGTGATGAAACTCGGGGCCGATCTCGGGCTTTTCCCTGAATCCGCCCAGCTGGCGGTGGACGAACTTTTCATGACCACCCAGCCGGCCCACCTCCAGTTGGGGGAGAACAAAGAAAAGCTCAGCCCCGAGGAGCGCGACACCTTGCGCGCCGATCTGGTCCGTGCGAAAGTTAAGAAAATTCCGGAGCCCGATATCGCCAAGGTCAAGCCGGCCGGCAACGGTCACGGAAAGAAAAAAGAAAAATGAACAACTTCACGCCACGAGCTCAGCAAGTCCTCGCCCTCGCCCGCAAGGAGGCCGACCGGTTCAACCACAACTACGTGGGCACCGAACACCTCCTGCTCGGCCTGATCAAGTTGGGCCAAGGCGTGGCGATCAACGTTCTGGCCAAAATGGGCCTCGACCTCGAGACGGTGCGCATGGAGGTCGAAAAACAAGTCGGCTCCGGTCCCGAGACCAAGATGGTCGGCAACATTCCTTACACACCCCGCGTGAAAAAGGTCCTTGCCCTCGCCGGCAAGGAGGCCAAGGCGCTCGGCCACTCCTACGTCGGTACCGAGCACATCCTCCTCGGCCTCCTGCGCGAAGGCGACGGCGTGGCCGCCAAGGTCCTCAAAAACCTCGACGTCGACATCGAACGGACGCGCAACGAAATCCTCCGCGAGCTCAATCCGAATTTCACCCCTGAAGACGACGACATGGAAACCGCCGACGTGGGCGGCGGCGGGAGTGGCGGCGGCAAGCAGGTCAAGACGCCCGCCCTCCGCGCCTTCGGCCGCGACCTCAACGACGTGGCCAAAAAGGGCAACATGGATCCCATCATCGGACGCAGCAGCGAAATCGAGCGCGTCATCCAGATCCTCTGCCGCCGCACGAAAAACAACCCCGTCCTCATCGGCGAAGCCGGGGTGGGCAAAACCGCCATCGCCGAAGGCCTCGCCCAGGAAATTGTGGCCGGTAACGTGCCCGAACTCCTCCGCGACAAACGCGTCATCACCCTCGACCTGGCCCTCATGGTGGCAGGGACCAAATACCGCGGGCAATTCGAGGAACGGATCAAGGCGGTGATGGACGAAATCCGCAAGAGCAAGAACATCATCCTTTTCATCGACGAGCTGCACACCATCGTCGGCGCCGGCTCGGCCGAAGGGGCCATGGATGCTTCGAACATCATCAAACCCGCCCTCTCCCGCGGCGAATTGCAATGCGTCGGCGCGACCACGCTCAATGAATACCGCAAATACATCGAGAAGGACGCCGCCCTCGAGCGCCGCTTCCAGACGGTCAAGGTCGAGGCCCCCAGCGTGGAGGACACCATCCTCATCCTCAAAGGCATCCGCTCGAAATACGAGGCGCACCACAAAGCCAAGCTGACCGATGTGGCCCTCGAGGCCGCGGCCAAGTTATCCGACCGCTACCTGACCGGACGCTTCCTCCCGGACAAAGCCATCGACGTGATGGACGAAGCCGGTTCCCGCGCCCGCATCCAGAACATGACGCGGCCACCCGACATCAAAGCCCTCGAAGTTGAAATCGAGGAAATCCGCGGACAAAAAGAAGCGGCCATCAAGGCGCAGGATTTCGAAAAAGCCGCCTCCCTCCGTGACAGCGAGAAGCAGGCCCGCGAGAAGCTGGAGAAAATCATGGCCGAGTGGCGCACCCAGCGGGATGAAAAAGAAGTCATCGTCGGCGAAGACGAAATCCTCCACGTCATTTCCAAATGGACCGGCATCCCGCTGGCCCGCATGGACCAGAACGAGACGCGCAAACTCCTCGCCATGGAAGGCGAACTCAAGAAGTCGGTCATCGGCCAGGACGAATCGGTCATTGCCATCAGCAAAGCCCTCCGCCGCTCCCGCGCCGACCTCAAAGACCCGCGCCGCCCGATTGGATCGTTTATATTTCTCGGCCCGACCGGCGTGGGTAAAACCTTCCTCGCCCGCACCCTTGCCGAATTCATGTTCGGCGATGCCGATTCGCTCATCCAGATCGACATGTCGGAATACATGGAGAAATTCACCGCCTCGCGCCTCATCGGCTCGCCTCCGGGCTATGTCGGGCACGAGGAAGGCGGACAACTCAGCGAGGCCGTGCGCCGCCGCCCGTATGCCGTCGTTCTTTTCGATGAAGTGGAGAAAGCCCACCCCGATGTCATGCATTTGCTCCTGCAAATTCTCGAGGAGGGCAAGCTGACCGACTCCCTCGGGCGCAAGATCGATTTCCGCAACACCATCATCATCATGACGTCCAACGTCGGCGCCGAACTGCTGAAAAAGCAGACCAGTCTCGGCTTCGGGGCGGCCAGGCTCGACGAGAGCCACGAGGGGATGCGCGACAAGGTGATGGAAGAGACCAAGCGCGTCTTCAAGCCTGAGTTCCTCAACCGCTTGGACGATATCATCGTTTTCCACAGCCTGCAAAAGAGCGACCTCGAGCAAATTGTCGACCTCGAGGTGAAAAAAGTGATCGACCGCCTCAAAGCCAAAGACATCACCATGGTCCTCGAACCCGACGCCAAAGAATTCCTCATCACCAAGGGCTACGATCCGCAATACGGCGCCCGCCCTATGCGGCGCGCCGTTGAGCGGTATCTCGAAGATCCGGTGGCCGAAGAAATCCTCCGCGGCAGCTACGAACCCGGACAGCAACTCGTCGTGGTCCGGGACGGCGAAAAACTGGCCTTCAAAACCAAAGGGAAGACCGAGCCTCCCGCTTTGGCCGCGGCGGAAAAGCCCGAATAACTCCGGCCTCGAACCGCAAGAGCCCGGCAACGCAGGAAATTTCAGGTGGAAAATGGGGCAGCGCCTTGCTTGCTTTCACCCCGCAGGATCCCGCCTCATTCCCAGGCCCATCCGACTCCGACCGGCTCTCCCCCCAAACTCCATTCGGAGGCCGTTTTCTCCTCCAACGCGGCATCCGTCCCCCAGCCGAACAAGCCGCGGATTTTATCCAAGTCCAACCACGCAGGCTCTGCCTCCATTTTGGCCTCCGGCGTCAGCGGCGCGAGGTCCGGTGCGCTGGCCGGCAGGGGTGTCACGTCCGTGGTCAGAAGCATGACGATCTGCTCTGTGCTCAACGGCGGCAGAGTGGAGAGAAAAAGTTGGGGCGCGGACATCGGACCGAAGGCCCCCGCTCGAAGTTTATAAGGCCCGGCTTCACCCGCCCCGACAAGATCGAGCACCGCGACCCACGGCTGCTCGCGGGTCAAATGGAAAGCGCCTGCCGCGGCCAACCTGCCGCGCGAGGGAAAAGTCACCGGAAGGTTTGCCCCACGGAGGGTTCCGAGCAGGAGGGGCTCGCCCAGCGTTCCCTGCAGGTAGAGATCCGGTTCGAGCAATCCACCACCCTTCGCCGGCCCGGCCCGCAACGGCGCGGACGATCCGGTTTTTAGGTCGAGTTTCCACCCGGCAAAAGGCTCCAGCGCGACCCGCCAGGGAGCAACCCCCGCGGCCCCGGCCGGCTCGAAGCCCAGCCGGGGCGTGAGGACAACCGCGCGCCGGACCTCGCTGCCGACCAGATCGATCGCACCCTTGACCTCACCGCTCTCGCGATTGCCGCGCGCCTCGAAGCCGCCTTTGCCGCGGAGCAAGAGGTGGTCGTTTTCATAAATGCTCAGCCCCTCTCCCTGCAGGAGGATTTCCCACCCGGGATTATGCCGGTTCGCAAAGTCAAGGCTGCCCCTTGCCCCAAGAATCCCTTCACCCATCTTGGCGCTGGTTTCCTCGAAAGTAGCCTTCGTCCCGGCGAACACCGCCTTGGCTTGCACGGCTTCGATCGGCAACCAATCACCCGGAAAAGAAATTCTCCCGTCCCTCCATTCCAAACTTCCTTCCACCAGCGGCGCCGCCGGCGTGGCCCCGGCCCGGAGTTTCCCCCCCAGGAGGCCGCGATCGAAAGTCATTCCGCCTACCTTCGGCGAAAACCGAGCCAAATCGGTCGGGGGGAGATCCAACTGCGCAGTCCATGGTTGCGACTGGTCGATCAAGGTCCAACCACCGTTCTCGAGCTCCCCGAGTATGCGCAGCTCCGCCTGCAAGGTCACGGCAGCGGATCCGTCCGGCTGGAACTTCGCACCGACCGAGGCACGCCGGTCTTTGACCTGCAGGGCGAGAGAAGCTCGCGCTTCCGGCAGGGTCAGGCCGGGAAAGGCCGCGCCGAAACCAGTGACGGAAAAATTTCCGTCGATCGTCGCGTTTTGCCAAGGACCGCTCCCGTCGAGGCGCAAATCCGCTTTGCCCCGGAGTGTTGTCTCCTGGCCGAACAATTCGACCAGCGCACCGAGGTCGAGATTGTCGGAACGAAGGAAAGCGTAGATGTCGCGCTCGCCACGGACCGTTTTTTCCCACGGCTCACGGGCCAGGACTGCTTCGAGCGAGAGTGGCAGGAACAGTTCGCCGCGCATCAGGCGCGAACGCCCACTGAAAAGCTGAATATCCTGGACCGAAAGTCCCTCTTCCCCGAAATAAAGCGACAAGGAAAGCGAGAGCGGTCCGCGATCAAGAAGAAACCGGGAAATGTAAATGTTGCCGGGTGAGTAGCTGCCGGAGAACTTGCCGTTCACCGGCACCGGATTCAGGTCGCCGGTGAAGCGGACCAATTCAAGCGTGGAGACCCCGGAGTGCACCGCCGCTGTGCCATCGCCGTCCCAAAAAAGCAGCACGCCGCCCTCGCGTGCCCAGTCCGGAGCAAAGCGTCCGAGCGGCCCGAGATACCTCGCCACCTCGCGGATCCGCAACTCGAGGCGCCCTTGATAGGACAATGAATCATCCAGGGTGAGCTGGCCGGCACCGCGCAGAAAATCGGAACCGCTTTGTGCGTCAAGATTGGTCAGCTTGAAATCCCGCCCCTCCAACTTCAGATCGGCTTGCAATGCCCCGGGTGGCAAACCGCGCAGCGACAAATCCCAGCCGCGAACCTTGAGCCAGCCGTGGCCGCCGGCCGCCTGCCCGGAACCTTGACCCTCAGCCCGCAAACCGCCGGACAAACCATCCCAAGGCGGACCAAACAAACCGGCCAAGGCACGAAGATTGCCGATATCGGCGGCAAAGTCATAGTCGAAGGGCATCTCGCGCCATCCCGAGGGGGTCGACGGGATGGTGATCGTGCCGCGCAGACCAACGGCATTCGCCTTCTGCCGCAGAACACATTCATTGAGGCGCACCCGCCCCCCCGCCACGCTGAGTCCGATCGCCAGCTCCTCGACCGCATTCTTCCGCCAAGCAAACTCTTTGGCCTCAAGCCGCAGCGAAATCTGTCCGGACAAAGGCTGGTTCGGATCGCCGTTGAAGGTGAGCTTGGCCAGATCGACCGTGCCCTCCATCTCCCCTTCGAGACCCGCGAAGGCCGCCGCGCCGGCCAGCGACAGATTGAGGGCGTGAAGGGCCGCCTTGACCCCCGCCGTGTCCCAAGCCACATCGGCGAAGGCGTAACCGCCGAAGGCCCGCAACTCGAACTTTAGCGTGGTCTGTCCGACCAGCGGGAGTGTCGCATTGTCCACCGTGACATGACGGTCGAGCTTGAGGTCGGCCAGATAAGCAACACCATCGCGCCAAGCGGTGACCGCCGTGAGATCCATGAAGACGCGGGAGTGACGGCCCAACCCGGCCGTGGCCTCGCGCACACGAACCAGGCCGGTGCGGCCCTCGTCGAGGAGAAGTTCCAGCCCGCGCAAGTCAAGCCTCCAACCCGCGCCGGAGACCGCCACCTCGGCATCGGTCACTTCGACCACCGAAGGCCAGGGCAAGGTTTGACCGCCATCTTGTCCGTCGATCGCCATCTCCGGTGCAGACGGCGGAACGGCGACAATTTTACCCCGCACCCCACGCAGCGCCACCCGGTTGATCCACGTCTGCGGAGCAAGACCCCAATCAAAAGGCGAGGCCCAGGCGAAACGGACCTCCGCAATTTCAAGGTCGGTCCCGGACGGGCTGGATAGGTGCACGCCTTGCAGGACAATGGGGGCAAAACATTCGGCCTCGGCCGCAGCGATCCGCACCGTGTGACCTGCCGTCGCACCGAGCCAGGGAAGGAGGCGGAGGGCCAAATGACCGAGAAGAAATCCATGAACCAGCCAGATCAGACCAAGAACCAGAACCACGAGGAAAATCGCCAAAAGTGCTCGGCGGCGGGACGGCGGCGACGAAGTGGAGTCCCGATTCATCAGTGGAAGGCCAAACCCAAGGACCAATGTAACTCCCCTAAAAAGTTGTAGCCCTCCTCACCGAATGGTGAGAAGGGCTACTGTTCCCCCCAGAACAATCTTTACTAAAGATGTAGGAAAAATAACACGAGACCCGGGACAGGCAAGGAAAAAAATAGAAAAAATTAAAAGTGGGAAAAGTACTCATTTAAATGGTTGTTTACAAACGAGTTACCATTTGTTACATTTTCGTCTCTATCGGAGAAAATACATTTTACCTCACAAAAAGCATTCGAATCCCTACTGCAATCATCAAGATGGCAAAGGCCCGGGTGAGTAAATCATTGGAAAGAAGCTTCAGCCAATCTGCAGCCGCCCACGTGGTGACCACCGCCCCGATCATGACTGGAAGGACAACCTGCCATTTGACCAACGAGACGGCCGCATACTTGGTGGTGGCGACGAGCGAGACCGCGATGATCACCGCGAGCGAGGTGGCCACGGCGGATTTCTGATCGAGCGCGAAGAGGAAAACAAAAGCCGGGACCATGATCAATCCGCCACCCACACCGCACAATGCCGCCAGCACGCCGGTGACGGCCCCGATACCGATGCCGAGGAGGAATTGTATTGGTGTCATAGTCCTGGCGGAACTTCCCCCGCGATCCACTCCAAGCGGTGGGCCAACATGCGGTCGCCATCGAATTCAAAGTAGCCGCGGAAGTTTCGACCTTCGAGCACGCCGGGCAACCAATGACGGTCGTCGGCCCACATTTTCTCATAGGGAATCTCCTCGCGCCGCACCCACAGCGGGATTGCCTCGTCCGTCTCCGCCGGTTCGCCCTCGCATCCCTCCGCCACAAACACCGTGCAGTGCAAGGCGTAGCCATCGGTGAATTGGAAATGCAACTCCCCGCGCTGCTGAGGGTCGAACGGCGTGACACAAAGTTCTTCCTGCACCTCGCGGATGGCCGCTTCCAGCGCCGTTTCGCCCGGTTCAAGGCGGCCGCCCGGACCGTTGATTTTTCCCGCTCCCAGACCGCGCTTCTTGTGGATCAGGAGCACTTCGTCACCGCGGGTGATAAAGCAAAGGTTGGCCCGCTCGCGCGGTTGCCAGGTGGACCAGTCGGTCGTCACGTCGAGGTCGAGATTATTTGGCTTTGTCCCGCAGGGGAACAACCAACACGGGGCAACCCGTGTGTTTGAGCACCCCGGTGACCACGCTGCCGGTGAAAAGGTGGTAGATCGCACCGTGGCCGTGCGAACCCATGACCAGGCGCTCGGCGCCGAGCTCCGCAGCGGCGGAAATGATCTCGTCGGCCGGAGGACCGAAACGCACGTGCGACTCGCAGTCCACGCCGCGCCCGGTGATTTCCGCGGCCAACTGGACGAGACGCTCTTTCTCGATGCGTTCCTCGACCTCCAGGTCCTGCCCGATCCGCAGGCGCATCATCTCCGGGTCAGTCTCGAACCCCGCCACCTCGGCCGCGGGCTCGATCACGTGGAGCAGCACGAGCGCGGCACCCCGGGACCTCGCCTCATCCGTCGCGGCAGAGAGCAACCGCTCCTGAGTGTCACTGAAATCAACCGCCACCAGCACTTTCTTCATAACCCCATCTTCCGTCTGTCCGCCCCTCCGGGCCAGCGCGAAATGGGGCGGGGCACCAATGGACACCCGGGCCCGTTTGTGGCAGGGTGCCGGCATGTCCAAGCGGAGCCTTTTCCTCGCCGCCGCGCTTGCCCTTGCCGTGGAGGGCGTCCGTGCCCAAGACGAGGAGACTGCGTCGGAAATACTCTCCGACACCTACGCCCGCGAGGAACTCGGCGTCAATGAGCTGACCGCGCCGTCCATCCAACGCCTCTTCAACGAATTGGAACTCTTCAAGCCCGTGCCGATTAAAATCCTTGCCGAGACGGATTTCGAACGCACCTACAGCAACCGCTTCCAGACTTCCCTGAATTTCGGCGCACTCATCTGCGACGGGTTCTTTGCCGTGGTAGCCGAACAGAAGGGCCTCATCCAGAAAGTCGGGCGCGCCCTCCTCCGGCAGGCCAAGAGCCTCGCCGTAGGCCAGCGCCTCTCGACCCACGCCAACAGCCTGCTCGAACTCGGCATGCGCGGCGACTGGGCCGAACTCAAACTCGAATTGATTAAAACCCAGGCCGATGTCGAGGAAGCGATGATCGAACTGCGGGACGAAGAAATGGCCCACATGATCAGCCTCGGGGGCTGGCTGCGCGGGTTTGAAATCGGCTGCCTTGTCACCGCGGACGATTACAGCCCGCAGCGTGCCGCCGGACTGATGAAACCCGATGTAATGGACTACTTCCTCGAGCGGCTTTCCACCCTTAACCCGCGCCTCAAGGATACCGAACTGGTCACCTCCCTCACCTCACGACTCGAAGCCATCCGTAAAATTGCCGGCGGCGCGGCCGACCGCGCGCCCTCCAGAACGGAAGTCGAGCAAATGCGCGATCTCGCCGTCGAAATCAACACCATCATGTCCGCCCGGGTCAACCAAGACGGCCAGATCGTGAAAAAGGACTGAGTGCCGCCACGACAGTCTGTGCCGTGCCCAACCATGCCGGCCATCTTCCGTCCACCGCCCCACAGCCGCGCCCGGCAACTTCATGCCGCGGCGGAAAAGTTTTTCCGCGCCGCGTGGAAGCTTGCCCCGCAGGAAGCGGCGGAACTCGGGCTTGTCCAATACCGCGGAAAATTCGGCCCGAACGATCCCGGATCCCACCGCGACCGCATCCGTCTCTTCGAGCAGACCCTCCCCCTGATTGAAATCCTTCCGCCGGGCGAGGGCGACGATTGGACCGACCGCCGTGCTTTCCTCGCTTTCCTCCGTACCGGCTTGTTTTTCACGCGCGACCATCCGCGCTGGCAAATCGACCCGCAGACGCACAGCAGCACCGCGGTCAATGCCGTCTTCCACCTGCTCGTGCGCCACGCAGAGAATCTGAGTGCGGTCACCAACGACATTCTCTCCCTAGTGGCCGGTATTCCGCGTTTCCTCGACGAAGGCCGCGCCTGCCTGCGGCATCCGGTGCCGCTCTGGACCAAGCTGGCCGTGCGCTCAAGCACCCACGCCGCCACTTTCCTCGAGCAGGCGGCCGCGCAAATCGTGCCGCTGGCGGCATCACCCGCACGGGCCAAAAGACTTTTTGCCGCCGCGGCCAGCGCCTTCCGTGCTTATGCGCGGCATTTGCCAAAAATCCGGACCGGACCGGCCAACGGTTTCGCCGTCGGACGCACCAACTTCGAGTTTCTCCTGCGCGAGCGCATGGGAACCGATGCCAGCGCGGCCGAGTTGCTGGCCGAAGGCCGCCGGCTGGTCGCCACGGTTTCGGACGAACTGCGTCGCGAAGCGGCCAAGTTCGGACCCCGGCCCGCCGATGAAATCCTCGGGCGCCTGCGCAACGAATGGACGCCGTCGGCCGGCGATCTGCTCGCCGAATACCGCAACGTCACCGAAGCGATCAAAAATCATCCGGCCACCGCACGGCTGGTCGGTTTACCCCGCGACGAAAAGTTGAAAGTCGTTCCCGTCCCCGATTTTCTCCGCGAGCAATTCCCCACTGCGGCTTACAGCGCCCCCGGACCGTTTGATCCCGACCAGACGGGCATTTTTTGGGTCAATGATCTTTCCAAGCACGCCAAAAGCGAAACAGAACGCCGGGCCGAAATGGCACAGCATTTCGGACTCGAGCTGACCTGCGCGCACGAGGCTTATCCCGGGCACCACCTTCAATTCGTCGTGCAGAACGGTCATCCGAGCCGGCTGCGCCGCATGTTTTCCCACCCCATTTTTTATGAGGGCTGGACGCTTTGGTGCGAAAAGCTCTGCATCGACCAGAAGATCTACCGCGCCCCGCACGCCAAGCTCATCCAATTGCACGACGCCCTCTGGCGCGCCCACCGGATTATCGTCGATGTCGGATTGCACACCGGCGAAATGACCCATGCTGGAGCCACCCGCCATCTGGTCGAAAATGTCGGCTTTACCAAGGCCCGCGCCGCCGCCGACGTGAATTGGTATACCTCCGCCCCGACCGTTCCCATGAGCTACCTCCTCGGACGCCAGAAAGTGGCCTCACTCTTCGCCGCGCAACACGACTCCCTGCGCAACTTCAACGACCGGCTTCTTTCCCACGGCGCGGTGCCGTTCGACTGGTTCGACCGGGATAATCGCGCCGGGGCGAAAGGGTAGTCCCTCTCCGGTTGCTCCATCGCGGTTGGCCCCTTCGGGCACCGCGGCTGGTCCTAGGATTTTTCCCCCGCGGGGGAACCGGCAAAACAATTCAGGTAGGTGTAGCCGTCGAGCGCCCTCTCGTACTCGTCGAGAAGACGCATCCCTTCGTTCGGCTTCAGACGGTCTTGTTTGATCGCGGCATCCACTTGGACTTTCATCCGACGGACCAATTCGCTTTTTTCCCATTGGGTGAGGGCCAACACATTGCCGATCGTGTTGCCGCCGATGATTTCCTCGACATAGTAGCCGCTCTCCTCGTCCTCATCCAAAAAGATATGCATCTCGTTGACGCGACCGAAGAGGTTGTGCATGTCGCCCATGATGTCCTGATAGGCACCGGCGAGGAAAAACCCGATGTAGTACGGCTTGCCCTCCTCCACGCAATGCAGAGGGAGCGTCGGCTTCACGTCCTGCAGATCGATGAAACGCGAAACCTTGCCATCCGAATCACAAGTGATATCGACCAGTGTGGCCTGACGGTCCGGCGCCTCGTCCAAGCGGTGCAGGGGCATGACCGGAAAAAGTTGCCCCAGCGCCCAATGGTCGAGAAGCGACTGGAAGACAGAAAAATTGCAGAGCACCTGGTCGCTGAGGGAAACCTCGAGGTCCTTTACTTCCTCCGGCACGTAGCGCACATCGCGGAACAACTCGACCACCTTGGCCGCAATGCGCCAGTAGACCGTTTCGATCTTCGCTTTGGCCGGAAGATCGAGCAGCCCGAGAGCGAACATCGAATCGGCCTTCTCCCGGATCTCCTGCGCGTCATGCAGGCTTTCCAGCCGGTGCTTGCTGCCGAGGGAAGCATAAATCTCCAGGATGTCCTGGACAATGGAAGGATCACCCTCTGTCGACTTCAGTTCCGGACCGCGGGAAACTTTTTCGATCGTCCCGAACGCCTCGACGATGAGCACGGAATGGTGCGCGGCAATGGCCCGGCCGCTTTCGCTGACCAAGATGGGATGGGCCACTTTTTCCTCGTCGCAGACTTCCTGCACCGCGCCGACCACGTCACGGGCATATTCGTGCAAGGTGTAATTGACCGAGCTGTCGAAGGTCGTGCGCGACCCGTCGTAGTCGATGCCGAGGCCGCCGCCCACATCGAGGTAGCCGAGTTCATGGCCGAGCTTGTGCAACTTGGCGTAGAAACGGGCGGCCTCGCGCACCGCGCGTTTGATCGTGCCAATGTCGGTGATTTGCGATCCGACGTGAAAATGAACCAGCTTGAGGCAATGGGCCATGTCTTCGCGCCGGAGCAGTTCACTGGCCTGGACAAGTTCCGCGGTGGAAAGACCGAACTTGGCGTCCTCGCCGCCGCTCGTCGCCCATTTTCCGGAGCCTTTGGTCGCGAGCCGGACGCGGACGCCGATCCATGGCTCGATCCCCATTGGTTTGGCGATGGCGAGAACCTGCGCGAGTTCCTCGATTTTTTCCACCACCATGACGAGACGCTTGCCCAGCTTGCGCCCAAGCATGGCATTGCGGATGTAGTCCGCGTCCTTGTAACCGTTGCAAATGATGAGGCTTTCCGGGTCGGCGTGCACGGAAAGCGCGGCGAGCAGCTCCGGCTTGCTGCCGGCCTCGAGGCCGAAGTGGAACGGCTCGCCCGCATCGACAATTTCTTCGACCACCTCGCGCAGCTGGTTGACTTTGATCGGAAAGACGCCCCGGTAGACGTTGGCATAGCCGGAACCCGCAATCGCTTCGGTGAAGGCTTGGTTGACCGTTTCGACACGGTGGCGCAGCAAATCTTGGAAGCGCAGGGTCACGGGAAAGGACAGACCGCGGGAGCGCGCCTCGGCGACAAGCTCCATCATGTCCACCTCGCAGCGAGGCTCGCCGCAGGGGCGCACCGCAACGTGTCCTCGGTTATTGACCGAGAAATAAGGCGCGCCCCAGCGCTCCACATTGTAAAGCGCCAGCGCGGAGGAGATGTCCCATTCTTTCATTGGCGAGGGCGCTAATACGACCTCTGCCCCCGCGTGCAAAGGGAATTCTCAAGAATTTTGCTTTGGCCCCCGCCCGTCCCCGCGGCCAGACTTGCCCCATGCCCTCCTCCCACCTTCCCCGCATCGAGCACGAGGTCACCGTAATGTTCTACGACACGGACTGCGCCGCCGTCGTGCACAACCTCGCTTACCTGCGGTTTATCGAGGAGGCGCGCACCATCATGGCCGAAAAAATGGGCATGCCCCTGCGCCAAATGGTCGAGACCGGCCTCTATCCGGTCGTCCTGCGCACTGAAATCGATTACCTCTCGCCGGGCCAAGTCGGCGAACGCTTGCTCGTCCGCGGCGGGGTCTGCCAACTGGCCCGTGTCCGCTTCGGTGTACATTTCGAGGTTGTCCGGCCGGAGGACGGCACCATCCTCGCCGACTGCCGGCAAACCCTCGCCCTCATTCGCATGCCCGGAGCCAAAGCAGAACGCTTGCCGGACGAATGGTTCCGCAAAGCTTGAATGCTTGCTAGGACCCACTTGCAAGCTCGCGGAGTTGCCGGTAGCGGCGGTCGATCACGGCCCGCAGTTTCCTACTCGCCTCCTGCCATGACAGCACGATGCCGTTCTCGAAGAAGGCAAGCCGCTCGAGTCGGTGTTGCTCTGGATCGGTAGCCAATGGAGAGGGCTTCGATTTGGCCCGCGTATCGTTGATACGGCCGATATGGCGGTCTCTGTCCTCGCCAGCGCGCAACAGATCGTCGCAAAGAAGGACAGCGGTCTCGTAAAGGCGCTTTTGCTCCGAAGCAGCATCCTGCTTCATGCCACGCAAGTTCTCCCGCAAAACGCGGAGCTCATGATTTTGCGGCGGTGAGGGTATCGGACTCTCCGCCTCAAGAGGCAAGGGGCCGAGAATTTGGTCGACATGTGCGTCGATGAACCCCGAGAGGCGCTCGACGGGACTCGCCTCGGGCCGCGGCGCTAGGAAGTACATCCAGAAAAAATAAGCACTCGCGGCCAAAAGAGCGGAGGCCAATAGCTTTTTCATTGCACTAACTGTTCCGAAATCCGGTCTGCACCGGCAAGGTTTTTTCAACTGGAATGCGTCGACTCAAGCTCCGGCCCGCAAAGACCGCGCCACGGCCCCGAGCGCCATGGTCAGTTTTTCCCGCACCCCGGGCGCAAAGCCGCGCTTTTCGTGCAGGACGAGGAGCTGTAGTGCATCACTGCGCAACAGGCTGGCATTACCGACCTCCAAATGCAGGGTGATTCCCCGCGGCTCACCCCAGCCGGCCCCGCCGGCATCGGCCGCCCGGTCCATCGCACCCGAAGCCGCCTCGAGCAACTCCGCCTGCTTGAGATCGAGTGGCATGCTCCAGGCGGCAAGAACCTCGCGGCGACGCGACAGCAAACAGCCCTCGATCCCCGGCAGACCGCAACACAACCGCGGCACATCGGCCGGCGTGAGCTTTTCCTCGGTGTGGAAAATTTCCTGCAAAACGCTGTCGGAACGCAGTCCAATCGTGCTCCATGCTCGGTCGGACCGTTCCATGCGCGGCAAGCCGGAAAGCATCCGTTCACGGAGACCACCGGGCAAGACAGCCTCATCCACCTCGCCGGGCCAAACCTCCGACTCCCACAGAATATGGAGCGGATGCCTTCCTTTCGGTTGCAGGGCCAAGGCTTTGGTCACGGGCCAAGAAGAACTGGTCCGCTTTGCCTTTGCAATCCGCCGTTGCTGGTTAAATTCAAATCATGACCCGTTTTATCCTGCCCATCCTCCTCGGCGCGGCGATCGGCCCCGCGCTGGGCTCTTTCGGACCAGGTACTTCCGGCACCTGCCTGCTCACTACCCCGTGGTGGCACGGAGCACTTTTCAGGGCCTTGGCCGGCGTTCTGGTCACCGGGTCGTCCTCGGCACAACCATGAAGACCGTTACCATTACCGAAGCCAAAAAACACCTCGGGGCCTACCTCAAGGAGGCTGTGGACGGGCAGAATATCGGCATCATCTGCGGCAGCCGCATCGTTGCCCTGCGGCCGGTTGCCGTGACCTCGGTCGACTTCGAGCAAGCCGGTGATCCGGAAGTCGTGGCCAATCTCACCGCCGAGCAGCGCGACCACCTCTACACACAATTGAAAAAAGAGCGCAAAGAGGAAAAGCGGCGGCGGAAGAAGCTGCTCTCCGGCACCACTGCGCGCCCGGCCTGACTCCCCGCGCCTCTTTGGCCTGCCCGGCGGGACGCCGTTTTCCTCCTGCGCTTGACCCGCTTTCGTGTCCCTATAATACTGAACAAATGTCCAGCCGTCCTACCAAGCGTCAGGAGCAGGTCTTGGACTACGTCCGCCGCCACCGGACACAACACGGGCTGGCGCCCACGGTGCGCGAAATCCAGAAACATTTCGGGTTCGCCAGCCCGAACGCCGCCGCTTCGCACCTCCGCGCCCTCCAGCGCAAAAAATTGCTGTATCGCCATCCCGGGACGGCCCGCGCCTTGCGGGTGACTGGCGACGACCGGAAAGAAGTCGCCGCCATCCCCATCTACGGAGACATCCCGGCCGGTTTTGCCGACACGCGTGAGCAACGGCCCGATGGCTGCGTCTATGCCGACCTCGACTCGCTCGATATCCGCCGCACCGCCCGCACCTTTGCCGTGCGCGTGCGCGGCGATTCCATGACCGGTGCGCACATCCTCGACGGAGACCTCGTCGTGCTCGAATTACGGGAACCGAACCACGGCAACATCGTCGCCGCCCTCATCGACGGCGAGACCACGCTGAAGCGCTACCTGGTCAAAAACCGCCGTCCCTTCCTCCGCGCGGAGCATCCCGGGTATCCGGACCTCATTCCCGCCCGTGAGCTTGTCATCCAAGGCGTGATGATCGCCCTCTTTCGCAAACCGAAAGACGCGGGGCGACCGATCGAGCCATAAGGATGTGATCATGCGCTTCGCGCGCCCGCCCTCCGCACTTTCGCCTCGGATCGGGAAGGCCGCACTCTGGCCGCCTCCGCGGCGATCCCGCCGCCAGAAGAACAACGCCACCGGGCATCATCAACCCGGTGGCGCGCTTGTTTTTAGTTTGGCTAAATTCTCTTATTTGATGAAGAGCATCTCTTGGTAGGTCGGCAGCGGCCAAATCTCGTCCGGCAAGTAGCTTTCCAACTCGTCGACCGTAGAGCGCACTTTCATCATGGCGGGCAGAACCTTGAAGGTCCAATCGCCGACCTCGTGTGTTTTGCCTTGAGCGGCCTGCAATGCGGCCAGGTCGCTTTCCAACTGCGAGACCAGAACGGCCACTTTCTCCAAGGTCACCGTACTGGTGGCGACTCCCGCCGCTTTCATCTTGGCCACACCCTCGGCGAGACTGGCCGCATAGGCCGCCGCCACCGGGAAAATTTTGGTCTGGGCAATCTCTCCAACCAGCTTGGCCTCGACGTTGACCACTTTCTCGTACTGCTCGCAAAGAATGGCATGGCGGCTTTTCAATTCGGTTTCGGAAAGCACACCGTATTTCTCGAAGACCTCGACAACTTCGGGCGCAGTCAGCGCGGGGAGCGCGTCGGCTGAAGTTTTGAGATTAGGCAAACCGCGCTCGGCCGCCTCGGCATGCCACTCTTCCGAATAACCATTGCCGTTGAAGATGACGCGGCTGTGTTTATCCATGACCTCCTTGAGGGTGGCTTGGATCGCTTTGTTCAGATCGGCCGCACCTTCAAGCTTCGAGGCCATCCACTCGAGCGAGTCGGCCAAGATGGTGTTCATCGCGATGAGCGGTCCGGCAATGGACATGTTCGAACCAACCGCCCGGAACTCGAAGCGGTTGCCGGTGAAGGCGAAGGGCGAGGTGCGGTTGCGGTCGCCGGCATCCTTCGGCAATTCCGGGAGGACATCGACACCGATCTGCAGCGTGCCACGTTGCTTGGAAGTGGTGGCCCCGCCCGCCTTGATCTGGTCGAAAACATCGGCAAGTTGGTCGCCGAGGTAGATCGAAATGATCGCCGGGGGTGCTTCGTTGGCCCCGAGTCGGTGGTCATTTCCGGCCGAGGCGATGCTCGCCCGGAGGAGCGGTGCAAATTTATCGACCGCGCGGATAACCGCACCGGCGAAGACAAGAAACTGCGCATTTTCATGCGGTGTGTCGCCCGGATCGAGCAAGTTACCTTGGGTGGCATTGCCCAGCGACCAATTGACGTGTTTGCCCGAGCCGTTGATCCCGGCGAAGGGCTTCTCGTGGAGCAAACAGACCAGACCGTGCTTGTCGGCGGTCTTCTTCAACACCGTCATGACAAGTTGCTGGTGGTCGGCGGCAAGGTTGGCCGACTCGAAAAGTGGGGCGATTTCGAACTGCCCCGGCGCGACTTCATTGTGGCGCGTCTTGGACGGGATGCCGAGTTTGAAGAGTTCGCGATCGACCTCATACATGAAGGCCATAACGCGATCCGGAATAAGACCGAAATAATGGTCCTCGAATTCCTGTCCCTTGGGCGAAGGTGCGCCGAAGAGCGAACGACCGGCTGAGAGCAGGTCGGGACGCGCGTAATAGAACATCTTATCGACCAGGAAATATTCCTGCTCGGGTCCCGCCGTGGCCGCGACTCGGGCGACATCTTTGTGACCAAAAAGCTTGAGGATGCGGCGAGCCTGTTTGTCCAGAGCCTGCATCGACTTGAGGAGCGGCGTCTTGGTGTCGAGCGACTCGCCAGTCCAAGAGACAAAGGAAGTCGGAATACAAAGCGTTGTCCCGTTGGCATTCTCCATGAGAAAGGCCGGACTGGTCACATCCCACGCGGTGTAACCGCGCGCGCTGTGCGTTGCGCGGATCCCGCCGGATGGAAAAGAGGAAGCATCGGGCTCGCCTTGGATCAGGGTTTTGCCTTTGAACTTTGAAATGTTGGAGCGCCCATCGCTGCCCGGATCATAAAAAGAATCATGCTTCTCGGCCGAGATGCCGGTCAGCGGGTAAAAAACGTGGGCAAAGTGCGTGGCCCCGCGGCTGACCGCCCAATTCTTCATCGCCTCGGCAACTTCGTCCGCCACACCCTCGGGCAGCTTGGCGCCGTTTTGCACTGTCTCCACCACGGCTTGGTGAGTGGCCGGCTTGAGGGACTCCTTCATCACGGCAAGGTTGAAGGTATTGGCCCCGAAAACGTTTCCGGGAGATTCCTCCACAAAATTGACGGAGGCATCTTGCGATTTACGGGCGGCGATAGCGGCAATGGCCGCGGAACGGGATGTCATGTTGCTCATGTTATACTGAATTCTTTGATTTGAAGGACTGAAAAGACTTTCAGCATGGGCCTTGAGGCCAAAGCAGAAAGTCACGCTCTCCCTGCAGCAAAAAGCATGCCAGAATCTCCCAGAAACAGGAGCCAGAGGGAAAGAAGATCCCCGGTCAAAAATCCTGAGGAAGCAAGGGTTGGTTAGTGGCGATTTTTAACCAACAGAGCTCTTACCTTCTCTCTGTCCAAGCTTTAGGGTAGACTGGCCGCCACCCAGCCGCGAGCAAGAAGCCCACCCCAACGAGGAGGACAAAGACGGAGAGAAATTGTCCTTTGGTCAACAGGCCCACATAACCCGCGTCGGGAAAGCGAAAGCTCTCCGCCAAGCTCCGGGTGAGCGCATAGCCGACGAAAAATAACCCGGTGATCACCCCGTTGGGTATCCGCACCTTGATCCGCAAGATCCACAACAAGACAAAGAGGAGCAATCCCTCGAGCAGCGCCTCGTAGATTTGCGACGGATGCCGCGGGGTAAGAAACGGCCCGATGAGCAAAGTCACCTCGGCTGATCCGGGCACCGAGGCCAACACCTCCGGCAATCCGACTGGTGCCGGGAACATTTCCTCTGCCGCGGCCAGCACCTTGTGCTGTGTTTCCACCGGGGCTTCATAAAGTTCATTGGGAAATTTCATCGCCCAGGCCACTTCGGTCGGACGCCCGTAAAGCTCTCCATTGACGAAATTGGCCAACCGTCCGAAGAAAATTCCCAGGGCCGCCCCGATGACCAGATTATCGCCCAACCCCGGCCAATTGACCCTGTGCCGCCACGCATACCATAAAGTGTAGACCGCAACCCCGAGAATACCCCCGTGGGCCGACATGCCGCCCTCCCAGACCCGGAAAAAGATCAGAGGGTCCCGCGCAAACGCGCCGAAATCGTAAAACAAGATATAACCCAAACGCCCGCCGATCAGCACCCCGAACACGGCGCACCCCGTGATGAAATCGCCAACCTTGTCCGGGGGAATGACTGAAAATCCGCGCTGCGCCAAATTGCGGTAAAGAAAAAATGCCGCGGCAAATGCCGCCACATAAGCCACTCCATACCACCTGATCCCGAACCCGCCGCCGAATTGCACGGCGAAGGGGTCGAGGTTGTGCACCCAGTAAGCGATCATGGGCTGGGGGCCCGTTGCGAGTTTCCAGTTGAGGGTTCAGAGATCGGGAAAACCGGCTCTGTCGGGGTCCATTTTCCCTCCACGCTCATCCTTCAACCTTCAATCGGTTCAACTCTGCGGCACCTTGCGAAACCGCGACGGATCGTAGCCCTGCGTGGCCAATGCCGCCATGACCGCCGCATAGTCCGCCTCGCTCATCCGCTTGTCGCGCGCCATGACCCAGCCGTAGTCGCGCGAAGGATGCCCGACGGCCATAAAACGGTAGTCCGGGTCGAGATAAAGCACGTAATAAGGCAGGGCAATCGGCCAGAGGAACTGGACCCGCCATTCCGCGTTGGATTTTTTGTCCACCACCCACGCCGTCCCATTCATCACCTTTTCCGGACCATCAAACCCACCCTTGCGGTAGCTGAAAATGTTGTCCATTTTCCCGTCCGGACGCATGCGGTAGGTGTCCTTCGAATCATAGGTGTCGCGCTCCAACCAATACGGAATGTGCGCAAGGACCCACCAGTCGCCCATGAACCGCGGCAGATCGACGTAATCGACCGCCTTGAGCGGCGGCTTCGAGGCGCAACCCGCAAAGAGCGCGCACCCCAACAAAGGCAGAAGCCAAATCGCTTTTTCCACAACCGCAGCAAACCAGCACGCCGCGTCCGAGTCAAACCCGCCACTCTGCCTTTATCCTTTGTCACCCGTGCTTTCCGCCACTTCCTCCTTTCCCCGCGCACCCGATGCCGTCATGCTGACCGTTAATCTTCACGGCACTTCCCACCGACCCATGAGCGCAAACGGCCGCAAAGGCACCACCACGATCAACGTCCAGATTGACGGTGCCTGGCTTCAGTTCCCCCAAGGCACCAAACTGATCGAAGCCTGCATGCAGAGTGGCAGCTTCGTCCCGCATTACTGCTACCACCCAGCCTTGAGCACGCCCGGCAACTGCCGCATGTGCCTGCTCGAAATTGGCGGACCAAAAATGGACGCCAACCGCCAGCCGGTCCTCGGCCCCGACGGACGACCCGAAATCGTCTGGTCGCCGAAACCGCAGATTTCCTGTGCTCTTGAAATCAGCGAAGGCATGGCCGCCCGCACCAATTCCCCGCTGGTCGAGGACTGCCGCAAAGGGGTGATGGAATTTCTCCTCATCAACCATCCGCTCGATTGCCCGATCTGCGACAAAGCCGGCGAATGCCGCCTCCAGGAATTCGCGGTGGAATTCGGCCATGGCGGATCGAACTTCCTCGAGGAGAAAGTCAAAAAGCCCAAGCGCCAAGATATCGGCAAACACATCGTTCTGGACGACGAACGCTGCATCCTTTGCTCGCGCTGCGTCCGCTTCATGCAGGAGGTGGCCGATGACGACGTCCTCGGCTTCGTCGATCGCGGCAGCCACACCACGCTGACCGTGCACGAAGGCCAGCGCCTCGACAGCAATTATTCGCTCAATACGGTCGATATTTGTCCAGTCGGCGCCCTGACGAGCAAAGATTTCCGCTTCAAAATGCGCGTCTGGTTCCTGCGCGATACAAAAAGCCTCTGCACCTCCTGCAGCACCGGTTGCAACACGATCATCGGCGCCCGCGAAAACGAAATCATCCGCCAGACCCCGCGGCAAAACGACGCGGTCAATTCATACTGGATGTGCGACCACGGTCGCCTCAACTACGCCTACCTTTACCGCGAAGACCGTCTGGTCCAACCGCAACTCCGCGAAAACGGCCAGTTGCAAAAATCCACCTGGCCGCGAGTCATCCAACAAGTGGCCGAAAAATTATCCGCCCTCCCCCGCGGCGCAACCGCCATGATCGCCTCCGCCCGCATGACCAACGAGGAACTGTGGCTCGCGGGCAAAGCCGCCCGTCACCTCGGCATCACCCTGCACGACGTCGTGCCCCGCCCGCAGACAGCCGACGGCATTTTGGTCAGCAATGACGGCAACCCGAACACCGCCGGCGCGCAACTACTCGGCATCACCCACGCGGACCCCGGAGCGCGAGCATCGGAGATGGCCGCAGCAGTGCGCGACGGCACGGTGAAAGCACTCCTCTGTCTCGGCGAAGATCCACGGCACTACGGCCTGACCGAGGCCGAACTCGCCCGACTCGATCTTATCGTCTGTCTCGACATCCTGCCCAACACCGCAACCAAGCTCGCCACTGCTGTTTTGCCCGGTGCCGGCTTTGCCGAAAAGCGCGGTTCGATGGTCAACGTCAAAGGCCGCATCCAGCGCCTCAACCGCGCGACCCAACCCCCGGGCCAAGCCCGTGACGACTGGGAAATTCTTTGCGACCTCCTCCGCGCTCTCGGGGCCGAAGCCCCGCAGACCCTCGAAGGTATCTTCAAAGAAATGACCGCCACCGTCCCCGTTTTCAGCGGCCTCACCTTGGCCAAGCTCGGGGATCAAGGCATCCCCCTCGAGACAGCTGCGGCATAGGACCCGTCCGGGCAACATTGGCGGGCGCTTGACGGGAGGGGCAAGGATCGCTCCCGCCCCGAATGGCCCCTCAACCAAGAACGTGACCGGTAGCCCGGAGAGTTGCTGGCTTAAAAAACTTTCGACCCGCCGATTTCAAGGAGGTGCAACCGCAGTTGACGGTCGGCAAATTCCCGGGTCGCCTCGTTGCGGTCGATCTCAATCTCGGGAAACGTGTCATAATGCACCCCGACCACTTGCTTGACCTCGAGAAACCCGGCGGCACGGGCGGCGTCCGCCGGCCCCATGGTGAAGTTGTCACCGATGCAAAGGATGGCCAATTTCAGGCAAGCACTGTCGCCGATCAGCTTCATATTGCGGGTCAAGGCTGTGTCGCCGGAGTAGTAGAAATGGCCCTGCTCGGTCTCCACGAGGAATCCCGCCGGATTCCCGCCGTAACTCCCGTCCGGCATGCTGCTCGAGTGGGTGGCAGCCGTCATCTTGACCCGGCCGAAGGGAAACTGTTTCGCCCCGCCAAGATTCATGGCGTGCGCTTTCTCCACCCCCTGCTTGGCGAACCAATCGACGATTTCCCAGTTGGCGATCAGCGTGGCGCCGGTCCGCTTGGCAATGGCGACCACATCGGCCACGTGGTCGAAATGACCGTGGGAAAGAAGAATGTAGTCGGCCGGAACCTTGGTCACGTCGATCGCAGCCGCTTTTGGGTTGGGAGTGATAAACGGATCGAAGAGCAAGTGCGTGCCGTCCACCTCGACGCCGAAACAGGAGTGTCCGTAGTAAGTTAGTTTCATAGCCATATCTCCCTGCAGTAAATCTGGCCGTTTTTCATTGTCAAACCTGCGGCGTAAGCCGCGTAGTGATCGGCCACATGCGCCGCTTCCTTCTGGTCTCTGCCAACTGGTTCCCCGCCTGGGTCCTTGCGGCCGCCCTCCTCGCCCTTTGGCAGCCTTCTCTTTTCACCTGGTTCAGCGGCCCGTGGATCGTCTGGGGGCTAGCTCTGGTCATGCTCGGCATGGGTCTGACCCTCAACGTGGCAGATTTTGCCGCTGTGCTGCGCCTGCCGGGTGCCGTCGCCCTCGGCTTTGCCGCGCAATACACCATCATGCCCCTGATCGGCTGGAGCGTGGGCAAGATGCTCGCCTTACCCGCACCCTTCGCCGTCGGGCTGATCCTTGTTGCCTGCTGCCCGGGCGGCACGGCCTCCAATGTCGTGACCTACCTGGCCCGGGGCAACGTCGCCCTCTCCGTCCTCATGACCATGTGCTCGACTTTGGCTGCCGTGGTCATGACGCCTCTGCTCACCGGGTGGCTGGCCGGCGCTTACGTGCCGGTCGATGCCTGGGGGATTTTCCTCACCACCGCGCAAGTGGTCCTCGCCCCCATTCTGATCGGCTTGCTTTTGCACCATCAGGCGCCTCGCCTCGCCGGATTTATTCTGCCGGCCGGGCCGATCATGTCAGTGCTCGTCATCAGTCTCATCGTGGGCAGCATCATCGGCCAAAACGCAACTGCGATCTTCGCGCACGGAGGCCAATTGCTCCTCGCCGTCAGCCTGCTCCACGGCGGTGGATTTTTCCTCGGGTATATCGTGGGTCGCCTTTCCGGCTTCGACCTTGGCGTGGCCCGCACGCTCTCCATCGAGGTCGGCATGCAGAACTCCGGGCTCGGCGCCGTGCTGGCCAAAACACGTTTTGCCGCCGAACCGCTCACCGCCGTGCCATCCGCCCTCTCCAGCGTGTGCCACTCCCTGCTCGGCAGCCTTCTCGCCGCTTGGTGGCGCCGCCGCCCGTGACGCTTGCCCGGCGCCGGCTTTTTGTTTAACCCTCCGGTTTCCCCCATGCAGAAACCCCATCTCTCTTTCTGGCAGATCTGGAACATGTCGTTCGGGTTCCTCGGCATCCAATTCGGCTGGGGCCTCCAGATGGCCAACATGTCGGCCATCTACACCTACCTCGGTGCCAAGCCCGAGCAACTTTCTCTTCTTTGGATCGCCGCACCGCTCACCGGACTGATCGTCCAACCAATCGTCGGCTACCTGAGCGACCGCACCTGGAACGGCCTCGGCCGGCGCCGTCCTTACTTCCTGATCGGCGCCATCATTGCCTCTTTCGCCCTGGTGGCCATGCCCAACTCGGCCTTTCTTTGGATGGCGGTCGGGCTTCTCTGGATCCTCGACGCGTCGATCAACATCACGATGGAACCCTTCCGCGCTTTTGTCGCGGACAAACTCCCCGAGGAGCAACGCAAACAAGGCTTTGCCATGCAGAGCCTGTTCATCGGACTGGGTGCCGTCATCGCCTCGGCCCTGCCCTGGATTCTGAGTAACAACTTCGGCATGTCGATGGATGCCGCGGAAGGCCATATCCCCGCGGCCATCACCCTCGCTTTCTACATCGGTGCCGGCGCATTTATCGTCGCCGTGCTCTACACCATTTTCACCACGCCGGAGTATCCGCCGGAGGACATCGCGGACTTTCTTCGCGAAAAAGAGGAAACCAAGGGCTTCTGGCGCGGGGTGCAAGCCATCTGGGACGGAATCGCCGCCATGCCGGCGGTCATGAAACAACTCGCCGCCGTCCAGTTCTTCACCTGGCTCGGGCTCTTTGCCATGTGGATTTATTTTTCGGTCAGCGTGGGTGTTCACTTCTACGGAGGCTTGGCCGATGGCACCGACGAGCAACGCAAACTCTTCAGTGAAGGCGTGGCCTGGGCCGGCCTGTGCTTCGCCGCCTACAACGGCGTTTGCTTCCTTTTTTCCTTCGTCATCATGACCCTCGCCCGGCACTACAGCGCCAAAACCATCCACATCCTCTGCCTGCTCTGCGGCGCAGCCGGTCTTGGCTCGGTCATGTTCTTCAAGGACCCGACACTCCTTTTGCTTTCCATGACCGGAGTCGGCATTGCCTGGGCCTCCATCCTTTCCATGCCTTACGCCATGCTCTCCGGTGCCGTTGATCCGAAGAAAATGGGCCTCTATATGGGCATCTTCAATTTCTTCATCGTCATCCCGCAGGTTGTTGCCTCGCTCGGACTCGGCTTGTTCGTGAAGCAATTCCTCGGCAACGATCCCGTCGGCGCCGTGGCCTTCGGCGGCCTCTGCTTCTTCCTCGCCGCACTGCTCACCCTGCGGGTCAGGGCCGACGAACCAATCGCCGGATCTTAAGCAGGTCCCGGAGGCTGCGCCACCCGTCACTGAGCGGACGAAACTTGGTTTCTTCGTCGTTGATCCACTCGACCGGAAGCTCATCGACCCGCAAACCGAGTTTCCGGGCAAGGAGAAGAACCTCCGTATCGAAGGCAAAACCATCAATCCGCGCCCGCGAAAAAATTTCGCCGGCCGCCGCGCGGCGGAAGGCCTTGAAGCCGCATTGCGTGTCCTTGCTCACACTCAGACCGAGGCCCCTGACCACCCGGTTGAAAAGCCGCCCGGCACGCTCGCGCAGAAAATGCTGCCGCTTGGTCAGGACACTTTCCGGATGACGACGGTTTCCGATCACTGCGGCAACCTCGGGGTGGGCGGTGAGATGGGCGACGAACGGGGCCACGTGGGCCAGGGGAACACTGAGGTCCGCATCCATAAAAAAAATAATACCGCCCGACGCACGCCGCATGCCCGCACGGACTGCGTATCCTTTGCCGCGATGCTCGGCATTCTCCACCACGCAAACCAAAGGGTCGTCTTGCCCCGCCTCGAGAGCGGCTTGCGCCGTGCCGTCCCCGCCGGGTTCGACCACCACGATAATCTCGCGCAGACCGGGCCACGAGGCCGCCAAAGCGCGCAATTCCCGCACGGCCCGCCCGATGCGGCGCTCCTCGCGCCAGGCCGGCACCACAATTGACACGTCATCCGGTCCTGATTCTGCCATACAGTCGTTTTTTTATGCGGTTAACCGGAAAAATGCGCTCCTGGCCGTGGGACCTCATCGCCATCATGGTCTTGGCGGCCCTGCTTCGCCTCGTTCTGCTCGACCTCAAAGCCCCGCATTTTGATGAAGGGGTCAACGGATGGTTCGCCGACCGCCTGCGCGAGACAGGGACCTTTGCTTACACTCCGGACAATTTCCACGGCCCATGGCATTTTTACACCGTCTTTCTCTCGCAGGAATTGCTCGGACGCAACCTTTGGGCACTGCGACTGCCGGTTGTTTTGGCCAGCCTGCTCTGCCTTCCGGTTTTTTTTCTGTTCTCCCGCTGGTTCGGACGCGAAGCGGTGCGCTGGGCGGCGCTCGCCTTTGCCGTCTCGCCCGCGGGTGTTTTTTACGGAAGGTATTCGATTCACGAACCGTGGTTCGTCCTTTTCACCATGATCTTCACCTGGGGCGCCCTCGCCCTTTGGCTCGACCGCGACCGCGCCGGCCTGTGGGCCGCCGTCCTCGGACTGACCGGCATGATTCTGAACAAAGAGACCTACACCATCCACGCCGGATCATTGGCTCTGGCCGCCGGCCTCATCCTGCTCTGGAACCGCGTCGCTCCCCTTGCTCCGCCCCTGCGTCGCGCACCGCAACGGCAATGGACGCCAGCCAGCGTCTGCATCGCCGCTGCCATCGCCTTGTTCCTCTTGGTTTTTTTCTATTCCGGAAATTTCCTCCACTGGGGCGGTTTATCCGGCCCTTTCGAGGCGCTGGCGGCCTGGACCAAAACCGGGACCGAGGGCCAGGGCCACGACAAGGAGGCCTACCAATTACTGCCTTGGGTCAACTACTACTGGATCGCCCTCCTCGCCCGCTACGAGTGGCCGGCCCTCGCTGGCTTGGTCTGGGCCGTGCGTTACGCCTGGCCGGGTCCGCCCGCACCGCGCCTTCTCGCCATCCTGGCCGGCGGCATCCTCCTCGCCTACTCCATCGTGCCCTACAAAACCCCCTGGTGCATCGCCTCGATCATCTGGCCTTTTTTTCTCTTCTTCGGAGCCGCCGTTGCGGCGGCCGGACGGACCCCGGTGCGCCTCGCCGCAGCCGCTCTGCTCGTCGTCTCGCTGGCCATGACCATACGGCTGAACTTTTTCCGCTACGAAGACGACAGCGAACCTTACGTCTATGTCCAGACCCGCCGCGAGATGGACCAATTGACCCGCCCTCTCCTCGAATTGGCCGCGGCCGATCCGCGACGCGTGCACACCCCTGGTGCGGTTTATCTCGAGAGCTACTATCCGCTTCCCTGGATCTTGGGGGATTTCCCCAACATCGGTTACTACGGCGGAAAAATTCCGGACCCGCTGCCCGCCGACGCCGCATTTCATGTGGTCGAGTTGGACAAAGCGGACGCCATTCGCGCGCAATTGGGCGCCGGCTACCACGAAGTGCGCTTTGCCCTCCGTAGCGGCGTCGATCAGTGCGTTGCTTTGATCAAAGACGAACTTCACGCTGCGATGGAAAATGCGGCACAACTCCGGCCGCCGAGGAGGAACGAGCTGTGATCGGCTGGCGCATCCTCTGCGGCAGTCTGGTTTTTGTCGCCGTCGCCACCATCGCGGCGGCCGGACTTTCCACTCTGGCTGGACGCCTTGAACCCCGCATGGCGTGGATCGCCATGGTGCTCGGTTTGGCCGCCGGCATCGCCGCGGCCCGTGGCGCGAGCGCCCCGCAACAAAAGATCACCACCGCCGACACCATCCTTTTCGTGGTCTTCGGCCTCGCCGCCTTGCGCGCTTTCCTTTGGGTTGTTTATTCCGAGGGACCCATGCTGAAAATTCTTTCGCCGCACAACCTCGGTGATATCGCACTGCACCTCAATCTCATCCTGCGCTGGGCCAATGGCGGCACTTTCTGGCCGGAGAATCCTTTCCTCGCCGGCGCCGTCTTTCCTTATCACCCCGGCATGGACTTCTGGAACGCCATCCTCGGCGTGCTTGGCCTGCCGGCCATTGCCGGCTTGCGCTGGGTGGGGCTGCTCGGTGCAGCTGCGACGGCCGCGGCGCTTTGGCGTTATGGTCGCGGCTTTGCCCTCGCCTCCTTCCTTTTCGCCGGAGGACTCGGCACCGTCGTTCTGCTTCAGGAAGGCGTTCTTGACGGGCAACAAGATGCTGCGGCCTGGAAAAATATTTTTCTCACCATGCTGGTGACACAGCGAGGGATGCTCTTCTCGCTGCCGGCGGGATTTGTCCTCCTCACCGTCTGGCGCACCCGGCTTTCCGGATCGGACGGACCACGCCTTTCCGTGCCCGCCCAGGCGGCGCTCTATGCCTCGATGCCTTTCTTCAACGCGCCGGCTTTCGTCTTTCTCAGCGTTCTTCTCGCCGTCTGCTTCTTTGCCGGTTGGCGAACGGGACGCTCCCGCGACTTTCTCAGTGTCACCCTACTCGCCGTGATTCCCGCCACCTGGCTGGTCCGTATGGTGACCGGCAACTTCACCGCCCCGAACGCGCTGCGCTGGGCGCCGGGCTGGATGCAGGGCGAAAATGGGTGGTGGTTCTGGCTGGAAAACTTCGGACTCTTTCTTCCCTTCGCAGCCGTGCTCGGCATCGTGCTCCTGCGGCGCGGGGCGGCCGATACCGCAACCCGCGTTTTTTATGGCCTCGCGGCGGCCACTCTCGCCTTTTCTTTCCTTTTTCTTTTCGCCGCCTGGCCTTGGGACAATACCAAGCTCATCGTCTGGGGTTACCTCGTCCTCGCGCCATTGCTTTGGGACGGTCTGATCAAGCACTGGCCGCTCGGGCTGCGCATCGCGGCATGCCTCGGCCTCTTCACTTCCGGTGCGCTCGCGCTGGTCGGCGGCCTTGACGGACGGCACGGCTACAAAATCGCCGATCGCCCCGAGTTGGACGACGTGCAATTCCTCCTCCGCCACCTTCCGGTCAACGCCCGCCTGGCCTGCGCCCCGGCTTACGACCACCCGGCCCTGCTGCTCGGACAACCCGTGGTCATGGGCCACGACGGCCACCTTTTCAGTCAGGGTCTGGACTACGGCCCGGTGTCGGAAAAGTTGGATCTCCTGATGTCAGGCCGCGAGGGCTGGCGCGATGCGGCCCGCGGCCTGCAGACCCACTACCTTTTCTGGGGCCGCAAAGAAAAAGCACGCTGGCCTGGCTCCTCCCTGCCGTGGGTCCCGTGCGCCGCTCCACTGGCAACCACTCCGAGTGGCACTCTTTACTTCCTCACGCCCTGCTTGTTGGAAGAGTGAGATCGGGGTTTTCAGTGTTCAGTGATTCAGTATTTGCAGAGCCGGAAAATCGCGTTACCGGGAAGACTTCAGTCCTTCCGACGGAAAACTGAACACCGAGCCGAGTCTTCGAACCGCAGTCCACTTCGGCGGACGTAGATAGGTCGGCTCAGCGACCAAACGGGCCCTAGCCAATCACTGAGCACTTCGCGCGGCAGGCGCGGCACGGTCAGAACCGCCACAGCTTGCCCTGCTTCGCGTCGGCGAAAACTTGGGGGCTGAGCATGTAAGACATCGGCGGGTTGGGCAGCGACGAGTCGTCGAGGCGGGGTAGCGACTTCCCAATTGTCGCGTCCCAGGGCTGGCTGGTCGAGATGTTGATTGGCGTTCCGCTCCGCACGAGGTTGAAGGTTTTCTGCGCCGCTTTCAGCGGCATGCGCACGCAACCCATCGTGCTGGGGTAAGGCTTAACAAAACCCCAGTGCATGCCGTAGGCCGATTTGAATTCCATCCAATAGGTCATCGGATAGCCCGCGCCGGGATTGCTTATCCGCCGGCGGTTGGCCGTCTTGGAATAAATCTTGTAGTTGCCGTGGGGGGTGGGAGTGGACGACGTCCCCACCGAGACCGGGGTGGCCAGCAACACGTCGTTGCCTTCAACCACATACAACCGCTGCGCACCGGTGCTCAGCTTGACTTGCACGTTCGCCGGATTGCGGGGCTGGCGGACCGGCGGGTCGAAGCTGAAAGAATTATTGCCCCCCGGGCGGGTGGTTTCACATCCGGTCAGAACCACGAGGGCTAATATCGGGATCAAGGCACCAAGGACGACGTTTTTCATTTCCAGCACTCATAGGCAACTGGACCGCGCAGGCAAGCACAAAGCGCCGCCGGACGAACTTGCGTATTGCCATGAGCAGCCCGGCCATAGAGAAAAATTGTCACACCTGAAGCCTCCTGTGAAAAAAACCATCTTAGTCGTCGACGACGAGAAAAACACCCGGGAAGGGCTGCGCACCTCACTGGAGGAAAACTACGAGGTCTATCTGGCCGCCGATGCCGCCGGCGCGCGCGCCGTCATGGAGACCGACCGTGTCGACCTTCTCCTTACCGACCTGCGCCTCGGGGCGGACGACGGCATGGACCTCCTCGCCTCGACCCTCCGGCAAAGCCACCCCCCGGTGTGCATCATCATGACCGCCTACGGCACGGTCGATGCCGCCGTCGAGGCCATGAAACGCGGGGCCTATGACTTCGTGACCAAGCCGGTCAACATTGACCGCCTCGACCTCCTGATCAAACGGGCCCTCCATGGCTCCGAAGTCGAGCGGGAGAACGTCCGCCTGCGCGAGCAAGTCGACAAACGCTACGGCCTGGACAATTTCGTCGGCGACTCCAGCGCCATGTCCCACGTGCTCGACACGATCAAACAGGTCGCGCCATCCCGGGCCACCGTCCTGATTTCCGGCGAGAGCGGCACCGGAAAAGAACTGGCCGCACAGGCCATCCACCGGCTCAGCCCGCGCCATGGAGCACCCTTCGTCGCGGTGCATTGCGCCGCACTCTCGCCACAATTGCTCGAGAGCGAACTTTTCGGGCACGAGAAAGGTGCGTTCACCGGAGCGGGCGAGCGACGCGTCGGACGATTCGAACAGGCCGCCGGCGGTACCCTCTTCCTCGACGAAATCGGCGAAATCGACGCCACGACCCAGGTGAAAATCCTTCGTGTCCTCGGCGAACGCGTCTTCGAACGTGTCGGCGGCAACAAAACCATCGCCGCCGAGGTGCGCCTCCTCGCCGCGACCAACCGCGACCTCGCCAAAATGGTGGCCGAAGGCAAATTCCGCGAAGACCTTTTCTTCCGCCTCAACGTTGTCCAGGTCCACCTGCCTCCCCTGCGCGACCGCCGGGAGGACATCCCGCCGCTCGTCGTCCACTTCCTGCGCGAGTCGGCCAAAGAGAATGACAAACCTTTCCGCGAGGTGACCTCGGATGCCCTCAAATGCCTCACCGCTTACGACTGGCCGGGCAATGTCCGCGAACTGCGGGCCGCCATCGAGCACGGCGTGGTCATGGCTGGCGGACCGAAGATTACCCTGCGCGACTTGCCCCCGGGCGTGCGCGCCGCCGCGGCCGGCGATGCCCCGCGCGCCCCCCTCCCGCTCAATCTCGACGAAACCCAGCTGTCCCTCGTGCGCCGCGCCCTCGCCGAAAGCGAAGGCAACCGCACGCTGGCCGCTCAAAAACTCGGCATCAGCCGACGCACCCTCCACCGGAAACTGCGCGAGCACCCACAGCTCG